>WNGE01009456.1_pt1 | contig 10261 bp, 10 predicted proteins | sample 5400651 | NCBI WGS metagenome assembly WNGE01 (sample SAMN13153370, study PRJNA577476) | soil metagenome | isolation source: 60 cm soil or saprolite under grassland replicate 2 | place: USA:California | collected 2016-06-15
GTTCTTCCGCGCGCTGCACTCCACCAAGGGTCAGAACTGGAACAGCTGGAGCGTGCCGGAGCTCGACGCCCTGCTCGAGGAGGGCCGGCGGACCATGGACCCGAAGAAGCGGAAGGAGATCTACGACCGCGTCCAGATCCTGATCCTCGAGGACGTGCCCCAGCTCTGGCTCTTCTCGGCCGATACGATCGACTTCACGCAGGTCTCCGTGAAGGGCTTCAAGCAGCACCCCACCACGCTCCTCTATGGCTTCGAGGGAGTGTGGCTCGACAAGGCCTGAGCCCGGTCCGAACCGATGCGCCACCCTCACCCCGACCCTCTCCCTCTCCGAGGGAGAGGGACTCTCCATGATTCCCTCTCCCCCGCCGAGGGGGAGAGGGTAGGGTGAGGGGCCGGGTGTGCGCCCGTGAATAGAGACGGTTAGCGCCGTGGGGCGGTATCTCGTCGTCCGCGCGTACTCGATGGCCCTGACGCTGGCCGGGCTGACGGTGCTGATCTTCCTCATGCTGCGGCTGATCCCGGGGACCGTGGTCGAGCAGATGATCGGCGCCGACGCGATCGTGAGCCCGGCCATGGTCGCCGAGCTCAAGCGGTTCTTCGGCCTCGACCAGCCGTGGTACGTCCAGTACTCGCGGTGGGTCGCGGAGCTCGCCCGCGGCGACCTCGGCACCTCGTGGCGGACCGGCAAGCCTGTCACGCAGCTCATCCTCGAGCGGCTGCCGGTCACGCTCGAGCTCACGGGGCTCGCCGTGGGGTTCGCGCTCGTCCTCGGCATCGCCGCCGGCATCGTCTCCGCCATCCGGCGGGACGAGGCCATCGACAACGTCACGCGGGTGGGGACGCTCCTCGGCCTCTCCGTCCCCGTCTTCTGGCAGGGGACCATGCTGATCCTCTTCTTCTCGCTCTACCTGCGCTGGATGCCGCCCGTGGTCTGGGTGGACTTCTTCACCGATCCGCGGCGGAACCTGACCATCATGCTGCTGCCCGCGATCTGCCTCGGGACGGCGAGCGCCGCCAACATCGCCCGCACCACGCGCGCCTGCATGCTCGACGTGCTGCGCTCGGAGTACATCAGGACGGCGGCCGCCAAGGGGCTGGCGGCCCGCGCCCTCGTCCTCAAGCATGCGCTCAAGAATGCGCTGATCCCGGTGGTGACCGTCGCCGGGCTCCAGGTGGGCATCCTGCTCGGCGGGACGGTGGTCGTCGAGGAGGTGTTCACCCTTCCCGGCGTGGGGCGGCTGGTCCTGTGGTCGATCTACCAGCGCGACTACCCCCTCACACAGAGCACCATCCTCTTCATCGCGGTGATGTTCATGACCATCAACCTCGTGGTCGATCTGCTGTACGGGTATCTGGATCCGCGGATCCGGTACAGCGCGTGATCGATCCCCTCGGGAGGCGCTCATGCGGGCCTCGGTGCTCTTCGAGCAAGGCAAGCCGTTGCAGGTCGAGGAACTGGAGCTGGAGGCGCCGCGCGAGGGCGAGGCGCTCGTGCGCATGGTGGCGAGCGGCGTCTGCCATAGCTGTCTTCTAGCATCACCGTGATGAGCATCACCGAGACGGTGATGAGCCACTTCCGCGTGGGGGAGAGCGTGGAGGCGGGATGGACGGGATCCGGCACGTCTCGGATGGTGGCAAATCCCGACCGGGCAAGTCACCCGGCGGCCCGGGCTTGTCTTCCTCGAATGATCTCCGCTACCGGGGTTCCCTCCCGTTGCCAACCCGGCGAACCTCGACGATCACCCACGCCACGAGATCCGCCGTGGCCCGGCCCGTCTGCACCAGATACTCCTTCATCTGATCCTCGGCGCCGGGCGAGCCGACCGCCCCGTCCGTGAGCGCGGCGATGCGCTGGATCTCCTGCCCGGTCTCGACGTTCTTCGCCTTCACGTACCAGAGATCGTGCATCACCCCACCTCGCTTCCCGGCTGGACCAGCCCCCGGAAACGCCGCCGGAACACCCACGCCCATCGCCGCTACGACTTCCGAGCGACCATCACCTTGCTTCTTCCGACAGCGTTCCCGGCCAGAAGCGGATTGTTGAAGGCCCGGGAACCGAGGCGTCCGACGTTGCGGCAGCCGGGTCAGGTTTCCCGTGTGAGGAAAGATATGCAAGGAGCGCACCAAGTTGAAAATGTTTGCAGTGGAAGCCAGGCCGGCCGAGAATCCGGAGGTTTTGGGAGGAATGGCGCTCGTCAGCCAGGAGGGAACCCCGGCGTCGAGGCTGAAAAATGTTGCCGAGCGCGACATCGCCACCTCCGAAAAATGAAGGGCTCCCTTCAAGATTCGATGATGGCGCACGGTTCTCTCCCCGCCGGGGCGGTCAGGGAGGAACCGTCTCCCAGGGTAGCGGCGTCACCTCACTTGAGCTTGTCCAGCTCGGCGAGGAGCTCGTCGTTGGGCACGAGGTCGCGCGCGTTGTCCAGGATCTTCTTGTACGTCACCGCTTCGCCGCCCGGGCGATGTCCGCGATCTTGTCGGCGAAGTTCACCTGGCTGTCGTCCTCGGGGGCGTAGCCGAGCTTCTCGCGCGCGTTGGCGAGGCTCCAGAAGCGGTGGGTGTTGCCGCTGATGCCGTAGACGATCAGGAAGGGGACGCCGTGCTCGTCGGCGATGTTCTCGGTCTCGACCATCCGGATCGCCTGCTGCACCTGGTCACGCCGCGAGAGGTAGGCGCCGAGGGCGCGGTGCATCACCTTGATGTCGCCCGGCTTCACGTGGTCGATGTCGTCGTCGCGGGGGCCCCCGATGCGCCACTGCACCACCTCGAGCTTCCGCCCGTCGACCTGGCCGGTGGCGAACACGAAGCCCAGCAGCTCGTAGGCGGCCTTGGCCCAGCCATACCAGTTGTCCGAGCGGGGCGGCAGCTCGGGCGTCACCATGTCGAGCCTCCCCGCCCAGACGAGCCGCTCGTAGTAGTCGGCGGCGTGGTTGGAGCTGGCGACCACGACGCGCCGGACGCCTTCCTCGAGCGCGGTGCGGTAGACGTTGTAGGCGAGGGCCACGTTCTGGTGCTCGGCCCGGAACTTGGCGTCGCTGTTGTTCTGCCAGGTGGTGGCGTCGAGACCGGCCGCGCTCACGAACGCGCAGTGGATCACGGTGTCGGCGCCGCGGAAGTGAGCGCGGTACTCGTCGCGATTCGGCCGCGTGAGGTCGGCGATCACCATCCCGGGAATGCTCTTGCCACCCCGGGTGGTGGCCTGCACGTCGATCGGCACGAGATCCCACCGGCCGGCGAGTTCGCTGAACATCCGCTGAGCGACGTACCCGGCCGCCCCCGTGAGCACCACACGTCGCTTCGCCATAGATATTCTCCTAGAGCTGCACGGCCTTCATCTGCGGTTCGGGATAGCGGGAGCCGGCCGCCGCCCCGGGCGGCATGGCCTCGTCGATCCGCTCGCGATCGCTCGCGGTGAGCTGGATCCCGAGGGCGCCCAGGTTTTCCTCGAGGTAGGGCCGCCGCTTCGTGCCGGGGATGGGGATGATGTCGTCCCCCTGAGCCAGGAGCCAGGCGAGGACGAGCTGGCCGGGTTTGACGCCCTTCTCCTTGGCGATCTCCTCGATCCGGTGGATGAGCGCGAGGTTGTGCTCGAAGTTCCGGTCCTGGAAGCGCGGATGCTGACGGCGCCGATCATCCGCGGGGAGGTCGCCGAGGTCCTGGATCCGCCCCGTCAGGAAGCCGCGGCCGAGGGGCGAGTAGGCGACGAAGGAGATGGCGAGCTCCCGACAGGTGGGCAAGGTCTCCTCCGCCGGGTTCCGGTAGAGGAGCGAGTACTCGCTCTGCACCGCGCTCAGGCGGTGGACGGCATGGGCCCGCCGGATGGTCGCGGGCGCCGCCTCGGAGAGGCCGAGGTAGCGCGCCTTGCCTTGCTCGACGAGCCGGGACATGGCCCCCACCGTGTCCTCGATGGGGACCTTCGGGTCCACACGGTGCTGGTAGTAGAGGTCGATGACGTCGACGCCGAGCCGCTTGAGACTCGCGTCGCAGGCGCGGCGGATATACGCGGGAGTGCCGTCGACGAGGTTGCCCTTGCCATCCGCGCTCTGGACCTGGCCGAACTTCGTGGTGAGCACCACCTGGTCGCGCCGGCCCTTGAGCGCCCGGCCCAGCAGCTCCTCGTTGTGGCCCCAGCCGTACATGTCCGAGGAGTCCAGGAAGTTGACGCCCAGGTCCAGCGCGTGGTGGATGACGTCGATGGACTCGGCGTCATCGCTCTTGCCGTAGGTGCCCGACATGGACATGCACCCGAGTCCGATGGCCGAGACCTTCAGGTCGCTGTTGCCCAGCTCGCGATATTGCATGGCGGTCGAATCTCCCGTGTCGAGGGGTAGGAGTCGCTGCCCACATTGTATCCGTCTCGTCGCCCGGGTGGAAGGCGTGGTCGGCGTGGTCGGCGTCACCGCCGGCGACGTCGGAGCGCGGACGTCCGGGCCCCGAGAGTGGTGGCGATCATGGAGGGTCTCGGCGCACGATAGCATTGCCGGCGGCCGCTTGTCTCGGCCCGTGTCGTGTGGCACTGTGCCGAGCGGGGACTGCGATGACGTTCCGGTACGACGGCAGCGGCATCCACGAGAGTTACGTCGCCGCGCGGCGGCTCACGGAGGAGGCGCGCGAGACCTGGGCGCGCGCGATCAGCGAGCACCTGGGTCCGGGCCCGCTCGGTCGTGTGCTCGATGTCGGCTGCGGCACCGGGAGGTTCTCGCGTCTCCTTCGCGACGTGCTCTCGGCCTCGGTCTATGCCGTCGACCCCTCGGCGGACATGCTCGGCCAGGCGCCGAGGCCCGATGGCGTGTGGCTCGTCCGCGCCGCGGCGGAGGCGCTCCCGCTCAGGGGTGGCTCCATCGACGCCGTCTTCGCCGCCATGGTGTATCACCACATCGCCGACAAGGAGGCCGCGCTCGGGGAGTGCGGGCGGGTCCTCGCACCCGACGGCCTCGTGATGCTCTGCACGCCGACCCGGGAGACCCTGGAGTCCTATCTCTGGATGCGGTTCTTCCCCACCGCGCTCGGGGTCGACAGGGCGCGCATGCCCGGCCGCGTCGATCTGGTCGAGACGGTGTGTCGCGGGCTCTTCGATTTCGAGCGCCGGTCCACCATGCACCGTCCGTTCACGCGCGGTCTCAGGGAGTACGCCGACCGCGTCGGTATGCGGGCGATCTCGACGCTCCGGCTCGTCCCCGACGAGGAGTTCGAGGCCGGGATGGCCGAGCTCAGGCGCTACTGCGCGGACCGAGACGATGGGGAGACGCTCTACGAGGACTTCGACGTCTTCCTCTTTCGGCGGACCAGTTCCTAAATAGTCACGTAGGGCCAGCCGTCACGCGTCATGGTGGCGATACGCGCGTTCCACGGCTCGGCGAGGAATGCGGCGAGCTCGGGCTCCGTGAGGCCCCCGATCTTGTCGGTCGGCGAAAAGCCCATCGTCGCCTCGTCCCGGCCGCGCGGGGGCGGCCGAGCGCTCAGGGCGCCGTCGTCGGGCGCCTGATCAGCTCCCGGCGGCTGGCCGCCGTCTCCCAGATCCCCCACGCGAAGGCCGGCACCGTCTGCAGCAGGTGCTGGAAGCTGCGAGTGCTCATGAAGAGGACCTCGGCATCGGCCGAGACCACGGTGACGTCGGCCTCCCGGGCCCCGCCTTCGAGCAGACCCAGCTCGCCGAAGACGTCACCCTCGCTCACCTCGCCGACGAGCCGGCCCTCGATCCCGACCGTGAGGTGGCCGGAGAGCAGGATGTAGAAGCCGTCGGCCTCGTCGCCCTGGACGACGATGTGCTGGCCGCGCTTGAACGTGTGGACCTTGCCGAAGATCGCGAAGCTGGAGAGCTGGCTCGAGGTCATGTGCTCGATGACACTGTGCGCGCCCGACTCGACCTCCGCCTTGAGCCACGCCCGCTCCTGCGCCAGCTGCAGCCGCGGCAGCAGGCTCCGGATCCGGCTGATCCGCTCCTGGATCACCGGGTGCTTGCCGACGAGCCAGTGGTACTGCTCCTCGCCGAACCGGATCGTCTGGCTGGGACGGTCGGCCACCACGTCGGCCGCGCGGAAGCCGCGCTGGTGGCTGATGCCCCACTCCCCGAACGTGTCGGCCTTCACGAGCACGGCGATGAGGCGGCGGCCGTCCCGCACGCTCACCCGCCCATCGGTGATGATCTGGAAGTGCAGGGGCTCGTCTCGCCCGACCGGGCCCTTCGTGACGATGACCTCCTCCGCGCCGTACGTGACGATCTTGCCGGCGTGGAGCAGCGTCTCCAGCGTCTCGTCCGGCATGTCGTAGAGATAGGCCACGAGCCGCATGGTCTCCAGCAAGACGCGCTCCTGCGAGCGCGGCGTCGGCGGGAGGAGCGCCTGGGTCGCGAAGAGGCGCGGCTTGCCGGGCACGAAGCCCTCCGGCACGTCCTCGTCCGCGACGTGGACGAGGAACGTCCGGCGGGCGACCGCCTCGGGCAGGACGCGCAGCGTCTCCTTCGCGGTGTGGATGGGCCAGAGGCCGGCCTCGTGGTAGAGCAAGTCGACGGTGGGCTCGCCGTCCGGCGTCCAGAAGAAGTACATGAGGTCCGCGAAGTGCGGGCCCGGCAGCTTCCCGCCGTCGCGGAGCCGTTCCAGGAAGGCGGGATCGTACTGCGTGTCGCCCGAGTACCCGAAGGTGCGCCCCCCGACCGTGACCTTGAGGCCGTTGGTCGGGATCGGGTGCATGTTCCACCGCGTCTCGAGCTCCGCGAACTCGCCGGCGACCTCGATCCGCACCCGGCTGTCGGGGTTCGCCGAGACGTGCCTGACGAGGCCCTCGCGCTCGAAGTCGTGCCCGGTGACGAGCTGCGCCTTCTCGGCGAAGGCGCGGAAGACGGGGTCGGACGCGATGACGGTCGTCCGGCTGCCGCTGAGGAGCTTCTCGATGAGCCCGCCGTCGTGATCGGCGTGCACGTGCGTCAGGAACACGTAGGGCACGTCCAGCGGCGCGACGCCGATCTGCTCGAGGTAGGCGAGGGCCTCGGGGGACGGGTCGACGAGGATCCCCTTGCTGTTGATCCAGATGATGAAGCTGGTGAAGTCGCCGCCGGGATCGAAGCCGTGGCTGGTGCCGAGCGGCGTGACGCCGAAGCGCGGCCGCTCGCTCGCGAACTGGATCGGCTCGCGCAGGTCGCGCGGGATGGCGCGGACCAGGCGCGGCAGCCGGCCCACCTCGAGCAGCTTCTCGGCCTGCCCGCCGTCGGGCTGAACGAGGCGCACGTCGAACCCGCGCCCGCGGCGCGTCACCCGCACCTCCGCCGACGGCAGCGCGATGACCGTCTCGTCGGCGTCGAGCGTGATGAAGTCCACGTAGTCGTCGGTGCCGAGCGGGGGGCTGTCCGGGTCCGGTCCCCGCCGCGTGACGTAGGTCTCGTGCGCCGCGAGCAGGAAGTCGTAGGTGTCGCGCGACTCCACGCCGTACGCCTCCCGCAGCGTCTGGAACGACGGCTGTTCGGGCGCCGACGGGTCGAAGAGGCCGAACAGCGTCAGCGTCAGGAGGCGGTGAAGGATGTGCCGCTGCCGGGCGGTGCCGGCGATCCGTGTGCGCATCTGCTGCCGGAAGAAGAAATTCAGGTAGATGAGGAACTCGATGTCGCCGTAGTTGGTCTTGCCCTCGAAGAGGCTCGCGGGCAGGATGAACAGCAGGTCCCCCTGCGGCCCTTCGCGGAGAATGTCCTTCATCGTCTGCGACAGGCTGCCGAGCTGCACGCGTGTCGTCCCGTCGGGGCTCCACAGGACGGTGGGGTCGAGGAACTGCACGGCCCGCCGCGCCCGGTTCAGCGTCCCGACGAGGCCGTCGCGTCCGCCGGCGCCGCCGCCGAGGGCGGCCACGATCCGCTCGTGCGGCGCGCCGCGGGCGGCGAGCGCCGCGTACCGGCGCACGAGGTCCTTCTCCGGCTCCCCGAGGCGGCCGAAGACCTCGTGGACGAGCACGAGGGGCCCGGCGTCCGCGGTGTTGATCAGGAGCCCGATCGGCCGGTCACCCCCGGGTACGACCAGCGCCTCCCACCACGGATCGCGTGGCGCCGTCGGCGTCACCACCCGGAGCGGGATCTCGCCGTGCGTGTCGACGGCGACCGTCCGGAGCCCGAGGTAGTCGAGCGCCACGCCGGCGAGCTTCGCCCCCCGCCCGAGCTCCTCGACCTCGGCCTCACGCAGGACCGGGCTCAGCAGGTTCGGCGCCACCATGTCGAGGAGCAGCGACTCGACCGGCGTCTGCACACCCTCCGCCGCCAGCCAGATCCCGGCCAGCGGCGGCCGCCGCTTCGAACCCGACCGCGTCATCTCTCCTCTCGACCCGTCATGCGTCCCGCGCGTCGCGGCGCCCCGCAGACCACGAGCCGGGCGGCGTGGCAGGCAAGCGGCCGGGAGGCGCGACCAGGGACGGGGCGCGGCTGACGGCGAGATCCATGGCCGCGCCTATCCTAGCCCGAAGACAGCGGGCCTGCCAACGAGTCATGCGCGGGTGATCTCCGGTGGGAGGGCTCGAGGTCGGCCGACGCCCGCTCCCGTGTCACATCGCGATGTCGGTCGACTGGATGCGTTTCACGCCGGCGCCGGTCATGTCCTGCCAGGCCTTGGCGAGCGAGCCCCCGGCGTTGATCCCGCGCGTGGCGTCCTCGATCACCACCGCCTCGAAGCCGGCGCGGCGCGCGTCGAGCGCCGACCAGGCGACGCAGAAGTCCGTGGCCAGGCCCACGAGGAAGACGCGGGTGACGCCGCGCTCCTTGAGATAGCCGGTGAGGCCGGTGTTGGTCCGCCGGTCCGCCTCGAGGAAGGCCGAGTAGGAGTCCACCTGCTGGCGATAGCCTTTGCGGATGATCAGCTCGGCGTGGGGGATCTTGAGGTCCTTGTGGATCTCGGCGTCAGGCGTGCCCTGGATGCAGTGATCCGGCCACAGCACCTGGGTGCCGTACGGCAGCTGGGTCGTGTCGAAGGGCTTCTTGCCCGAGTGCGTCGAGGCGAAGGAGATGTGGCCCGGGGTGTGCCAGTCCTGCGTCATGACCACGTGCGTGAAGGCGGGGGCGAGCCTGTTGATGAGCGGGATGATCTTGTCGCCCTCGGGGACCGGGAGCGTCCCGCCCGGGACAAAGCAATTCTGCACGTCGACGACGACGAGGACGTCGTCGTCCCCCGGCTTGATCTTGCCCTGCGCCAGCGCGGGAGCGCCGATGCCGGCCAGGGCGAGCGCGCCCGCGGTGACCCTGAAGAACTGTCGGCGATCGCAAGTCGTCATGGGGCCCCTCCTTGTCGACGGTTGACCGCTACCATAGCGCCGGCTCGCGGACGGCGCAAGGTATGGGTATCCTTATGGCATCCATGACTAGTAGCTGACGCAGGGGCTCCCGTCGGACAGGAACTCCACGAGCTTGGCGCCGCCGACGATGGTCGCTCCCGCGACGAGGTTGTTCTCGTCGAGCTTCCGCTTCTTGAAGCAGGGCGAGCAGACGTACATCGTCCCGCCCGCCTTCGCGAAGCTGTCCATCAGCTCCTTGAGCGGGGCGAACCCTTCCTCGCGGATGTCGTCGGCATACCCCTTCTGGGCCAGACGCACCGCCTCGACGCTCAGGAACACGAGGGTCTCCTTGCCGGAGCCGACGGCGGCATTGGCCACCACGAAGGCCACGGTGGCCTTGTCGGTGTTGTCCTTCGAGCAGGTGAGGCTCACGCAGAACTTGTTGGCCATGGCTCAGCTCTCCCTTCTCTGGATGAGGTACACGGGATGCTCCTGTTGGAGGAGCGTGTGCCCGGTCAGCCGGCACCAGGCGGGCATGTCGGCCGGCGCGCCGGGATCGAGGGCGATGACCTTGATGACCTGGCGCGGCCGCATGCGGTCGAGCCGGCCCTTGAGCTCGAGCACGAGCTCGCCGCAGTCGAGGTCGCCGGCATCCCATTCTTCGTCGACCTGGGCAAAGGCCTCCGTCACGGCGGGGAGCTCCTCGCCGCGGGCTCGCCGTTCTTCGCGTAGATCTGCTCGATGGCTCGCGCGTCCAGGCTCGCGGCCGGCGCGTCGGCGATGACCCGGCCCGCGCGAAGGGCGACGATGCGGTCGGCATAGGTCATGGCGAGATGGACCTGGTGCAGGCTGGCCACCACCGCGACGCCCGCCTTGGCCACGCGGTGCAGCGTGTCGAGCACGGTCGCCGCGGACTCCGGATCCAGGCTCGCTACCGGCTCGTCGGCCAGGATCACTTTCGCCTCCTGCGCGAGGGCGCGGGCGATGGCCACGCGCTGCTGCTGCCCGCCCGAAAGCTGAT
>WNGE01012479.1_pt1 | contig 10260 bp, 10 predicted proteins | sample 5400651 | NCBI WGS metagenome assembly WNGE01 (sample SAMN13153370, study PRJNA577476) | soil metagenome | isolation source: 60 cm soil or saprolite under grassland replicate 2 | place: USA:California | collected 2016-06-15
GGCGACGAGCCGTCGAGAAAGCGCCGGTCGGCGATCTTGGAGATGCCGGCGTAGAGGAAGACGACGCTGAGGAATCCCCGCAACGGCAGGATCACCCAGCCCGGCTGGGCGAACCTCGTGGTGCGCATCCGACCTCCCGGGAACGTGCGCGTGACCACATTGGAGCATGCCAACTCACGGAGATACGTAAATTGGTTACGTGACGTTCACCGAACCCGTTTCGACCCCGCTGGCCCTGCTGTTGCTGGGACGCGGAAGCGATCCGCAATCCGAGCGAGGGGTCGACTGCCCCGGCGATCTGCCCGCGGCGTCGGATCCCGACCTGGTCGCGCGTGCCCGGGCGGCGAAGGACGCGCTGGGTGATCGGGTCTTCGTGCTCGGCCACCACTACCAGCGCGACGAGGTGATCCAGTTCGCCGACGTGACAGGCGACTCGTTCAAGCTCGCCCGCGACGCCGCGGCACGACCCGATGCCGACTACATCGTCTTCTGCGGCGTGCACTTCATGGCCGAGTCCGCCGACATCCTGACCGCACCGCAGCAGCGCGTCATCCTGCCCGACCTCGCGGCGGGCTGCTCGATGGCCGACATGGCGACCGGGCAGCAGGTGCTCGACGCCTGGGACGTGCTGGAAGACGCGGGTGTCGCCGACGTGACGATCCCCGTGACGTACATGAACTCCTCGGCCGCCATCAAGGGCTTCACCGGCGCGCACGGCGGCACGGTGTGCACGTCGTCCAACGCGAAGCGTGCGCTGCAGTGGGCTTTCGAGCAGGGCGAGAAGGTGCTGTTCCTGCCCGATCAGCACCTCGGCCGCAACACCGCCGTGCTCGAGCTCGGACTCACGCTGGACGACTGCGTGCTGTTCGACCCGCACAAGCCCGGCGGCGGCCTGACCGCACAGCAGTTGCGCGACGCGAGGATGATCCTGTGGCGCGGCCATTGCTCGGTGCACGGGCGGTTCACGGCGGAGAACGTCGACGACGTCCGCGCCCGGATCCCCGACGTCAACATCCTGGTACACCCGGAATGCCGCCACGACGTCGTGCTCAAGGCCGACCTCGTCGGCTCGACGGAGTTCATCATCAAGACACTCGACGCAGCACCGCCTGGTTCTTCCTGGGCAGTCGGCACCGAACTCAACCTGGTGCGCCGCCTGGCCAACCAGCATCCCGACAAGCAGATCGTGTTCCTCGAGAAGACGGTCTGCTACTGCGCGACGATGAACCGGATCGACCTGCCGCACCTGGTGCACTCTCTCGAGTCGTTGGTGCGTGGCGAGGTCGTCAACCAGATCAACGTCGACGAGTCGGTGGCGACGAACGCCCGATTGGCGCTCGACCGGATGCTGGCTCTACCGCAGACGGGCACTACCCTCGACTAGGTGAAGATGCTGCGCCGAAATTCGGTTCCCGCCGTGGAGCCCGAAGTGGTCGAGCCGCCGGGCGACGTGGTCTCCGGCAAGGGGCGTCCGACGCCGAAGCGACGCGACACGACGCCGCAGCGCGGACCGGTGCAGGCACCGAAGAATCGCAAAGAGGCCTACCGGTGGCAGAAGCAGCAGACGCAAAGCGGCCGGCGCGGCTCGTCCGCGGGGGGCGGCAAGGCGGTGAGCAACCAGGCGTTCCGTGAGGCGCTGCGTCGCGGCGATCCGGACGCGCTGCCCAAGCGTGACAAGGGCCCGGTCCGCAAACTCGCCCGCGACTGGGTCGACTCGCACCGGATGCTCTCCAACTACATGCTGGTGCTGTTCCCGCTCATGGTGGTCGGCTTCTTCATCCCGTTCCTGAACATCGCGGTCATCGGACTGCTGTTCACGATTCTGGTCGAGTGGTATCTCACCGGACGCCGGATCCGCGCGCTGGCCAAGTCGCGCCTCGACAGCGTGCGCGAGGGCCCGTGGTCGATCGGGTTCTACGCGGGCAGTCGCGCCTACATGCCCCGCAGGTGGCGGCTGCCCGGCCCGCAGGCCGACATCGGCGACGAGATCTGAGCGTTCTGACCGCGGGCGCCCTGGCGCTCAGCCGCCGGAGCGGTCGACGACGAGCCCGCCGATCTTGCCGAGTCGCTCGCTTCGCGCGGAGGTCGGCACCAGCCTGCTGATCACGCTGACCGCGATGGTTCGCTGGCCCGAGGCCACCACTAGCAGCGGGACGTCGTACCCCTTGGCGGATGAGCCGGTGAGGATGGTGCCCTCGTGCCCGGAGACCGTGATCGGCGTCTGTGTCGCCCCGTGCCCGACGTAGTCGTCGATTGTTCCGTTGAGCCGCTTCGCGGCTTGGGCCGCCGAGTTGTAGAGGCTGACCCCGATCTCGACCTTGGGCACCGCGGTAGCACCACCGACCAGGCCGTACCGGCAGTTGATGTACGCCAACCGGCCGATGCCCCGATCGGGCAGGCCGACGACGAACGACGTCTTGCCGGCGATGTCGACGTCGAGCGCGTCCTGCAGATCGAGCAGGGGCATCACCGAGTCGCACGTGGCGGTCAGTTTCGTCACCGGACGCGGCGCAGCCGTGGTCGACGGCGACGCACTCGCTGACGTGCTCGGCGGCGTGGACGAGGCCGTGACATAGACCGTCTTCGGGGGCTGGGTCGAACCCTGCCCCGACCCGCCCGAGCTGCAGGCGGCTAGGAGGGCGAGCGCGGCCAAGGCACTGACCGTGCAGGCGAGGCGTCCGCGCATGCGCACCCGTTCACGGTAACGCCGGGGAGGGTGTCCGACCGGTTCGACACGACGGGCTGCGCACCTCGTTCGCGATCACTTACCCGCGCTTGGCCACCGTCAGCAGCACGGCTGCGTCCTCATCGGCGTGCAAGGCGTGCGGCGCGGCAGGCACGACGAGCAGGTCGCCCGCTCGCCCGTCCCAGGACGCATCGGCCGTCGTCAGCCGGACCCTGCCGGCGAGCACATGAATCGTCGCTTCACCTGGGCTGTCGTGCTCGTCCATGGACCGGCCGGCGGCAAGCGCGATCACGGTCTGCCGCAGCACGTGCTCGTGCCCGCCGTAGACGGTGTCGGCACTGCGTCCGCTCGATGCGGTCCGCGCCTGCTCGAGCTGCAGCCGCACAACGGCGGTCAATGAGAACTTCTCCACGGCGCCCATCGTTCCGCACGACGGCAAGCGCCGTTCGGGCGGATGTCAGCCGTCGGACAGCAGCATCGGGCCGTACACCTCTTCGCCGTCCTGCTGCAGAACCACCTGGGCGACTCCGGCCTCGGCAAGCTCGCGCCACGTCTCGCCGAGCCAGCTCTCGGCATCGGACTGGCTGGCGTGCGCCGGCGACGCCGGCGTTGCCAGGTCTCGCCCGTCGGCCGACTCGAATCGCCAGACCCAGCTCACTGCGCCGCCTTCCACCGGTGTGAGGTTCGACCTTAACCGGCGCCGGTGTTTGACCGGGGGTCGCCCGGTGTGGTGCCATGACCGCGCACCAGTCGATCCAGGTTCAGGGGAAGCCGGTCCAAGTCCGGCACTGACCCGCAGCCGTAGATCCGTTGGCCGGAGCTCCAGCGGATGAGTCGGAACGCCTGACCGGGACCGTCACTCCACATACGCCGTCGTGGTCTGCGGCGTGGGGTCGTCGTGGATGCCCTGTGCGCTGCGGGGTGGTCGCGTGACTTCAGGTCCGGGCCATCCAGCAGGGGGTCCGCCGATGCCTTCCACTTCTCGCCGGTTCAGCCTGGCCGCTGCCGCGCTCGCCGCGGTGCTCGTGGCGACCGCCGCGCCGGACGCCGCCGCGGCCACCCCGCAGACGACCACCGACCCGGCGAAGGCCGCGGCCGGGTGGCTCGTCCAGCAGTTCGTCGACGCGTCTGGCAAGCCGTCGCCGTCCGGCGACCACTTCGATTTCGCCGGATCGACAGCCTTCGACGGAGGCCAGACCGCGGCCGGGATCTTTGCCCTCGCCGCCGCGAAGGCCGGCAAGACCAAGATCGACGTCGCGACATCCTACCTGGCCGCACACGTCGCCGAGTACGCCGACCTGGCAAAGACGTTCGGTGGCCCGTTCGACGGCAGCATCGCCAAGGCGGCGCTTGCCGCGATCGTCGCCGGCGCCGACCCCCGCGACTTCGGCGGCTTCGACCTGGTGAAGATGCTGAAGGACGACGAGTGCCCGGCATCGTCGACGACGTGCACGCCCGGCGCGGCGGCCAGCATCTTCTCGAGCATCTCCGAGTCGCTCGCGATCATCGTCGAGTCGCGGGTGGACGGCTTCGCTCCATCGCCTGCCGCGGTGACCTATTTCCTGTCGCTGCAATGCGCGGACGGCGGCTTCGACGGCGACATCACGAAGGCCGGCTGCGCGTCCGGCCTCGACGAGACGTCGTACGGCGTAGCCGCCCTCTCCGCGCTGGGCGGGCACGGCACGGAGCTCGCCAAGGCGCTGGCCTGGCTGAAGTCCAAGCGCGGCTCGAACGGGTCCTGGTCGTCCAACACGGACTCAACCGGATTGGCTGCCTCGGCGCTGGGCGCCAACGGGACGGACGTCAGCGCCTCGCGTGCCTGGCTGGCCAGCCAGCAGGTAACTGTCGGTGTGACGATCGGCGCGACGGCAACTCGCGGCGCCCTGCGGTTCGGCGGCAAGGCCGACCTACGGGCGACGAACGACGGGCTGCTGGGCCTGGCGCCCGACGCGTTCCTCGCCACGCTGACCGCGGACGGCGCCTCGGCGGACGCTCCGGTGCTGGCGCCGACCTCGACGGCGGGCCACTCGTCGGTCGCGCAGGGCGCGTCCCTGACCGTGACAGGCGTCGGATTCAGTGCGGCCGAGTCCGTGCGCGCGACCGTGCACTCGGCGACCACCGTGGCCGCCGGAACCGTCAAGGCGGGCTCGAACGGCACCGCCAAGGTCACGTTCAGCGTGCCGGCGACGCTGTCGATCGGCAGCCACACACTCGAGCTCACCGGTCTGACATCGGGGCTGACCACGTCGACGACCTTCACCGTCACCGCGGCGCCGACGACCAGCTCGTCAGGTTCGACCGGCAGCGGCGCCGCCGCGGCGCAGGATCTGACCTCGACCCTCCCGGCGACGGGCACCGACCGCAACGAGCTCACCCTGCAGGCCATCGCCGGGGCCACGCTGATCTCGGTCGGCGTGCTGGCGCTCCTGGCCGGTCGGCGACGCAGGGTGTGACCGGAATGCGCCGCGTGCTGCGACTCGCGGCGGCCGCGGGGCTCGCAGCCGCCGGGATGGCGATTGGCCCGGTCGGCGCAGTCGGCCCCGCGCAGGCGAGCCCGACACACGTCGGCATCGTCATCGCGGGCGACAAGACCGCTTGCGTGGCATGGCACTCGGGCATGACCGGCGACGACGTGCTGAACGCAGTGGCGGACGTGACGAAGCGGTACGACGGGCTGATCGTTCAGATCGACGGCAAGCCCACTAGCGGCACGGCCGACAACACGCACTACTGGGCGTACTGGCACAACACCAAGGGCTATTGGGTGTACAGCAGCGAGGGCGCCGGCACGTACCTCGCGCCGGCCGGCTCGGTCGAAGGCTGGGCTTACAGCAACGGCACATTGACGAAACCGCCGCTCGTGAGCTACGCCAGTATCTGTCACGACGCCACGTCGCCGGCGCCGACCACGAAGCCGGCGAGCACCCGCCCAGCGAGCACGAGCGCGCCGGCGCAGGTCGGCCAGGCGTCGAGCACCTCCGAGGCTCCCGCACCGCTCTCATCGCATGCCGGCGTCTCGGCCGCGCCGACGACGAAACCGCCGAGCCGGCACAAGTCGGCGACAGCGACCGCGGCGACGACCACCGGCCTACCGTCCACAGTGGACAGTTCGAGTGCGAGACCGACCCCGACCCCGACCGCGTCGCCGAAGAAAGAACACTCGGCCTCGGCAGCGCCTGCGGCGGGTACGGCGGCCGGCCTCGTCGCGGCGGCGGCCATCGGCGGGGTGGCCTTCTGGCGAATGCGCCGCCAGGACGGCAACTGAATGACGCCGCCGGCCGCGCGGCTGCTGCACCCGGGTGCGTGGTGGCTCTGGGCGCTGAGCCTGGCCTACGCGGCGATGCGCACCACCAATCCGGTATTGCTGGTTACCATCGCCGCGGTGGCCGGCCTCGTGGTCGCCGCCCGCCGGGTGCGCGCGCCATGGGCCCGCGCGTTCGGCATGCTGCTGCGGCTCGGGCTGCTGGCGATCGTGATCACCGTCTTGCTGCAGGTCGTCGTCGGTTTTCGCACGCACGGTCACGTGCTGTTCCGCCTGCCGTCCGTGCCGCTGCCGCACTGGACGGCCGGCCTGTCGCTGGGCGGGCCGGTCACCGCCGAGTCGTTGCTCAACGCGTTCGACGCCGGACTACGGCTCGCCGTGCTGATCACCTGCTTCGGGGCGGCCAATTCGCTCGCCCACCCGGCGCGGCTGGTCCGGATCCTGCCCGCCGCGCTGTACGAGGTGGGCGTTGCCGTAGTGGTCGCCATGACCTTCGTCCCCCAGCTCGCCGAAGCGACCGTACGGGTGCGTATGGCGCAGCGGCTGCGCGGGCGCCCGCTGACCGGCCTGCGCGGGGTGCGCGGGCTGGTCGTCCCGGTGCTGGAGGAGTCGCTCGAGCGGGCGATCCGGCTGGCCGCGTCCATGGACTCACGCGGGTACGGCCGCCGGGCCGACCAGCCGGTGTGGATGCGGCGCGTCACCGGCGGTCTGGTCCTGCTGGGCCTGGGCGGCGCGATCGCGGGTGCCTACCAGGTCATCGACGCCTCGTCGGACCACCGGCGCGGCGTCGCAGTTCTGGTCGGCGGCACCGCCGTCGCAGTCGCCGGCGCCATGCTTGCCGGGCGGCGGGTGAACCGCACCCGCTACCGGCCCGATCCGTGGGACTGGCCGGAGTGGTTCGTCGTGGCCTGCGGGCTCGCGGCTGCCGCGTCCTACCGCGGATTCGTGCACGATCCGGTGAACGCCGGCCTGCCGCTCGCCTGGCCCGCGCTACCAGCGGTGCCGTTCCTCGCGACGCTCGTCGCCGCGCTGCCCGCATTCGTCACGCCGGCCGTCCCCGCGACCTCGCATCCACGGCCAGGCTTCGCATGATCGACTTCGACGCCGTCACCGTCACCTACCCGGACGCGGCCGCACCAGTCCTGCGAAACGTGACGCTGCACGTGCCCGACGGCGAGCTGTGCCTGGTGATCGGCGGCACCGGCACGGGCAAGTCGACCCTGCTCGGCACGGTGAACGGACTGGTCCCGCACTTCACCGGCGGCACCCTCGCCGGCACGGTCACCGTGGCGGGACGGACCACGCGCGAGCACCCGCCTCGCGACCTCGCCGACGTCGTGGGCGTCGTCGGACAGGACCCGCGGGCGTCGTTCGTCACCGACACCGTCACTGACGAGCTGGCGTACACGATGGAGTCCCTGGCGCTCCCCCAGGACGTCATGCGCCGGCGGGTCGAGGACACGCTGGACCTGCTCGGCCTGGACGAGCTGCGTGAACGCCCGCTGTCGACGCTGTCCGGCGGGCAGGCGCAGCGTGTCGCGATCGGCGCCGTGCTCACCGCGCATCCGCGGGTCCTGGTGCTGGACGAGCCGACCTCGGCGCTCGATCCGGCAGCGGCCGAGGAGGTGCTGGCCGCGATCCAGCGGCTCGTCCACGACCTCGGCATGACGGTGCTGATGGCCGAACACCGCCTGGAGCGGGTGATCCAGTACGCCGACTCGGTCATCTGGCTGCCCGGCGAGGGGCGCGCGATCGAGCACGGGACACCGGCCGAGATCATGGCGTGCTCGCCGGTGGTGCCACCGGTGGTCGACCTCGCCCGGCTGGCGGGATGGTCGCCGGCTCCGCTGTCTGTGCGCGACGCGCGGCGTGCCGCGGCCGAGTTGCGCGAGCGGCTGCCCGGCACCCCCGAGCCGCTCGCGCGTCCTGACGTCGGGGCGCTCGTCGCAAGGGCCGACCGGCTGACGGTTCGCTACGACGGCCTGGTGGCGCTCAACGCCGTCGACCTGACCGTCCACAGTGGAGAGATCGTCGCCGTGATGGGACGCAACGGGTCCGGCAAGTCGACGCTGTTCAACGCGTTCACCGGCCTGGTCCGGCCCGCCCGCGGCACTGCGCGCCTGGCGGGCGACGCCGATCCGCGCCGCTTACGCCCGCAGCAGCTCGTCCGGCACGTCGGGCTCGTCCCGCAGCAGCCGGGAGACCTGCTCTGCGCCGAGACGGTGGCGGCCGAATGCACAACCGCAGACCGCGAATCGGCCGTCGACGCCGGCACGACGGCGGCCCTGCTCGGCCAGATCGCAGGCGACCTCGACGCCAGCAGGCATCCGCGCGACCTGTCCGAAGGCCAGCGACTCGCCCTGGCGCTCGCGGTCGTGCTCGCCGGGGCGCCGCCGCTCGTCCTGCTGGACGAGCCCACCCGTGGCCTGGACTACGCGGCGAAGGCACGCCTCGTGGACGCGCTGCGCCGCCTCGCCGCCGAGGGGCACGCGATCATGCTCGCCACGCACGACGTGGAGCTGGCAGCGGAACTCAGCCAGCGCACCGTCGTGCTCGCCGCGGGCGAAGTCGTCGCCGACGGGCCGAGCCGCGAGGTCGTCACCCACTCGCCCGTCTTCGCACCGCAGGTGGCCAAGGTGCTCGCGCATGACGCGCCGTGGATCTTCCTGCTGGTCCTGCCGCTGCTGCTGCTCGTGGTGGCGGCCGAGATCGCCGACGGCGGCATGGACGCGAAGGCCGTGGCGCTGCTGGGCATCCTGTCCGGCATCAGCGCGCTGCTGCGCCCGCTGACCGGCGGGCTGACCGGCGTGCAGCTCATGTTCTTCCTGCTCGTCCCGGCCGGGCGGGTGTTCGGACCGGGTTTCGGCTTCGTGCTCGGCAATGTCGCCATGTTCGCCTCGGCAGTGCTCACCGGCGGGGGTGGCCCCTGGCTGCCGTTCCAGATGCTCGCCGCCGGGTGGGTCGGTCTCGGAGCCGGGTTGCTGCCTCGCGCGCGCGGACGCGCCGAACTCGTGCTGCTGGCCGCGTACGGCATGGTCGCGGGTATCGCCTACGGCTTCGTGCTCAACCTGTGGTTCTGGCCGTTCGGCACCTCGAACACCGGAGCGTCCGCGGCCGTCACGTTCGTGCCCGACGCTCCGCTGGCCGAGAACCTGCGACGCTGGCTGGCGTTCAGCATGAGCACGAGCTTCGGCTTCGACATCCCGCGCGGGGTCGCGACCGCGGTCGCAATCCTGGTGATCGGCCGCCCGGTGCTGCTCGCCCTGCGCCGGGCGTCACGGCGGGCCGCGTTCGAGGCGCCGGTCAGCTTCGATCCGCCGGATGCGCCCTGAGCCACGTGAGCACCTGCTCGGCGTGCCCGTCCGGCGGGAACACCGGGTAGAACGCGTGCTCGACCCGCCCGTCACGTACGACGAGAGTCAGCCGCCGGTACAGCCGCTCGCCCTCGACGGTGAACGTCGGCAAGCGCAGGGCGTCGGCCAGCTCGAAACGCTCGTCGGATAGCAGGGTGAACGGCAGGTGCAGCCGGTCGGCGGCTTCGGCCTGGTAGTCGGTGCTCTGGCTGGACAGGCCGAACACCCCCGCGCCGAGCGCGGCCAGCTCGCCGTGGTGGTCGCGAAAGTCGCACGACTCCGGCGTGCAGCCGCGCGCGCCCGGGATGAGATCCCAGCCGTCGGGCAACGGCACGCCCGGCCGTCCCGTCTTCGGGTACGCGTAGACGACGACGCGCGGCGAGGTCACCTCGGTCAGATCGACGGTGCCCCCGGTCGTCGCCGGTAGGGCGAGGCTCGGCATCGGCAGGCCGGTCAGGTGGTCGGCGGCGCCGTCGTCTTCGGGAACCGGCAGATCGGCCGGGAGCTGTTCGAACGTCACGATCGCAAACTAGCAAGATGGGCGCCATGACCGACCTCGCCGCGATCGCGGCCGACGTCCCATGGCCCGACCACGATGCCGAGCGCGACGCGCGTGAGCGGGGCCGCGCCGACCTGGGCCGCCTCGACGAGCTCGCGCAGTGGCTGAGCGGCGTCCAGGCGGTCTACCCACCCAAGGACTTCGAGCGTGCCCGCGCGGTGATCTTCGCCGGCGACCACGGCATCGCCGAGGCAGGCGTGTCCGCGTGCGAGCCCGGGGCCACGGCCCGATGGGTGGCCGAGACGGCCGGCGGCTCCGGGTTGGTCAACGTGCTGGCGGAGCTCGCGGGCGCGAGCGTCCGCGTCGTCGACATCGCCGTGGACGACGACGCGACGCCCGAGTACCGCGTCCGTCGCGGCAGCGGGCGCATCGACCGCGAGAACGCGCTGGCTCCCGACGA
>WNGE01013813.1_pt1 | contig 10260 bp, 5 predicted proteins | sample 5400651 | NCBI WGS metagenome assembly WNGE01 (sample SAMN13153370, study PRJNA577476) | soil metagenome | isolation source: 60 cm soil or saprolite under grassland replicate 2 | place: USA:California | collected 2016-06-15
CGCGGCAAATAAATTGTAGGGCGTCTGTGTCAGACGCCGACCTAAGCAAAACGGCGTTTCACAGAAACGCTCTACAATTGTCAGGCCTCGAGCCGCTAAACATTACCTCGGAGTTCGGTTTTGCAGTGATTGGTGAGCGAACCAATATCACGGGCTCGCCCCGGTTTTCGAAATTGATCCTGGCAGACGATTTCGAAGGCGCGCTGGCAGTCGCGCGCCAGCAGGTCCAAGGCGGCGCGAACCTTCTCGACGTGAACATGGACGAGGGAATGATCGATTCCGAAGCGGCCATGGTGCGCTTCCTGAACTTGATCGGCAGCGAACCGGAGATCGCGCGCATTCCAATTGTAATCGACAGCTCGAAGTGGAGCGTGATCGAAGCGGGCCTCAAATGCGTGCAAGGCAAAGCGGTAGTGAATTCCATCAGCTTGAAGAACGGCGAGGAGGAATTTCTCCGCCAGGCGCGACTGATCCGGCGTTATGGCGCGGCCGTCATCGTGATGGCATTCGATGAGCAAGGCCAGGCCGATAATTTTCAGCGCAAGATCGACATTTGCTCGCGCGCTTACAAATTATTGACCGAGCGAGCCGGGTTCCACGCGAGCGATATTATCTTCGATCCAAATATTCTCACCGTCGCTACCGGTCTGGAAGAACATCGCAATTACGCGGTCGATTTCATCGAAGCGACGCGTTGGATCAAAAAGAATCTTACCGGCGCGCGCGTGAGCGGCGGGGTGAGCAACATTTCGTTTTCGTTTCGCGGTAACAACACCGTGCGCGAGGCCATGCATGCTGCATTTCTTTTTCATGCGATCCGTGCCGGTCTCGACATGGGGATCGTCAACGCCGGACAGCTGGCGGTTTACGAAGAGATCGAGCCGGAGCTGCGGAAGCACGTGGAAGATGTGTTGTTGAACCGGCGCGACGACGCGACCGAACGGCTGGTCGATTTCGCAGAAAGAGTAAAGGCAAAAGGCAAAACGCCGGTCAAAGACGAAGTGTGGCGTGCAGAACCCGTTGAAGAACGCCTCAAACATGCGCTGGTGAAAGGCATCACCGATTACATCGACATCGATACCGAAGAGGCACGGCAAAAATGCAGGCGCCCGCTCGAAGTGATCGAAGGTCCGCTCATGGCCGGGATGAGTGTGGTGGGAGATCTGTTTGGCTCCGGCAAAATGTTTCTGCCGCAAGTAGTAAAGAGTGCACGGGTGATGAAAAAAGCTGTTGCCTATCTGATGCCGTTCATGGAAGCGGAAAAATCCGCGAGCGCGAAACCGCAGGGCCGCATTGTGATGGCAACGGTGAAAGGCGACGTGCACGACATCGGCAAGAACATCGTGGGCGTCGTGCTGCAATGTAACAATTACGACGTCATCGATCTCGGTGTGATGGTGCCGGCGGCACAAATTTTGGAGACGGCGCGGGAGAAACAAGCGGATGTAATCGGGGTGAGCGGGCTGATCACACCGTCGCTGGACGAGATGGTGCACGTGGCGCAGGAGATGGAGCGCGAAGGATTTCATTTGCCGCTTTTGATTGGCGGAGCGACCACGAGCCGGGCGCATACGGCGGTAAAAATCGCGCCGCATTATCATGCCAGCACGGTGCACGTGCTCGATGCCTCGCGCGCGGTGGGCGTGGTCAATTCGCTCTTGAATGAGGAATTGAAATCGGAGTTCGATGCGAAAACGCGCGATGATTATGCGCGATTGCGCGAGGAACATTCGGCAAAAACGCGCGAGAAAAAGTTCGTCACGCTGGAAAAAGCGCGCGCGAATCGGACACCGATCGACTGGAGCACGTTCGCTCCGCCGAAACCCGAGTTTTTAGGCGTGCGTGTGTTCAGCAGTGCGTTGGCTAGCGCACGCGTCTTGCGTGTTGGCGACGGTGTCTCGCCGTCGCGAACTTTTCCTTCGGATTCGAAAGTTAAACAAGAGCAATGCGTCAAGGAAAGCGTGTTTCGGCGCGACGCCCCTTCGGCTACGCTCAGGACAGGCTCCACCAGCACGCGGGACGCGCGCGCTACCCAGAACATTTCGTTGCGCATCCTCGCGGATTTGATCGATTGGTCGCCGTTCTTTCATGTCTGGGAGCTGCGCGGGCGCCACCCGGCGATCTTCGATGACACGGTGATCGGTAATCAGGCGCGTGAGCTTTTCGACGATGCGCAGAAATTGCTCGATCGGATCGCCGTGAAAAACCTGCTCGTCGCGCGCGGCGTTTATGCTTTTTGGCCGGCGAACGCAGTGGGCGATGATGTCGATCTTTACGTTGATGACGCGCGGACGAAGAAACTCGCCACGTTTTATTTTTTGCGTCAGCAAATGCAAAAGCCGGCCGGGCAATGGAACCACTGCCTGGCCGACTTCGTTGCTCCGGGAAACTCTCAACTATCAACTCTCAACTCCCAGCCTGCTGATAATCGCGTGGGGGTTCGACCGCGATGAAAAGTTGTCCAATGTCGATCTAATCCGCGAAAAATATCGCGGTATTCGGCCGGCCGCCGGTTATCCAGCCTGCCCCGATCATGCAGAGAAACGAACATTATTCGATTTGCTCGATGCGGAGAACAACGCGGGCATCAGATTGACGGAATCGTTTGCCATGCATCCCGGCGCGAGCGTGAGCGGCCTTTATTTTTCGCATCCCGACGCAAAATATTTCGGCGTCGGCCAGATCGGGCGGGATCAGGTGATCGATTATGCTTCGCGAAGAGGCGAGACGATCGCCGCAGTGGAGAAACGCCTGGCGCCGAATTTAGGCTACGAGGCTTAAATCGAATTCTTTGCCTTGGCGCTCGTTAACAGCAGGCCGGCACCTTCGTCTGGAACAGAGTCCGAATCTTCGGCTTCCTTCGCGGGCCAGACCACTTTCCAGGCAAGACCACACTTCTCGAGCATCCAGATGACGTAACGCGTAAGATCGAATTCCCACCAGCGCAGTCCGTGCGCCGCGCAACGCGGTTGCGCATGATGATTGTTGTGATAGCCCTCGCCGAACCCGAGGACGCCGATCCAAAGATTGTTTCGGCTATGATCGGACGTATCGAAGCTGCGATATCCGAACTGACGCATGTGGCAGATCGAGTTGACCGACCAGGTGACATTATAAATCACGAGCATAGGCACGTAGAGACACCAAAGCATCCCGGCAACGCCAAGTGTGAAATACAGCGTCAGCGCCAGAACAAGATGCGGCAGCACGTAGAGCCAGGAGCGCTCCCATAGCCGGCAATACCATATTTTACTTACATCGGCGGCGTACCGCTTGGAGCGCTCGCGGAACGCGGCCGGCTTGCGGATCAGCCACATCATGTGGGCGTAGGGAAAACCGTGCACCGGACTATGAATGTCTTCGTCGGTATCGGACTTCAAATGATGATAGCGATGATCCCCCACCCACGTGACGGGATCACCGGCCAGCATCACGGCCGAGCCGGATGCGAATATGAACTTGAGCCATTCCGGCATCTCGAAACCGCGATGGGTCAGGTAACGATGAAGATAAAGCGTGGTGCTGATTCCGCCCCAGAAAAACAGCGGGATCATGATGAACAGATAAAAAGGATGGAAGCGTGTCAGGATTCCAATAACTCCCAGGAGTTGCAACAGGATGAGGACGACGAAAATGAGGAGATTGAGTTTTTCGTGCTTAAACATGCGGCGAGGTGGGCAAGGACGGAGCAGCCAACCGGCCGCAGTTAGATCCAGAGTTTGCAGTGTCGCACGCCAGGGAGGCGATAGCAAACGCTATTCCCGGATTTTGCATTCAGGTTCTCAGCCACAGACTTACACAGATCAAACACAGATTCAGCGGAGGAGCCTTTATGCGTCTTGTAAAAACGCTCTCTCGCCAAAGTTTCGCCGCGTTGCGAAAGTCTCGCTTCGGATCAGTATCCATGGCACACCGTGCCTGGTAGCTTTCGACTCCGCAGAATCGTGTCGATGAACGCGATCGCTCAAATCTTCACGCGATCCTACATAACGACGCCCCCCGTCTTCAGACTACGCAGAACGTAACAGTGGAACATTGATCCACAGTGGTCGGGGCGAGAGGATTTGAACCTCCGACCTCGTGGTCCCAAACCACGCGCTCTACCAAGCTAAGCTACGCCCCGAATTGTCGCTTGATGAATATCACGCGCGGCAACCTGCCGCATCCCGAAAGTTAATATCGCGACCTATCGCCGCGGTCACCGCTCTACCAAGTTTGCCACAGCGAGTCCATCCCGTGGCGAACCAGGCTACGCCCCGGATCCGGCGTGATTCTTTATCATGGATCGCGTCTTCCCGCATCCGGAAATTCGGTTACATTGGAGCGAAAACCGGGAATGAAGATAAAAGGGCTAATTTTCACCGCGTTGCTGGGCAGCATGACACTGCCATTACGTGGGCAGGATGCCGCGCCTCCGGCTGTCGATCTTTACGGAACGGAGGAAAAGCCGGAGGTTGCAGCCACGCCTTTTCCGGAACCCAACGGACCCGAGTTTCCGGAGTTATCGCAGCTTGACGAAGCTTTCAAACAAAAATCGCTGGGCAAACAAGTCGATGAACGCAAGCTGCATATCGAATGGAGACAACTGAAAAACCGGGTGGTGAACGATCCCGAAGTGTGCGCGGCCAAGGCCACCGCTCAAGCTGCCAGGACAGATTTGGAGAAACGCAATCGACTGCGCGATTACTACAACCTCTATTACGAGCGAATGTCCGCTCTGGCTCCGAGCGCAGAAATGAAACTGGCATTAGAAGGATTGAAGACTTCGCATCTGTCTCAGCTATCGCAGCCGCAAGTGCGGCCCTCGCCGGGCGCTCCCCCGCCGACGCCAAAACCATCGCCTCAGGGTAAACATAAGAAAAAAAAGCACCTAAAATAGTGTTGCGCAGCCGCCTTGCCAGGCCATACGCAATGCAGTTATTCTATGCACATTCGATTCACGGCGCGTTCGTCTAGTGGTTAGGACACAGCCCTCTCAAGGCTGGTGCACGGGTTCGACTCCCGTACGCGCTGCAGATTTTCTGGCGCTCCATCCGCACAAACAACGGACGCAGCGCATTTTATTTTGCGTCACTCAAATTATTCAGATGAATTGCCTGATGCGATTTCCCGTGCTCACTCTTTTGCTCGCGTTCTGTTTCGGACTGGCAAGCGGATGTTCGGAAGGCGTAACCCGGCGAACGGCAGCTGCCGTTCTTTCCGTGAAAGGAGACGTCGTTTTCGAAACGACAGAACAAAACAAGTTTCAGCCGGTCACACGCGAGAGCCGGATCCAAGAGGGCACTATCGTGCGAACATCAGACGGGGCGCTGCTCGACCTAGGGTTGATTGCCCCCGCCCTCGCACAAATGTCGAGCAATTCTGAAATCAAGGTCGAAGAATTAAGGATATCGAAGGAGGGCAACCAGACTCGCGGCGGCATGCGCGGCCGAAGCGCACGGATACAATTGAGCCGGGGAAAAATCACCGTCCTGGTCAGCGGGCGCGATCAAAGCAGAACACAATTTGCGATCAGCACGCCAGCGGTAAGGGTTACGGTTGATTCGGATTGCCTGTTTCGTGTTCAGAGGGACGATCGGACCACCCGGGTAACTTGCGTGCGAGGGAAAGTCTATGCAGCCGCTGCAGCGCAGCCGCCAATCGCAATCGGGGCCGGCTACTTTCAACGGTGGCCATCAACTCGTCCGGAGCCGGTGGCCGCGACTGAAGATGCCGCGGCGCAAATCGATATTATGGACTCGCTCGGAATTGAAAATGAGTTGCTTGAACTGGACGCCGGTGGGCGGGATCGCCGCCCGCTTTAGCAAGTTTTATTTGGGCGAAATATTTTGATTGACGGCCTAGCGGCGGCATCCTAGCCTCGTCGCCATGTCGTACCAACCGTCTCCTTTTTTCAAGTCAACCGGTACCGGAAAGTTGGGTCAATCGAGCGGCGCCAGCGTTGCGTTGTTCGTGGGAATTTTCATTGCATGCACTTTTGCGGTACGCGGAGAAGATTCTATTCCTGAAGAGCCATTGCCTTCTTCGACCGATAACGCCGTAGCGCAGACCGACGCTGCTCCATCGCAACCGACAACTTCGCTTGGCGGCCTCGACTCGAGGAACCTAACGCTCGGTGGTGAGACTGTATCTCCATCGGAATTACATGGAGGGGAACCGCGTCGCTTTCACTACAGTTTTGGGCTGACCATTCGGGCGGTTTACGACGACAACATCTTTATCAGCAATACTAATCGCGTCTCCGATTGGTATTTTGCAATCGAACCGAGGCTCACGGTTGGATTCGGCGACATCGAAGGACGCAACGAGAACTACGTTCGTCTGGACTACATGCCGAGCATAATTCTGTACGCCGACCACTCGAACGAGGATGCCGTCAGTCATCTGATCATGCTGGAGGGCCAGTACAGGTTCAGCCGTTTGACGCTGAATCTGAGTCAGGAGGTGTATATACTCGATGGGACAAACCTTAATAGCATTGTCGACACGACCGGATTGTTTGCAAACCTCGACGTGAGCCAGCCCACGCGGCTGAATCTTTTTATCACACGTCTGAGAGCAAATTACGAGCTCAGCGCGAAACTATTTTTGACCGGTGAATTTGATGCTCAAATTTACGACTATCCCGATGACGATTTTTTCAGCTCCCAAATTATTTCAGGCGGCCTCTACATTAACTACAATGTGACGCCCAAGCTGACGATCGGTGCCGGCGGCACTTTCGGCTATGATTGGGTGGAGGATCCGAATGTGGACCAACCCTTCGAGCAGGCGAATTTTCGCCTCAATTACCAGGTGACAGGCAAATTAGGTCTGTCTGCCTCCGTGGGCGCGGAGTTCCGCCAGTTCAACGATCACCGGGGCGACTACGTCTCACCAGTCTTTGAGCTCGGCGCGATCTATCACCCGTTTGACGGCACGACCTTCACCCTGGCGGCCGGCCGGCGAATCCTAAATTCCGGATTTTTTCCCGATCAAGATTTCGCGACTACCTATGTTGTGGGCCGAATTCAGCAGCGTTTGCTCCGGCGCGTTTATCTCGGTCTGGGCTTCGGCTATGAGAATTCGGATTATTTCGCCACGACCAGCGGAGTGAATGCAACGCGGAATGACGATTACTGGTTTGTCGAACCCTCCGTTGACGTGCTGATCACTCGATGGCTGAGTGTCGGCGCCTATTACCTCCACCGCGAGGACAACAGCAATATCGATTTTTTCAGTTTCGATGATAATCAGGTTGGTGTTCGGGCAACATTTAGATTTTAGCGAGGGTTTGAATCGCCTTCGATCTCAAGCATACCGGCGGTGGTGGCCGGCTGCGCTGGCCCTTTCATTGGTTCCGGGCGTTCTGTTGGCGCAGATCCCTCCGGGAAACATCGGCCTACAGCCTTCCCTTCCTGCCTCCACATTGCAGTCCCCTGCTGTTTCCACATTCAACCCAAGCAACCCAAGCGGCAGCGTTAGCGCGCCGGCCGGCTACGTTTTGAGCGCGAATGACCAAGTTTCGGTCGAGGTTTTCGGCGAGGATGACTTGCGCACGAATGGACGATTGAATCCCGAAGGCAACCTGAGTGTACCGCTACTCGGTTCAATTCATCTGGCCGGATTAACCCTGACCCAGGCGGCTTCAAGACTGACAGAACTTTACGGTCGGGATTATCTGGTAAGTCCAAAAGTGAATGTCATGCTCCTGGGCTACGCGAAGCGGCGCTTCTCGATTTTGGGTCAGGTAAATCGGCCCGGCAGTTACGAAATGCCCGAAAGCAGTCCTGGCGGGATCGATCTCCTGGAAGCAATCGCGATGGCTGGCGGCTACACGCGCATTGCCGCTCCAGAAAGGATCACCGTGCGCCGACAAGGCGCGGGTGGCGATCAGATTTTCAAGGTCAATGCAAAGCGGTTCACAAAGGGGAGCGGCGGCGGTTTTCACGTTGAACCGGGTGACACCATCACCGTAGGGGAAAGTATTTTTTAACCGAAAACTTTTTGCGACTGCACCTTTTCGAGCGCACTGCTCGGGTGTAGAATCTTGTTCAAGCTAATTTTCTTCTTGTGGTTGATCCATCCTTACCTGAAGCGATAGCCGCGAATACGCCGAATCCTCCCAACAGAGCGTTGTCGCATTTGCCGGAATTCGCGGGGCTGAAGGGCGGGTTCGATTTTCGGCGCTTTTGGCATTCTTTTGTCGAACGGATTTGGATCGTCGCGCTTTGTGTGTTGGCCGGTCTTTTCGTTGCGCTGGGTTATCTCGCGCGAACGCCAAAGCTCTATCAGGGCCATACAGTGCTCGAAGTAGAGTTTCAGGACCCGACACTTGTCACTACCGAAGACTCCGCTGCGCGAATGCGCTCGATGTTTTTGGCCAGCCAAGAGGCGCTGCGAACGATCGAGCAAAACCTCACCAACCAAACCCTCCTCGCCCGAGTCGTGCGCTCTGAAGGGCTGGCCCAAGATGATGGGCGCGCGCTTTTCGGGGGCGAAAATATTGCGAGCAGCAGCAAAACCAGCGCAACGCCGAGTACCGGTCCGTCGGCAGACGCGAACAAGACGCAGAGCGGCCTTGGTGTGAGGACGTTTACGCCGCTCGAAGAGGCGTTGGGCAACGCGCTCGGACGCATGGTAAGGCCGGTGATTCGTCGCGGCACGCGTCTGATCGACTTGTACGTTACCAACCGCGACCCAGTCATGGCACAGCGTCTCGCCGACGCGATCGGACGCGAGTACATCCGCAATTCCATCGAACGCCGCGCCTCGCTCAGCGAGGAGTCATTGCGTTATCTGCTCGAAGAAGAAGAACGATTGAAAGTCAATCTGCAAAAAAGCGAGGCGGCCGCTGCGGAATACAAAGCGACAAATCCTGATGCTTTGCAACTTGGCGGCGGTGCCGCCGCAACAGGGTCACAGCAAGGATCGGGCGCCGGGGCTGGTGGTCCTCGGGGCGGCCTGGTCGAGGACAAGCTGCAAGATATAAACAACAAGTTGACGGCGGCAAAAGCCGACCGGCTTCGCCTTGAAGGCGAGCTCAGGCAGATCGAGCAGGCCGGGGACAACATCGATGCACTGCTCGCGATCCCGAGTATCTCCGCCGCAGCGTTGGTGACTGATGCGCAACGCAGTGTCACGCAGGTAGAAGCTTCCATCGCCACTTTGTCTTTACGATACAAGGAAAAGCATCCCCGGATGATGGCGGCGCGGGCCGCTCTGGCAGAGGCCAGGGAAAAGCTTCGTCAAGCAGCCATGGCGCAACCACCCATTCTGCGCAACGCCATCGAGCAGATCAAGGCGACCGAAGCCAGTTTGCAAGCGGCGTTGCAAGACCAGCAGGGCGTGGCTGTCGCGCTCAACCGCACAGCGATCGGATACCAGGAATTGGCCCGGCAGGCTGAGACCGATCGCGCGCTCTACGAAAGCGTTCTGCGCCAGATCAAAGAGACAAGCTTAACAAAAGACGTGAAGACGAATGCGGTGAGCGTGGTCGAGCGTTCCCCTGTTTCGCATTCGCCGGTTAGTCCGAGTCCTACCAAAGCGATCGCGCTGGGCCTGCTGGCTGGATTGGTGGCCGGGCTCGCGTTTGTCTTCGGCGCCGACACACTGGATCGTTCCATCAAAACCGTTGATCAAGCGGAAAATACGCTCGGGCTACCCGTATTTGCGGCTGTTCCGGAAACGACCGAGCAAGGCGCAGGGCCTCTCTTAAAACGGCAACGCAGAACCTGGGGAACCTCAAACTACCGCGTTGTTGTAAAAACCCCCGAGAGCCCAGCCGCGGAAGCTTTTCGCAATTTGCGCGCGGCCCTTTCCCTTTTGGGACCGGAAGCCGAACGTAAGGTTTCACTTTTCACCAGCGCTGTGCCGAATGAAGGAAAGAGCTTCACCAGCGCCAATTATTCGCTTGCGCTCGCGCAGCAAGGTTATCGCGTTCTGCTCATCGATGGCGATCTGCGCCGGCCGAACATGCATCGAATCTTCCACTTCCCGCAGCCCGCCAAAACAAATAACTCCGAGGAGGAGGATGGCGCGCCGGGCGTTATGGACTGTCTGGTGGGGGAAGCGGATGTAGCCTCGGCAGCACGTCCAATTCCGGCCGGGGAAATCGATATTGTCTCCGGTAAAATCGCCATCGAGGGAAACTTTCTCACTGCGACTGGAGGGCAACTTTCCGTCCTTGCAGGCGGACGACGCGCGCCCAATCCAGCTGAGATTTTGGCCGGGCCTTTCTTTGGTCAACTAGTCTCTGAGGCTGCGCGACTTTTTGATCGA
>WNGE01009460.1_pt1 | contig 10258 bp, 9 predicted proteins | sample 5400651 | NCBI WGS metagenome assembly WNGE01 (sample SAMN13153370, study PRJNA577476) | soil metagenome | isolation source: 60 cm soil or saprolite under grassland replicate 2 | place: USA:California | collected 2016-06-15
GTCCCGCACGTGATCCGGTTTGTGGACGGGCTGGTAGTGGCGGTCGAGCGCGGCACGCCGCTGGCGGACGTGTTGCGGGCGCAGGCGACCGACGTACGGGAGCAGCGCAAGCGCGAGCTGATCGAGGCTGGCGGCCGGCGCGAGGTCTACATGCTGGTGCCTGTCGTGTTTGTTCTTTTGCCCGTGGTGGTGCTGTTCGCGCTGTACCCGGGCTTCTTCACGCTGATCCAGATCGCTCGTTGATCCAGATCGCTTGTTGAGCGCATGTCAGATGGCCGAGGGGGCGAGAAACGACAGGAGGTACGATCGATGTCAACGATCCACCGTCTCGTCGTCCGGTTGCTGATCTCCATCGGGGACGAGGCCGGCGACGTTCCCGGTTGGGTGCTGATCACGGCGATGACGGTCTCGCTCGTCCTGCTGGTGTGGGGTGTCGCCAGCACCGCGTTGCAGGGCATCCTGCACCGGTTCCTGAACGACCTCAGCTTTGGCGCGTGACGGATGGCTCGGCGGGCGGGACGCCAGGATGGCTCGGCGGTGGTCGAATTCGCGCTGGTGGCACCGCTGGCCGTTGCGGTTGCTCTGGCGGTGGCGCAGTTCGCGCTGTTCCTGTACGAGCGCAACGTGGTCATGGGCTCGCTCTCGGAGGGCGCCCGGGTCGCGGCGGCGTCGGGCCGTACAGTCGCCGACGGCGAACGGGCCGCGCGCAGGCTGCTGCACGAGTCGCTCGGTGGTCGGGTCGCCGCGGCGGTGCCGGTCCGGGGTGCGCGCCAGAGCGGGCTCGTGGTGCTGCGGGCCGAGGGAACCCTGCCCTCATTCGTTCCCGGAGTCCCGGGACTTCCGGTGCGAATGACTGCCGCCATGCACAAGGAGGAGGGACTGGCCGAGTCTGGAGGCAACGGGGCAGCGCCCGGCAATGGGCGGGGCGGATGAGGTGCCGCGGTCTCGGAGCGGCTGCACGGGAGGGCGGGCGGGCCGCGTGCGAGGGGAAACGGGCCGCGTGGGAGGGCGAGCGGGCCGGACGGGAGGGGGAGCGGGGTGCGGCGGTCATCGAGTTCGTGGTGGTGTTCATGGCGCTGGTCGTGCCGCTGGTGTACGCGGTCGTCGTGATGGCCGAGGTGCAGCGGGCGCTGCTCGCCGTGTCGACGGCGGCCCGTGAGGTCGGTCGTGTCTATGTGACCGCCGCGACCGAGGCAGAGGCCCAGCATCGTGTCGAGGTGGCCTATCAGGAGGTCATGGGGAACTTCGGGTATCTGCCGGGGGACCCTCGGGCGCACGTGGCCGTGCGGGTCGACTGTGGCGCTGACGCGCCACAGTGCACCGGTGGCTTTGGGCCGGGTGCGGAGGTCACGGTGCGGGTGACGTACCGGGTCCCGGTGGCCCGGGTGCCGTTCATCGGGGCGGTTGCCGGTCCGGACCTGCCGATCGGGGCGACCCACCACACCCGCGTGGACCGCTACCGGGGAGTCGGGTCCTCGACTGGCCAGGGCCCCGTGATGAGGGCAGGCGGACCGTGACCGGGGCGTCACGGCCGACCGGGTCCACGGGCGACGGGTCCACGGGCGAGGACGGCCAGATCCTCGTCTTCCTGGTCGGGCTCGTACTCCTCGTCCTGATGGTGCTCGCGCTCGGCTGGGATGCGTCCAACTGGTTCCTCGGTCACCGTGCCCTGGACAACCTGGCCGACGGCGCCGCCATCGCGGCCGCGAGCGAGCTGGACGTGCAAGCCTTTTGGGCCAGCGGTGGCCGCCGGGTCATGCTCTCCGACCAGAGGGCCGCTGCGACCGTGCGGCAGTACCTGAGGGACACCGCGGCCGACTCCGGGCTCGAGCACGTGGTGCCTGGCCCGGTCCGGGTCGAGCAACTGGCGACCGGCCCGCGGGTGACCGTGGAGCTTCGCGCGGTCACCCCGGCGGCATTCATGCGCTACCTCCACCTCGTCGCGCCGGAGATGGTCGGCCAGGCGACCGCGACCGCGGAGCTGATCCCGCCCTGACCGCGGCGGCCGGTACGATGAGGAACGCCCATCGTCGACAGGAGAGCGGACAGACCATGCCCACCGATCATGCCCCGGAGCTCGCGGCGCTGGCCAAGCGCCTGGCGGACGCAAAGGAGTTCCTTTGACCTCGATGCCAAGCGGCGTGAGCTGAGCGCGCTCCGCGAGCAGGCGGCGGCTCCTGATCTGTGGGAGGACCCCGACCGGGCTCGCAGGCTGATGCGCCGCATGGCAGAGGTGGAAGGCGACCTTGGCGAGGTCGACCGCCTCTCGCGGTACCTCTCCGATCTCGAGACGCTGAACGAGCTGGCGGTCGAGGAGGACGACGACGCGACCGCCGCGGAGGTCGGGCAGGGGCTCACCACCCTGACAAGGGAGGTCGACGACCTCGAGGTGCTCGCGCTGCTGAGCGGCGAGCACGACGATCGCGACGCGATCGCGACGGTCCATCCGGGGGCCGGCGGAACCGAGTCGCAGGACTGGGCCGAGATGCTGTGGCGTATGGAGACCCGCTGGGCGGAGCGCCGGGGCTTCAAGGTGACCGTCAACGACTACCAGGAAGGTGACGAGGCGGGCATCAAATCGGTCACGCTGACCATCGAAGGCCCCCGTGTCTACGGCCTGCTGTCGGCCGAGGCCGGTACTCACCGGCTGGTGCGGATCTCCCCGTTCGACCAGGCACGGCGGCGGCACACCTCGTTCGCGGCCCTGGACGTGATCCCGGTGCTGGACGAGGAGGACGCGCCGGAGATCGACGAGAGCGACCTGCGGATCGACATCTACCGCTCGTCCGGGCCGGGCGGCCAGGGGGTGAACACCACGGACTCGGCGGTGCGCATCACGCATCTGCCGACCGGCGTCGTGGTCGCGGTGCAGAATGAGCGGTCACAATTGGCCAATAAGACTATAGCGCTGAAGATTCTGGCGGCCAGGCTGGCGGAGCGTGCCAGGAAGGAGCGGGAGCGGCAGCTCGCCGCGCTGCGTGGCGAGCGGGGCGAGATCGCTTTCGGCAACCAGATCCGCTCGTACGTGCTGCACCCGTACCAGATGGTCAAGGACCACCGGACCGGGGTGGAGACCGGCAACGTGCAGGCCGTGCTGGACGGCGACCTCGACCAGTTCGTGGCCGCGGAGCTGCGCCGCCGGGCGGCAGAGCGGAGCGGCGGCGCCAGTCCGGGGGCCGGTCCCGGCGAGGACCGCTCCGGCTAGGCCCCGGCCGGGCCGAGCGGTGCCCAGGGACCTACTTGATCCTGGTTGTGGCCGTATACTCCCGCCGTGCTCACTCGTTCTCGCGCGTTTGCGCAGTCGGTCCTGCGAACCAGGGCGCAGCCCCGAGACCCCGACCCGCTGCCCACCGCGGAGGCTGCGCGGCCGGAGCAGGAAGGGCGGCGGCCGTGGTGGCGGCGCCGCGATGCCTGGCCCGCCCTGGTGCTGGCCGGGCTCATCGCGCTGTACGTGTGGGTGCTCGGAACGCTCACGTGGATGCAGCAGTCCAACTTCGGCACCTTCGGGTTCGACATGGGCATCTACGACCAGGGGATCTGGCTGCTCTCACGGTTCAAGGTGCCCTTCGACACCGTCCGGGGGCTGAACTACTTCGCGCACCACGTCAACCTGATCACAGTTGCGTTCGTCCCGTTCTACTGGCTCGGGGCAGGTCCGCACTTCCTGTACCTGATAGAGACCATCTGGATGGCCATCGGGGCGCTGCCGGTGTGGCTGCTCGCACGCGACCGGCTCGCCAATCCGTGGCTGGCGCTGGGGCTCGCCGCCAGCTACCTGCTGTACCCCTCGCTCGAGTGGATCAACTGGTGGCACTTCCATCCCGACGCGCTGATCATCGCGCCGCTGCTGTTCGCCTGGTGGCTGGCCTCGCGCCGGCGCTGGGTCTGGTTCTCGGTGGCGGTGGCGGTGGCGCTGCTGTGCAAGGAGGACGCCGCTCTGGCGGTGGCCGCGCTCGGTCTGGCGCTGCTCATCGGCGGCCGGCGCCGCGCCGGCGCGCTGACCTGCGTGGCCGGCGTGGCCTGGTTCATGACCGCCACCAAGGTGATCATTCCGCTGGCCAACGGTGGGGCGAGCCCGTTCTACGTGCGGGAGCTGTTCCCGGGCTTCGGTGACTCGCTCGGCGCGATCGCCGTCAACCTGACCACCCATCCCGGCCGGTTCTTCTCGCTGGTCACCCAGCCCGACCGGCTCACCTACTACCGTGAGCTGCTCGCGCCTGTCGCGTTTCTCCCGCTGGCCGCCGTGGACGTGCTGCTCATCGGCATCCCGCAGGCGGCGGTCAACTCGATCTCCGGGCACGCGCTCACCCACGACATCCGCTACCACTACAGCTCGATCGTGATCGCGGCGGTGTTCCTGGCCACCGTCGAGACGTGCGCGCGGTTCGGTGGCCGTCTGGCCGTGCGGCGGTTCCTGGTCGGGCTGGTCGCGGCGACCTCGCTGGCGGCGAACGTCGCCTGGTCCCCCTCGCCGATCGGGACCCACTACCACTCGGGGATCTGGGCGGTGTCCCAGCCGAGGCACAAGGTCATGCGCGAGGCGCTGAAGCTGGTGCCCGCCGGTGCGGGGGTGTCCGCCACCTACTACCTGGTGCCGCACCTCACCCACAGGGTGCACGTCTACGAGTTCCCCAACCCGTGGGTGGTGACCAATTGGGGAGCCTATGGCGAGAACCCGCCCGACCCCGCGACCGTGGACTACCTGGTGCTCGACACCACCGTAAACGGCACCCAGCAGGTCCTTTACGAGCAGCTCGTCCGCGAGGGGGGGCAGTTCAAGGTCGTCTACGACGTCGATGGCATCGTGGTCGCGCGCCGAGTCGCCTCCGGCTGATCGGCAGGCGGACGCTGGGGCCAGATTATTCCGTTTGTCGAGGCGACCGATGCTGATTCGTGATCCCGATGACCGATTTCGTCCGTGCTCGATACGCTAGGCTGAGGAACCCATCCTGCTTCAGGAGTCTCTTGGTGCAATCGAATAGGCCCGTTTCTGCCGGTTTGCTGGAAAGAACGCCACAGGGGATGACCGCATGAGCGCCATGATGAGCGTGTACCGCCGCTGGCGGCAGCTCGTCCACGAGCTCACCAAGTTCGGCATCGTCGGGGCGTTCAACACCGTCCTCGACTTCGGCCTGACCAATGTCCTGCACGTCGGGCTCCACACCAACCCCTACCTGGCCAAGACGGTCGCGGTGACCATCGCGGCCACCTCGTCGTACTTCATGAACCGGTACTGGACCTTCCGGCACCGCGCCCGGACCGGGCTGGGCCGCGAGTACGTGCTGTTCTTCGTGCTGAACGGCGTCGGCCTGCTGATCTCGCTGGCCTGCATCTGGCTGGTGCGGGTGCCGCTGGGCAGGGAGGGCGTCCTGTGGTTCAACGCCGCCCAGTTCGCTGGCCTGGCGCTCGGCATGCTGTTCCGCTTCACGACCTACAAGCGCTGGGTGTTCCGCGCGCCTGAGCGCGGCGCGGCCGCCCCCGTCGCCGGTGGGGAAGCTCAGCCGGCGTGGTCGCGGACCCGCGCCTGATCGTAGGCGCCATGCGCCGCGGCCCGGCGAACCGACCACACGTCGGTCAGCATCCGCAGCGCGTCGATGGCCACCCGCACCTTGCTGCCATCGCGGTCGGTTGCCTCCACCGGCACCTCCACCACCTCGTAGCCGAGCAGGTTGGCCAGGAACAGGATCTCGGCGTCAAAGGCGAAGCCGTCCAGGCGCCCACGGCCGAACAGGTCCCTGGCCGCCTCGGTGCGGAAGCCCTTCAGGCCGCACTGGGTGTCGCGGAACGGAAGGCCCAGCGCGAGCCGCATGGCGGAGTTGAACACCAGGCTCGCCATGCGCCGCAGCGCCGGCCCCGGGCCTCCCGGGCCTCCCGGGCCGGCGGTGGCCCCGGTCGAGGTGGCCCCGGTCGAGGCCGCCCGCGGACCGGCCGGGGCTCTGGACCCGATGGCCACCGGTGCCCGCTTCAGGGCCTGCACCACCTGCTTGACGTCGTCGGGACCGTAGGAGCCGTCCGCGTCGGTGAACACCACGAGCCCGCCCCTGGAGGCCAGGACGCCGGTCCGTACCGCGGAGCCCTTGCCGTAGTTGCGCCCCGCGCGGAGCACCCGCACCCGCGGGTCGCCCGCGGCGCTCTTCTGCGCAACCACCATGGTGGAGTCGGTCGAGCCGTCGTCGACGACGACGAGCTCGACCGCCGCCGGGTCGACGGGGAAGCTCGCAAGGTAGCGCGCGAGCGTTTCCGGCAGCCTGTCTGCCTCGTTGAAGCACGGGAAGACGATGGTGAGCGCCGGCGCGGTCATGGCGACGCGCCACCCCGCTGCTCGAGCAGCACGACGTCGCCCGAGTCGAGCCTGGTCGCCCAGTCCGGGCTCGCCTGGAGGTCCCGGAGCAGGGTCCGCTGGCTCTGGTCGAGCAGGCTGCGGTCGACGACCACATAGCGGAGGTCCTGCCGGTCACGGGCGGAGTGGACGTCGCCGGCCAGGCCCCAGTTCACCGACCGGAACGGGTTGGGGAACTCGTAGACCCTGACGCGGTGGCTGAGGTGCGCCACCAGGTCGAACTGCGCGCTGACCGGCGCGTCCGGCGGGATCATCGCCAGCGCCCGCCGTATCGCCGGCTCGGCGGGGGAGGCGGAGGCGACGACCTTGTCGTGGGACCAGGGTGCCGGGCCGAAGCGCTGGTCGCTGACCACGGCGGCCAGCACGAGCGCGACGAGCGCGGGGGCGAGCAGGGCGCGCCGTCTGGTGGCCAGGGCTTTGAGACCGGCCACCGTCGCGACCGCCAGCAACGGTGCCGAGGTGGCCAGGTACTGGTAGCGGATCTGGTGCTGCTCGGGCGGGATGGCGGCAAGGTTCAGGAACAGCGCCGGGGCCACCGGCAGCAGCGCTGGAGGCGCCAGCAGCGGCAGGCCGAGCAGCGGCACCAGCACCAGCAGCAGGTAGCCGAGCCCCCGGTTCGACAGGGCGGTGGCAAGTGCCCTGCCGGCCATGGAAGGCAGCGCGCGCAGCAGGGCGATCGGCCCGAGACCGGTGACGCCGTAGTTCAGCTCGAACAGGTTGGTCTGGCGGCCGTTGGCCCAGGGGATGAGCAGGAAGGTCGCGAGCACCCACCAGACCAGGCCCGCGATCAGCACGCGCCGGCCCACAGCCCGCTGCCCCGTGAGCGCGAGCAGGCCGCCCAACCCGGCCACCACCAGCCCCACGTCCTCGCGGCAGAGCAGGGCGAGGCCGAGCCAGACCGCCATGGGCCGGGTCCGGCGCCGGTCGGCGGCCAGCGCGGCCAGGGCCAGGAATGCGGCGGCCAGGGTCTCCGGGTGGAACTGCCAGGTCAGCGCCCACTGCATCGCGGGGTAGGCGAGGTAGGCGACGGCCACGGCCAGCCCTGCGACCGGGTTGGCGAGGTGGCGGGCGCCGAGCCGGTAGACCACCACCGCCGGCACCGCCAGCGCGACCACCTGGAGCAGAAGCAGCAGCCGGGGGTCGGGCCAGAGCCGGTAGAGCGGTGCCACCAGAGCGAGGATGTACGAGGCGTGCTCGCCGAAGAGGTTGAGGCCCCGGACGGTCACGAACGGCGCCCTGAGCCGTGACAGCAGCCAGGTGCCCTGGTCGTAGATGCCGAGGTCGAACCCGTACGTGCCGAAGTGCCGGTGCAGGCCCCACGTCTGCGCGACGAACACGCCCACGAACGCGGCCACGGCCAGGCCGAGCGCGACCATGCTCAAGGTCGTCCCGCGCCGCCGCGCCGCCGGCCCGGCCCCGGTCCCGGGCTCCGGCCCGGCCCCGACCCCGGCTGGGACCAGGGCCCCGGGCGCCGGCGCCGGCGCCGGCTCCGGCTCCGGCCCGACATCGACCTCGGCCGGGACCAGGGCGGTCAAGGTGGTGAGACCGAAGGTGCCGAGGCGGGCGGGCAGCCGTCTGCCGCCCGGCCGGGCCACCAGGTCGACCCGGGCGCTCGAGTTGAAGGCGAAGCTCGGCAGCGGCTGCGGCAGGGCGAACGCCTCGGCGTGGCGGTCCGGGTAGCCCGCGGCGCCCTCGAGGTCGCTGAGCTGCAGATAGGGCAGGGCGTCCGCGGCCTCCTCCAGCGCGCGCACGTCCGCGGCCGAGGCCGGGCGGTCCAGCGTGAGCAGGAGCCGGCAGCCGCCTCCGCGGTCGAACGACACGGTGGCGGTGCGGCCGCCTTCGAGGGGTAGGTCCCCGGCTGGGAGCCACGCTCCGGCCCACGGGGGAAGCTCGCCCGCTTCGCGTGATGCGACCGATGGCGGCATTACCAAGCGGTTCCTGCTTTCATTGACGGGTACCTCGCATACCTTCCAGCGTTCGAGGAGCGGGTTTGGCAACGATTGCAGCGCCGCGGCAGAAGCCACGACAGGAGGGGCTGGCCGCGGCCCGAGCCAGAGCGGTGATGGTGCACCGGGTGCTGACGATGGTCACATTCGTCGCCATCTACCTCGTCCTCATCAAGGTCCTGCATCTGAACCTTATCCTGTCCCGCACCACCGCAGCGGGCGGGGACATGGGCTCGCACCACTACATTGACACCTTCCTGCGCACCGACCTGCTGCCGCACGGGCGGATCACCGGCTGGGCGCCGGGATGGTTCGCGGGCATCCCCATGCTCACGTTCTACTTCCCCCTGCCCTACGTCGCGATCGCCGCGCTCAGCCCGCTGCTGAGCAACCAGATCGCGTTCAAGCTGATAACTGCGGCCGGGCCGCTGCTGCTGCCGCTGACCTGCTGGGCCGCGTTCCGGGTGCTGCGCCTGCGCGAGCCGGCGCCGCTCCTGGCCGCCGCCGCCAGCGTGGTGTTCCTGTTCATGGCGCAGATCGGCCCGGCGCAGGGGGACCAGTTCAATATCTGGGGCGGCAACATCGCCAGCACCATGGCGGGGGAGTTCCCCTTTGCCCTGTCGTTCGCGCTGCTCCCGCTGGCGCTGGCGGTCCTGTACCGGTCGGTGGAGGAGGGCAGGGGCTGGCGGCTGGCCTCGGTGATGGTGGCCGGGGTGGTGCTCACCCACATCCTCACCACCATCTCGCTGGTGCTGGCCAGCTCGGTGCTGCTGATCAGGCTGCCGCTCAAGGCCGTCAGGCTGGCCTTTTGGCGGCTGCTGCGGATCTACGTGGTGGCTTTCTGCCTCTCCGCCTTCTGGGCGCTCACGTTCGTCGTGCGGCAGCCGTACACCGCGCACATGAAGTGGGACCAGCTCAGCAACTACGGCTACCTGCTGCCCAGCCCGATCCGGCCGTACCTCGTGCTCACCGGGATCGGGCTGGTCGCCGCGGTCGTCCGCGGTGAGCGCCGCATCCTGCTGTTCGCCTGGCCGGCGGTCGTGGCCGCGTTCGTGTACGTGGCGCTGCCGCACGTCATCCCGGCGGGCGCCCTGTGGAACGCGCGCCTGCTGCCCCTGATCTACCTGTGCGAGCTGCTGGTGGCCGCGTATGGCGGCGCGGTCGTGACCGGCCGGGTCGCCGAGGCGCTGCGGCGCGGGGTGAGGCTGCCGGTACGGGTCGGCTACGTCGTGGTGGTGCTCGCCCTGGTCCTGACCCCGGTCATCGCCTCCTACCGCATGCGCGGCTACGTGCCCGGCTGGACCGAGTACAACTACTCCGGCTTCGAGGTGAAGCAGGACTGGCCACAGGCGGTCGCGCTGTTCAACGCCCTCGACCGGCTGCCGCACGGCCGGGTCATGTGGGAGTTCAACCGCGACTACGAGCGCATGGGCACGACCCGCACGCTCGAGAACATCCCGGTGTTCAGCAGGCAGGACTCGATGGAGGGGCTGCTGATCGAGTCGTCGCTCAACGCCCCGTTCCACTTCATCAACCAGGCCGAGACCTCGCCGACCGCGACCCAGGCCGTGCCGGGCGTGCAGTACCCCGGGTTCGACTTCCCCGCGGGCCTCCAGCACCTGCGCACGTTCGGCGTGCGCTGGTACGTGGCCTACACCGACCAGGCCAGGAACGCGGCCAGGGATGCGGGCCTGCCGGTGGTGGCGACCAGCGGGCACTTCACCATCTTCCAGGTCGGCGACGGGCACCTGGTGGAGGTGCCGCCCCTGCGGCCGGTGCTGTTCGACGACCCGGACTGGCGCGACAACGCGCTCACCTGGTACCGCAACGCCAAATGGCTGGACACGCCGCTGGCGTTCGCCTCCAAGCGCGACCCGGCCGCCCGAGCGGCCTTCGCCGACCCTGGCAGGCTGCCGGCCAGGTCGCTCCCGCGCCAGCCGCTCGCGCGGCCCGGGACCATCCCGTCGACCAT
>WNGE01011638.1_pt1 | contig 10256 bp, 6 predicted proteins | sample 5400651 | NCBI WGS metagenome assembly WNGE01 (sample SAMN13153370, study PRJNA577476) | soil metagenome | isolation source: 60 cm soil or saprolite under grassland replicate 2 | place: USA:California | collected 2016-06-15
CTGGCTGCGCATTTACAAGAAAGACTCAAGGGTAGCCACCGTGACGTATGCGGAGGCTCTCGATCAAGCCCTTTGCTTCGGTTGGATTGATGGGCAGAAGAAGCCGTACGACACGCAGTCCTGGCTCCAGCGATTCACGCCGAGGCGACCTCGGAGCGGATGGTCGAAGAGGAATACTCAGCACGCGGAGCGTCTCATAAAGTCCGGACAAATGGCCCCCGCCGGCCTGAGAGAGGTGAAAACCGCAAAGGCGGATGGCCGCTGGAAGGCGGCCTATGATTCCTTCTCGAAGGCGGCAGTGCCAGATGATTTTCTAAGTCAGCTCGCCAAGAACAAGAAGGCAAAGGCGTTCTTTGAGACGCTCAACAAAACCAATCTCTATTCCATAGCGTACCGGCTCCAGACCGCGAAGCGGCCTGAAACGAGGGAGAAGCGGGCGCGGGAGATCATCGCGATGCTGGGGCGGGGAGAGAAGTTCCACTGAGGTCCAGATCATGACCTCTTCGGTCCGTCAGCCATCTCGCACCTTGGCGCTCGTCCTGGCGGGCGGCGGCGCCCGCGCGGCGTACGAGGTGGGCGTCCTCTCCGCCATCGCCGAGCGGGCACCCGGCCTCGAGTTTCCCATCGTGACCGGCGTCTCGGCGGGTGCGATCAACGCCGTGTACCTGGCGGCGCATCGCGGGACGCTGTCCGTCGCGCTGGCGGCCCTGCGCGACCAGTGGAGCCGCTTGCTGGTCGATCGCGTCTACCGCATCCAACCTGCGCGTCTGGGGTGGGCGCTGTGGCGCGGCGTGGTCGGAACCCTCCTGGGCAGCAGGAAAGCGCCTGCGGTCGTGCGCGGCCTGCTGGACAGTCGCCCGCTGCGCGAGTTTCTGGGCGCGCGCGTCGATTTCGGAGGCATCGACGCCAAGATCGCCGTCGGCCGCCTGCGGGCGGTGGCCCTGAGCACCACCTCGTACGCCTCAGGGGAAACAGTGACGTTCGTGCACGGACCTCCCGACGTGCCCACCTGGCGGCGCGCGCTGCGCTCCGCCGTGCGGGCACGCCTGACCCTGGACCACGTCCTCGCGTCCGCCGCCCTTCCGATTCTATTTCCCGCGGTGCGCGTGGGGGACGCGTACTACGGCGACGGCAGCGTGCGTCAAACTGCCCCGCTGGCGCCGGCCATCCACCTCGGCGCGCGGGCCATTCTCGCGATCACCCAGCGCAGCGCGCCCGAGCTGGCTGCGTCGCCTGCTCCCGCCCCTGCGCACCGAGATTATCCCACGCTGGCGGAAGTGATCGGGCTGTTGCTGCACGCGATCTTCCTCGACGCCCTCGAGGCGGACGCGGAGCGGATCGAGCGCATCAACCGCACGCTGGCGCGCGTGCCTGCCGGGGCGGCGCCCGAAGTCAGCATCCTGATGCTCCGACCTTCGCGGAACCTCGGCGCGCTCGCGGCCGGTTGCGGGGCCAAGCTGCCCCCCGCGATCCGCTGGCTGGCGCGCGGGATGGGCGGCGATCGGGCCACGGCGGTGGACTTCATGAGCTACCTGCTCTTCGACCCCGCCTACACGACCGCCCTGATCGAGCTGGGCTACGCCGACGGGCGGGCCGGGTGGTCGCGGATCGAGCAGTTCCTGGCGGCGAACTCGTGAGAGTCCTCGTTCTCAATTCGGGCTCCAGCAGCCAGAAGAGTCGCCTCTACGAGCTCGGTGGTACGCTGCCGGAACAGCCACCCCTCCCATTATGGGAAGCCAAGGTCGACTGGGACGGTGGGCAGGCCGACCTCCAGGTGAAGAATTCGCGTGGTGCGGCGACCCGGGATCGGGTCACCCTCGACAGCCGGCCGCGTGCGATCGAGCACATGCTCGAGACCTTATGGGGGGGCAGCACGAGCGTCATCGGCTCGCCGTCGGACATCGATGCCGTGGGACACCGCATTGTGCACGGCGGCCAGGAATACCCGGAGCCGGTCGTCGTTACGCCGCAGGTCAAGGCCGCGATCGCGCGAATGTCCGTCTTCGCCCCCCTGCACAACCGCGCCGAGCTCGAAGGAATCGAGATCATCGAGAGGCTGGCTGGCCCGGTTCTCCAGGTAGCCGTGTTTGACACTGGCTTTCACCGCCACTTACCCCTCTGCGCCGCGGTGTATCCAGGCCCATACGAATGGTTTGCACAGGGTATTCGGCGCTACGGATTTCACGGCATCAATCATCGCTACTGCGCCGACCGGGCAGCGCAATTGCTCGGCCGAGACCTGCACGACTTGAGGCTCGTGACTTGCCATCTCGGGAATGGTTGCTCGTTGGCGGCTGTTCGCGACGGTCACAGCGTGGATACGACGATGGGCTTCACTCCGCTCGACGGCCTCATGATGGGGACCCGCTCGGGGTCTCTGGATCCCGGCATCCTCACCTACTTGTTGAGACAGGGTCAGCTGACGGGCCAGCAACTCGACGACGTACTGAACACGAACTCGGGTCTGCGGGGAATCTCGGGAGTGTCCGGCGATATGCGGCAGATTCTGGCCGCGTTGAGAAGCGGGCACGAGCGCGCCAAGCTGGCGTTCGACATGTATGTGCACCGCCTCCAATCCGGTATCGGCGCGATGGCGGCCGTGCTGGGTGGAGTCGATGCGTTGGTGTTCACAGCGGGCGTCGGAGAGAATTCGCCCGAAGTCCGAGCCGCGGCGTGTGCCAACCTCGGGTTTCTGGGCCTGAAGCTCGATCCCAGGAAGAACGAGCAGCCAACGCCCGACGAGGACATCGCCACGCCCGATTCGAGCGTGCGTGTGCTCGTCGTGCGCGCGGAGGAAGACTGGGTGATCGCGCGGGCATGCCGGAATCTCGCTTCTACGGGAAGAGAGTCCGGTAACGATTGAGCTCGCGCGCTTGCTCTCCGTGTACGCCGGGTACGATTCTTGGGTCATGCGGCCGGCTCGTCTCCCCCAAACCGCTCACGTGCGCGTACGCGCGCTGCTGGCCGTCGCTCTGATGGCCGTACCTCGGGTCATCTCCGCCCAGACCGACGAGATCCAGGTGTACGACGGCGGCCTGGTGGGGAAGGGCAAGTTCAATCTCACGCTGCACAACAACTTCACTCCCGAGGGCCGGACGACGCCGGCATTTCCCGGTGCCCTCCTGGCCGACAAGTCGCTGAACGGCGTGCCCGAATGGGCCTACGGCGTAACGGAGTGGTTCGAGGCGGGGCTCTATATGCCGCTGTACAGTATCGGCAAGAGAGAGGCCCACAGCAGCATGATGCTCGACGGTTTCAAGCTGCGCCTGCTGTTCGCCGTGCCCGATGCGGATGATCGCACGTTCTTTTACGGTGTGAATTTCGAGCTCAGTTACAACGCCAGGCATTGGGATGCGACGCGCGTGACCTCCGAAGTGCGACCGATCATCGGTTGGCACTTGCATCGTGTGGACATCATCGTCAATCCGATTTTCGACACCTCCTACGACGGCCTGAAGAATCTGGACTTCGCGCCGGCGACGCGCGTCGCCTGCAATGTCTCCGGTACGTGGGGATTGGCGATCGAGGAGTACGACGATTTCGGACCACTCCACCAGTTCTACGCCGGCAATCAGCAGGTCCATCAGCTCTACGCGGTTCTCGATCACACCACGCGGACCCTGCTCATCGAGGCCGGTGCAGGATTTGGACTCACCGACGCGTCAGACAGACTCACCCTGAAGCTGATCCTGTCACGCGATCTCAACTGACGTTGGACGCTTAAGCCGTGTGGAGGTTGCCCGGCGACACGGGGAACTCTTCGGCACGCCGGTTCATTACTGAGCATATGGCACTTCTGAGGCGGGTCGCGCGTGGCGCCGCGATGGTGGCGGGCCTGGTGGCGGTGGGGGCGCTGCGCCCCCCCGGCGCTGTGCACCTGGCCGGGACGGCATCACGTCCCGCGGCTGCGCTCGTCTTGTCCGATCAAGCCCGGCGCTATCTGGAGCTGCAGTGGCGCTCGTACTCCACCGAGTTCATGGGCTGCATGATCGGCGACGTCAGCGGCGCCACGGTCGTGGTACGCCGCATCGCCCCGGCGGACGTGGACCCCGCGCAGTCGGCGCGGACGCACGTACTGCCGCGCGGGACCTGCGAAGGCGCGGGCTGGTCGGGGACGGTCGGGATCATCCACAGTCACCCGGGCGGTGAACGCTGCTTTTATTACTTCCCCGGAACCCAGGTCCCGAGCTCCGACGCCCAGTCGTTCGCGATGCAAGGCTATCCCGTCGACGCGATCATGTGCGGTGACAGCGTCGTGTGGATCGGGCGCGACCAGCAGGAGCACCCCGTGCCACTGTCGGCTGGTCGAACGGCGTCGGCACCGGTGCTGGAGCCGGGCAATCGCGTGCGCGAGGGCTCCGCCCCGGCCAGCCAGCGGCCCTGATCCTTTGAGACGCGCGCGAACTTCTCCCAAACCGGGAACTTCTCCCGAACATAGTTCATTAGTGAAGCGTGCCGGCACCGTCTCTCACGGGGACATGGTACGCGCGGCATGTCGACTTGAGGCTCCCCCAAACGTCTAGTACCCAGGGGACCACGCTTCACCTTTTCCAGACAGAAGGAGATCACCGCGTATGCGCAGTCGCCTGTTCATGAACAATCGCGGCTTGGCGGGATCCGCCGTGCTGTTGGGCACGCTCGCCCTCACCGCCGGCGGCCTTGTGGCCTGGAAACGGGCCTCCACCCGGAGAGCCGACGCAGCGGCCGCGAGCCAGCCCGAGCCGATCGAATCCGTATCGCTTGCGGTCGCCAAGGAGCGCCAGTATCGCCCGACCACGACGTCGGTCGGAACCGTCCTCGCGCTCACGTCGATCACGCTGCGGAACGAGCTCCCAGGCACCGTCCGCCAGGTGACGCTCGTCCCTGGACAAGTGGTCGCAGCCGGCACCGTGCTCGTGGCCTTCGACGTCTCCGTGGAGCAGGCGGAGCTCGAGGCCGAGACCGCCCAGGCCGACCTGGCGGCCACGAGCCTCGCGCGGCTCGAGCGCCTGCGGGAGGCCCAGGCCACGTCCCAGGAGGAAGTGGACCAGGCTCGTGCCGCGCGCGACGTCGCGCTGGCGCAGCTCGCGCGCACCCGGGCCATCATCGCAAAGAAGACGATCCGCGCCCCGTTCCAGGCGCGCGTGGGGCTTTCGGACGTGCACCCGGGCCAGTACCTGAACGAAGGCACCGAAATCACCACGCTGCAGGGGATCGATGCCGCGGCCAACGTGGACTTCACGGTGGCCCAGGCGGTGGCGGCCGAGCTGCACGCGGGCGAGCCGGTCGCCGTGTTCGCGGCGGACGATCCCCGTCCGAGGACGGCCCGCATCGTCGCCGTCGATGCGCGGATCGATCCGACGACCCGCAACGCGATGGTGCGGGCCCGGATCCCGAGCCACGCCGCCGCACCGGGCGCTTCGGTGCGGGTCGAGGTCCCGGTGGGACCCCCGACGGCGGTCGTCTCGATTCCGGTGAGCGCCCTCCGCAAGGGACCGGGCGGTGATCACGTCTTCGTAATCCTTCCCGACTCGGCCGGCCAGCCCCGCGCTCACGATCAGCCGGTGCAGAGCGGGCCCGTGCTCGACGACGACGTCGTGATCCTGAGCGGCCTGAAGCCCGGGCAGCAGGTCGCGACCTCGGGATCGTTCAAGCTGCGCGAGTCCGTGCGCGTCGCAGCCGCCACCAACCGTTAATCGGAACCCGTTCATGCGCTCAGTCACCGATACCTTCATCAAGCATCCCGTCCTCGCGGCGGTCGTGAACCTCGCCATCCTGCTCGTGGGCTGGCGGGCGATCACCTCGCTCCCGGTGCAGCAGTATCCCAAGATCGAGAGCTCCCAGGTGGTGATCACCACGGTCTACTACGGCGCCTCGGCCGAGACCGTCCGCGGTTTCCTCACCACCCCGATCGAGCACGCCGTGTCGGCGATCAGCGGCGTCGATTACGTCGAGTCGTCGAGCCGCGCCGGCGTCAGCACCATCAACGTGCACCTGAAGCTCAATCACAACAGTACGGCGGCGCTGGCGGAGGTCACCGCCCGGCTGCAACAGGTGCGCGCCGACCTCCCCGCGGAAGCCCAGCCCCCGGTGGTCGAGGTGCAGCGGGCGGACCGGCCCTACGCGTCGTTCTACCTGAGCTTCACGTCCTCGGCGCGCGACATCCCGGCGCTCACCGACTGGCTGACCCGGAACATGCAACCCCAGCTCTCGACGCTGGCGGGCGTGCAGCGGGTGGACGTGGTGGGCGGGCGGCCGATCGCGATGCGGATCTGGATCGACCCCGACAGGCTCGCGGCCCTCAACCTGGCGCCGGGTGACGTGCACGCGGCCCTGCAGCGCAACAACTACCTCGCGGCCGTGGGTCAGACCAAGGGCGACCTGGTGCAGGTCAACCTGCTCGCCAACACCGATCTGCGCACGCCGGAAGAGTTCAGGAACCTGGTCGTCGCCGAGCGCAACGGAGCGATCGTGCGGCTCTCCGACGTCGCGCGGGTCGAGCTGGGCGCCGAAGAAGCCGACTTCATCACGAAGTTCAGCGACAAGGAAGCCGTCTACCTGGGCGTCTGGCCGCTGGTCGGGAGCAACGAAATCGAGGTGGCCAACCGGCTCCACGACGAGATGGCCCGGATCCGGCCGACGCTGCCGAAGGACATCGACATGCAGCTCGCGTACGACGCGACGGTGTTCATGACCGACGCGCTGCACGAGATCTCCAAGACGCTGGTCGAGACCATCCTGATCGTCGGGTTGGTGGTGTTCCTGTTCATGGGATCGCTACGGACCGCGCTGGTGCCGCTGGTGGCGATGCCGGTGTCCCTCGTCGGCGCCACCGTGGTCATGTACGCCTTCGGCTTCAGCCTCAACCTGCTCACGATCCTCGCGATCGTGCTGTCGGTGGGGTTGGTGGTGGACGACGCGATCGTGGTGGTCGAGAACGTGGAGCGCCACGTGCGCGAGGGAAAGACGCGCATCCAGGCGGCCCTCATCGGCGCGCGGGAGCTCCTCGGTCCCATCATCGCGATGACGATCACGCTCGCCGCGGTGTACACGCCGATCGGGTTCCAGGGCGGGCTGACCGGCTCGCTGTTCCTGGAGTTCGCGATCACGCTCGCCGCCGCGGTGGTCGTCTCCGGCATCGTCGCGGTCACCCTCTCGCCGGTGATGAGCTCGCGCTTCGTGCACGAGCGGGGCCGGGAAGGCCGGCTGACGAAGCTGGTGCAGCGCGGCTTCGACGCGATCCGCCGGCGGTACGAGCGGCTGCTCGAGGGCGCCCTGGGGATGCGCTGGGCGATCGTCGCAGCCGCCGGGCTGGTCATGGTGGCGGCGGTGCCGCTGTACCAGAACTCCCGGCGGGAGCTCGCGCCGATCGAGGACCAGAGCCACATCAGCCTGTTCATGCAGGCGTCGCCCGACGCGTCGCTGGAGGCGACCAACAAGGCGTCGCTCCAGGTGGTGAAGGCGATCACATCGTTCCCCGAGGCCAGGTTCATGTGGTCGCTCACGGCTTCGTGGGGCGGCTTCGGCGGGATGGTGGCGAAGAACTGGAAGGAGCGGAAACGGACCACCGAGCAGATGTACGGGCAGGTCTACGGAGCGGTGTCGCAGGTGCCGGGCCTGCAGGTATTTCCCCGCCTCGACCCGCCGCTGCCTTCGCCCGGCCAGTACGACGTGGAGCTGGTGCTGGCGAGCGACCTGCCGCCGGAGCAGATGCTCCAGACGGTGGGCGCCGTGTTGGGCGCCGGCTGGCAGAGCGGCAAGTTCCTGTATGTCGACACCGATCTGAAGATCGATCTGCCGGAAGCGCGGGTCGTGATCGACCGCGATCAGGTCGCCGACCTGGGGCTCGACCTGGCCAGCGTGGGCCGGGAGCTCGGCACGCTGCTCGGCGGCGCGTACGTGAACCGCTTCAACTATTACGACCGCAGCTACAAGGTCATCCCGCAGATCGGCGACGAGCGCCGGACGACGGTGGCGCCGCTGCTCGATCTCAAGATCAAGACGCCGAGCGGCCGGCTGGTGCCGGTGTCGACCTTCACGCACATCGAGTCGAGCACCGCCCCGCGCACGCTGAATCGCTTCCAGCAGAGAAACGCGGTGCGGATCTTCGGTGGCGTCAAGCCCGGCGTCACGAAGGAAGAAGGCCTGCGAGTCCTGGAAACCGCCGCGGCGGCCGCGACCGGCCCGGGCGTGGGGCTCGACTACGCTGGTGAGTCGCGGCAGATCCGCCTCGAAGGGGCGGCGCTCACCGTGACCCTCGGCTTCGCCGTGATCCTCATCTACCTGGTGCTCGCGGCGCAGTTCAAGAGCTTCCGCGACCCGCTCATCGTGCTGGTGGGCTCGGTGCCGCTCGCGATCTCCGGAGCCCTGGTGTTCAGCTACCTCGATCTCACCACCATCAACATCTACTCCCAGGTGGGGCTGATCACCCTGGTGGGGCTGATCGCGAAGAACGGTATCCTGATCGTACAGTTCGCCAATACGCTGCAGTCGCAGGGCGTGGCGAAGCTGGCCGCGTTGCGCGAGGCGTCGCTCACGCGGCTCCGGCCCGTGCTCATGACGTCGGCGGCCACGGTCTTCGGGCATCTCCCGCTGGTGTTCGCGACCGGGCCGGGATCGGCGGCGCGCAACAGCATCGGGACCGTGCTGGTGGCCGGCATGACGGTGGGGACGCTGTTCACGCTGTTCGTTGTGCCCGTGTTCTACTCGCTCATCGCCGCCGAGCACCGGCCCGATACGGAATTGGATAGCGAGAGTCTCGTTCTCGAACCTGCACTGGTGGAGGAGGCGGCACATGCGTAGCGCGATTTTGCTGGCCTTCGTTGCGCTCTACGGATGCGCCACGGCTCCGGGCTATCGGCCATCCTCGGTACAGGCGCCCGTGTCGTTCCGGCAAGCGAGTGGCGATCCTCAATCGGGGACGCCTGCTGAGCAGGGTCCTCACGCTCTGGTCCCCTCGCCCAACGGTCCTCACCCCCTGGCCCCCTCTCCCTCCGGGAGAGGGGGAACGCAGGACGGCCCCGCGGTCTCGCTCGATTATTGGGAGCAGCTGGGCGACACGACGCTGTCGCGTCTCATCGGCGAGGTGGTGCGCGCCAACCTGGACGTTCGGGCGGCGGAGGCCCGGGTGAGCGCGGCTCGCGCCGACCGGGTCCGCACCGTGCTGGACCTGACGCCCTCGACGACGGTGTCCGCCGGCTACGCCCGGCAGCGGCTGTCCGCCGCGACCTTCCCCGGCGCGTCCGGCGTGTTCCCGGACCAGAGCGTCTGGAACGCGGGCCTCGATGCGTCGTGGGATTTGGATATTTTCGGCCGCATCCGCCACAACGTCCAGGCGCGCGGTGCGCTGGTGGGGGTGGCCCAGGAAGACCTGCGCGAGGTGCAGGTGGCGCTCACCGCGGAGGTGGCGCGCGCGTACTTCGAGCTGCGGGGAGCGCAGGAGCAGCTCGCGGTCGCCCGGCAGAACGCCGAGAACCAGCGCCGCACCTTCGATCTCACCCGGCAGCGTCTCGATGCGGGGCGTGGCAGCGCGTTCGATACCGAGCGGGCGCAGGCCCAGTTGAGCACCACGCTGGCGTCGATTCCCGCTCGGGAGGCCCAGGTGGCAGCGGGGCAATACCGGATCGGTACGCTGGTGGGCCGCGCACCTGCCGAGGTCGCCCGGGAGCTGGAGCAGCCCGGTCGGCTCCCGTCGCTTCCCGACACGACGCCGATCGAGACGCCGGAGGCCGTGGTCCGGTTCCGGCCCGACGTGGCAGCCGCCGAGCGGTTCGCCGCGGCGCAGGGGGCGCTCGTCGGCGCGGCCAAGGCGAGCTACCTGCCGCAGCTCAGCATCGGAGGCAGCGCGGGCTATGCTGCGCCCGAATTCAATTCGGTGGGCAACCAGGGGACGTTGCGGTACATAGTTGGGCCGGTGATCACCTGGCCGGGTCTCAACCTCGGGAGGGTGAAGGCGGAGGTCGACGCGGCAGAGGCGCGGGAGAACGCCGCCCGCGCGGAGTACGGCCGCGTGGTGCTGGCCGCGATGCAGGACGTGGAGACCAGCCGGAGCCAGTACCGGGCAGCGCGCCTGCGGGTGGAGCGATTGCAAGAGGCGAGCGCCGCGAGCGAGCGCGCCGCCGAGCTGGCGCGCCTGCGGTTCAGCGAAGGGGCTACCGACTTCCTCCAGGTACTGGACGCGCAGCGGACGCAGCTCGAGGCGCAGGATCGGCTGGCGCAGGGCCGGACGGACGCGGCGACGGCGTACGCGGCGTTGTACAAGGCCCTCGGAGGCAGGT
>WNGE01009464.1_pt1 | contig 10255 bp, 10 predicted proteins | sample 5400651 | NCBI WGS metagenome assembly WNGE01 (sample SAMN13153370, study PRJNA577476) | soil metagenome | isolation source: 60 cm soil or saprolite under grassland replicate 2 | place: USA:California | collected 2016-06-15
CGAAGATCAAGTCTTTGCTCGCCGCCCATGGCGCGACGATGCACGACATCGTGCGGATGACCGCCTACGTGACTGAGGCGGCCAACATCTGGACGTACTTCCAGATTCAAGGTGAGGCACTCGAGGGCGCTCCGCGCCCGCCCCACACGTTCCTGCGGGTCGCGGGGCTGGCGGTTCCGGAAATGCTCGTCGAGGTCGAGGTCACTGCCGCCATCCCCGCCGGATGACGGGTCTTCCCGAGCGCGTATCTAGGCCGCGGAACCGTCCTCCGACCGATATGTGCCGCGGAAAGAGAAAGTGCCCGTCACAGTTGGATTGCTGTCCCCGAATGGGATCAGCTGACCGAGGACTGGCTGGAACAGGCCCTGGCCTACACCGCCGCCCCCTGCAAGGGTGTCCGCGGTCCCTTGACCCGCATCCGGCCCCGTCCCGACCATATGGCCGGTTCATCTTCCAGCCGCAGCACTGGCCCTGTTTACCGGCTGGCCGACTACCTGGACCAGTACGGCCGCCGCACCCGCCGCGACCATATCCCGCGAGCAGCCTTCTGGGCTGCCGCAGCCAGCTGTGCTGACCCCGGCGACCTGGGCACCCTCGGCGACGCGGCCTACCGCCGCGGTCTGTACCGCGACGCCGCCCACCTGCATAAGCAGGCCAGCGTCCACGGCGCCCCGGTCGGGGGTTGCTGGGCCTGCCCGGCGGGCAATGGGCCGAGCGAGATCTTGTTCACCTGGCTGAGCACGCCGTGGCCCGGACCGTGAGACCGGGCGAGCGCCTGTCCGAACGCGCTGGCCGTTGACATGCTGATCGAGCCGGTGGTCCGTCTCCCCGCGGTCGGCGACGCGAGACCGGGGATCTCGGAGTGCTCTGGATGCCGCCACGAGATCGAGACCGGCAGCGTCTTCAGTGCCGCGTAGCCGGCGCGCTGGAGGTAGGAGACATCGAAGAGCCGGGGATCCAGCACCGAGCCGAAATAGGGAAGCGCGTCGCCTGGCACGGCGTAAACGTCCCCGCCGATCTTAAAGGTGTCGGCGAAGGGATGGATAGCAGTGTTACGGGTCAGCCTCGGCGGCGTGACCGATACCATGGAGCGACCGCCCGGAGCCGGAATGAGCCGTGCGACGTCTCCGGTGGCCAGCGTCACCGGCCCGCGCGTCGTCTGCTGTGCGTGGCGGGTGAGCCCCGGGGGCTGCACGAGATTACCGAGCGGCGGTCCGGCCGGGCGGGCCTGCCGCGGAGTGCCTGGCATCAGCGGGATCACGGCCGCCGCCGCGAGAACCGGGGCCAGCAGCAACGGCGCGTACCTGACAAGCTGGCGGTGGCGGGTCGCCAGGGTGGCCGCGGCAACGAAGCCGCCGAGCCGCCTACGGGACGCCCTGACCCTGGCGGCGAGGAAGGTGACCAGGGAGGCGAGCACGGCGCGGCCGCCGCTCACCCATCGGCGCAATACAGCGTGGATGTGCATTTGGGCGCTCCCAGACATGTCGCCTGATGCGAACAGTATTGGTGGCGCCCAGCTGAGGAGCGATTGGGAAAATTACCGAACAAATTCAGGTAACCGCGATACGGCCCCCGTGCCCTTCCCGTTGGACGGCACGATGCCGGCATTCACGGCGCTGACCGCCAGCGCGGTACGGGAGGCGGCCTTGAGTTTGCGCTTGGCCGAGTTGACGTGGCATGCGACCGTCTTGGCCGACAGGAACAGCGCGCGGGCAATCTCCCTGTCGGTGTGCCCGGCAGCAAGCAAGCGCACCACCTCGAGCTCACGTGGAGAGAGCTTGTTGCCGTAGCCGGGGCGCCCGGGCCCCGGTCGCCGGGAATCCACCCCGTGCTCTCGAAGCGTGCGCATCGCACGGTTCGCATCGCCCGTCGCCCCGAGCCGGTGCAGGCTACGGAGGACGTCTTGCAACACCGGCATCGCGGTCTCGGCTTGGCCGGCGGCGAGCAGGCAGTGGGCCTGCCGCTCCTGTGCGAGCAGCGCGTCATAAGGCCGGGGCAGCACCTTCCAGGCGGCGGCCGCATGCGCGAACAGGCTGACGGCACGGACGTGCTCGCCGCGGGCCTCGGCCATGTCCGCATGGCACACAAGCAAGGCGACTCGTGGCGCAGGGACGTTACGCCCGCGCAGCGCAAGGCCGAACCTATCCACAAGGTCCGCGGCGTCGCCGATCCGGCCAGCGGCGATTAGCGCGGCGACCCTGACGGGTGCGAGATCGGCGGCAAACACCCAGATTCCCTTACCCGCGACGAGGTCGGCCGGCGCCTCGGTGATCCGCAAGGCATCGTCCACGGCGCCTTCGCACAGCCGCAGCCTGGCCAGCGCAGCCGCCGCCGCCGCGGAGCGGTCCACCGCGCCGTGCTTGAGCTTTTCTGCCAGGACCAGCTCCAGATCTGCGGTGGCGCGAGCGCCGGCCCCGGCGGCCGCATGCAGCAGCCCGGTGACCAGAACGGCTTCGATGCGCGTCTGCGGCTGGATGTCCTCGTGGCCAGCCATCGCCGCCCGCTCCGCCAGCCCGTCCCACGAGCCGGTCAGCCAGTCAAGCTGAGCCTGGATCACCAGGACTTCGTACCGGTAGCGCAAGTACTGGTGGGCCTCCGCCAGGCTGAGTGCCCGCGCCAGCCGCCGCCCAGCCTCTGGGTACCGGCCCCACATCATCGCCGCCTCACCGATGTTCAGGTTGCCGCGGGTGATCTGCCATCTCGCTTGCGCGGTGGACGCGTCGGAGGGGATGCCTGCCGCCTCACGCCAGCCCTCCTCCTCGCCCAACAGCAGCAGTGCGGTCGCCCTGTCCACGTAAAGCGCAGCCGCTCGGCCGCTGCCATCGGCGCGGTCAGCCTCTCGGCGCGGCGCAGCCACCGCAGGTGCGTGGATGCCGGGGACGTAGTTCCGCGCGGATAGCCGAGGATCGTCATGGCCCAGGCCGCGTCGGCCGGGTCGCCGCTCAGATGCGGAATCGCCCGTCCCAGCTCGGCGTGGCTCGCGTCGTGGTCATGCATCGTCTCGAGCACGAGGCCGAGGCCGAAGCGGATGACCGCTTCCTCGCCCGGCTCAAGTGCTCCCGCGCCCAGAATGGCCCTCAGCGCGCGCACCAAATCCTCGCAGCGGCCGTCGCCGGTCAAGGACGGGAATGGGAGCTTTCTTGTTAACCGCGCCACGGTCATTGCCGGCAGGCACGCGCCCGTGATCAGGTCATGCAACAGCACTATGGCGGTGGCAATGGTCACCTGAAGCAAGTGCGAGATCGGCTGCCTGCTCGGCATATCCGCACCACCTGCCCGTATCGCCGGCCTCACGGAAATGACGGGCCAGGCGCGCCACCAGCGACGGTGCGCCCTCCAGCGCCCGGCCTGCCCGCCTGTGCAGCACCCGGCGATCGGGCGCCCGTATCGCACCGTACACCGCCTGTCGCGCCAGCACATGCCGGAATGACACCAGGTAGCGTGCATCATGAGCGAGCAGCCCGCACCCGATCGCGTGGCCAAGGCCAGCCCGCACCCGCACAGAATCGAGCTCAGCAACAGCGGCCAGCAGGACTTCGGTCGCCGGGTCGGCCAGCACGGCGGCCGCCCGCAACACAGCTTGTGCGTCGGGGTCAAGCCGCTGCACCCGCTCAAGGACGGCGTCGCGGATTGTTGGCGGCACATCGATCTCATCGAGGCCACGGCGCACCCAGCGGCTGCCGTGGCGCGCCAGGTCGGTGCGTTCGTTCATCAGCCGTACAGACTCTTCGACCGCGAGCGGGACGCCCTCGGTGCGCCCGTGTACCAAGGCTGCGAACTCGCCAGAGACGTGCTCACCACCCAGCATCGAGGACATCAGGTCAGCGGTCCCTGCCACATCAAGCGGGCCGAGCGTGAGCCGCAGCCTGGTCGTGCCCGGCTGAAGCCGCGACGACAGCCGCAGCAGCAGCGAGCCGGACGGCACGTCCTCTGGCCGGTAGGTCACCACCAGGCTGACGGACTGCGGCTGGCGCGAGGTCAGGAACAGCAGGAACTCAAGGGTCGTCTCATCGGCCCAGTGCACGTCTTCAGCCACCAGCAGCCCCACCCGCAACCTGTCAAGCAGCTCACCAAGCGCCCTGAACAGCCGGTACCTGGCCGCCGTCGCATCCTCCGCAGGGTCAAGGGCGGCCGGCAACTCCGCGGCCCACTCGGGAAACAGCGGCCGCAACGCCCCCGCCAGCGCGCTTTGCCGCAACTCCCGCACGCTGTCGGTGGCCTGGCGCACCGCATCGGTAAGCGCCCCCAGGGTGCACGCTTGCCGGAACGGCGGGCAGACAGCCACAAGACTGCGGCACTGCATCCCCGGGGCCGACGCCAGGAATTCCTGCACCAACCGGCTCTTACCGATGCCGGGCTCACCCTCGACAAGTACCACCGTCGGCGGCTGAGCCAGCGCCCGCCCGAGCGCCGCGAGCTCCCACCCACGACCTACGAAACCGGGTACACGCATAACACGCACAGCGCCGATAGCGTCGCCAGCCGTAATCGCATAGCGTTTCACCCTCTCTGCTTGCCGTAAATCACCCTAATAGCACCATTCTCTCCCGTGTCGTCGGGTACTGAAAGTGGAGCACCGTTCCGTAGCGCCGGGAGCATCTCCGCGCCGGAGAACACCAGCTTTTCGCTGTCCAGTAGTCTCGGTCGGCGTGACTACCCCACAACATCGGGCGGACACGTTCCTTGATCCTGGCTCCGACCCGCGCGAAGGCGGCCCGCGGCTGGGGGACGAGCGGACGACGCTGAACGAGTTTCTGCGCTGCCAGCGGCTGACGCTGCAGCTGAAGTGCGACGGGCTCGACGCCGGGCAACTTGCCCGCCGTGCCGTGGAACCGTCCACGATGTCACTGCTTGGCCTGGTCCGGCACATGGCCGACGTGGAACGCGGCTGGTTCCGCCGCCGGTTCGCCGCGCTTGACATACCCAAGCGCTACCAGACCGACGCCGACCCCGACGCCGACTTCAACGGGGCGGTCGCCGACCCGGCTGTGGTCGAGGAGGCGTGGGCGGCGTGGCGCGAGGAGATCGCCTTCGCTGAGCAGTTCACGCGCGACCACGACCTAGGCTTCGCCGGCCGCGACTCCGAGGGTGCGCCGATCTCGCTGCGCGAGCTTCTCGTGCACATGGTCGAGGAGTACGCCCGCCATAACGGGCACGCCGACCTGCTGCGCGAGCGCATCGACGGGCGCGTGGGCCAGTAGCGCCCACAGCGGGGGTACCTGTGGAAGGCCACCTGGGGCTTCTCCGAGCCCGGTGACCCCGATGCCGAAGACCGGGTCGCCGCCCAGCAGCCGAGATCCTGGAAGGCCATCCCTGGCGGACAGAGCCGGCCCCTCCGGGCGGGCCGTGCCACCATTGGCGGCCAAACCGAGAACCGCGCCGCGCGAGCAGCGCGACCCAGCGGCCTGCTGCTGGGACCTGTTGAACCTTGTTCCCATATCGTCAGGACTGTCGGACCTTGCCACATCCAACGGTAAGGTGAGCCGTCGCCACGTTGTTGTCCTTGCGCACCTCGTCGATCTGCCCAAATACGTCCGCGGTTACGATGATCGCGTACTCGCCCTCGGAGAACCTCACGTCCCACAGCGCCGTGACCTCGATCTGGTCCCCGGGGAGCAACCCAGGCGTGTGCACGACGCGCAGTTCGCGGTCGACGCCCGCACCCCGGACCCAAAAGCGGGTGGCCGTCTCGTCGGCGAAGGCATCACCTTGGTTTTCGACGGTTGCAGTCAGCTCCGCGACGTAGGGCACGATGCCGGCGCCTTCCTCGATGGGGCGTTCGCTCGCATCCCGAGTCCTAATCAGCCCAACCGCCAGATCCGGCTTTCCCACATTAGTCATCGTCGCTCCATCGCGGCGCGGCCACCAAGTGCGGTGCGCCGGCCAATTCCGGAGCCCGCCCGGCCACCATAGATCTCCCCAGTTGACCGGCGGTCATCGTCTGCAAAAGCGCGCTGGCCTGGCCTCGGCCGTCAACAACGACGTCGCCAGCACCGCCGGGAAGCCATCTACGACGACCTGCTACCTGGCGAGCGCACCCGCCTGCACACCCGCTTCGCCGAGGTCCTTGGCTCCGACCCCGGGCTGGCCGCACCCGGCCGGGCGGTGGTTGAGCAGGCCCACCACTGGTACCACGCGCACGACACCACCGGCGCTTTGATCAGCGCCTGGTGCGCGGCAGCGGATGCCCGCCGCGCGCTCGCATACGCCGAGCAGCTCACCCTCCTCGCCAGGGTCCTCGAGCTGTGGGCCAAGGTACCGGACGCTACGCGGCGCATCGGGGCCAGCCACCTGGCCGTCCTCGAGCGGGCCGCCGGGGCCGCGCAGGCCGCCGAGGAGAACGGGCAGGGCATCGCCTATGCTACGGCAGCGCAGCAGGAGGTCGATGCACGCGCCGAGCCCGTGCGAGCGGCCATGCTGCTGGAGACACACGCGGCCACCTGAGGTGACACCTCGGCCGTGACGACAGCTACGCGGACCTGCGGGCGGCGCTGGAGCTGGTTCCGGCCGAGCGGGAGGGCGCCGTACGGGCCTGGGTGCTGCTGACCATGGCCGGGCATCTGCCCGACCCGCACGGCCCGGAGGCGGGTGCGGCCATCGAGGCGGCCCTTGCCATGGCGCAGCAGGCCGGGGACACTGCGACCAGGGCTGCCGCCCTGTGCAAACTGGCCATCATCGGGCCGGGGCCCAGCCGTGACGCCAACGCCCTGGAACTGCTTGCCCAGGCGCGCGCGGCGGCCCGAACAGGCCGGGGAATACCGGGCGCTGCTGGACGTTGCTGTCGCCGAGTCCCACATCCTGCAGGGGATGGGCAGGCACGAGGAAGCAACCGCGCCGCACAACGCGGCATCACCGGAGCGCGCGACCACGGCATCCCGCGGAGACCGGAGCGCTCCTGGCGATCAACATCGCCGAGCCGCTGGTGTCCCTCGGCCGATGGGACGAGGCTACCGAGGTGATCGAGCACGCGCTAGCTCTCTCCCCGCATCCGGCGATCCGCGGCGCGCTGCAGGTGCTCGCTGGCACCGTGGCATTGTGACGCGGTGACCTTGCCCGCGCTGCGAGACTGGCCGCCGCCGCCCAGTCCTCGATCAGCGCCGACCCCTCAATCAGCCACGACCGCGGTGAGATGACACTGCAGTACCAGCTGCCACTCGCGCAATTCGAGACAGAGCTACGGCTCGGCGAAGGCAGGCCGGGCGACACAGCCGTGGCCGCGGCCGCCGCCGACCGCTTCGACCTCGCCAGCCACCTCAGGTACTCACCGCCGCCGCCCACGCCTGCGCCACTGCCACCCAGCCTATCGCCGCGGCCCACAGACGGACGCCGGCTGGCCAGGCCCGCGAGCTGCTCGGGCGGCTTGACACGCTCGCGGAGAAGATGCCCGCCTCCGGCCCAGTCGAGCAAGCCAGCCAACTGACGTTCACGGCGGAAACGGCCCACGACGCGGGCGCAGACCTACCCGGACCAGCAGCTGGCCGGGCAGCCCTGGCCAACTGGGACGCGGCCGCAGCAGCGTGGGGAAACCTCAGCGAGCCCTATCCCCTAGCGTCGCCCTGCTGCGGGCGGCCGAGGCCGCGCTGACCGCCGGGGACCGTGACAGCACGACCGAGCGGCTACGTCGTGCGGCCGGGCTGGCCGACGCGATTGGCGCGTGCCCGCTCCGCGACGAGATCACGGCGCTGGCGCACAACGCCCGGATCGCCCTCACCAGCCACGACAGTGACCACCGCCGGCGTGACAGCCACGACCTGCGCCAGCGGGGTCTCACGGCCAGGGAATTCGAGGTACGCGCCTCGTCGCCGCCGGGCGGTCGAACCCGGAGATCGCCGCCAAGCTATTCATCTCCGCCAAGACCGCCAGCGTGCATGTGTCGAACATCCTGACCAAGCTCGGCGTGACCAGCCGCGGCCAGGCAGCCGCCGAAGCTCACCGGATGCGCCTATTCGACCGGGCACCGGACCCGTGACAGCCGGTGGTGGTGCTCGCTGGGGAACCATAGACAGACAGCGAAGCCTTCTCCGGCCCAGTGAGCAGACTTGGATGATCTGCGCGCGGCCCCCACCCAGCCGACATAACTGGGACTGCTGAGTGAAATTTGACGTAGCCGAGTTGGCGTCGTGAAACGCTGCAGATCACCAGCGATTGAATCTCTATTGGACCGCGTCGCACCTGCTGGCTTACGTTAACCGGGTACTGCCCGGCCTGCCAACGCGTAATCAGCCGGTGGTGCGCCCGGGGTGAGGTCGCGGTAGACATTGATCGCCGCGTCCGGACCTGATGGTGGGGCAGTGAGTGCTGCTGTTGGCCAGGTGTCGGTAGCGGCGTGCGCAGGGATGCGAGGTCGAACGGTCACTCTGCTCCTGATCGTCTCGCCCGAGAGGGCCATTCCAGAGGAGGATCAAATGAGGATCGGCATCGTTGGCGCTGGCCGCATCGGGGGTGGCATTGCGCGACAGCTGGGCGCGGCGGGTCATGAGGTCAGACTTTCGTTCAGCCGCGACCGCGGGGCGCTGGAGAAGCTCGCGGCGGAAATCGGGCATAACGCCACGGTCGGCACGCCGTCAGAGGCTGTGGTATTCGGTGAGGTGTTCGTGATCTCGGTCCCCTGGATTATGCTGCCAGCGGCGCTGGAGCAGGCAGGACCACTCGCTGGAAAGATTGTGATCGATACGACCAACCAGTTCGGCGCGCCGCCGCTGCCAGCGGAGGGCGAGACAGCCGCGCACTTTAACGCGGGCCGGATGACCGGATCGCGCTATACCAAGTCGTTCAACACGCTCACCGCGGGCTTCCAGGCCCAGGCGGCCGGTCGGCAGGGCGCCGAACGGGTCGTGCAATGGCTTTGCGGTGATGACGCTCACGCGAAGCGGGTCGTGGCGGGCCTGATCGACGACGCTGGCTTTGTGCCGATGGACCTTGGCGGCACCGCTGGCTGTGCGGTGATGGAGATGCCCCGCCGTCCGGGTGCCGTCTACGGTGAGGAATACCGCGCTGCGGATGCTCGCGCCGTCGTCGAGGCCGTGCAGGCCGGGCAGCCAATCCCACCCACCCCCCGCTACGAGATGCCGGTGGGATGACAGCGCTTGCCGATCCTGGCCCAGGACGCGTCCAGGACAGCGTGGCAGGCCGCGTGGCCGGGCTGCCCCACAGGCCGTCCCGGACTGAGCGTGGCGCGCCCCTCGAGGTGCCCTTTCGGTGCCTGCCGCGGCACCAGTGATCCTGTGGCCGGGCTTTGGGTCTCGCTCGATGGAGGATTCGCCATGACTTCTGGCTCATTCGCTTCGTTCGTATCCGCGCTAACCGATGGCGACGCGGCTAAGATCGCTACCCACTACCATGCCAATGCCCGCAGTTATGGGCCGCTGGCCTGGCCAGCGGTGGGCGCGGCTGCCATCGCCGAGCGGCTCGCGGCGGTGACAGCACGGCTGGATACACTTGAGATAGAACTGCACGACGCGTTCACCGATGCGCAGCAGGAGAGGGCGGCCCTGCGCCTGGTGCGGCGTTGGACGGAGAGTGGCAGCCGCCTCGCGGCCATAGAGACTCACTACCTGCGGCTTGCGGACGGGCGGATCGTGGAGGAGTTCACCGGCCCCAACACCTTCCAGATTGCCGACCGCGAACTCAACAGCTGGGGGCTTACGCCCGCAGACACCAGCGCAGACCCCTGCGCCGAGATCCTCGCTGCCAGTGAGAACCAGACGTCAGGCAAGCAGCCGCAAACGGTACCCGAGCGCTTTGTGTCCGCGTTTGGCGGCAACGACCCGGACGCGCTTCTCGATCTTTATGCTCCCGGGTTCGTCCTGTACAGCCCGATCGCCTGGGGCCTGGCCGGCCGGGACCCGCTGGTTCCGTTCGTCCAGCAGTTCCACCACGGGTTCCCCGGTCTCCGGCTCGCGCTGTTCGACCAGTTCGCTAGCGGCGATGGGAACCGGATCGCCTTCCGCTTTGGCATGCGCTGGCACAACACCGGAACCTTCTTCGGGCTCGCCCCGACCGGGGCCCACGGCGCCCACGAGGAATTTCACTCACTGCGGCTGGTGGACGGCAAGATCGTGGAGCAGGTAGTCACCGACGTTTCGTACTCCATTCCGCAGTACGAGCTGACCGTGTGGCGCCGCGAATACCCAACAGACACCGAAGACCCCAGCCCGATCCAGCACCGCACAGGCCGCTAAGCAGGTGCGGCCAAGCCGTCACCGGCTCACTGATTCCCGAGGTTTGCGCGAGAGCGGCGGCCACTCACGCCAGT
>WNGE01011650.1_pt1 | contig 10254 bp, 8 predicted proteins | sample 5400651 | NCBI WGS metagenome assembly WNGE01 (sample SAMN13153370, study PRJNA577476) | soil metagenome | isolation source: 60 cm soil or saprolite under grassland replicate 2 | place: USA:California | collected 2016-06-15
AGTGTCCTTAATATCGGTTTCGCTGCCAAACCCAATTGGCTCGTACTTCTCTTCAAAGATGCCGGTTCGCTGAACGGTCAACGTGCGCCGTTTTTGCCGAACGCGCGCCGAGGCCTTGAGGAAGTATTGCGCCGTCTCCTCATCGCGAGTGTGGAGGAGCATGGTGGTATTGGGTGCTGACGAAACGTCGTCTCTGAATCCTCGGCCTACCGTTAGAAGTTGGGGTAAGGCCTGAAGCGCAAACAAGAAAGCCGTATTGGTGCCTCGCGCTGTTTGCAGGATTTGGGCGAAGTTCGAATAAGCGAACGGGGCGAACTCGTCGAGAATGACGCTTACCATCGGACGATTCTCGCGACTACGCTGCTCCTGGTTCTCGTACCGCCTGCCGATGATCAGTTGCATGTTCTGAAGCAACATGCGGCCAAGAGCGGTGACTGCCTTTGAGTTCTTGTTGGTGTTTAGAGACACAAACAGGATCAGTTCCTTGTCGATCACTTCGTCGAGGGAAAGTAGGTCATCGTAAGCGCCGGTGATAACCGAGAGATCGTCCTCGAGAAACGTCATCAGTTCATTCAAGAGTCCCTGAATCTTTGGCACTCGTTCCCGGTCTTCGAAGGATTGTTGGAGATTGCGAACTGACATCTCGAAGTTCAGACGGCGTTGATGGTTCACTCCAACTTCCACTTCAAGCTGTGATCGGGCGATTCCGATCTGCTCCTTCAAGATCTGCTGGTCGAGCGCCAGGACGAGCACGTCATGAATGTTGAAGCGCTTGCCGGTATGGGCGAGAACGCGGACGAGATCGCTCAAGTACGTGGCCTGGTGACCGTGAAAAAAGTCCTCCTTTAGGTCGAATGATTCAAAGATAAAGTTTGCATGTTCCTGGTACAGCCCGTGTTCACTGAAGAATGGGTTGTAGCGGGCGGAAATATCAGGCCGGGACGGATCGAGGACTCTTAGCTGATGCATACGGCCGGCAGTCTCAAATGCCGGCAGAAGGTCGGAAAGAAACTCCTTATCTCCCTTGCCGTCAAAGATGAGCATGGGGATGCGATGCTGGTCATGTGGCGGACCAACAACGCGAAATGCGTCCTGGGTGATGATGTTCTTGAGCAACGTCGTCTTGCCCGAACCGGTGGCTCCGAAGACCACTGACTGCATTACCCGAGTGGCGTCCGACCAGAGCCACGGCTCGCGGTGGACGTTGTAGCCAAGCACGATTGAATTCTGCCGATGGGCGTCCCTGACCGCCTTCCGGTCCCTTTCGTGACTGATAAGCGCCGGGGGATGAGGCCAGTTATATAAGGCATACAAAGAGAATTCGATGAGCTGCGCTGGCCGGATATGGAAGCGGTTCGCAAGAACGTAGAAACCGCCTGCTAGCCCAAGGACAACAGCCGCGGCCAAAACGAAGGCAAGGCTCTCTTCCTGCTGCTGATGGTAGACGCGCCGTCCAAGCCGATATTCATTCGAATAGGTCATAGCTGAACCAGGCTGAAAAACAGGAAGGTGCTTGCGGCCATCACGGCAAGTGATACCAGCAACACGAGAATGGAATTGACACGAAGTCTTCCAGCTGCCGTCTGCGGCTTGAGCGGGTCTTCGATCCAGCGCAGCAAGCCGTCCCAGAGCCGTTCAGCATTGTTCGCGGCATGGAAACCGCGCAAGCGTTCCACGACCGCCGAGATGTCTTCGTGCTGCTTCATGGCTTAGAGCACAAATGTCGCTTTAACCTGACTGTCGAAAACGAGCTGCACCACAGCCGGCGAACTCAGGTCCTGCCGTATCGCCACGACTCCTTCTGTGGACTCACCCGGAGCGAGATCCTCGACCTCGGTCTCAGCATGCGGAACGGGGAGCGAGACGCTGTGGATGTCACTTAAGTTTTCAAGCAGCCGCGGATCGAGTTGCTTGTGCGCAAAGCTCGGCAACGAGAGATTTGAGTGACCTGCCTGCAATTCGAAAACATCCGGCGTTGCCACGTGATAGGCGGTTCGGCTGTCGTTTTCTATGCAGTAGTGGACGTAAATGCTGGTCTTGGTGCGAAACACCTGCTGTATCCGGACGCGCACCTGGTTCTTCGCAGATCTTGCATTGGCTGGCGTAATGTCTACCGCCCCCAGAAATGCGCGGGTCAGCACCCTGTCCGCAAGCTCATCGACATGAGCGCTGAAAGCCGAGTTCGGCGGCGTTGCTGGTGCTGGGGGCAATGGATTGTCGACGGAAACGTTCATGTTCTTTACCTCTGGAGTGGTCTCAAGTTCATAGGCAAAACGGCGCGAAGCAGTCCACACGAACAGGTCCGTGGAAGCTCCTGACTTGGTGGGCTTGACGAATACCTTGTCCTCCTGGCGCTCAATTTGAAAGTCCGAGCTGCCGGCCGCGGCCATCGTGACCCGCTCGTGGAATTCCAAGACGGTCAAATGGTTCAGCGCCGTGGCCACATGGACGGGACTCAACGGAGGCGAACTGGTCTGCGCAAAGGCGCTAATGACATAAACAGCCCATACAAAGAGGATGAGAAACGGATTTCGCTTCATGGTCCCTCGTTGTGCTCTGAGCGGAATCCTTTAGGGATTCCGCTCAAAGCGGTTAGTGCCTCACATGACCCAGGGAACTTCCGGCCCATCTTCATCGAGAGTGATGGACGGAAACTCCACGGCTTCGTCCGGAACCGGGACTTGTGCAGCCGTTCCGGATTGTTCCGCCGCAGCCTCTGACGTCTCTGCCTGAGACTGTTCGGACTTGTCGTCGTCAAGGAGGATCTTCCCGTCCGCGTACTTGAACAGGAAGGTGTGCTTCTGTCCTCCATTTTTGAGGGGATCAACCAGGAAAGTCCGGCCTTGATCGTCGATGCGAACGAAGCCTTCATAAAGCCGCGGAATGTGCACGCGGACGGCCTTGCCGCCGGTGCGTTCCGCCAGCTTCAGGATCAGCTCCTGTGGGAAGGCGAGAAAGAGAATCGAGCCTGTTGAACGCTCTCCCGTGCATACGACACGGTTAAGCGCCTGCAGCCATGCGGCGCGGTTCTCAGTCTTGTTCTGCGCCCAAATGCGGATGAGAGCCAGGATGGCCTTCATCTCGTATTTGCCTCGTTCCTCGTCGGCGCGGCATGCACCGTGCGCCTGGTTCGAGGCAAACAGCTTCTGCCGTCGCAGTTCTTTGTCAGAGGACTGCCGCACGGCCTCCCACTCGGCCTTGGCTTTCTCCAGTTGCTTTTTCAGCAGTTCGCGCCGTTCGGCGATCTTGCCCACCATCGCGGCATACACCCGATTGATAAAACGGCAGTCTTCGAGCATCTGGCGTGTGACGTCTTCGCCCACCACCAGCGCCTTGAATGCCTCAATCGGAGCCTTGTTAGTCAGCAAGTCTTCAATCTGCTTGCGAACGTGGTTATAGAGATGGCCAACGCGATCGGTCTTCTCCGTTTCCACGTGAAGCGGCAGATCGGAGACGCGGCGTTCGTTCTTGTAGCGAAGCCACGGCGCCTGGCGTATCTGCTGGCGTACTTCAGCGACTAACTTGAGATCGGGCTGGACTTGCCACTTAAGGCTATCGAGCGCGTTCTGAAGCTCGACGGCCAATTGCTGGGCAAGGTCATCGCGGCCTGCTGCTCGGCAGGAAGTCATCAGATCGGTGATCGAGCCGATGTGATTGCCCCGAGCCTTCATGGCCACGTGCTCCAGGTTGAACCATGGATCGCGGGCCTTGTTGGCCTTGTTCTTGCCCTGTTGCTGGCCGAGCCCACGTGCAAACCGGTCCTTCACAAAACGCGGGAACCGGTCTTCTTCGACCACGCAGATCCAGTCGAAGTCATAGTCGCCGCCGTTTTTCTTTGCCGTTTCTGAGTGCAGAACATACGTGCCCTCAAGTCGCAACTGCCGCGCCACCAGATCGCGCACTTCCGCGTCCGTCAGCGTGCAGCGTGAACGGCAAAGGTCCTTGTTAAGCTCGGCTAGGATCTCGCCGTCGGAGAGGTTCCCGAACGGCAGAAGATCGTCAACCATGCGTATCGGATAGCGAACGCACAGGCCGTACTTCGAGGCCAGCGGAACGATGGCCCGGTGTTCCGGAATCCAGTCGGACCCGGAGAACATCTGGCCGCCTTTCAGGAAGAGATAACCATCGTCCATCAGAGCAAATGCAGGAAGACGGAAACCTCCCCCGGTCGCTGTCTTGAAGGCCCAGCGCGCGAGCAGTTTGTTGAGTTGATTGTTGACATAGGGATGACGGACGATCTCACCGCTGGCGTCGGCCAGGAGCAAGCCTTCAACGACCCGGAATTCTTCGCTTCCGTCTTGGTCCAAAAGGTCCGCGGAAACCTTGTCCGGATGGCGGCCCAAGAGTTGCAACAGTTCCTCATAGCGGCCTTGTCCAACTGCCTCACTCAGCCTCGCCACCTGCTTCATGGCCTGTGGTAAAATTTCCAGCTGAATTGAGTCTTCAGGGGCATGCTCGACCAGCGTGTAACTGGACTCAAACTCGAGCTGGCGGGAGACTTCGCGGATGCCCATCACGACATTCCCGCGAAATCTTCTGCCCGGCCCGATGATCGAGTACATCACCGCCGGTATCTTTAGCCCCGGTTTCACCGCGCTCTCAGGTAAAACAAAGTCCGCTTCGAGCTTGTCCGAAACGTCATCCTCCATGATCTTGAATGCGCCCTTCGCCTGCGTATTGGCGAAGGCCATTCGGAATTGGTAAAACCGCCCCTCCGGCAGACGCTTCCAGGAAATCTCCCGCTTGGCATCGTGCAGAAGGATCGATCTTTCCTGCTCGTCCAGATCCTCATCGCGTACAGTTGCATGCCGTTCGCGGCGAAGCCGATCAAACTGGAGCGACAGAAGTTCATCGTCATGTTTTTCTTGGAGACGTTGGAACAGTGACCGCCTGATCCATCCCCGGCAGTCATTGGTTCCGAGCTTCCTGTCGGGAACCACGAGCACACGCGAATCGGGAGCCTCCATCATCACCTTGCAGGGTGAGACGAGGATCCCGAAATAAACGATCGCCGCCTGCGGCCAGTGCTGAAACCGCTCGGCAATCGCCCGGCTGTGCTCCTGATCGACAAAGTAGAACTTACCTTTCTTTGCCGAACCGCTGGCCCCGACCAATTTGTAGGGAATCCCTTTGAAAACGATCCGGGCCAAAGCGTTCTCCACCTGCGATTCCTCGTAGTCATCGAGAGGCTCTGCCGGCACGTTGACACTGGCGACCTTGATTCCGGGGTAAAGCACGCTGAGGAGCGTGTTTTCCAGTGGCTCAAGATCGTGCAACCGCGGCGCAATCCGTCCGTTGCGATCGATCTCAAGGTTCTGGATTTGGTCGGCCGGGATTCTGTATCTCTTCGTCTTGGTATTCTTCGTCGTCATTTTTTTCTCCTTAGCTCATCGGTTCTCGGGGAGACCGGAAAAGAGTTAAGGAGTTTGCATGACCGCAAGCCCTCGCTCTCTTGCCTGGTCTCCCATTTCGGGTTCGCTCGACCAGGTCTTCAAGTGCGAGAAGCCGGGTCAACACATATCCCCACATCAAGCCGCGGGGCGCTCAAAGGACCAACATCTACTTGGTCATCTGAGAACTCACTGTGCTGATCACTTCGGAACTAACTCTGAACTTGCTTCGGGGCAACTGCCTGCTTCACGATCACAGGGCTGCCTCCGCCATTCACCTCCGGTACCGCCTTCCAGGCGGTCAGCGTGTAGAACGTCTGGCCACTCCGAAAAGCCTGAATTAGTGCTTCGCCTTCACTAGCTACTTCCTGACCCAACTCCGGAGTGGCGGGTGAGGAACCGGCCTTAGGCAGGAAGTACCGCACGCCCGCATCGTCGGCATTGCGCCTCTTGCGACGTGTTCCTGTGCCGTTGGCTCCCGGTGGCATACTGCTCGATGTTCCCGTGTCCATTTCCATCTCCAGTAACGATCAAAAACTGCTGAGCCCAGCCTGCTGCAGAACCCAATCTCTCTTTTCACCTTCAATGGGCCGTTCCCAGTACTCGCCGATCAGCAACCCGCTTGGGTTCTGCTCGGATCTTTTTTCAACAGCCAGGCGAACATGAAACTCACTCACCACCTTGTCGATGGTCTCGTTGTGCTCGTGAATGTGATGAACTTCCTTCACTCCAAACGCTGTATAAGTCAGCGGGTCCTCTTTAGAGATTTCAAGCGAGCGAAGCTGGAACTCCGAACTGGTCTGGTCGTCCTCGATCTTTCCAATCAGGTTGTCCTTCTGCATGCCAGAAAAAGCCGTGCGACGCAGGTTGGCGCTCATCATGTTCAAGCTGTCAGCCCAGTTGCGGCTTACATTCGTGGCTGAAAAGTTCAAGTAGCGTTCGAGAAACAGACGCACGAAGGCACGTTTCTCGAATTCCGTTGGTTCGGAGCCCGCGCCCTGTGTCACCGAGAGGACAGATTTCGCCTTGCCGACTACAGTGGCCTGGCCGTTCTCGTCCACGCGGATCACGGTCGGCGGTTGCAGGCGAACATAGGCTGCGAATGCCAGGGCAAGCAGGGCGGTTGGGATACACAGGAAAGCCAAAACCATAGCGCGATTGGCGTAGGCGCGCAGTGCTCCGTCATGCTCGTAGTAGCGGCTGTAGCGCAGCCTCTCCGGCGCCGTGGTGCCGTTTGCTGTTTTTTCCTCTTTACCGTTCTTCGACGACATAGTGATTACCCCCGTGAACCGCGCCTATGCACGCTTTCGGAACAACCGCCCAAAGAACTTCCCGATATAGAAGAAGATCAGAGTGGTGATGCTGTACGGTCGAAAGCTCGAATCCTTCGGCTCCCAAATAGGACCTTGTCTCCACATGACGAAATACCTCGTGCTCTATCCATTGCCGTCATCTTCACATCTTGCCCCCAGCTGCTTTTCCCAAGGCCTTTCCCGCGTTAAAGCTAATGACCTGCACCACACCGCGGGGGCGATAAGTGATTGCGGGGCCGCCTGCTCCCGCAGCAACGGCAGCTGCGCGACTGCCGTTGTGAATGCCGTTGCTGCTGGGGGAGGGTGCGGGCGGGCTGGCGTTGCTGTTCATCGCGCTTGCAACCCCGGAGCGAAGAAACTCTGGCATGGTGGGCACGGGTGGCGGGGTTGAGGAAGCGATCGCGCCGGAGCCCAATGATGATGACGACGCGCCAACACCTGCGCCTGCAGTTGTGCTGCCAGAGCCGGTAGCTGCGCTGCTTGCCCCTGCGGCGAATCCGCTCGCGCCAGCCAGTGCAGCGCCGGCCGCCATCGCACCCGCACGCACGAATGCGAACGCGGTCGATCCCACGTCACCTGAGATCACTCGTTTGGCAATGAAAGGAACCAGGGCGATGGCCAGCGCATAGGCAATGCTTACAAGTCCCAGAATTACCGAGTCGGGCACTCCGCGAAGGAAACCCAAGAATCCGTTGCCGAGCACATCGCTGACTTGGTTGAAGTGAATTGCGGTGATGAGCGCGCCGAAGACCGCGTAAAGAATGCCCCAGGCATTCCAGATCATCACGTTGATGGCGTAGGTCTTTCCGAGTTGGCCGATACCGGAAACCGGAATGAGCGCCAGCACCAGCGGGCCGAGGACATACAGCACGGAACCAAACAACGTATAGAAAAAGCAGAATACGATGATCGCCAGGGCATAAATGACGTATGCGACCAGAAGCATTCCGACCGTGATAGCGCCCGCGGCGTCACCCGTGATCATGTCCCAGAAGGTCAGATTTGGATTGGTCTGGGCTTGCTGCTGCAGCTGGGTCATCCAATTGATGAACATATCCCCGGCGCCGGAGCTGTTGCCGATGAAACTAGCGACGGTGTTGAACGACCCGTTTACGTCCCGGAACACCGTCGACCAATTCGCGACGATCATAGCGACGACGAGATACTTGATCGCGGTCACGGCAAGCGCCTGAAGATCGCCGCCACGTAGAACTGCCTGGTACAAACCGATCAGGAATCCGATCAGCAGAATGGCGAAAGCCATGTTGCTGATCGTAGGGATGACGTTCGTCGCGTCAATGCCCCCTAGCGCCGTGTTCAACAGTTGCTGGAAATAAAACACGGCTCAATGTGCTCCCTGAAGAAGTAGGCTGCCTGCGTTGTGGAGAGTGCTCGTGTGCGCCGCCGAGAACTTGAGCTGCGCTCCGTTGTTGGCCAGCTCAATCGAGCGCACGCGCACCAGTTCCGCCATCGCCGATTGCGTGTACGCATTGGCCCGCACCAGCCATGCTGAGGTTTGGGCCTCAAGGATCGCAGCACTGCCCGGAGCTGCGGTCTGTAACTGCTGATTGATCTGTTCGGCGGCCTGAAGCTCAAGGTCGGCAAGCGCGTCGATCTCGACCGCCTTCTTCATTGCCGCCTGCGCCTCAGCATCGGTCATGTCCACCAGATCCCGCACGGGTTGGGGCGCATCTGTGGACGGCATGACGGTTCCGTATAGCGCGGCGTAGTTGTTCGTGATCTGAGGCACCGCACCGGGATTGCGGGAGAGCAAACTCTGCTCCAGTTGTTGGGGAGTAGCGAGCGTGGCGCTGGCGACCGGCACCTGGAAAATCTGCCGCATCTGGACAAACTGGCTCTGAAACTGTCCGGCCAAACCCCTGGCTTGATTGATAGCCGTGACCGGAAAGACGACCTGTTGCTCAAAATTGGCCAATTGCTGTTCAAGCTGCTGAATGGCGCCGAGCGGCTTCGCAACCACGCTGCTCAGAAGATTTGAGATCGTGCTCAGCCCGGCCGAGATGATGGCGCAGCAGGGATCTAATCCCAACTGGCTCCGTGCTTTGCTCGGTAGCATGAGCACCATGACAACGAGCGCCAGACCAAGCGCAATGGCATTGCGAATGAATCTCCAACCGCGAATCAATAGCCGCTGTTTCATTTCTCAAACTCCTATGGGTGCGTAAGAACTTGCTGCACCTGGTTCTGTAGGTTGCGTGTGGACGCTGCGCTTTGCTTCAGCAGCGAATTCTGATGGGCAAGTTTGGCTGCCTCTTGGCGCAATTCCGAGGCCAAAACCTTGGCTAGATATGCCTGTGACTCCAGTTCGGAAATTCCGGCCTGAGTCGCGAGCATAGGCGCTGAGCCGGGAGCCGCGGCCGCGCTCTGTTGCTCGATGGAATCGGCTAGCGCCAGCATTCCCTGTGTGGTCTGGTCTGAGAGGACCGTAGTCTTGAGCGACCCCTGCGCCAGTGCATCGTCCATGTCGACCATGTTGCGCTGCACTGGCCGGGCGTCGTTGGAGGAAGGGACATTGCCATAGACATTGGTGTACAAGGGCTGAAATTGGCCGATCGATCCGGATTGTCCGTTCCGAAATACTGATTCCAACTGTGTCGGATTTGTCAGTGTGGCGCTGTTGTTCTTGATCGCCTGGATCTGGAACATCAGTCCGCTGTACTGCGCTCTGGTGGACGTGACGAACGCCCTCGCTTGGTTGATTTCGGCGAGTGGCCAGATGATCTGTTGTCGGAAATTGTTGATCGTGGAATTGAGCGTCTGAATCCCGCTCAGAGCGCCTCCAATCGCGCCTTGGATCGTGCTAGTGATGGTCTTAAACAAGGTGAGAATATCCCCGATGCCAGCAGCTCGGGCGCTGGGCGGGGCCAACACGACGGCGAGCAATAGCAAAACGAGCCATCGCTTACCGCTGCGGAAACTTGGACGAAGACCATGAACCAGTGCCATTGCTCTTTGCTTCATACGCGCGCTCCTCTCGCTACCTCGCCTGACACTTCTTCAGGCAAGGGATCCACTTCGGCCAGGCCCGCGGGAAATCTCTCTGCCAACTCCAGGTAGGCCTGGATCCGGGGCACATCGCGACAGCGTTCAAGCCACCACGATCTGTAAAGGCGTTCTCGCGCATAGGTCGTGATGATCCAGTAGTCCACCGGAGTGGGTGACATTCGAATGGTGTGCGTCGTTTCCGACTTTTCCCCAATCGCAATCAACGCATCGGCGCTCTTGCCCTTGATTGGCGCACTGAAGCGCTTGACCTGGTTCAGAGCGGTTTCGTTGAGGTGCAAGTGAGCGCGGAGTGCCGTCACATCGCCCGGCTGCTGACCGATAATCTTCGTCGTCGCATTCTTGACGATGCCTGCGCCGTGGACTCTAGGGTTCGCCTCGGTTCCGACAAAATCCTCAGCCGTCTGGCTGATGCCCCAGACGCTGGCGTTGCGTTTGCGAGCCGTTCGGAAAAGCTGAACGACTTCAGGCGCCAGTACCGGAGAATCCAGCAGAAACCAGCATTCGTCGAGAACAGTGATGCTTCG
>WNGE01009467.1_pt1 | contig 10253 bp, 11 predicted proteins | sample 5400651 | NCBI WGS metagenome assembly WNGE01 (sample SAMN13153370, study PRJNA577476) | soil metagenome | isolation source: 60 cm soil or saprolite under grassland replicate 2 | place: USA:California | collected 2016-06-15
TCAGCACGTTCACCCGCAACGACAAGCTGTACTACGTCATGGTACAGCTCGATCCCAGTCACCGGGCCACCCCGAGCGACATGTCGGGGATCTACCTGCGGGGACGCGGGGCCCAACTCGTACAGCTCGGCGCCCTGGCGAAAGTCGAGGAGGGCGTGGGCCCGCGCCAGATCAACCACTTCAACCGGGTGCCGTCGTTCACACTGTCGGCGTCGTTGATCCCCCCCTTCGCCCAGGGTGAGGCCCTCGATTCGCTCGATCGCTTGGCCCGCCGGGTGCTTCCCCCGGGCAGCACGACGGCGCTGGCGGGTGACTCGCGGGAGTTCAAGGAGATCGGTGGCGCGCTGTACTTCGCCTTCGGCGTGGCGCTGCTCGTCGTGTTCATGGTGCTCGCCTCGCAGTTCGAGTCGCTGCTGCACCCGTTCACCGTGCTGCTGGCGGTGCCGCTCGCGGTGACCGGCGCGCTCGCGACGCTGCTCGTGGCGGCGCTGCTGCATTTCCCGGGCGGGACGATCAACCTGTACAGCGAGATCGGCATGGTGCTGTTGATCGGTCTCGTGACCAAGAACTCGATCCTGCTCGTGGAGTATGCCAACCAGCTCAAGGCAAAGGGACTCGACACCATGGCCGCGGTGCTCGAATCGGGCCGCATTCGGTTCCGACCGATTCTCATGACGTCGGTGTCCACGATCATGGGCGCGATCCCGGTGATGATCGGACTGGGCGCGGGCTCCACCTCGCGGCGGCCGCTCGGCTATGCGATCGTGGGCGGCATCCTGTTCTCGACGGTGCTCACCCTGTTTGTCGTGCCCGTCGCCTACACGCTGCTCGACCGGCTGACGGCCCGGGAGACCCGGGACATCGGGACGGCCCGGCCGGTGGAGGCGGACTGATGCTGGTCTTGCTGGCGGCGCTTCAGCTCCAGGTCGCCGGCGCCCCACCGGTGCCGGACGATTCGTTCCCCACGGTCACGCTCGCTGACGCGTTGCGCCGGGCGACCGGGCTCGACCCGAACTACGTCGCTGCGCTGGGACAGGTGGACAATGCCGTGTGGGCACGCCGCAGCGCGTTCACCGTTTTCATTCTGCCCGCGGTGAACGTGCAGACGGATGCGACCCGGAACTGGCCGGCGTTCTTCAACCTCGGCACCTTCAGGGCTGAGAAGTACTCGGTCTCCGCCCAGGTGACTGCCCGGTATGACCTCTTCACGGGGGGGCAGAAGTTCGCCGAGCTCAGCCGCTCGGGGGCAGCGTTGGAGGGAGCCCGGGCGGGGGAATTGCAGGCGCGGTTCGCAGCGGCCCTGCTCACCGAGTCGGACTACTACGCGGTGCTCGCCGGCGCGGAGCTGCTACGCGTGGCGCGGGAGCGCGCGCAGCGCGCGGAGCAGCAGCTCGCCGTGGCCCGCGCGCGAGTGGCTTCGGGGGCCGCGGTGCAGACCGACTCGCTGCAGCTACGGCTCGAGCTGTCCCGGGCCCGCGTGGCATTGCTGCGCCAGGACGCCGACCTGCGGGTGGCGCGGCTCACGCTGGGGAGCCGGGTCGGCGCCGCCGGGGCGGTGGACGCGGCGCCGCTCGACAGCGTACTCCCATCCGAACTGCCGCTCGCGCTCGACGCCGCCGTCGAGCAGGCGGCCCTCCAGGGGCCCCAGTACCGGCAGGCACGTGCCAACGAGCGCGCGGCGGCCGCGGCCCTGCGCTGGCGTCTGGGCGCCTACTTGCCGCGCGCCAGCCTGGCGGGCACCGGGATCGCGTTCGACAACAATTTCTACCCGACCGGGCGGAAGTTCACCCAGCTGACCCTGACGGTCGCGCTCCCGGTATGGGACAACTTTCTGCGACAAAACGCCGTCAGCCAGGCGCGCGTGAACCGCGATGTGGCCCGCGCGACGCGCGAGGAGATGGAGCGCTCGGTGCGGCGCGACGTGACGGCGGCGTACGAGGGTTTCACGACGGCGCGCGCGAGCACCAATATCGCCGCGGAGGGCGTGGCCGTGGCACGGGAGAACTTCCGCGTGCAGCAAAGCCGCTACCGCGCGGGCGCCACGGCGATCCTCGACCTGCTCAAGGCGCAGTCCGATCTCGACGACGCAGAGTCCGCGCTGGTGCAGCAACGCTATGCGACGCGCCTCGCGCTCGCCGGGTTGGAAGCGATCCTGGGCCGGCGCCTCTTCCCTGAACAGGAACTACGGTGAACGTGACTAACACGATGCGTGGTGCGTGGTGCGTGGTGATCGCCGCAACGTCGCTCGCTGCGTGCAAGAAATCCAAGGCCGGCGGCGCAGGTGGATTCGGCGGTGGCGGCCCCATGGCCATGCCCGTCGAGGTGGCCGCCGCCCGCGTGGACACCGTGCGCGACGAGATCGCGGCGACGGGCCAGATCGAGGCCGTGCAATCCATCGATCTGCGGCCCGAGGTCGACGGGCGGATCGTCGCCATCCTGATCCGCGAGGGGCAGGAAGTCGAGGAAGGGACGCCGCTCGTCAAGGTGGACGACGCCCAGCTCAAGGCACAGGTGGCCCAGCTCGAGGCCCAGCGCGACCTCGCCCAGCAGGCCCTGGCGCGTACCAAGGAGCTGGCCCAGCAGAACGCTTCGTCGGCGGCCGATCTCGAGCAAGCGGAGGCCAGCGCCCGGAGCGCGCAGGCGCAGTACGACCTACAGCGCATCCGGCTCGAGCGCACCACCGTGCGCGCCCCGTTCGGCGGCGTGGTGGGCCAGCGCTACGTGAGCCTGGGCGACTACGTCACGACGAGCGCCAAACTGGTCTCGTTGCAGACCGTGAACCCGCAGCGCGCCTCATTCCAGGTACCCGAGCGGTTCGCTCACACGCTGCATCTGGGGCAGAAGGTGACGTTCCGCGTCGCCGCCATCGCCGGTCGCGACTTCACCGGCGAGGTGGATTTCGTGGATCCCGTCGTCCAGCTGCCGGGCCGGACGATCCTCGTGAAGGCGCGCGTCCCCAACGGGCAGCGGCTGCTGCAGCCCGGCATGTTCATCGAAGCACGGCTCGTGACCGCGGTGCGGCCCAACGCCGTCGTCGTTCCTGAAGAGGCGGTCGTGCCCGCAGAGGGATCGAATGTCGTGTGGGTCGTGGTCGACGGGAAAGCGGACCGCCGGCAGGTGGGCCTCGGCGTGCGCACGCCCGGCCTCGTTGAGGTGACCACCGGAGTCCAGGCCGGCGAGCAGGTGGTGGTGGGCGGCCTGGAGCTGCTCGCTCCAGGCGCGCCGGTACGGCCGATGGAGCGGCACGCCCCGGCTCAGGCGGCGCCCGCGGCGCCGGCGGCCACGGCGGCGCCGGCCGCCAAAGCCGACTCGAAGTGACCGGGCCTGCGCCGCTGCGTCACTCCTTCATGACGGTTGTCGCGCTCATCGTCGGCGCGGGCGGCGCTCCGGGACAAGGGCGCCCGGTCACACTCGGCGACGTCGCGGGCACCTGGGACGGCACATTCTCCATGGGCCCCCGCGACAGCGCCATCGCGACGTTCGTGTTGACGGCCACGCCCGACGGCAAGGGTTGGACGCTGCTGCTCCCGGGCCACACGCCCCACGCTACGCGCGTCGTCGCGATCGCGGGCGACAGCGTCGTGACGGAGACGGGCCCCTATGCGAGCACGCGCCGCCCAGGCCAAACGGTCACCACCCGCATGATCCTCCACGTGAGGGGCGACGCCGTGTCCGGGAGCTTCGTGGCGCACTACTCCTCCGGGGATTCGCAGGGGAAAATCGCCGCCAGGCGCCGGAAAGTTTGACTTCGTCGGCCGACGCCATTAGCCTGGGTGACCCCGAGCCCGGCATGGCAATGGCGAACGAGCACGCATGGACGGCGCGCCTAGCGCGCTATAAGGGCCCCGACTTGAAGCGCAGCATCTGGCAGCTCGCGAGCGGCGCGGTGCTGTTCGCGGCTGCCTGGGGGCTCATGTACGCGAGCCTGGGCGTCGGGTACTGGCTCACGCTGCTGCTCGCGGTGCCGGCCGCGTTCTTCCTGATCCGGCTGTTCATCATCCAGCACGACTGCGGGCACGCCGCCTTCTTCCGCTCCAACCGTGCGGCCGACATCGTCGGGTCCATCCTCGGCGTCCTCACCCTCACGCCGTACCACTACTGGAAGAAGACCCACGCACTGCACCACGCCACGTCGGGCAACCTCGAGCACCGCGGCTTCGGCGACATCGACACCCTCACAGTGGACGAATACCTCGCGCGGTCGCGCTGGCAGCGTTTCAAGTACCGCGTGTACCGCCACCCGGCCGTGCTGTTCGGCGTCGGCGCGGTGATGCATTTCTTCGTGCGCCATCGACTGCCCACGATCGTGCCGCGAGACTGGACCCGAGAGCGGCGCAGCATCTTCTGGACCGACGTCGGCCTCGCCGGCTTCATCGTGCTGATGGGGACCCTGGTCGGGTTCCGCGAGTTCGCGCTGGTGCAGCTCCCGGTCACCCTTCTGTCCACATCGCTCGGCGTGTGGCTGTTCTACGTGCAGCATCAGTTCGAGCCGACGTACTGGGAGCACGACGAGCGCTGGGCGTACGATGCCGCGGCGCTGCAGGGCAGCTCGTACTACCGTCTTCCCAAACTGCTCCAGTGGGCCACCGGAAACATCGGGCTGCACCACATCCACCACCTCCATCCCCGCATTCCCAACTACCGCCTGCAGCAGGCGCTGAACGAGCACCCGGAGCTCGCGCGAGTCCCGACGCTGACGCTCTGGGAGAGTCTGCGTTGCGTGCGGCTCACGCTCTGGGACGAGCGCGCGCGCAAGCTGGTGCCGTTCGCGGCACTGCGGCAGCCGCGGCGCTAAGGCGCGTCCGCCGCCGCTCCCAAGGTCTCGAAGGCACACCAGCCGGAATCCGCCCAGGCGATCGCAAACACGCCGCGGCAACCCGGACACCTCACCGCGCTCGCCTGCCGGCCGAGGGGCGCCCGCGCGCTGCAGCTCGGGCACACGCCGTAGGTCGGGCCCCAGCTCGCCGGTGGGTGCGTGGCGCGGCACAGGCGCGGCACGACGGACCACATCGTCGGACGGAACGGCAGGACGAGGAGCAGGGCTCGGGGCACGGTCACCGGCCGGTGGTGGACCTCGAGGATCCCCTCGAGCGGCGTCAGGCGGATCACGGGATACCAGGCGCCGCGTCTCACCTGGCGGCTGGTACGGGCCCGGGTCCGGGCCCACTGTGGCGTTTGCGGCACGGTCGCCTCCCCAGCGGAAGGTGGCGGATTCACGGCTCTCCAGGGCGGCGCCCGTACGTTGGGCCGGCACCCGCAGGCGGGGCTGTCGGCCACGTCACATCCCGGAGGGTCGGCTTCCGACGGTTCGCTGCCCAACCCGGCGCGACCTGACGTAGCCGAGGGCGGTCGGGAGGCGCTATGTTGACGGGCGGAGGAGCGATCGATGAGCGAGGCAATTCTGGAGCAACGGGCCCCGACCCATGCTGCGTTTCTCGAGCGGCTCGCCGGTGCGCTGTCGCCCACATCCGCACGCGCGCGGCACAGCCACGCGGCCTTCGTCACACTCCGACTGGTGGACCTGCTCGCCCCCGAGCGCGAGCCCACGCCAGCGGACGGCTTCCAGTACCAGCTCGCGGCGACCGAACGCTGCTGCCGCGATCTCCCTTGTGACTCCACTGAGACTGCTCACCTTGCCGGCCTGCTGCTCGCCGCCGCCGACGCGTACACCGCGTGGGACGTGCAGCTGGTGGTACCCGCCCTGCTCGCCTACGCCAACTACCTCGAGGACGAGCTCCGCCTGCCGGAGGCCCTCGACGTGCTGGAGACGGCGGTGCGCGTCGGCGGTGATGCGCTGCGCACCGGGGACCGCGTCGCCACGGGACTGCGGCTCGCGCGGGTGCTCCGCAAGCTCAACGCCTTCGCCGCGGCGGAGCGAGCATACGAAACAGCGGGGGCATTGGCGGCGGCGAACGGCGACATGCACTCGGAGCTGCTCAGCCGCATCGGCCACGCCAACGCGGTCCTCGGGCGCGGGAATCTCGTCGAGGCAGAGCACGCGCTTCGCCGCGTCCTCACCGACGCGGAGACCCTACACGATCGGGAAGCCCAGGCGCGCGTGCATCAAGTGATCGCGGTAGCTCTCGTTACGCGAGGGGAGCCGGCGGCCGCGATCCCCCACGTCTGGCGGTCATTCGAGCTCTACGAAGACGAGCTCTCGCGAGGGCGAGCACTGGCCGACCTCGGTGGCATGCTGTTGATGGTGGGCGACCGGCACGGCGCGGAGCGCGCGCTACAACAGGCCGTGCTGCGGGGAGGCGAACAGGACTTCGCGACCAACGCGTTGATCGAACTGATGCACTGCGCGTCGTCCGCTGGCGATCGCGTCGGATTCGAACGGTGGCGCGAACGCTGCGACGCACGACGCGAGAGTATGCCCCCGAACATCCTCACGGACTTCACCCTGAAGGCGGGCATCGGGTTCGCCCGCTTCAGACAGTTTGACCGAGCGGACAAGCTGCTCGGTAGGGCGCTCGGGATCGCGGAACAGGCGGGCCTGCACGAGTTCACGTTCCGGATCGAGCGCATCAAGAACGGGCTCCGCGACTGCCATGAGGGGTGCGAGGCACCACTCGGGACGGCCGCGGAACTGGAATTCCCGGGCGAGTCCGTACGCGAGGTGTCGGCCGCACTCGCACACCTCGGTACGTGACTCGTGGGAGGGCGCCGCTGGGCGCGACTCAGTGGCAGGTGTTGCTGCTACTCCAGTCGCAGCCGTGCTGCGGGCCGGTAGCGTCGGCGCAGGCCGCCGCGCCGAGCGCGAACGAGACGACGAGCAGCGCCAGAAAAGTGCGAAGCGAGCGCGACATACGAACCTCCGCGAACCGAAGTGTGAAGAGTGGGACTGCTGCAGCGCTGCTAAGGTCGCGTCTCGGGAGGGGGCTCGTTAGGGTGTTTTCGCGGCATCGGGGGGCGTTTTTGCGACAATGCTGGTGCTAGCGGCTGTTCCGGAAGTGCAATATCACAAGCTGCGCCGCGCTGCCGGGGCGCGGTTCCCCCTGGCGCATGCCCGCACCTGGGACGACGCCCTCGCCACCATCCGCACCCGCCCCGTGGAGCTGGCGGTGGTCGATCCGCTGTTGATGAGCGTCCCCAGCGCCACGGAGATCGAGCGGCTGCGGCTGCTGTTTCCTTCGCTGCCGCTGATCCTCTATACCACCCTCTCTCCCAAGACGGCGGCGGTGCTACTGCAGCTCGGCCAGAGCGGTATCCGCGACATGGTGCTGTTCCGCTACGACGATCACCCGGGCCGCCTGTGCGAGGTGCTGGTGCACGAGGAGGCGCGCTCCGCGTCCCGGCGGCTGCTCGACCAGGTCGCGGCGGTGCTGGCGCCGCTGCCGAGCGAGCTGCGCTGGGTGCTCGAGGAGGTGTTGCGCGCGCCGGCCGAGCTGCAGACCGTGCAGCAGGTCGCGGCGCGCGCCCGGGTGGACCGGCGCACCTTCGAGCGCTGGTTCGCACGGCTCGGGCTGCCGTCGCCGCGCCACTTTCTCGCAGCGGCGCGCGTGCTGTACGCGCACCGCCTGCTCCAGGACCCCGGCTTCACCATCGAGGACGTGGCCCAGCGGCTCGGCTACGCCCAGACCAAGACGCTGCAGGCGCACGCGCACCTCTACCTCGGACTGACGGCCGGAGAGATGCGGCTCACGCTCGAGCCGGCCCAGGCGCTCGAGCGCGTGGCGCAAGGCTTCGTGCCGGCTCGCCAGGCGCGCGTCTCGGCTTCGTGAGCGAGCCGCCCTTCACCGTCCTCATCGTCGAGGACGAGGCGCCACTGCGGCGCGTGCTGGAGCGCGTGCTCACTCGGGAAGGGCATCGCGTGCTCGGGGCGGCGAGCGCGGAAACCGCCTACGAGCTGCTCGCGACCGAGCACGCCGACGCCGTGCTCGTCGACGTGCGCCTCCCCACCATGTCGGGCCTGGCGTTGTACATCGCCCTGGTGAACCGCACGCCCGAGCTCGGGGGCCGCATCGCGATCATGACGGGCGACGCCGAAGCGGATTCGGTGCGCTCCTGGCTGGAGCGCAACCCTTGCACGGTGCTGAGGAAACCCTTCGACCTGCGCGAGATCCTCGCCTGGGTACGCAGCCTGCTGCACATGCCGGGCCGCGAGCGAGGGAACGGATAGGCAACGGATGGCCGACAAGAGCATCGACAAGCTCAGGGCCCTGCTCAAGACCTACCGCGAGCGGACGACGCAGGGCTCGACCGACGCCAAGCCGGTCTCCGACGAAGGGGAGCGGCGGCGGCGCGCGTGCGGCGACCGCCTCCAGAAAGTGGTGCGATCGGTGCTGCAGGGGTTCGCCGCCGAGCTGCGCGAGGCCGGTCACGAGGCCGCGGTCGACGACCACGCCGAGAGCAGCGACGTGTATCCCAGCGTGGCGCTGGTGTTCACGCCCCGCACGCCGGGGGCGACCCCGCTCGCGTCGATGCTCATGTTCAAGTGCGATCCCCGGCGCGGCATCGCCGTCGCGCGCGACGTCCGGCAGCCGACCTCGAAAGGTCGCGTGGTCTCGACCAGCACCGATCGCCTGGGGACGATGCGCGTGGAGGGCGTGACCACCGAGTGGGTGGAGACCAAGGCGCTGAGCTTCATCGAGGCGGTGCTGAAGGCGAACTAGCGCGAGACCGTCATCCCACGTCCTTCCGCACGACCCGTCCCACCACCACCGTGATGTTGTCGGTGCCGCCGGCGTCGAGCGCGTCCTGCAGCAGCCGCTCGCAGGCGCTCCTGGCCGACGTCATGGAGAGCAGCCGCTCGCGGATGCGCTCGTCGGGGACGTGTTTGGTGAGCCCGTCCGAGCACAGCAGCCCTACGTTGCCCCAGTCCTGCTGCATAGCGGTGACCACGGGCGCCGTCTCCGGCCCGCCCAGCGCGCTCGAGAGCACGTTGGCGAGGGGGGTGCGGGCCGCATCACTGCGCCGGAACACGCCCCGGTCCACGAGGTCCTGCGCCAGCGTCTGGTCGCGCGACAGCTGAATCAGCCGGCCCTGGCGCAGCAGATAGCAGCGGCTGTCGCCCACGTGGAGCAAATAGGCACGCGGCCAGACACCGATCCACAGGGTGAGGGTGGTCGCCATGTGCTCCCGCTCGGGGGCTCCCGCGCGGCAGCGCAAGATGTCGGCATGGACCTGATGAGCGGCCGCTTCGAGCGCGCGCGCGAAGGTCTCCTGATCGCCCGGATCGGCGGCGTAATAACAATGTGTGGCATGCGCGACGTACGCCGTGATCGCCTCGACCGCCAAGCGGCTCGCTTCCTCTCCACCCGCCGTCCCTCCCACCCCGTCCGCCACCATCGCGAGAAACGCGAGGCGCTCGTGCTGGTTCGGCATCACGCTCGCGCCGGACAAGCTCGTGAGCAGGACATCCATGTGCTTGCGGAGCGAGCCGATGAGGAAGTGGTCCTGGTTGGTGGCGCGAACCTTGCCCCGGTGGGTCAAACCGTACACGTCGATCTCATCGTCGCGCGGCTTGCGGTCCGGGGCCGCCACGGTGGCACCGGCGGGAGCGGATCGAGGCGTCGTCATCGGGACAATACTGGACCGCATTTCGTCCCGGCGCAAAGCGGGCCAGGCGCGCTCCGCTTGACCGGGCAAGGCCGTCTTCCTACCGTGGTGGCGTCGACCATTAGAGCCCCTTTGCCTGAGGTGAAGATGGATACTCGCTGCAGCCGCAGGTTGGCGTTCCTCCTCGTCGCCCTGCTCGCTTTGGGGTGTGGCGGCGCCCGCCGCTCGCCGGTTCAAGTCCCGCCCCGCCTCGACCTGGCGCCCTACGGTCGGCTGGGGCTCGTCACGTTCACCGTGGAGAACGCCAAGGGGTCGCTCCATCAGTACGCGACCGAGCAGTTCGCCGAGGCCATGCTCGCGGCGCAGCCCGGGACCGAGGTGCTCGAGCTCGGCCCCGCCGACACGCTGCTCAAGCGGGTGGGCGAGAAGGAAGTCGGGATCGAAACGGCTCAGGCGATCGGCAAGCAGCGCGACGTGGGCGCCGTGTTCGCGGGGCACCTCAAGGTGACCAACCCTCAGGCCGGCGGCGGGATCGCGGCGCTCGTGACGCCGCATCTCGAGGCGACGATCAAGGTGGAGCTCAACGTCTGGCTCCTCTCGACCCGCTCGGGGGCCACGCTGTGGCGGTCGAGCGGCTGGGCCACCCAGCGTGTCGGTCACGTGGCGCTGGTGGACGGGCAGCTCGACTTCGCCGCCCGGGATCCGAAGGTGGCGTACGGACAGCTCGTCAATACGCTGATCAACCTGGTGAC
>WNGE01009921.1_pt1 | contig 10253 bp, 8 predicted proteins | sample 5400651 | NCBI WGS metagenome assembly WNGE01 (sample SAMN13153370, study PRJNA577476) | soil metagenome | isolation source: 60 cm soil or saprolite under grassland replicate 2 | place: USA:California | collected 2016-06-15
AGGCAGGCGCAACGGCGCCGCTCGGCGTTTCATGTCGCGATGATAGTAGCCGCGCGCGGGTGACCGGCTCCGGCAAGGAGAGCGACCGGCTACGACGACGAGCGCGACCAGGTACGCGCCGCCTACGCAGAACTGCGTAGGAACTGCCGACCACCGCCCGAGGACGCGCCCGGGTCGGCGACCCGATCATCGCTTCTATGACTGAACCGAAGCAAGTCCCTATGGCTGACGTGATGTCCGCGCACGACGACCGTCGAGGCTCGCCCCACGCACCGCGACCGGGACCGCTGGGCCGACTCGCGGGTCTGGCCTACCGCCGGCGGGGAACGGTGCTGATCGCCTGGGCCGTGGCGCTCGCCATCGCCTTCGGGCTGTCGGCGGCCTTCGGGGGCGAGTTCGCAAACGACTCCTCCGCGCCGGGCTCGGACTCCGCGCAGGCACAGAGCCTGCTGGGAGAGCGGTTCCCGGCCCAGTCCGGCGATACCGAGCGGGTGGTGGTGCGCGCCGACAACGTCAATGACGCCGGGGTACGGAGTGCGGGCTCGCGTCTATCTCGATGTCATCAACCCCAACGACATGCCGAAAGAAGACACCGAGAAGCTGCTGGCCGCCGCGGCGGCGGCCGAGCGCGACGGGCTGAACGTCGCGCTCGGCGGACGCGCTGTGCAAACCGCCGAGGCGAACCAGTCCGGATCCGAGATGATCGGGCTGCTCGCGGCCGCGGTGATCCTCCTCATCATGTTCGGATCGGTGGTGGCGGCCGGGCTGCCACTGGCCATGGCGATCGGCGGGCTGGCGGTCAGTTCCAGCCTGGTCGGCCTCGCGGCGGCCGCGGTGGGCGTGCCCTCGTTCGCGCCCGTCATCGGCGTGGTACTGGGCATCGCCCTGGGCATCGACTACGCCCTGCTGATGGTGACCCGGTTCCGCGAATGGCGGGCGGTGGGACTCGACCCCGAAGCCGCGACCGTGGCAACGCTCGACACCGCCGGCCGGGCGGTCCTCGTGGCCGCTGGCACGGTCATGGTGAGCATGCTGGGGCTGTTCGCGGTGGGCCTGCCCGTCATGAACGGCACCGCCGTCGTCACCATGATCGCCACGCTGGTCGTGATGGTCGCCGCCATCACCCTGTTCCCCGCGTTGCTGGGCTACCTGGGGCGGCGCATCGACCGGCTCCGGGTGCCGCTGGGACGGCGTCGTGCCGCCCAGATCTCCGCCGACGGCCACCTGGTGCCAGCGGCCGGCTGGACGCGGTGGAGCCGGCTGGTGCAGCGGCACAGGGTACTCGCCACCGTGGCGAGCGTCGCGCTGCTGCTGCTGCTGGCCGCACCGTTCCTCGGCGTGCACTTCGGCCTGCCCGACGAGGGCAACGACCCCAAGAACACGTCGAGTCGGCAGGCGTACGACATGCTGGCCGAGGGATTCGGCCCCGGCACCAATGGGCCGTTGCTCGTGGTGGCGGACATGTCACGCGGCGACGGCGCGGTCCTCCAGCGGCTGCAGGCCGAACTCGGCAACACGGCGGGAGTCGCGGCGGTGTCGCCGCCACGGGTCAACCCGGCTGGTGACACGGCGCTGATCACCGTCGTGCCCAGCACCGGACCGCAGGAGGCCGCCACCGAAGACCTCGTCCAGAAACTGCGCGACGACGTGATCCCGGCCGCGACCAAGGGGACCGGCGCGGAGGTCCACGTCGGCGGTGCGACCGCGTCGAATATCGACATCAACACGTCGGTCGCCGACCGGCTCGCGCTGCTCATCGGAGGCGTCGTCGTCGTCTCGATGCTCCTGTTGCTGGTGGCGTTCCGCAGCGTCGTCATCGCGATCACGGCGGCCGTGATGAATCTGCTGTCGGTGGCGGCGGCCTACGGGGTGGTTGCCTTGTTCCTCGAAGGCGGCTGGGCCGGCAAGTTGATCGGCATCGACACCGCCACCCCGCTGGCGGCGTTCGTCCCGGTCATCATGTTCGCGCTGTTGTTCGGCCTGTCCATGGACTACGAGGTCTTCCTGATCAGCCGGGTACGCGAGGCGTGGGTGCGTACCCGGGACAACAGTCAGTCCATCACCACCGGACTGGCCAGCACCGGACGGGTGATCACCGCGGCCGCGGCCATCATGATCGTGGTTTTCGCGGCGATCATCCCGAGCGACCAGGTCTTCATCAAGATCTCCGGAGTCGGCATGGTCGCGGCCATCCTCGTCGACGCGACCATCATCCGGATGCTGCTCGTGCCGGCAGTCATGCACCTGCTCGGCCGCGGCAACTGGTGGCTGCCCCGCAGCATGGCGCGGCACCTGCCTCAGCTGCACATCGAAGGACCACCCATGACGTCCGCGCGCCGCCTCGATGACGCCGAGCTGATTCCCACCCGGTGAAGCGGCGTCGTCCACGAAAGCGGCGACGCCCGAATCACACGTCGTGACTCAACTAACCTGAAGGAGCATACTTTGCGGAAAGTATTCGCCGGCCTCGCGGCCCTGCTGGTGCTGGCCGTCGTAGCTCAGTTCTTCCTCGCCGCGAGCGGTGCGTTCGATACGGCGCCCAAGGACGAGTCCTTCCAGGTGCATCGTGGCCTGGGCTACGGGATCGTCCTGTTTGCGGTCCTGTCGACGATCGTCGCCGCGCAGGTGCACAACCACAGCCGCGCCGTCATCGAAGCGGAGCTGCGCAGGCTGGCCCGCACGGCCCCGTCATTGCGTCCCGACGACCTGGACATCATCGACGCGGCTCTGGACGAGCTCGCGGAGTCCCTGCTCCTGGCCCGGCTGCGCAGCCTGCCACAGCACACCGCACGGCTGAAGCGCCTCTTCGGCACCGCGAGGAAGGACCCGTGACGCATTCCGATCGGTCCGCCACCCCGGCCATCGAGTTGAGCACGGCCAAACCGTCGCCTAGATCCTGGGTCGACCTAGCCGCCTGCCGCGAGGTGGATCCCGAGATCTTCTTTCCGATCAGCACGACCGGAGCCGCTCTCGGTCAGATACACGAAGCCCAGGCAATCTGTACGCGATGTCCGGTCGCCGCCGACTGCCTGGATTGGGCGCTGCGCATTGGGCAGGACCACGGCGTGTGGGGCGGAACCACCCCAGAAGAACGGCGCGCCCTGCGGACGATCGGACACCGGGCGCGATGACACCTCGTGTTCAATTCTGATCGCGGGCACGCCGGTACGCTGATCTTCCGGCGGCCCCAGCTCCCGCCGAAGGTCTCAGCGCAGCGCGTTGAGGAGGCGATCACCTGGATGCTCACCAAGCCCGACTATTTGCAGTCCGGCCAGGCCGCCGACCTCGCCGAAGTCCAGACGGCCTGCCCCGAGCTGGCTGCCGCTGCCGGTCTGAGAGGTGTTCCTGTTCCGCCTTGCACGGGCTCGATCTGTCCGCGCGCCGGCAGGATGGCGGTGATGCAGGCGATGTTCGACCAGAGGGCGGCGTCGTGGTGGACGCCCATGGCGTAGCCGAGGATGCGACGGGAGTACAGGTCGATGACGGTGGCGAGGTAGAGCTTGCCTCACCGTGACGATCTCGGTCATGTAGACGCACCAGGCGACATCCGGCACCGGCGCGATCAGCTGCGCGATTGTGGTGTTGGAGACCTGCCAGCCCTGTGCGCGCGACTCGATGCCGATGCGCAGGCTTGCCGTAGGTGCCGACGGAGTCGTCGAAGACGTTCCTCACCGCGGCCGCCAGCCTGTTACACCGGTCTTGCCGTGGCGTCGGTGGCCGGTTGCGCCACTTGTAGAACCACGACTGCGAGACTCCCAGCGCCCGGCAGGCGATCGCGTGCGGCACCTGGTGCTCGGTCCTCTGGGCAGCGATGAACGCGGCCACGCTCACCGGCCCGTCGCTTCCTTGACCCCACAGGACCACGGATCCATTGAGGACATCACGCTCCATCGCCAGCTCGCATTCTCCCGCCGCAACCGGGCCAGCTCCGCCCGCTCGTCCTCGGACAGCTGCCCACCTGCGGCCTCGCCGCGAGCCTTGCGGTCCTTCTTCACCCAGTTCGCCAGTGTGCCGTCGCTCATCCCGAGATCACGGGCAACCTGGGCGATCGAATTCCCGGTCGCCCGCACGATGCGCACCGCGCCCGCGCGCGGAACTCCGGATCGAACCGGCGTCTCGTCTCAGCCATGAACCTCTTGTCCCTCAAGTCCTGGCCTCCACGCTACGAGGGGAACCTTCGGTGACCGTGGCGACTCTGTGGCATGTTGGCCCTGGGCACAGACCTCCACCGGGCGCCACGATAGTCGTCTCTGACGGCTCACTGCTCGCAGGGAGGGCTTCCCCTTTCACCCACGTGCCACGGCCAGTGGTGCGTAGCGTGCTACGACGCAGCGCGTATAGGCCAGCGGGCCCTGTACGTACAGCAGTGCATTCACCAACCGACTGCGGGCCGATGTCGCCCGGGCCAGATCCCGGCAGTGTCGAATTGACCGCAAGGCCCCGACCCGGGGCTGGCTCGACAAGTAGGAGAGCATCATGGCCACCACCCCGATCCCCGAGCCGCTCGAACCCGGCACCGGACGATGGCCAGCACCCGCCCCGGACCCGCTGACCAGGTTCGCGCAGTGGCTCGCACAGCACAGCATCACAGCCCTGCGGATCAGCCTCGGGCTAGTCATCGCCGGCTTCGGGGCACTGAAGTTCATCCCCGGCGCGTCGCCTGCCGAGGCACTGGTCATGCAGACCACCGAGGCCCTGACGTTCGGCGTCGTCTCAGGCACCATGGCCGTCGTCATCACCGCCGTGCTGGAGACGTTCCTCGGCCTGATCCTGCTGACCGGGCACGGGTTGCGGCTGGGGTTGGTCGTGATGGTGGGTTGGCTCGGGGCCATCATGGCCCCGGTCGTGCTGTTCCCAGGCGAGCTGTTCCCCGGAGGCTTCCCCACCCTGGCGGCGCAGTACGTCCTCAAGGACCTCATCCTGGCAGGCGCGTGGGCAGTCGTCGCCGCGCAGGTGCTCGGGGCACGGCTGATCCTGGCCAGCCGGACGACGCCGTGATCTGAAGAAACCGTCCGCCGACATCTCGGCCGGGTGCCACGCCCCAGACATCTGACCTGGGCGTGATGGTCGGGGTGGCGTCTCGAAGATCGACAACGGGCGAGGTCTCCGGTAGATGGTTCGTCGACCAAGAAGAACCGGACACCGGAGACCTCGTGGATACCTTAAGAGTTCCTAACAAAGTCGTATGACGTAGTAGGACTCTGTTGCCAAATTTCTAGACATGCCGAGCGGTGTCCGTCGCGTTGATCTTTTCTGAGGGGACGATGCTCCCATATCGGCCGGTTTTGGTGCCGGGCCGGCCGGTGGGAGGGGTTGACGATGTCGGTGCATCCGCGTGCGTGGCGGAGGTTCCGGAGCAGACGGCACTGACGGCACGGGCGGCGTTCCCGAAAGGCGCGTTGGCTATCCGGGTTCGTGATGAGCTGGCGGCGTTGTTCGCCGATGAGGAGTTTGTCGAGGCGTTCGGGGTGCGTGGTAGGCCGGGGATCTCGCCGGGACAGTTGGCGTTGGTCACGGTGTTGCAGTTCGCCGAGAACCTCACCGACCGGCAGGCCGCTGACGCGGTGCGGGCCCGGATCGATTGGAAGTACGCGCTGGGTCTGGACCTGACCGATCCGGGGTTTGACCACACCGTACTGACCGGGTTCCGGGCGCGTCTGATCGAGCATGGGCTGGAGGAGAGGGTTCTGGAGCTGCTCCTGGCCCGGCTGGCCGAACTGGGTCTGGTCAAGGCCGGCGGCCGCCAGCGCACCGACTCCACCCACGTGCTGGCCGCGGTCCGCTCACTCAACCGGCTGGAGTTCCTCACCGAGACGCTGCGTGCGGCGCTGGAGGCCCTTGCCGCCGCCGCGCCGCAGTGGCTGGCTACCCAGATCGATCCGGACTGGGTGCGCCGCTATGGCGCTCGCATGGACTCGTACCGGCTGCCGAAAGGCTCGCAGGAACGCGAAGCCGCCGCTGTGCAGGCCGGACTGGACGGGTTCGCGCTGCTGCAGGCCGTCCACGACGCGCAGGCGCCGGTCTGGCTATCGCAGATCCCGGCCGTCATCGTGTTGGGCAGGGTGTGGCTGCGGCAGTACCACCGCAGCGTCGACGCCGACGGTCGGCAGGAGGTGGCCTGGCGGGAGGAGCGTGATCTCCCGCCGAGCAGAACCCGGCTGTGCTCTCCGTATGACACCGATGTCCGCTACGGCATGAAGCGTGGCGCGGGATGGGAGGGCTACAAGGTCCACCTCACCGAAACCTGCGACGACACCACAGCCACCGACGCGCCGCGTCTGGTCGTCAACGTGCTCACCACCGACGCCACCGTTACCGACGTGCAGGTTCTGCCCACGATCCACACCGGCCTGGCCGGCCGGGCCTATGCCCGAGCGAACACGTCGTGGACTGCGGCTACACCTCCGCCGACCTGCTCGTGGAATCCGCCCGCGAGCATCAGATCACGCTGACCGGTCCGCTCAACGCCGACAGCTCCGCGCAAACCAAGGCCGGCGGCGGGTTCGGCCGTGCCGGGTTCGACATCGACTGGGATCACAAGCGGGTGACCTGCCCACAAAATGTGACCTCCACCGTCTGGTCGCCCTGCGTCGCGGACGGACGCCGAGGCATCGTCGTGCGGTTTCCCCACCACGGCCTGCCAGCAATGTCCCGTCCGGACCCAATGCACCACGTCGACCCGCGCCGGCCGGCAACTCATGCTGCGCCCCCAACACATCCACAACGCCCTCGACGCGGCCCGCGCCGCCGAAAACACTGACGAGTGGAAAGACCGTTACAAGATCCGCGCCGGCGTCGAAGCGACGATCCATCAGGCCACTGCCGTGACCGGCATCCGCCGCAGCCGCTACCACGGACTCCCCAAAACCCACCTCGCACACGTATACGCGGCGACCGTGATCAACCTCCTTGGATTCCGGTCTTCACGATGGCGATGCCCTCGCTACGGAAGACCGCGTCGAAGGCAGCCGTGTACCGGCTGTCACGGTCGTGTATCAGGTACTTCACGGTGGCCCCGGCGCCCTGGAGGTCCATGACCACATTCCTGGCGAGCTGCGTCGTCCAAGTCGCGGTGGGATGTGCGGTGGCGCCGAGGACACGGACGCGGCGGGTGGCGTGCTCGATGACGGCGACGACGTACAGCCGTGCTCCGGTGAGAGTCCTGGTTTCGAAGAAGTCGACGGCGAGGATCGCGTGCGCTTGGCCGCCTAGGAAGGCCGACCAGGTCTGGCGGTTGCGGTCGGGTACGGGATCGGTACCGGCGTTCTTGAGGATGTCCCAGATCGTCGACGGGGCCACCTTGACGCCGAGGGCGGCCAGTTCGCCGTGGATGCGGCGGTAACCCCAGCTTGCGTTCTCCTTCGCCAAGCGGGGGACCAGCCTCTTGATGCTGCGAACGGTGGGCGGTCGGCCGGGCCGGTTCGGACGGGACGCCTTCGCGTACCGGTGGCGCAGCAAGTCGCGGTGCTAGCGGAGGACGGTGTCGGCGGAGACGATGAGGTGCAGTCGCCGCAGCGTCGGGCGGGGCACCCGGTGCAGGAGGGCGGCGCTCATCCTGGCGTACCCCCGCGTTGTGGCCTTCACCTGCGCCCGGAGAACCGCAGGTCACAGTACGTGGATGGGGTTTTCGGCACCTACAACGCCTCCGGCGGGGCGGACCGTTCGCCGGTCGCCGGCGCAGACGACTCGCCGGCCGCTAACCGACCATCCGGCCCGCCACCGCGCGCACGCCGCGACCACGGCGAGCGCCGACACCACCAGTACCCAACGCGCAGCGCGCATGTTGCCTCCCCAGCCCGGAATTATGTGGACGTCTGACTGTTACCCGAGGCCGTGGCGAAGTCCGGCGTACCCGTACTCAGGCGTGGGTACTGGTCGATGATCATCATCATGACCCGACGCCTGGCCCGCCACCAGCACCACCGGCGACAACCACGACCCCAGCCCGCATGACCAAGTCCTTCAACAGGCTCTGATATGGCATCCTTCACGGCCCTGATCCGTACCCGGTCGCGCAGCGCGTCGTAGATCCGCGCCCAGGTGCCGTCGGCGTGCCAGCGGGCGAAGCACCCGTAGACGGTCCATTGGGCGGGAACTCGGCCGGCAGTTGCCGCCACGCCAGGCCGTCGGTCCGCCTATCAGTTGACGCGCTTGTCCTGATCGCCCCATTCCTGCTCGCGCAGGACGTACTTTTGGACCTTGCCGGTCGAGGTCTTGGGTAGTTCCCGGAACTCGACGGCTGCAGGCGCCTTGAAATGCGGGATGCGATCGCGGCAGAAGTCGATGATCTGCCGTTCGGTCGCCTCCTGGCCGGCGGCGAGTTTCACGAATGCCTTGGGCCGCTCGCCCCACTTCTCGTCGGGGATCGCGATGACCGCACACTCGAGCACTGCCGGGTGGCTGCAGACGGCATGCTCGACCTCGATCGTCGAGATGTTCTCTCCCCCGGAGATGATGATGTCCTTCGTGCGGTCGCGGATCTCGATGTACCCGTCGGGGTGCATCACGCCGATGTCACCCGAGTGGAACCAGCCGCCCGCGAACGCACGTGCGGTCGCGCCGGGGTCGTCGAGGTAGCCCGTCATCACGTTGTTGCCGCGCATCACGACCTCGCCCATCATCTTTCCGTCTTGTGGGACATCGTTCATCTCTGTGTCGACGACGCGGATGGGGTCGGCAAGTATGTTGTGCACACCCTGGCGGGCGAGCAGCCGCGCTTGCTCGGCATCCGGCAGGCTCTTCCACTGCGGGTGCGGTTCGCACACAGTGTACGGGGCGTAGGTCTCGGTCAGGCCGTAGACATGCACCGGTGTGAAGTTCAGCGCGGCCATCTTCGCCAACAGGTTGGGCGACGGCGGGGCGCCGCCGATCGTTGCCGTGAGCCCTCGCTCCACGTGATGCGCGGCAGCGTGGGTGACGACACCGAGATGAACGGTGGGCGCCGCGTTGTAATGGGTGATCCCCTCGCGGTCGATCAGCTCCCAGATCGACGCCGGGTCGACCTTGCGCAGGCACACGTGACGGGCGCCCATCGCGGTCACCGCCCAAGTGAAGCACCACCCGTTGCAGTGGAACATCGGTACCACCCACAGCTGTACCGAGTCGGGGCGCAGGTGAGACTCGAGCGCCTCCGTCAGCGCGTTCAGGTACGCGCCGCGGTGGCTGTACATCACGCCCTTCGGACGCCCGGTCGTGCCGGAGGTGTAGTTGATCGAGATCGTCTGCTCCTCGTCCGCGATCGGGACTTCGAAGCGCTCGGGTGACCCGCCGGCGAGGAACTGCTCGTACGGGTCGTCCGCCGCCCCGGTGTCGTCGATGCGGATCGTCGGCAGGCCCGAGCCCTCGACCAGGTGAACGAGCTCATGGTCGACGAACACCATCCGGGCTCCAGAGTGCTCGAGAATGTACGCGACCTCGTCACGGTTGAGCCGCGTGTTGATCGCCACCAGCACCGCACCTGCCGCCGGCACCCCGTAATGGGCTTCCAGCAGCGCCGGGATGTTCGGCGCCAGAAATGCCACCCGCTCGCCCGGTTCGATTCCGTCGGCGACCAGCGCTGAGGCGAGCCGGTTGACGCGCTTGTCGAACTCGCGGTATGTGATCCGCCATTCACCGTGGACGACGGCGACCCTGTCAGGGAACACGTACGCGCTGCGGCGCAGGAAGCTCACCGGCGAGAGTTCCGTGCGGTAGACCTTCTCGGTGGCCGGTGGTGCGGGGGCGGTGGTAGTCATGGTGGGTTCCGAACCACCGTTCTTCATGATCAGCCTCTCCTGCTGTCTCGGCGTGGGCACGCTTCCCTGCCGCCGATGAGTATGAAAGCCGGTGCACAAGGGGGCCTGAGTAGCCGTTACTCATTCCGCACCGGCAGCGTTGCCTAGGTATCTGGTGTGAAACGGCCGCTTCCCGTTGGCGTGTCTGCATCGATGGATGATGATTTCGACGTAGTTTGAGGCGTGGCATTGGGTGTCGCTTCGCAACAGTTGGACCTGCTGGATCCGGGTGACCCAGTTATGTGACAAGGCGTTGCCGGCCACGTCGATCTTCGCGTTCCTTTACGCGCAGCGTGAGGTGTTGTTCCCCGACGGGTTGTTCGCCGATTTGTTCGCGGCGGACGGTCGCCGGTCGGTGCCGCCATCAGTGGTAGCCACGGTGATGGTGCTGCAACGCCTGGAGGGCTTGTCGGACCGGGAGGCGGTCGAGCGTTTCATCTTCGACGTGCGGTGGCGTGTACCGTTCCAGAACTGTTCGTA
>WNGE01012364.1_pt1 | contig 10253 bp, 10 predicted proteins | sample 5400651 | NCBI WGS metagenome assembly WNGE01 (sample SAMN13153370, study PRJNA577476) | soil metagenome | isolation source: 60 cm soil or saprolite under grassland replicate 2 | place: USA:California | collected 2016-06-15
AGATGTTAGCGTTGCTCGAACAGAAGCACATGCCCATCGACTCGCCGATTCTAATCCGCCTGTTCAAGGAAGAATCGGAGATCGAGGTCTGGAAACAAGATACAAGCGGCCGCTTCGCTTTGCTAAAGACTTATCCGATCTGCCGCTGGTCAGGTGAGCTTGGCCCGAAGACCAGGGAAGGCGACCGCCAGGCACCCGAGGGGTTTTACACCGTGCGACCTGGGCAGATGAACCCCAACTCGCACCACTACCTGTCTTTCGACATCGGCTATCCCAATGCTTACGACCGCGCATACGGCAGAACTGGCGGAAACATAATGATGCATGGCGGCTGCTCCTCGGCCGGCTGCTATGCCATCACCGACGAACAGATCGCCGAGATCTATGCACTCGCACGGGAATCCTTCTATGGGAATCAGCGATCGCTCCAGGTACAGGCTTATCCATTTCGCATGACCCCGCTGAATCTAGTCAAGCACCTCGACAATCCAAACATGCCTTTTTGGAGGATGCTGAAGGAGGGCAACGATCACTTCGAGGTGACGCGGCTCGAGCCGAAAGTGGAAGTCTGCGAAAAGCGGTACGTATTCGATGCCGAACTAGTCGGCGGGATTGCGAATGACCATATTCGAAACGGAACGGTTCAGTGGCAAAGTAATTCTTTTACGGCTGCGACTACACCAGTAACACCGTCATTCAATCCGATCGGATGGTGCCCAGCTTATAAAATTCCGCGTGAGATTGCGCTGGCCGTTGCTGAGAAGAATCGACGTGATGAGAGCCAAATGGCTGAACTCCTCAGTCGCAGCACATCAGCGGTGCCGAGCCGGGTCGAGAGCGACATTGGTTTCGGATGGCATCGACGATGATTAAAACAGATCTTGATCACACGCCGGCCTCGGGAAAGAAGCAGTACTCCGAGAGGGCTTTTTGTCAAAGCTCTAAGTGCGAACGGCGGCCGACGTTAACAAATTGTAGTTAATATTCTCTCATACTATGCGCCTGATTATCTGTCGGGGTGTGCAGTAAAATGTTGTTGCGTGTAGCAATCGCCGCCACAACTCTCATGAGTGTGACCGCTCTAGTCAATCACGCTGGAGCGCAGTACGTCTCGAATGGGCAGCCATCGCTGCCGAGACCATACGCGGCAATCCCTGACGCGCGAATACCCGGACAGGACGAGACCCGCCCCGACTATGGCTCGCTCCCCCCTGAAGATCAGCCGGAAACGGATGCAAAGGGGCTCCCCCCAGAGTTGCAGCGTCAACTCGTAAATTATCAGACGACCGAACCGGCCGGTACCACGCCCCACACATACCTTTACTTGGTTCTTGGTCTCGGCAGGGCCTTGCGGTACGGTGTTGGCGTCGGCCGTGAGGGTTTCACATGGACCGGCACGCAACGCATTGCTCGCATGGTCGAATGGCCGGACTGGCATCCGCCGCCAGAAATGATTGACCGCCAGCCCTATCTGCCGAGGTTCATGGCAGGCGGTCCGGGCAATCCGCTCGGCGCACGAGCGCTCTACCTTGGTGATACGCTCTACCGCATCCACGGCACGAATCAGCCGTCGACCATCGACCAGTTTGTTTCGTCTGGCTGCATTCGTCTGCTCGATGAGGATGTTGAAGATTTATATAACCGAGTAACATTGGGCACTCGTGTTGTGGTCTTGCCAGGCGGCAATCCCATACGCAGCCAATCAACAATGCAGTGAATTTTAACCTGTCGTTTCTACGAACTCGATCTATTTTGTCCCGCTCCAAGCGCAATACCGCTGCGTCGCGTCGTGGCTATGTCGAAGCGGCGGGTTTCCTCGGCACTCATGATTCCCGCTACTGCCGGCCGAGGTCAATGACCCGCTTAGAGGCATTGGTAGTGGGCCCTGGGACTGAGCAGGCGGACACGAAGTCGGCGTCGCCCGCACCGCAAGTGCCGCACCAGAGAAAAGGTTCAATTGATCACGGTTAGAGATCGTAAACCTTTTATTAACCTTAATGTCGTGAAACAGACACTCAGAAGCGCGATGAAGTGGCCTAGCGGGGTGGGCTGAGCCGGGGCAAAACGAAGGAGGTCAGCATGTTTCTCTACGTTCGAAAATCTTTCATGATTCTCAAGATCCTGCTTGCCTGCGCAGCATTCATAGCGGCAATCATTGCGCTGCTAGGGACGCCGCAAAATAGTCTGTTGCTGACACAGGACACCGGCAAGCAGTTGGGCATCATGATGGCCCTCATTTTTGGAATCGTGACCATCGTCGAGGCGTTCATGGCCCCACCCGAAGCAATTATTTCTGACAAGCTCTTGGGCGGCTGGAGAACTGCATCCGAGTCTCCTTTAATAGGCATGCACAAGAGCGGCGAATAGACCGGCCGCCTCCGCGACCCCAAGGGAATACCCCATTGCCGAAGAGAAACTTGACGCCCTTCGGACAAGCTCGTCATCCTCGATCAAGGGACGGTGACATCGTCGTGAGCGGATGGAAAGTGCCTTGTGGCGCGTGATCCCCCTCATCCAACTTTTCTGAGCGCCGCCTGAGCGGCGCGTTCGCCGGCTTCCCAGGCTCCGCCGACCGTGCCCCACAAAGTCTCATGCACCGCTTCTCCGGCGAACCAGAGGCGTTCGCGCAATGGACCCGAGAGGGTCTGGCGTGCCCATTGGCCAGCTGGCGATGCCGCCGAAAATGCGCCTAGCGTCCAGGGCTCGTGGTTCCAGCGGGTTGCATGCGTCCGCTTGACCGCCTGTTTCACTTGTGAGCCATAAAGCCCTGCAAGCCACTCAAGCGCGAACGCCACCATGGCTGCCTCGCCGTCCTGGGCGAGATTAGCTCCCAATTCGCCGGCGACATCGACGAAGCACAGCCTCGACCCAGACAAATTGGCAAGCAGGGCTGCGGTGCGCTCGGTCGACGCTTTCTCGAACACGAGATCGTCGCTCACCAAGCCTAGCGGGTTGCCAGCGAATTCAAGCGTGATGTGCTCGTAGGTGCCCAGCCCGAGTTTACCGATCGCCTCCGCGTGTCCCCTCGGCAAGTCGGGGTCGAATCGAATCCTTCCGGTACCCAGCACACCTGTCGAGACGGTGATGATGACGGCGCGAGCACGCAGGTCACCCTTTGGGGTCTGGACCTCCACCCACCTGCCGCCCCAATCGATGCGCTTCACCAGTGTTGAAAGCTGGATGGGCAAACCGGCAGCGAGTTTGGTGAGCAACGTGCCAATCCCCTCACCGCAGAAGATGCTGTTTTCGCGCTCTTCGGACTTGGCAAAATCCATCGCGGACACCTCGTGGAGACCTTTGCCGCACCGGAAGGGGCCCAGCACGAATTCCATGGCTGGGCGCCACTCGCCCAGATCTCTCGGCAACGTCTGGGCGGCGGACATGTCGCTTCTACCGCGAGCCGCATCACGGATGGCGCGCTTGCAACGCAGCAACGTTGCGAAAAAATCCTCCATTTCCGCATCTCGGCCATCGCGCAACCCGACCCGTAAACGCTGGTTTGGCGGCGCCGGATAGACGTTCGCGCCGGTCTTAAGCGCCAGCTTTGCGACCGGATTTATCTCTTGAGCATAGAGCCAATGCGCGCCACGGTCGTAAGGCACGCCGAACGTGTGCATGTCAGTGAAGCAGCGCCCTCCCACGCGGTCGCTCGCTTCGAACACCGCAAGCCTGCGTCCCGCGGCAGCGATGCGGCGGGCCGCAGCAATGCCGGCCGCCCCGGCACCAACGACGATGACATCGAAGCTGGTAGGTGCCGGCACCGCGATCGCAGGATGAGCGACGGCCGCGGCCGAAGCAGCAAGGAAAGAGCGGCGGTTGAATCCAATCACGGCCCGCTTCACAATAGTGGCAAATATGCATCCCCAAACAGCGGCTGAACACCCGAAAGTCACCGTTTCGGCTAAAACCGCGGCTTTAATGACCGGAGCGCAGCCGGTGATTCAGGCGGGAAGTTTCGAAAGTCGCTGGTCTGCGATGCACTAGCCGGGCACCGAGCGTTGGTATCGCCCGAGCTACACCCCTTGCCCCGGCGGTAACACCACAACAGGCCCGCCGATCCGCGCTCGTGCGTAGAGATCGATCGCATCCTCGTTGGTCATCCGGATACATCCCGAGGAGATAGCGCGGCCGATGTATTCCGGCTGATTGGTCCCGTGGATTCGATAGAGCGTGTCCTTGTCGCCTTGGTAAAGATACAGCGCCCGCGCCCCCATGGGATTGTGAGGGCCTGGCCCTACGTAGTCCGGGATATTCGCAAGGCGGTGCTTGATGTCCAGGGTGGGTACCCAGGCCGGCCACTCTTCCTTACGCCCGATCTGGGCGATGCCCGACCAGGCGAGCGCATCCTCGCCGACCGTAACGCCGTAGCGAATGGCCTTGCCCTGGGGGAGAATATAGTACAGGTACCGATTACTTGTATCGACCACAATCGTGCCGGGCATCTCCCTGCGGCCATAATCGACAATGTGCCGCTGGTATTCTCCGGGAATGCTCACCTGGGCGTAAGGCACATTGGCCAACAACTGCCGGTCCCTGGGTGTCCAGTTGGCCTGTGAGGCCGGCGCGAGCGTCGCCTGCACGCAACCGGCAAGCCCCAAAACGGCCAAACCAAGGAGACCTAGATCGTAACGCATAGATCCTAGCCTGATCCGAATAAGGGTTCGAAGGCAGCCCGATGCCCAATCCCTATGGGATCGTGCGACAAAGCAACAGAAAATTGTGGGGACATTAGGGCTCGAAAGCCTCCTTTGCCGCCAAATTTTGGTGAGTGTTGCAATTATGGCATTGCCCTAAAGTCGGTCACATAACACGCATGAACGGGGAGAGCGGCAGTGCCTTTGTTGCTGTCGTGTGCTGGACACGAACAAATGGGGAGAGCGCCGCCACCTTGAGGGCAGCCACGTGTTGGCGGTGATGGAAGTGATGGTGCGAAACTTTCGTCCTCATTGAGATGACCGCATTTTCTGCGCGGAACGCGACAGGCTCTACCTTGTCCAGTGGGACTCCCGATTTGATCCACACAGCAACTTCATTTTTAGGACCACTCGCGGTAATCGTGTCGCGCAGGGGGTTATTGGCCGCGATCCGCCTGACCGGGATTAGCTGGTAATGGTTCCACTCGGCGCGGTCACCGGGGCCGTAGAGACTATACAGCCCGTTGCTGGCAGCGATCTCCTGGCACCGACGTGCGGTCTTGGAGGCGGGTCGATCGATACCGCCGAAGTCTACGGCGATACCGTAGGCGTGAGCCGAATTGTACTTGTCCGAGAACCCGCCAACACCGAACGCCGGTGGGCGGAATGCGGAATAGACGCAGGCGGGAATCCCCTCGTTACGGGGCTTGCTCGATGGATCGTGCGACCCGTACGGCCATGACCGGATGCAGCCGCCCGATCGCGACCTCGACGCCTTGACGGGCCATGGTATCGCCTACGCACCGCTCCCGCTGCGCGGTCGACGTGCGGACCAGGTAAGCTCTGGCTTCGTTTACGACCTCCTGGGCCGGGGGTTGACTCTTCGGCATTAGCTCCTGGAGTTCCTTCGGCAGCTCGAGCATCCCCAACCTATCGCGCTCGAGGATCGCGGCGCGATTGGCGGGTTGAATAGGTTGCGGAATTTGATCTGCTGGGCGAAGTGCAGATTGCGTATCCGGTCCATCTTCTACGCGCTCAGCGCTACCTGCCCCTGGCAGGCCAACGGTGAGGACGGGATCGACGGGAGAGGATACCGGTGCTGCGACTGCGGCCACCTCGACGGATGTGGTGGGTGCGGTACTATTCTTCGCGGCTGCCTCGTGTTGTTTTCGGTGCTGGACAGTCTTGATCGGAGACTTACGGCTTTTGGCACCACGCATTGACCTCTCCCCTCGAGCGTTACTCGCGGAATGCTGGTGCCCAGCAATCTTCCATTGGTTGAATCTGCTAGCAGACTTGGTCTGTTGTCGGCGGCGCTCAGTTGCTTTGGTGCGAGACTTGGCCCGAACCGATTTCAGACGCTCTCGGCCCCCAGCGAGTACGTGGCCCGTATTCCTGCCCAAGTACGCCGGCCGATGTAAGGTCGGGGGCTTGCCGCGATGAGATGCAGCGAACTGCGCCTTGCCCATCTTTTTCCGCGCTGTGTGTCCTGCGCACCACAGTTGATGAAAATTCGACAACGATTGGTCCAGCAGGAGCTGGGGTCGCGAATAGGCCAAAGTTCGGGATAGTTTTGCATCACTCCTCGGGGATCAGGGATGCGTAATGCTCTTCTTGCCCAGCTAGCTTGTGCGCGAGAACACAAGATCGCACAAACGTCGGAAGCACATGAATAGGACGCCGGGGAACAGTTGCGGCTGGTTGGTTCGGCTCCAGCCGATGGGGACGGCTTGCGCACGCCCGCGGGCATTATTCAAGATGTTAGTGATGGCGTCCACCTTGACAATCCCTGTTAGCGGTTCCGTTCAGCACGCGCGCGCACAAGTGCCGGCAATCCCCACATCGCCGCCAATCGCGGGCTTCGAACTGCCTGAGGGAGCGCGGCAGGACCCCCGGAATCCTGAACGAGCGTTCAATCCACAGACTGGCCAAAGTCTCGTCCGGGATAGCAGCAGTCAGATGTGGATCGATATCAGGACAGGGCAAGCTGTCGCTCCAGCCCTCACAGTATTTTTGGGGCCGCCAAAGGGTGCGAGATGGGATGGAAACGATCCCGAGAGAGCGCTGAATCCGCAGAGCGGCCAGAAATTTATTTGGGATGCCGGTATTCAGAAGTGGATCGACCAAAGGACAGATCGAGCCTTCAACCCGGTATACATAGATCAGGAAGGAAAGCCCGTTAAAGCGCTTGCCCTTTTACACGCATCCTCCGGGCCTGCTTCGCCCGTTGTCGAACCCGCGGTTCACGTTGCCGAAGTCGACTTCGGGGGAAATGGCTCCTTCGTTAATAAATTTGGCTACTATTTTCTCGGGGCTCCTGCCGGCGTGAGCAGCAAAATCCAGTTCTATGCAGGCCGAGACGCTTTCCGCTACCTATTGGCAGGCGAGCTAGCCGGTACGACAAACTTTCCGGAAAGCAACGATTGGATCAAGAGTTTGCTTGCCCCGGTTGAGGCGCGGTTCGCAACCGCACAGAGAGGGTCTCCCTGGCAGGTGACTCCCGCTCTCTCGGCTAATTTGTCGATTGGCAATGTTTACCAAAGCTGGTGGACTGCGCCCAACGGCAAACTCGTGTCCGGCTTTCTCTCTGGCACCACAATGGGCGTTAAATTGGCGCCCGATTTGTCCGAAGTCCCAGTTACGCAAAAGCTGCACTGGATGGGCTATACTGCTACAGGAAGCTTCACGTTCACTTTTTCTGATATTCGTCTAAAGCGAGACATTGTTGAAATGACTCGCCTCGACAACGGTATAGGTCTGTATCGATACCGCTACATCTGGAGCGATCAGCTCTACGTCGGGGTCATGGCGCAAGAGGTTGCGGAAATCGTTCCTGATGCCGTTGCGCGCGATGCAGATGGCTATCTGCGCGTGGATTACGTGCGGCTCGGACTGAACCTCCAAACCTGGGATGAATGGATGGGGTCGACGCGCCTGGTGCATTTCCAGCCGAGGGCCGTGTTCGTTCCCGATCGGTCGACGGCCCGATAAATCGCGGGAGGCTAGTTCAAGGCCGTAGGCCAAGTCGAGACACTTGTGATTGTAAGGTACGCTGGACGGCGACGCGCTCGCCCCGTTCGCCGTTGCGTAGCGCCCCTGGCTTACGGGCGAGTACCGGCACGTAGTGCCAGGGGTCGTACACCGTCTCGCCGCGGCCGAACGAGCGGGATGCTCGGCGACGATCCGGCCGTCCTGGCGGATCACGATGTGGTCAGCATAGGCATGGACCTCGACCGGCCGTCCGACCGCGCTCGCGGCCACCGAGTACTTGTTGTTGTCGAAGCGCACTAGGCAGGTCTTCGACACCGACGCCGGCACCGCATGGAAGCCGTCGAACCGGCCCGCATAGGGAACGAGCTTCGGCCGCTCCGGTACAGTCGGGGCTTTCAAAGGGTGCCGCTATGAGGCGTACCTCGGCCCTTCGATCGGCCCTGCTCTAATGATCAAGCGATGCAGCAGGTCGGCGATCTTCGAAGGAATAGGCTCCTCCAAAACGTCCCCGTACATCTTTCTAAGTTCGTTGCCGACACAAAGCCTCATGGCCCTGGCAAGTCGGTGTTCGGCATCACCACCAGTAATAGTCCATAAGAAAGTACCGTCCGGTGCCGGGATTCCCGAAGCCGGGGCTCGTTCCAACTGCTCGGCAAGCTCGCGACATTGCTGGGCGAGCTTTAGTCATCGGCTCTTGTCGGTCGGTTTTCGCACTACGTCAGCCATGTGAGCACAAAACTCGGATTGCTGCCGGTAATAGTCCGCGTCGGCCATAATCGCCTCTGCCTCCGTAAGGATCAGGGCGCTTGCGAGTTCCGGTGTGGACGGTCGCGGGCCGCCTTTCTCCCGTCACACGATGATGGCCTGCTGCCTCTATGCAAAAATGGGAAATCCGAATGGATTCCAGGCCCAGCATACCCGGCCCTGCGAAGGACCAGAACGCGGCAGAAGAAGCCCTGACTAAGCTCCTGCAAGAGGCCACTGCTATTGCATCTGATCGGCGCACTGATATGACTGATGCGACGCTTGGCCCGGTAGCCGACCTAAGGGGTGATCGGTTTTCGGGCACTCCGTCACCGGGCAAGCGAACTTTGCGCGTCCTCAGTCGGCTCCTGATTGTGGCTATCATCGGTGTCGGGGGCATCGTAGCTTGGCAGTCCTATGGCGAGGCCGCCAAGAAAAAGCTAGCGAGCTGGGCCCCGCCGATTGGCTGGGTGCGATTGGGGCCCGGGCTCAAGCCGTCACCCGGTGCTGGGTTCGTTGCCGAACGACCGAGCACAGCTGTTCAGGAAGCCGTACCGGATTCATCACAAGCTGTATCCGCTGCCCAGACCGCTCCTGACATTGCCACCCCGACTGCACCTGCCGCCCCTTTTCCCGAGGTGCAGCAGCAGCTCGAGGCGATGGCGCGTGATCTCGCCGCCCTGCGGCAAAGCGTAGACCAGCTGACCATCGGCCAGGAGCAGATGGCGCGGGACATTGCCAGTCTCCAGGCGGTCGAGAAGGACGTCCAATACAGGAATTCAGCGCCGCCACCAAAGCCGACTGCCGCGCCGCCACCAAAGCCGACCGCTGCGCCGGCGCCGAAGCCATTGCCGAAGCCACCGTCGCAAGCCGCACCGAAGAATTTAGCGGCGCCGCCCCCGCCAGCGCTGCCTCCACCACTGCAAACCGCGCCAGAGGAAAAGTTAGAGTCGATCCACTAGATCGAGCGATCGAGGTGAATTTCATCTCTTTCTAGCGTCTGGCCACCATCTTGAAGAGCGAACCCGCGTCGTCCGACCATGAGGTGCTCACCGGACTGGTCGAGCGCGTCAAATGGCGACGGACTGGGGCCTACCAACGGAAGAGCCAGGAAGGCGGAAAGCCGTGCTGTGTAGTGTAGCGCGGCCTGCGCGGTCATCCTCCCGCAAAAGGACTGCCTAGCCGCGGACGGGTGCTCTCAGTTGCCATGCGTTGCGCGCTGGCCGCAAGTTCCGTCTGATCAGCCATCATCTCGAATTGCCGCCGCGAATGCAACGTTGTTAAGCTCGATCAGGTCCGTGATCGAATGCGCCTGCACCGCGTCATCCGCGCCGCGCTCGGTAAATTGGTCATATAAAGCCGTTCTCTCGCTGGCATTTAGCAGAGGTATGAGTGTTGCAGCGCACGGCTGCCCTCTTGATCGAAAGACCATTCGAGTGCGGAATTGGTCCAATGCAGAAGGCGCCCCATGACCGCAGAACCTAGAACAATGTGGGCCGGAGAGGTCCAGCTTTGCCCCAAATGCCGAGAGACGAGGTAGTATATCGGTGCCATCGATGCGGTGCGGGAGGTGAAGCGGATATTGGAGCGCCATCGGTCGGGATAGCTTTTGAACACGCTGTCCGGAAGCTGCCCAAATGTCTTCACGGGATATTCACCTCTCTCATTTAACAGACATTCACAATCGCTCGGATAAGAGCGGAGAGAACAGGGAGGACTACATGCTTGATATGGGTTTCCGTGCAAGAACTCGACCAGTTGGCGAGTTGACACCTTGTGCACAATGTGGTGATCCGCTAATCGCACCGACTTGGGCCGAGCATGTGAACGAGCGCTGCGTCCGGCATCTTTGGGAATGCGAGGCCTGCGGCTACAAATTTGAAA
>WNGE01016899.1_pt1 | contig 10253 bp, 14 predicted proteins | sample 5400651 | NCBI WGS metagenome assembly WNGE01 (sample SAMN13153370, study PRJNA577476) | soil metagenome | isolation source: 60 cm soil or saprolite under grassland replicate 2 | place: USA:California | collected 2016-06-15
TCGGTCCGATTGATGACCAAGAGATCTGCGTCGAAGATCGTGTCAACGAAGATGATGAGGACAGGCTGATCCACGTACTCGCGCGCCAGCGCGATTGCGCCGGCGGTTCCATCCTGCACCTTCTGCTCGATGAATACCGACGGGATCTCGGGAAGCGCCTGCCGCGCGTACTCCTCGACCTTTTCCTTCAGGTGACCCGTGATGTAGATCATCTGCTCGATCCCGCCGAGCTTTTTGAGATCCTCGAGGATGTACGACATCACCGGTTTCCCGGCGACCTTGAGCATCGGCTTCGGCGTGACGTGCGTGTGCGGGCGGAGCCGCGTGCCTTTCCCTGCGAGCGGTATGACGACCTTCATGGCGCGCTCGTCCCCTCTCGGCCGTAGCGGTCCTGAAGTCGCACCACGTCGTCGAGCTCACTTGTCGAGGCTTCCAGGATGTCGCAGTCGGTGATCGCTTCCATCTGATGCACCGTGCCCGGACAGATTCGGAATGATTGTCCGCGAGCGAGCTTCACTTCCTCCAGGCGGTCGCCGAGCTTAACGCGATAGATGAGCTCACCTGTCAGAAGGTGAATCGTCTCGTCCTTCCGGTTGTGGTACTGCACCGAAAGTGCGTGACCGGCGTTGATGTGCAGGATCTTCCCGACGTAGCGGTCGGTGTGCGCCCAGATCGTCTCGTGTCCCCACGGCTTGGGAACCGTAATGATCTCGACAGGCCCGGTGCGCGCGGCGCTGCGCTTGTCGTTCGTGCTTGTATCTGCCATGCGGAAATATCCTCTGCTCCGGTCACCTGCGGCAGTGTGAGCCGGGCATGCTTCCTGCCCTCCGCACCCGTTGATGAAGGAATAGGCCAGCCAGCGCCATGACACTCCGTCTCGCGCATCTCAATCTGCCTGCCCGCGATCCGGAGGAAAATCTCTTCGAGATCTATTGGGACTTCTCGGAATGATCTCCCGGCGCAGTGCGCCGGCGTATCGCGTCAACCACGCCACGCCAGACCGGGAATGTCCTGCGCTTCGCCGTCGGGGCGGTCAACAGCGGATTATCGAGAAGCTGGACGATTTCCTGCGCAGACTGAGGCCGTGCAGCCGGCTCCTTGGCCAGGCAGCGCATCACGAGCGAGCTCAGCGCCTCGGGAACGCTGGCTGCGGTCACCAGATCGGCGGGTCGCTCAGTCATCTGAGCTACCACAAGCTGCCGTGGAGTCTTCCCTCCGAAGGGATGTCGCCCCGCGAGCAGCTCGTAAGCCACGAGTCCCCATGTGTAGATGTCGGCATGATGATCAACGTCCGGCTCGCCCGCTGCCTGTTCTGGAGCCATGTAGCCCGCAGTTCCCACGGCAGTGCCTGGCCCCGTCAGGACTTTCTCACGCGCGTGCGTTTTCGAGATGGAAATCGCTTTCGCGATGCCGAAGTCGACGACTACCGCTGATCCCGCGGTGACGAGGATGTTCTCCGGCTTGATGTCCCGATGGACGACGCCGTGCCGGTGTGCGTACTCGAGCGCCTTAGCGGTGTCGCGCAGTATTGAGATCTTTTCGTTCATTCCAAGCAGCGGGAGTCCCGACATCCGCTCGCGCAGATTCGAGCCCTCGACGAAAGGCATCGTGTAGTACGGTCGGCCGTCAGTCTCACCGACGGTGAGTACGGGCACGATGTTTGGGTGCTGGAGTCCCGCGGCGAGCTGGATCTCACGCTCGAATCGCGCGGCGTCGATCTCGTCGGCGATCTCCTGCGACAGAACCTTGATCGCCACGCGCCTGCCGAGCCTCGTCTCCTCGGCGAGGAAGATGAGAGACATCCCTCCACCACCGAGCTCGCGCTCGATGATGTAGGAGGGGGCGAGGGACTTCTGTAGCTGCTCGCGAAGGTTGGGCATTTGCCTGTTCGGCTCCTCTGAAGCGCCGCCAAAATCGAGCCAGCCGGTCGCCTCCCGGACTTAAATCGGTCCCTGATAGAACCCGGAAAGTCCCTTCCAGTTACGAACGGATGACCGCGACTGTCTGTACGATGGAGGAGATGTACATGCCGCACCCTGCTATCCGCACCATAGCGAAGATCCTTGCGCCAGCCGCGGTAAGACTCGTCGAGCTGGCGATACTCTGGACCGGACTTTCAGTAACGCTTCCGGCTGTCGCTCGTGGGCAACCTACGGCCTGCGTCCCGCTTTCGGTAAAGAAGCGCACGTATGTGGCGCACACGCTCGGCGCGCGCGTTCCGCGAAAGGGCGTCGACGCCACGGTCGTACGCAAAGAGGCCGCGCGATCCGACGGTGACGACCACCCAAACCAGACTCTGACCGATCCTGTGACGTGCGCCGCAGCAGCGAAAGCGTTCTACGCCGCGTTCGATCTAAAACCGAGCTCTGCCGATCGGTTTGTGGTTCTCGAGGTGGGCAGGCATAGAATCGTGCGATTTGCGTACGACACCGATCGTCCCACCGGCCAGGCCGCATTCGACCCGACCTTCTCGCACGTCTTCTACAAGTTCTGGCGCTAGCCCGACACCCAGTCTTCGATCTCAAAAGAAACGCCCCGCATCGTTGCGGGGCGTTCTCATTTTCCAATCGGCGCGAAGGACTACAACCGCCCTCGCATCATCCTGCTCCTAAGAGTCGCGAGTCGCTTTCGCACCGATCCGTCCATCACCGTATCACCAACCCGCACGATCACTCCGCCGAGTATCGCGGGATTCACCGTCACGTGCGGCACCACCGTCTTCCCCAACACTCGCGACAGCTGCTCCGCGAGAACGTTTCGGTCCTCATCAGACGCCTCACGAGCCATCGTCACATTGGCGTGAACGCGGCCCTCGGCCTCATCTATGAGAAGGTTGTACTCGTCGGACACCTGCGGAATCAGCATCTGACGCCGCTTGTGAACCATCGCCTGAAGAAACTTGAGGAATAGCCGCGGCACTCGGTCAGCCAGCGCCTCCGAGAGCACCGCCGACTTCTGCGCCTCCGAAACTTTCGGCGACTCGAGGAACCGCCACAGCGTCGTGTCCGCGCGCATAGCGTTGGCCACGTCGCCAATGAGCTTTCCCCATCCCGGCAAATCCTCAGCGCGACGCGCCAGGGTCAACAGCGCCTCCGCGTAATTCCGCGCGACCGTTGTCTCGCGCATCAGTGCTTCGACCCGCTCGTCGGAATCGATGAAAGGAAGCTCTCGACGATCCGCCTGTTCGACTGATCGTCGAGATTCTTCTCGATCACCTTCCCCGCGCCGGCGATCGCAAGATCAACCGCCTCGCGTCGCAGCTCGGCGATCGCTTTCGTCTTCTCGCTGCGCCTCGGCACGCGCTGCCTCGATCTGCGCACGATGCTCGGCGAGAATCTTCGCGGCTTCCTCACGGTCCACCTTAGCCGCGACGATCGCATCCTCCAGTGCCTTCTCACGCGCCTCGACCGCGGCTGTGATCGGCTTGAACGCAAACTTCGTCAGAATGAACCAGAGGACGAGAAAGATGGCGAGCGTCCAGAACATCAGACCGCCGTGCGGCGACAGAAGCCCGCCCTTCGCTTCCTCGGCAGCCGCTTCCTGGATAAGGAGCAGTGGGAGAATGGCGTGCATATGCTAGAACTTTCCCTGAATCAGGAACGCGATGACGATTGCGAACAGCGCGACTCCCTCGATCAGCGCGGCGAAGATGATCGCGCCGGTCTGAAGGCGGCCTGCCATCTCAGGCTGCCGGGCCATGCCGTCCATCGCCTGGCCGGCGAGACGCCCGATACCGATGCCCGCTCCGATAACCGCGACGCCGGCGCCGATGCCTGCACCGAGCTGCGCCCACGCAGCGGTGTAATTCTGGTTGAATCCGGCCACTGCTGCCTGGATCAGCGGATAGAATGTCATTTGAAACCTCGTTCAAGAACGACTTTGATGGTGGAATCCGCGCCACCGACGCTGTCCGCCAACGAGACCACCGGCCTCAGCGGACTTCACCGGCCACTCGGCCAGCTACGACTGCGAACTGCGAACTAATTAGTGACTAGTGCGCGCCCTCTCGAATAAGTCCAATGAACACCGACGTGAGAAGTGCAAACACGAACGCCTGCAGAAACGCGATGAACAGCTCGAGCAGCATGATCGCGAGGGCGCCGAGGAACGGCGCGGGAGCGATGAGGTAGCTGCCGAAGGTGAAGATGAGCCCAAGGAGAGCCAGCACCACGATGTGGCCCGCCGTCATGTTGGCGAACAATCGGATCGCCAGCGCAAACGGCTTGGTGAACTTGCTCGCCAGCTCGAGCGGCGTGAGCAGCGGCGTCAGCAGCAACTTCATCACGAACGGCTGGTCGCTCGGCCAGTACACAATCGTCCTGATGTAGTTCTTGCCGAGCGCGCGGATGCCGGCGATCTCGATCATGATGAAGCTCAGGGCGGCGAGTGTCGCGGTCACCGAGATGTTGCCGGTCGCCGTGGAGCCGTAGGGGATGAGACCGAGAAGATTGAAGAACAGAATCGAGAAGAAGAGCGTCAGGATGAACGGCACATACGCCTCGCCGTGAGGCCCGACGTTGGGCAGGATGACTTCCTGCCGGATGTAGAGAACGAGCGCCTCCATCCCGTTGGCGAAGCCTTTCGGCGCTCCCCCGGTCGCCGACTGGCGGCGATGGGCGCGGGCGGCCATGAGAAGTGTCGCCATGCACAGCGCGGCGCCGATGAACAGCATCACCACGTGCTTGGTGGGCGATATGTCGAGTGAGAAGCTCCCGATGTGGATCGGGTTCCACCGGGGGAGCTCGAGCTCGCAGACCCATCCCGACTTGAAGCACGGATAGTCGATCGCGTGCGAGTCGGTGATGTGGGGGAGGATGATGTCGCCGGCGTTACCCTGCATGTCCCAGAAGCAAAGGTTCAATCAGCATCGATGCGAATAGAATCACGGTGAAGCCCAGCAGTGCAGCAGGCCGGGGCAATCCGACTGCCGGTGCAACCACGAGCGCGTAAATCGCGAGAGTAACGACCCGAAGCGCGCTTCCCACACCCCAACCGACCATCAGGTTCCGTTTCGCGAGCCTTTTGGCGACCAGGAACGTCACCATTTGGACAGCGAACGCGAGGCCAGCGCTCACTCTCAGCGCCCGCGCGTCCTCTCCCGTCTGGTAGTACCGGCCCATTACCCAGACAACGGCGATTGCTATCACCGCTGTCCCGCCGGCGAAGGCCAAAGCCCGCCTCACCGTTCTAGCCCCAGCCTCACCGTTTCCCCGCTCGCCGAGCGTCGTCGGCTTTCTGGGCGGCGGAGATCTTCCGGTAGAGGTTGTAGAACCCGGACCCTGCCCCAACGAAGACTCCAATGATGAGGAACGCCGGGCTGGTTCCGAGCCTCGAATCGACCCATTTCCCCAGGTAGAGGAAGAGGACGATGGCGATGGCGAACTGGAGGCCCACTCCCACGAAGCTGCTGATGGAGAGCTCGTCCTGCTGGGGCCCTAACCGTCGCTGGTCGTCCCTCATCGGGAGGAAATTTAGGGGCTTGAGAAAAATTTCACAAGCGAGTCCACATCGAAACCGAAGGTTTCCCGAAGATATGTGAGGCTCGCAAGTGCTGGATTCTTCAAAACTTACGCGTTACTTCGCTATTGACGGATCGTCCATGTGTTGATAACATGTCGCCCGCTAATTTGGTCTCACAAATCTTCTCACATTGGGTCCGCGCCGTCGCAAAGCCGTAATGACAAACCGCTACACCGTTCTTCTCCTCTCCGCAGCAACAGTCGCATTCGCAAGTGGCTCGTCCGCACACAAGAGCACAACTGAAACCTCGCGGTCCCATCAGAAGAAAAACGCACCGATCGTTTCCGCACTCGCAGTGAAGGTGAGCGACGGAGTGAGGTTCACTCTCGAAGTCACGAACACCACCAACAGAATGGTGGAGCTGAGATTTCCTGACGGATTCACGCACGACTTCTTCGTTCTCGATCAATCAGGAAAGGAAGTGTGGCGCTGGAGTCACGGCCGCATGTTCACGCAGTCGATTCGAACGAAGCTCGTGAAGTCGAAGGACGAAGCGGTGTTCAGCGACGCGTGGCAGCCGCAGAATCTCAAGGGAAATTTCACGGCCGTCGCGGTGCTCAAGAGCACGAATCATCCGGTCGAAGAGAGAGTCGAGTTCGCGCTGAACTGACCGCGATTCACTCCTGATGCACGAAGGCCTCCGCAGAGCGGGGGCCTTTTTCGTTGCGACGACTGCGTGCGGTCATTGCCTGCCGCCGGTCCTCAGGTCTTGCGCGAAATCTTCGGGCAGTCCGCTTGCCATTACCATCTTTGCCGCGGACTCGACGTCGTACTTGACGCGCACGCACTCCACATTCACGGCATCAGCGGTTACACCGAGCAACACGTAGCACGCGCGCCAGTCTTCATCCTTGGGACGGCCGACGCTCCCGGCGTTCACGAAGTGGATTCCTTCGACTGTGCGAGTCCACGGCTTGTGCGTATGCCCGAACGCAATCACGTCGCCGGTCCATGCGCCAATACCGTCAGCCATCTTGGTCAGAAATGCGTCGGAGCGATCCTCCGTCACGTAAACCGTGTTCAGCGTCTGATTTCCGTGAATCAGAGTGACGGTTGGTCCGCTCAGGTGGCCGCCGAGTGGGCGGATGTCGATTCGGAAAGGCAGCGATCCGAGGTATTTCCTGGTTTCGGCGGAAACGTGCGCGCGCGTCCACGCGTATGACACGTGCGACAGCTCTTCCTGGCGCGGGTTCTCGTAGCGGCAGCCGCAGTGCTTGTAGTCGGTCGCGACCGTCGAATCGTAGTTGCCGGCGACACCGGGGATCCCCGCTTCAATCAGCACAGTGACTACTTCATTGGGCCAGGGGCCGTAGCCAACGAGATCTCCGAGGTGATACGTCCCAATGATGTCAGTCCGCGCCGCGATGTTCGCGAGAACAGCGCGGAGCGCGGGAAGATTCCCGTGGATGTCGGAGATTAGGGCGTAGCGCAATACGAAGACCCGAGGACTGTTATTGCCGCCACTGCAACTGTAGCATTAATGACAATGTTTCGTCCAGTGGGTGCCCGGTTTGCTCGATCGGTATTCGGATTGTTGACGATCTGGTGCCTCGGTTGCGCGTCGCTGGATTCCGTGATTCAGCAGCTCACAGGGTTCGGCGACCGGTCGACCGCGGCGTGCATGACCGCCAATGAATCCGCGCCACTGTCAACCGGGATGGCAATCGCTCCGCAGCCAAAGGCCAGCCAGACAGGCGACGCCGGGTGTGGTTGCACACAGTGCGTCGGAGTCGAGACGGCTCCCCTTTCACTAGTGGCCGCGGCCCAGCCGACTCCTGACACATTCGCCGAAACGCTCGGCGGACCGTTGAGCGACAACCGCGAACCGCTGGTCCCTCCCCCTCAAGGCCTCTCGATCGGCTGATCTCGTCCGCGAAGTTGACCGCGGGCTGAGTTCGGTGCGGCGCCTTCGCGCCGCTCCTCATACGACTCCAGGTTGGCACTGACGACTCGCGACAATCGCGTTTCGTCGATCGCCGGCCGTTCATCGAGAGACCGATCGTGCCGGATTACCTCATCCTGCGACGTACAACTCTACCGCTCCTTCTGCTCGCACTAGCGGCCGCGACCGCGCGCGCACAAAACGCTCCAGTCCATAGCGAGTCCTCTTCTAATGAAGGGCCTGTGCTCACCGTCGACCGCGTTATCGAGACAGCCCTCGCGACGAATCCTCGTATTGGTGCCGCGCGCGAGATGGTCAGCGCCGCACGAGGCAGCCGTCGAACCGCGCGAAGCTGGACGAATCCTTCCTTCAGTTATCAAACAGAAGAGATGGATGTCGCGGGCGCTCACGGTACTGCGACAACGGCGCGGGAAGCGATGTGGACCGGAATGTTGCCACTCGCGCCGATCTACCAGTTGGGATCCCGCGCTGCCCGGGCGAATGCGGAACTGCGTGGGGCAGAGGCCGACTTTCGAACCGCAAGGCGCGAGATCGCCTTGCGCGCCACCAGCACTTTTTTCACGGCGGCGCTGGCACAGGTGAGTGTCGACGGCCTGCAGGAAGTCGGAATCTGGCTCGATTCGCTCGTGGCTTACACACGCACGCGCGTTCATGAAGGGGCTGCGGCGGAGGTCGATCTTATCCGGCTTCAAGTCGAGCAGGATCGCGCCGGTACCGATCTCGCGATCGCTCGCGCCGAAGTCGCGCATTCTCGCGCCGATCTCGCGTCACTGATCGGAACCGATTCATTCGCGATCAACCCTGTGGTCGCGACGAGGCTGTCGCTCACTCCTACAAACTCCGCCGGCTTCGACGTGTTGATGTCGCAAGCGAAATCGCGCCGCCCCGAGATTGCCGCGGCGAATGCGCGAGTGGAAGCCGCGAGCGCCGGAGTAAGCCTCGAACGGCAGACGGTGTTTCGGGAACTTGGAGTGATGGCCGGCGTGAAGAGAATGCTTGGCGACGCATCGATTGTGGCGGGATTGACAATGCCGCTCCCGATCTTCGATCAGAATCGCGGTGAGATACAGCGAGCTGAGGCCGGGCGGCGCATTGCGGCGTTCGATCGCGAGAGTGCAGAGCGACAGGTCGTCGCCGAAGTTCGCGCAGCTTACGCCGCCGTCACGATGCTCGGCGCACAGGTATCGCGAATCGATCGTTCAATGCTCCAGCGCGCCGAGGAATCGCGACGAATCGCTGAAGGCGCGTATCGCGAAGGCGCTACGTCTCTGACGCAAGTTCTCGATGCAGCCCGCGCGCTCGTCGACGCTCGCAACGTCTACTATCGCGCGGTATTCGCGCGAAATCAGAGCCTGATCGAGCTCAACGCGGCGATTGGATCGGACAATCTGCTGACGAATCCATCTGGAGGGCTCCGCTGATGTCGATTGTTCTCAGCTCGAGACGAGTGCCAGCAGTGCCCGCATTCGCTGTCGCCCTTATCCTCGTAACCGCGGCGGGATGCTCACGCCAGTCGGCGAAGGAGCGAAGCGACACAGTATCAGCGGCACCAGCCGAAAAGTCTGCGATGGCGACCATGCCCGGGACGGCCGACACCGCAGCGCCGCCTTCAAGTGTGACACTCACCGCCGCGCAGATCGCGCACGGCGGAATAAAATGGGCCGCCGCCACTCAAACGCTCGTGGCAGGCAGCGTCGAAGTTCCCGGCCAGCTCGTCGCGAACGAGGATCGCACGGCACGGCTCGCCGCACCGACACAGGCACGCGTCCTCGCGGTACACGTAAGTCCGGGGCAAAAGGTATCAGCAGGATCCGGCTTGGTAACGCTGCAGAGCACCGAAGCGAGCATGGCGCAGGCAGATCTCGCCAAAGCTCAGGCAGAACTGGCGTCGAGGCGCGCTGCAGCAGCATACGCGAAATCCGCGAGAGACAGGGCCGAGCGTCTCCTCGTCCTCAAAGCGATTCCGCGACAGGATTACGAGCGCGCAATTGCCGATGACGAGCTTGCGCGAGCAGGAGTGAATCAGGCCGTCGCCGAGCTTCAGCGGACGCGTTCCAACGCGTCCCAGCTGGGAATTGATGTGCGTGCTGGCACGATGACATTACGCTCACCGATCTCAGGCGTGGTGACGACGCGCGACGCGGTTCCTGGTGCCGTCGTAACCGCTGGAGCGCCGCTCGTGACGGTGACCGATCCGAATGCGCTGTGGTTGACCGCCGCACTGCCGGAGGCGTTCGCATCCGGCGTACAGGTTGGATCTCCATTGCGTTTCACGGTTCCGGCATTCCCCGGACAGGCTTTCAGCGCGCGCGTTCAGAGCGTCTCCGCGTCATTCGACCCGGCGACGCGATCGCTGCCCGTTCGCGGACTCGTAGTCAATACGCAGGGCCGACTCCGGCCGGAAATGTTCGCTCGCGTCTGGATCGAAAGTGGAGCGCGGCAGTCGCTAGTCACGGTTCCTGAAGCGGCGGTGCAACGGATGGATGGCAATGACGTTGTCTTCATCGCGCACCGAGCCACCGGGGGGGGCGCGCGTTTCGAGACAAGAGAAGTTCGAATCGGCGGCACCAGCGAGGGGCGCACCGCGATCCTGAGTGGTCTCACGCCGGGTGAAGCCGTCGTAGTGGAAGGTGCTTATGCGGTGAAGGCCGAGCTCGCGAAGGGCAAGATGCCGAAAATGGAGATGTAGCCATGATCAACAAGCTCATCTCGCTCGCCCTTCGTTATCGCGTCGCAGTGATCGCCGGCGTGCTCGTGCTCGTCGCTGCCGGAACATGGGCGTTCAGGACGCTCAATCTCGAGGCATATCCCGAGCTCACTCCGAATCAGG
>WNGE01009472.1_pt1 | contig 10251 bp, 8 predicted proteins | sample 5400651 | NCBI WGS metagenome assembly WNGE01 (sample SAMN13153370, study PRJNA577476) | soil metagenome | isolation source: 60 cm soil or saprolite under grassland replicate 2 | place: USA:California | collected 2016-06-15
TATTCTCCACGCAGCTCGACGTCAAATCGCCTCATGCGCGATCAGGCGGCCGCGGTCTACGAATGCAAGGCTCCGGACGCAGCGAAGGTGCCGCCGACCTTCAGCGAGTGGTCCATCCATACATGCGGTAGCCCGACTTCATTTAGCCACTCGGGCCCGCGATCCTCCATCAGCATCGCGATGGTCGTTGCACTGCCGGCGACGACGCATTCGGGTGCGGCGACCGAGACGCCCGCAAGGCCGCAGACCGGCATGCCGGTGCGCGGCGAGAGAATATGGCTGTAGCGCCGGCCGTCGATCTCGACGAAGCGCTCGTAATCGCCGCTGGTCGCGATCGCGCCCTGAAACAGATCGACCGTTGCCATGACAGCTTCCGCGCTGCGTGGATGCTGGATGCCGACCGCCCAGGGGGTTCCGTCGGGATGCGGCCCGACGATCTTGATGTCGCCGCCGAGATCGACCAGGCCGTGGCGGACGCCTGCTTCCGCGCAGAGCGTCGCGGCGCGATCCGCCGCGTATTCCTTGACCACGCCGCCGAAGTCTATTTCCATTCCCGGAAAACCGAACACGAGTCGCGGGCTCTGCCAGCGGACCTTGTTCCAGCCCACGCGCGCCAGCAAGCGTTGCAGCGTGTCCGTGTCGGGCAGCTCGCGGCGATCCGCGCTCCAGACTTCGCGCAGGATGCCCGAAGTCAGGTCGAACAGCCCGTCGCTCTGCTCGTAGCAGGTAGCGCCATAGTCGAGCAGCGTCGCCGTCTCCGCGTCGATGTCGATCGCACCCCCGGCCGCCGCAACACGATTGATCGCGGCGGTGACGCTGTCGTCGCGATAGCGTGAGTACTTTGTCTCCAGCCGCAGGACATCGTTGACCGCGGCCCGCGCGCAAGCGGCGGCGGACTCCTCCGAGCGCGCGTAAAGCCGAATCTCGCAGCGCGAGCCCATTGCAGCAAAAGGATAGCGGTACAAGGTGAACATGGTCAGCCCTTCGGCCGCGCTGTGCACGGCCGATGCCGTCGCTGCAAGATACTGGATTCCCGACTCCGCAGGAATGACGTCAAGCTTGACCGGCACCAGAGGCGTCAGAAACGCGCTTGCAGCGTTACCAGGTACAAGGTCCAGATATAGTTATCGGCGTCGATGCCGGTGCCTCCCGAGCGCAGGCCTGCGCGGCGGTACGAGCGTTCAGCGGCGATCTGGGCGCTGAAATTCGGTGTGAGCTGCTTGGTCACGCCGGCAACCCAGGCGATCGATCCGAATCCTGCCAGGCGGTAGTCGCTGCTGTGCGCATCGCCGGGCGGCGTCAGATACAGCGGCGCGTAGAAATCCGCGCTTGATTGCGTGTAATAGCGCGCTCCCGCATTCACCAGCCATTCGCCGGGCAACTCTTTCTTCCATTGCAGCTCGAGCGCGCCGGAGCCGATGCCCCAGTTGTCGGTAGAGAGGCTTCCGACCGCCTGCAAAGACGAATCGATCGCCGGCACGTACGTCAGATACTTCACGGTCAGCGCAGTTTGCCGCCGCCGGCCCGGCCGCGCGTCGCGCAGCAGGCCACTGCTTTGCACGAAAACGAGCTTGTACGGATCCGAGAGAAATCCGTTGCTATACGAATATTCGAGCGACAGTTCGACGAGCGAGCGTTCGTCGATGATCTGCGTGACGCCGCCAAAGAAATCGCGCTTGATGCGGGTGCGGAAATCGTCCGGCGCGTCATGGCTCGACACTCCGTCGTTCGAGAACGCGAAACCCACGGCCAGCGTCGTGCTCTTCCGGTTGAAATCGCCCTTGCCTTCGAGGCTGGTCCAGGTCGATTTGTAATCGTTCTCCTTCGACCAGCCCTGGCGCAGCGTCAGCTGGTTGTCGCCGATAGAGGCGCTGGCGCCGATGTCGCCGGCCTTGCGGTTGTCGAACACCGAGGCCCCGGTCAGCACTTGCTGTGTCTTGCCCCCGGGTCCGGGTGCGTTGAATACCGGCGACGCCCCGCTCATGAGATCCTGGATGCCATTCGCCTTGAGCTGGAAGCTCTCGCCTATCGGCACGACCGCACTGGCCTGATTCACGCGAACGTGCATGCGGCTGCCGCTTTCGCTGTACTCGAGGTGCGTGGCGTCGACGCCCCATGGATGTTCGCCTGGCGCATCGGCGGCGCGCGCGTGCATGCCCGGGAGGGCCATCGCGGCGGCAGTCAGTGCGGCCAACCGAGGGCTAATTGCACCCACACCCGCCTCCGCCGACGCCGGTCGCTGCGGCGCCTCCTTCCTTGGCGCTGTACGTGCGGAGCTTTTGCGCCGTCTCGTGCGCGGGCTCCTCCGTCGCCATCACCGGCTTGGCCAGCGTGCCGCGCTCCCAGGGCTGGACAGTCGCACAACCTGCGTTCGCGAGCAGCGCCACGACGGCGCCGGCGAGCACGATTCGCCTTGCCGTCAGAGTCATCTGGAAGCCCAGCGCAGAACATCGAGAAGCTGCTGGCGTATCTCCGCACGGTCGCGGTTGCGAAATCCTGCATGCACCGCGCGTATGGTCCCGCTCTGGTCGATGATGTACGAGCTCGGCATCCCCTGAAGCTGGAACGCCGTGGGACATGCGGCCGCGGCGTCGAGCGCGACGGTGAACTGCGCCGGATAGCGCGCCAGAAAACGCCGGGCATCCTCCGCCGTCTTGTCGACGCTGACCGCCAGGATCTGCAGGCCCTTGCCTGCCAGTTCGCGCTGCAGTTCATTCATGAACGGAAACGATTCGCGGCACGGACCGCACCACGACGCCCAGAAGTCGAGATACACAACTTGGCCGCGGTACTCGGCGAGATTGACCGAGCGGCTGCCGTCCAATACCGCCAAAACGCACGCCGGCGCCGGGTCGCCGTTCGTGAGCGATCGCGCGGTCGATGTCACGGTGATCACGCCAGCGGCGGCGAGCGCGGCGACAGCGAGCCGAGCGTTCAACCTGCGGCGCCGCACGCGTCTAAGCGTCCTGTCCAAGCCCGGTGCGTCGGATTGCAGCATCGGAAAGTGCCTCGTCTACGAACGGTCATGCGAACATGCACAGCCTGGGCGCTATTCCGGCAGAGGCTGCGCGCGTTCGCGCGCCGGTCTTACCGTCGCAGCACGATCGCGGCGTCGGGGTCGAACACCACGCCTACCGGTTCGTCGCGCCCGCGCGGCGTGCGCGCTTCAGTGTCGAACACGAGCAGCTCGCCCCACGGGGTCGCCACCACGTATTCGATCCGGCTGCCGAGGTAGGCGGCACGCATGCACGCTCCGGGCAGCGTGCCTTGCCCTGCCGCGACGAGCCTCAGGCGGTGCGGCCGCACCGCGAGCGTGGCCGGACCCGGCGCGACACCGTCCGCGCGCACCGCCGCGCTGACGCCGCCAGCGGTGAACGTCGCCCCGGCTGGGGCGACCGCGAGTTCGCCGTCGATCAGATTGGCATCCCCGATGAAATCGGCGAGAAACCGGCTCGCGGGCGTCTCGTAGAGCTCCTGCGGCGTGCCCTGCTGCGCGATGCGCCCGCTCTCCATCACGATGATGTTGTCGGAGACAGCGAGCGCTTCTTCCTGATCATGCGTGACGTAGATGACCGTCAGTGCGAGCGATTGCTGCAACTCGCGGATCTCCTGCCGTACGCGGCGGCGCAGCTTCGCGTCTAGATTCGACAGCGGCTCGTCGAACAGCAGCACCGCCGGCTCGAGCACCAGCGAGCGCGCCACGGCGACACGCTGCTGCTGCCCGCCCGAGAGCTCGGAAGGCAGCCGCTGTTCGAGGCCGGCCAATCCCAGCATGGCGAGCTTGGCATGCGCAAGCTCGCGCGCTTTTCCCTTATTGGTGCGCATCGACAGCGGACCGTAGCAGACATTCTCCAGCACCGTCATGTGCGGGAACAGCGCGTAAGACTGGAATACCATGCTGACGTCGCGCTCGTTCGCCGCGCGCAGCGTCACGTCCTGGCCGCCGATCAGGATTCTCCCGCGCGACACCGGCTCGAGTCCGGCGACCATGCGCAACGTGGTTGTCTTGCCGCATCCGGAGGGCCCCAGCAGCGTGACGAGTTCGCCGGTCTCGACGCGAAACGATACGTCGTCCACTGCAAGCACCTCGCCGTAACGTTTCGTAACCCGGTCGAAGACGACGCCATCCGAGCTCTTGTCCATTCTTAGTTTCCAGTCACGAGCACGACGGTTGCGCGTCGCCCGAGTCGCGCTTCGCCCACGGCCTTCTGCACGAGCAGCAACACGGCGAGCATGAGGAATATCAGCACCGAGGAATACGCGATCGCGAGCGGATACTCGCCCGCCTCGACGCGGTTGATGATGTACACGGTCGCGAGATTGTACTTCGCGGTGGCGAGAAAGATAACTGCGCTCACCGCCGTCATCGCATGCGTGAAGCTGAACACCAGCGTGGCGAGGATCGCCGGTCGCAGCAGCGGAAGGATCACTTCCCGCAACGTGCGCAACGTGGATGCCCGCAGCGTCGCCGACGCCTCGTCGAGCGTCTTGTCGATCTGGGCGAGCGCCGCTACGCCGGCCCGCACGCCGACCGGCATGTTGCGGAACACGAAACACAGCACGAGGATCGCCATGCCGCCGGTCAGTTCCAGCGGCGGCACGTTGAACGCGACGATATACGAGACGCCGATCACGGTCCCCGGAATCGCAAAGCTTACCAGTGTCAGGAATTCGAAAGCACGCCGCCCGGCGAAGCGGTGCCGGGTGATGACGTAGGCGGCCAGCAGCCCGACGACCGCCGTCAACGGCGCCGAGACCGCCGCCACCTCGAGCGTCGTGAACAGGCTGTCCCATGCCGAGCCGCTGAAGAAAAGCCCGTGCGGACCCCACTCGGCGCCGAACCCTGCCGCGAAGTGGTTGAACGAAAGCGTCATATCGCCGCGGCCGATGTCGCGTACGAAGCCGCCGACGAGAATGACCGCGTAGCAGATGAGCGTGAACGCGATCCACGCCGCAGCGATTCCGAAGCAGGCACGCCACAGCCCGCGCGGCAGCTTCGCCGGCGCGCCGCCGTCACCCTTGCCGCTCACGGTCACATACGATGCGCGCCCGACCCAGCGCTGCTGCAGCCAGAATGCAAGCAGCGTCAAGCCGAGCAGCACCATGGCGAGCACGGCGGCACGGCCGGGATCGTGCTGCGCACCGGCGACCGCGAAGAAGATCTTGATCGAGAGCACCTCGAAGTTTCCCGACAGCACTATCGGGTTGCCGAAGTCAGCGAGGCTCTCGACGAAGCCGAGCAGAAACGCATTGGCAAGCGCGGGACGCAGCAGCGGCCAGGTTATCGTGAGAAAGACCCGCCCGCGCGCCGCGCGGAGCGTCTGCGCCGCTTCCTCGAGCGCAGGGCTCACTGCCGTCAGCGCGCCGTGCAGGAGCAAGAACGCGATCGGCGAGAACGTGAGCAGCTGCGCGAGCGCCACGCCGGGGAGCCCGTAGATCCAGCGCGAGCGCGGAATCCCGAACGCGGCATCGAGCCAGCCGGTGACCAGGCCCGTTCGCCCGAACAACACGACCAGCGCCAGCGCGATGACGAACGGCGGAGTGACGATCGGCAGGATCGACATCAGCTTGAGCAGCCCGGCATAGCGCTGGCCGCCGCGCTGCACGACGAGCGCGAGGACGAGTCCGAGCAACGTCGACAGGAGACCCACGATCGCTGCGAGCAATGCCGAGTTGATCGCGACACCGCAGCGGGTCCCGCCGCCAAAACAGCCGAGCCCCCAGATGTCGGAGGTCAGCAGCCGCGCGCTGATCAGCCCGGGGGCAAAGCGGCCCTGTGCGTCCTCCACCGCGGCGACGAGCGAGCGAGTGACCGGATAGAAGATGAAAACGATGAGGAGCGCGCCGATAACGACGACAATCGTCGCGACCGCCACGTCGCCGCGGAACATGCCGAGCCGCGCGAGGGCCCGAGCCAGGCAGACGGTGAGCGCGCCGAGCGCGAGCGCGGCGCCTATGCCGAACGCGGACGCGCCGGGACCGGCGGCAAATCCGGCGCCAAAAGCCCAGGCCAGCCCCAACACGGCGACAAGGGCGGTTGCGGTGTCGCGGCCCCAACACGCGAAGAGCAGCACCGCAGCGGCCGCTGCGATCAGCGGCCACTGCGACGTCGCTCCGGAAAGCGCGCGCATGAGAGCCGAACCGCCGCCGGCACCCCATGGCGCGAGAACGAGCGCCGCCAGCGCGAGTGCCGCGACGACAATGGTCGCGCGGTCGCGCGAGGACGGTATGAACGCGGCTGGCGCGAGCGCGGTTGCCACGGCTAAGGAACCTACGTCCCTTACTTCGGCAGCGCCGAGACCTCCTTGTCCCACTTCGTCAGCAGCCGCGTCCGCTCAGCCGACGAGCCGTACTTGGCAAAGTCGTAGTTGATGAGCTTGATCTCGCTGAACTTCGGCGCCTGCGGCGGCGCGCTCGCGTTCTTGTTCGATGGCACCTGGTAGGACACCTTCGCCTGAGCACCGATGCTCTGCGCCTCGGGTGTAAGCGCCCAGTCGTACCACTTCTTGGCGTTCTCCAGGTTCTTGGCGCCCTTGATGAGGCTCATGCTGCCGATCTCGTAGCCCGTCCCTTCGCACGGCGACACGATCTTGACCGGCGCGCCGCCGACCGCCTGGACCACCGCATCGTGCTGGAAGGTGATGCCGACCAGCGTCTCGCCGGTCGCCGCGGCGCGCGCCGGTGCCGCACCCGACTTCGTATACTGGTTGACATTCTTGTGCAGTGCCTTGAGGTAGTCGAAGGCCTTGTCCTCGCCCATCAGCTGCACGAGCGTCGCGAGCATCGTATACGAGGTGCCCGAAGAATTCGGGTTCGCGACCTGGATCTCGTCCTTGAACGCCGGCTTGATGAGGTCGGACCAGCACTTCGGCTCGGGAATGTTCTTCTTCTTCAACTGTTCGACGTTATAGCTGTAACCGAGCGCGCCCGCGTACACGCCGACCGTCCGGTATTTCGACTGCTCGGCCTGGCGCACCGCCCAATCCTGCAAGTCGGCTAACCGCGGTGACTTGTACGGCTCGGTCAGCCCCTCTTCGGCCGCCTGCAAGTGCGGGTCGCCCGTGCCGCCCCACCAGATGTCGCCGCGAGGATTCGCCGCCTCGGCCTTGATCTGCGCATAAAACTCGCCGGAGCTTTTGCGGGTCATGAGCACCTTGATCCCCATCGCCTTCTCGAACGCCGCGACCATCGGTCGGCACCATTCTTCCTGCACCGTGCAGTAAACGACGAGCTCGCCCTGCGCGGCGGCGGTCAAGGGTGCCGCGAAGGCGACCGCCGCGGCGATGCTTGCAAGCCAGTGGCGCGATTGCATCGTTCTCTCCCCCGATCAGGCTAAGGCCGACAAGCATAGCGCAAAGACTGCCCGGACGTACCGGAGCCCAAGGGCGCAGCAGTAGCCGGCATCCCCGCTTCTCCCTGTTCGCATGGCGAGCACGTTTGGCCGATGCGTCGCGACTCCTTCATCCGATTTTCCGCCGGCGTAAAATCCTGCCGATCGACCGGAGGGGAAAACTTGTGAACAACGTATTCATCCGCCTCGCTGCCCTCGTTGCCGTGCTCGCGTCGCCGGGCGCCACTTCTGCGCAAGGCACGCTCGCCGTTTACTGCAGCTCACCGAACACGGCGTGGTGCCAGGGCATGGCTATCGGTTTCGAAAAGGCGACCGGCGTCAAGGTCGCTGTCACGCAGAAGGCGACCGGTGAGCTCTTCGCACAGATCAAGGCCGAAGCCAACAACCCCAAGGGCGACGTCTGGTGGGCGGGTCCCGGCGACGCGTTTCTGCAGGCCGCAGAGGAAGGATTGCTCGAGACCTACAGGTCGCAGAACCTGGGCCAGCTGCAGGATTGGGCAAAGCGCGAAGCCGAGCTGTCGAAGTATCGCGTCGTCGGCGTTTACGGAGGCATTCTGGCGCTGGGCTACAACACCGAGATCTTCGCCAAGAAGAAGCTGCCGATTCCAAAATGCTGGAAAGACCTGACCGATCCCCTCTACAAGGGCGAAGTCATGCTGTCGAACCCGAACTCGTCCGGAACCGCGTACATGATGCTCGCGTCGCTGGTCCAGATCTTCGGCGAGGACGAAGCGTTCAAGTACATGAAGGCGCTCAATGCCAACGTGAATCAGTATGCGCGTTCGGGGATCGGCCCGATGGCCGCGGTGACGCGCGGCGAGACCGCCATCGGCAGCACCGTGCTGCATGGCGTGATCAACGAGATCATGCGCGGCTTCCCGGTGCAGCCGATTCTGCCTTGCGAAGGTGTCGGCTACGAAGTCGGCTCGATGGCGATCATCAAGGGCGCGCGCAATCTCGACAACGCGAAGAAATTCTTCGACTGGGCGCTGACCCCGGAAGCGCAGAAGATCGGCCTCGACATCAAGGAATTCGCGATTCCTACCAACAAGAACGTGGCACTGCCGCCGCAGGTGCCGAATCTGGCCGCGATCAAGCTCATCGACTACGACACCGCCAAGTACGGCTCGGCCGCGGAGCGCAAGCGCCTGCTCGAGCGGTGGGAGAAGGAGATCAACGCGGTTGCGCGTTGACGCGCAGTGCGTCATGACGCCTGAGCGCAAGGCCATTGCCTTCTGGCTCGCCGTCGGTACCGCCGGTTTCTCACTCGTTCCATGGTACGCGCTCGAGGGTTCGCTCTTCTCGATCGACTGGATTCGCGACTATGCGGGCAAGGAGGCGGCGCCGGCGCTACTACAAGGTTTGCGTCACGGACGGTTCTGGCTCCTGCCGCTGGGTGGCCTGCTGCTCGCGGGTCTGACGCTGCTTTCGCCTCGCCTCGAGCGCGCGCTTCGCGCGCGCGGGCTCCTCGCGCTCGGCGCCGCGGGCTTCCTCTACCTTCTGCTCGAGGGTTTCGCGATCGGCCCGCGGGGCTGGTCGTTCACGACACTCGGCGCGGCGCTCGGTCCGCTTGCCGGCGGGCAAGACGGGATGGGCCTGGGGGCGCTTCTGGTGGCCGCCGCGTTCGCGATGCTCTTCGCGCTGGGGCTCGCGGAGCGAGGGCTTTTCGCCGGCGACGGATTCATCGCCGCTTGCGTCGTCGCCATCGCTGTCCTCACCGCGACGTTCATCTTCTTTCCGGTGCTGCGCATCCTCTCGAGCGCGCTTCAGGACGGCCTCGGCGGCTCGTCTGCCTCGGCGTTCTTCGGCCGGTTGCTGACCGCCAAGGTCTGGGGCTTGGGTTGCTTTGCCGAAGGCCGGAGTTGCGGCGTGGCGTGGAACACGCTTCTGCTCGCTCTCTTCACGGGCGCAGGCACGACCGCGCTGGGCCTTGCGTTCGCGCTGATCGCCACGCGCACCGACTTCCGCTTCAAGAAGCTCCTGCGCGCGCTGTCGATCCTGCCGATCATCACCCCACCCTTCGTCATCGGGCTGGGATTGATCCTCATCTTCGGTCGCTCGGGCCTGATGAACCAGATGCTGGAGTCGGTATTCGGCGTCGAGCCTACGCGCTGGTTCTACGGTCTGCCAGGATTGCTGGTCGCACAGCTGCTCTCGTTTACGCCGGTCGCCTTCCTGGTGCTCATCGGCGTGGTCGAGGCCGTTTCGCCGAGCATGGAGGAAGCCGCGCAAACCTTGCGCGCGGACCGCTGGCGAACTTTCGTCGACGTGTCTTTGCCGCTCATGCGTCCCGGGCTCGCCAACGCGTTCCTGATCGGCTTCATCGAATCGATCGCCGACTTCGGCAACCCGATCGTGCTCGGCGGGAACTTCGGCGTGCTTTCCACCGAAGTGTTTTTCTCCGTCGTCGGCGCGCAGCTCGACCAGGGCCGCGCCGCCGCGCTCGGCATTCTCTTGCTGGGTTTCGCGCTCGCGGCGTTTTTTGCGCAGCGCTGGATGCTCGGGCGCAAGGCCTATACCGCGCTCTCGGGCAGAGGTGATTCCGGGCTGTCGACGCCGCTGCCCGAAGGGGTGCGCCGCATGTGCTACGCCGTGGTCGTGCCCTGGATCGCATTGACACTCGTGATTTACACGATAGTCTTCGTCGGCGGCTTCGTCGAGCAATGGGGTCGCAATTACGCCCCGACGCTCAAGCATTACAGCAGAGCCTTCGCGATCGAGCTTGGGCCCCATGGCCTGCTGTGGGTCGGCTCCGCCTGGAGCTCGTTCTGGACCACGGTCGAGCTATCGGCCGTCGCTGCTCCGGCGACTGCGGCGCTGGGGCTGCTGACCGCCTGGATCCTGACGCGGCACCGGTTCAAGGGCCAGAGCATATTCGAGTTCTGCACTATGCTCTCGTT
>WNGE01009475.1_pt1 | contig 10249 bp, 10 predicted proteins | sample 5400651 | NCBI WGS metagenome assembly WNGE01 (sample SAMN13153370, study PRJNA577476) | soil metagenome | isolation source: 60 cm soil or saprolite under grassland replicate 2 | place: USA:California | collected 2016-06-15
CGCGGCATCGGCATCGGACGTCTCGTGCGCGCCGTCCGTGCGCGGCGCCAGATGGAGGAGCAGCACCAGACGGCTACTCAAGGCCATGAGCAACGTCAGGCCCAGCTCCAGAAGTACGACCGCGCCTATACCGCCTGCCTCACCGGGCGCGGCTACACCGTACAGTAACGCCGTCCCCCCGCGATCCACGGGCTAGCCCAGCGCCGAAACCACCTCTCTGCTCCACCGCCACATGAAGGCGCGAGGGTCCGGCACGAAACCCGTGATGATGAATTGGCGGGCGCCCGCGGCCATGGCGCGTGAGAGCTGGGCGACGCAGTCGGGAGGCGTGCCCGCGACGGCAAAACGATCGGCGAGGAACTCCGTGAGGCCCCAGCGATCCGGCAGGCCGGCGTTCGCCGCGCCCGGCAGCTCGTGGTGATGGGCATTGTACTCGCGCTGGAGGGCCTTGATCCTCTCGTGGAGGTCCGGGGGCACCCCCTTGCCCTCGAGGGTAAAGCGAAAGGCGTGGTTGGCGCTGGCCGCCAGAGCCATCTTGATGGGCGCTATCGCGTCGTCCCGGCGGTCGGCGAGGCTGGTCTTCGCGAACCACCAGACGTCGATGTCGGCCAGCCTGCGGCCGGCGGTACGCGCGCCTCGCTCGATGGCGGCGAGGGAGAGAGCGATCACCTCCGGCGTGAGACCGAGGCCCACGATCACGCCGTCGGCGAGGCGGCCGGCCAGCTCGAGGGTCTTCGGCCCTTCCGCCGCGAGGTACACGGGCACGCGTCGGGTCGAGCGCTGCACGCGCAACGTGCGCCCGTCGCGCTCGACCGTCTCGCCGGCGGTGAGCCGACCGAGCGTCAGCACGGAGTCCTCGAGCCCCGCGAGCGTGGCGGGCGGAGCGCCGATCGTGGAGAGGGCGCTGTCGCCCGATCCCAGACCGAGCACCGCGCGCCCGCCTGACAACTCGTCCACGCTGGAGATGGCGCTGGCCGTCACCACCGGATGCCGCGTCAGGGGATTGGTGACGAGGGGGCCGAGCCGCATGCGCTTGGTGTGGAGGGCGACCAGAGTGAGGGCGACATAGAGCTCGCGGAATACCGACTGCGAGTCGGCCACGCCGAGCCACTCGAAGCCGTGGGCCTCCGCCTCGGCGCAGAGCTCCCCGAACCCGCGGAGAGACTCCGGCAAGAAGACGATGCCGAAGCGAGGAGCCGCCATACCGCCTCCACCCTAGCACGCCTTGACAGGACGACGGCGGGCGTCGGATAGTGTCTTCGCGCCGTTTTACTTTCCTCTCACCGATACGAGGTCCCCATGGCCGACTCGACCCGAACACGATCCGCCGAAGAGACGTCCCTGCTCGAGCGGGCGCGCAGGCGGCTGCCCGGTGGGGTGCTCGGCACCTCTCGCTATGCCGAGGAGGCGGCCTTCGTGGTCAAGCACGGAAAAGGCTCGAAGATCTACGACGTGAGCGGGCGTGAGTACATCGACTACGTGCTCGCCTCTGGTCCGCTCATCCTCGGCCACGCCCATCCCGCGGTGGTGGCGGCGGTGCGGGCGCAGATCGAGGGCGGCTCCACCTACTTCATGGTCAACGAGCCGATCATCGAGCTGGCCGAGGAGATCTGCCGGGCCGTCCCGTGCGCCGAGCAGGTGCGCTTCACCTCCACCGGCTCCGAGGCCACCTTCTTCGCCCTCCGCGCGGCGCGCACCGCCCGCCAGCGCGACAAGATTCTCAAGTTCGAAGGCGGCTACCACGGCGCCCACGACTATTCGATGATGAGCTCCACGCCGCGCTCACCCAAGGCTTTCCCCGCGCCGGTGCCGGACTCGTCCGGCATCCCGCACGCCATCGAGGCCGACGTGCTGATCGCGCCGTACAACGACCTCGCCACCCTCGAGGGCATCGTGGCCACGCATGCCGACGAGCTCGCCGCGGTGATCATCGAGCCGTTCCAGCGCCTCATTCCGCCCCAGCCCGGCTTCCTCGAGGGCCTGCGCGAGATCACCCGCCGTCACGGCATCCTCCTCATCTTCGACGAGGTTGTCACCGGCTTCCGCCTCGCCTACGGCGGGGCCCAGCAGTACTACGGCGTCGTCCCCGACATCGCATGCGTCGGCAAGATCGTGGGCGGGGGCTTTCCCCTCGCCGCGGTGGGCGCCTCCGAGGAGCTGATGCGCCCCTTCGATCCGCAGCAGGACGGCCAGGGCGACTTCATCTCGCAATCCGGCACCCTCAACGGCAATCCCATCGCGGCCGTGGCCGGCCTCGCCACCCTCGCCGAGCTGCGCAAGCCCGGCGCCTACGAGACCATCCACGGCACCGGCAAGCGCCTCATGGCCGGCCTCAGTGAGCTGGTACAGCGCTCCGGTCTTCCCGCCCAGGTGGTCGGGGAGCCGGTGGTCTTCGACGCGATCTTCACCAGCGAGCCGATCACCGACTACCGCTCGATCCAGAAGGCCGACGGCGGCCTCGCCCGCGCCTTCACCACGGAGCTGATCAAGCGCGGCGTGGTGAAGAACACGCAGAAGATGTACGTCTCCCTCGTGCACTCCGAGGCGGACGTGGCCCGTACCCTCCAGGCCTGCGAGGATGCGCTGAAGGCGCTACCGAAGACCAAGGCCCGGCCGTAGGTCGCCACCGTCGTCTGATCGCCTCGGCCGTATGATCGGGCCCTCGACGCCGTGGACCCGCCGGCTCGGCTTCTGGCTGGTGACGGCGGCCGCCCTTTGCTGGAGCACGGGCGGCCTGATCGCGCGGCTCGCGGGCACCGACGCATGGACCACCGTCTTCTGGCGCTCGGTGTTCTGCGCCGCCTTTCTCTCGGTCGCGGTGGCGGTGATGCAGCGCGGCCGGCTGGCCCTCGTGGCCCGAGAGGCCGGCTGGCCGGGGCTGCTCATGGCCGCGTGCTTCGCCACCGCCTCCACGGCCTTCATCATGGCACTCTCGCGGACCTCGGTCGCGAATACGCTGATCATCCAGAGCCTGACGCCCTTCATCGCTGGCCTCGGTGGTTGGCTCTTCCTCGGCGAGCGGGTGCGGCGGCGGACGTGGCTCGCCATGAGCGTCGCGCTCGTCGGCACGGTGGTCATGCTTTGGGGATCGCCCGGCGCCGGCTCTCGGATCGGTGACGCGCTGGCCCTCGTCACGGCCACCGCGTTCGCGGCGGCCACGGTGGTCGTCAGGGGGCATCGTGGCGTGCCGATGCCCGCGGCGGCGGCGCTGGCCGCGGCCCTCGCCGGGCTGTTCGCGCTGGGCCCGGCCACTCCGTGGTCGGCGACGGGGCGTGACCTGATGCTCCTCGCCCTCTTCGGCATCGGCCAGCTCGGCATCGGCATGCTGCTCTTCACCGCGGGAGCGCGCCTCATTCCCGTGGCCGAGGCCTCGCTCATCGGTGTGCTCGAGTGCGTGCTGGGACCGCTCTGGGTCTGGCTCGCCATCGGCGAGGGCCCTGGGCTCTTTGCCCTGATCGGCGGCGCGGTGATCCTCGGAGCTTTGGTCACCCACACCGCGGCCGACCTCGCGCGATCGCGCCCGTCCGAGGTCGAAGGGATCACATAGCAGCGGACGGCACGCCGCGGAGCGGCGGTCAGTCCCCCGCGCGTCAGCTCTCCGCGCGCGTGCAGAGGATATTGACCACGGCCTGCCTGCCCGCGCGCACGGCGGTGAGGGCGCGTCGGAGCGCCGGCACCAGCTCGGCCTGCTCGACTACCAACTCGCCGTGCCCGTCGAAAGCCTTCACGATCTCGTGGAAACGCGGCGAGGGCGACAGCGATGTCAGCGGGAATTGCCCGGTCCCCTTGGCCCAGCCGTCGGGATGCACGCCGACCGTGCTCGACTTCACCGCCTCCCACTGCGCGTTGTTGAAGATCACCGTCAGCACCGGCAGCCCCTGGGCTCGCGCCACGAAGTGGCAGGCCGCCGGCTCGTTGAACAGGTACGAGCCGTCCCCGAGGCAGGCGATGACCGTCTTGGCCGGATTCCCCAGCTTGAGGCCGAGCGCGCACGGCAGTCCCCAGCCGAGCCCGCTCGCATGCGGCTGGCCGAAGAAATCACCGGGGCGCTCGAAGCCGATGAAGCGACGGTCGAGCGGATACTCGTTCACCACGACCGTGGTCGGGTCGAGCACCTCTTCTACCGCGGCCGCGGCGGCGGCGAAGCCGATCGTCTTCCAGCCGCGCTGGGCATCGATGATGGCGGCCCACTCGGTCCGGCGAGCGTGGTGCGTCCTGGTCACCTCCGCACGGCGGGCCGCCGCGGCCGCGGGCGTGACCAGGTGCCGAACAGACTCGGTGAGGAGGGGGAGGGCGGCCGCGGGCTCGGCGAGGATGGGCACATCGCAGGGGAAGCTCCGCATGGGGTAGCGCGCGAAGAGCGGGTCCACCCCGAGATGGATGATGGCGGCATCGGGTGCGGGCTTGGCCAGCGCCGGATACCACGGCACGTCACACTCGACAACGAGGATGACGTCGGCCTCCGCGAGAGTTGCATCCACGCCCGACGGCTGCGTGTAGCCCACGTGCAGGGGATGGCTCGAGGGAAAGTTCACGTGCGTTGGATCCACTTCCACCACGGCCATACCGCCGGCCTCGGCCAGCTCGACGAGCGCGGAAACCGCGGCGGGGTCGCGGCCGGCGCCCGTGGCGAGGATGAGGGGCCGGCGGGCGCGGGCGAGAAGCCGCGCCGCCTCCTCGATGCGCGCCGGATCCGGAAACGCGCGCGAGGCCATGTGGCGGCGCGGGGGCGAGGTGATGCTGATCGAGGAGAGCCGCTCGGCCAGTACCTCCCGCGGCAGGGTGACATAGACGGGTCCGCGAGGCTCGCTCAGCATCAGCTCGAAGGCGCGATCGATCACCGACTCGATCTGCGCGGCGTGACGGAGCTCGTAATCCCACTTGACGTACTCGCGCAGCATGCCCGCCTGGTCGAAAGCCTCCTGCGCCCAGTGGATGTAGAGGTCGCGGGAGCCGGGCAGCCCCTCTTCCGTGAGCGGCGTCCGCCCCGCGGCGAGGAACACGGGCGCGCGCCCGCGCGCGGCGGTGATGACCCCGCACGTCGCATTGGCCGTGCCCACGGTCACGTGGACCATGACGGCCTGAGGCCGTCCCGTCGCGAGGTAATAGCCGTGAGCCATCCCCACGGCCACGGACTCGTGGGGCACGACCATGGGACGCGGCGATGCCTTGCCCTCGGCCTGGCGCTTGGCGAACGCGTCCACCAGCGAGGCGAAGTCCGTCCCGGCATTGGCCAGGAATACGTCCACTCCCCGGTCGTGGAGAAGCTCCAGCCACGCCTGGGCCACCGTCTCGACCTGCAGCGTCTTCTGTCCCATCTGATCTCCCGTGCCGCGCTCGAGCCATCGACGAGAAGGTACGTATGTTGCGTATGCATAGCATACTGCGCGCCTTCTCTTCCAGTCTCCTCGGCGAACACGCTCGGCGCGTGGTAGAAGGGATCCCCAGAGGAGGACAAGACCCATGAAGCTCGTACGCTACGGTCGCGCCGGCGCCGAAAAACCCGGCCTCATCGGCAGAGACGGCACCCTTCACGATCTCTCGCGCGTGGTCGAGGACATCACGCCGGAGGCCTTGTCTCCCGCCGGGCTCAAGCGCCTGCGCGCGGTCAAGGCGGAGCGGCTCCCGGTGATTCGCGGGCGGCCCCGGCTCGGCTGCCCGCTCTCCGGCATCGGCAAGATGGTCTGCATCGGACTCAACTACACGGACCATGCGCAGGAAGTGGGCCTGGCCCTGCCCGCGGAACCGCTCCTCTTCATCAAGGCGAATAGCGCCATCAACGGACCCGCCGACGCCATCGTGAGACCGCGCGGGGCCGTCAAGCTCGATTACGAGGTCGAGCTGGGCGTCGTCATCGGGCGCGATGCCCGGAATGTCAGCGAGGCCGATGCCCTGAGGCACGTGGCCGCCTACTGCATCGTCGACGACGTCTCCGAGCGCGCGTTCCAGATGGAGCACGGCGGCACGACCACCAAGGGGAAGAGCGCGGACACCTTCGCGCCCATCGGGCCGTATCTGGTCACGGCGGACGAGGTGGGCGACGCGCAGGCCCTGGACGTCTGGACCACGGTCAACGGCCAATCGCGCCAGCGCGGGACGACCGCGAACATGATCTTCACCGTGCGGCATCTGCTTGCCTATGTCAGCCGCTTCATGTCCCTCCGGGCCGGCGACATCATCTCCACGGGCACGCCGGCCGGCGTGGCCCACGGCATGAAGCCGCCGCGCTATCTCGAGCCGGGCGACGTCGTCGAGATGGGCATCACGGGGCTCGGGGCGCAGAAGAGCCGCATCGTGGAGCGCTAAGGCACTCCCCGAGCGCGCCGCACAGGAAAGCGATCATGCGTCGCGCCCTCGTCGCCCTCCTCTTCGTCGTGGCCGCGGGCTGCCTGTCCGCCGGCATGGGGTCTGACGCGCTCCATCGCGTCGTGGCCAATTGCCTGGACACCGACGACCCTCGCTACTGCGCGCGCTGCCCGGATCCGCAGGCGGGCTACTGCCGGCTCGACTACCCGTGCTCGCGCACGACGCAGGTGTGGGCGCTGAACCAGGAGTACGCGGCCATCCGCGACATCAAGATGTGCGGCTGCGAGGCCGGCTTCGTCCACGGCCTGGCCCTGCCGCGCTTCACCGTGACCGGAGTGGAGGACCCGCGGCGTCCCGACGGTATCTGGCGCTTCGCGTGGGACGTCGCCCGTGTGCACATTCCCCAGGAAGACGAGATTACCCTCGCCGTCAACCCGCCCGAGCTGCGCACTCAGGATCAGCTCCACCTGCACCTCGTGCGGCTCCTCCCGGACGCACGCCCCCGGGTGGACGCGTTGCGTCCGATCAAGGTGGAGCGGCTGGAGGAAGTCTGGCCCGCCGCCACCGAGCACGCGTCCTCGCGGCGGCTCGCGTCCTACGGGGTGATCCTGATTCGCGGGCTCGACGGGGGCTGGCTGGTGGCCGCCGTCGGGGGAAGTCCGGAAGGGAGCTTTACCCGCTCGCGCTGCGTTCCCTGAACCCTCTGATGTTCGGGCAGATGGCGACGTTGAGTCTCGAGTAGTCGGTCGATCCGAGAATCATGTCGACCTCGCCGCACGTGACCGTCTGCGTCTTAACGATGTCCTTGACCAGCGTCACCAGCACAGGGGGCGCCTCCCTCTCTGGCTTAGAATACCGTCCCTCCGGTGGCATTGACAGGGTCCATCCCCCATGCTATCCGAACCACGACTATGAGCCCCCCGGGCGCGCTGCCCCTCGAAGGACTACGGGTTCTGGAGCTCGGGCACATCGTGGCCGGACCCTCGGCCGGGCTCATTCTCGCCGATCTCGGGGCCGACGTGATCAAGGTGGAGCGCGGGGGCGAGGGCGATCAGTCGCGCGCCATGCCCGCGGGGACGTCGGCCCTCTTCCACTTCCTCAACCGCAACAAGCGCAGCATCGCCATCGATCTCAAGGGCTCGGTGGAGGGCCGCGCGCTGTTCCTGCGTCTCGCCTCCGTCTCCGACGTGGTGATCGACAACTTCGCCTACGGCGCGGTGGAAGCCTTGGGCCTCGGCTACGACGTGCTCGCCTGCGCCAATCCGCGCCTCATCTATCTCGCCCTCAAGGGCTTCCTCCCTGGCCCGAACGAGGCGCAGCCGTTCCTCGACGAGCTGGCGCAGATGTCGGCGGGGCTGGCCTTCATGACCGGGCCGCGCGGCCAGCCCATGCGCGCGGGAGCCTCGATCGTGGATGTGGGCGCCGCCGCGTACGGCGTGATCGCCGTCCTCGCTGCGCTTCAGCAGCGGGCGAAGACGGGCCTCGGGCAGCGGATCACCTCCGGCCTCTTCGAGACGACGGTGTTCTGGGTCGGGCAGTGGCTGGCGCAATACGGCGCCACGGGCGAGCCGTCGGTGCCCCTGCCCGAGATGAAGCAGGGCACGCGCATGGGCTGGGGGATTTACCAGCTCTTCGCCGCCGCCGACGGGGAAGAGGTCTTCATCGGCATCACCTCCAACGGCCACTGGGAGCGCTTCTGCAAGGAGTTCGCGCTCGACGATCTCCTTGCCGATACCCGCCTCGACGACAACGCCAAGCGCGTGGCCGCCCGCGGCTGGCTGCCCGCGCGCATCGGCGAGGAGATGCGATGCTACCCGAGCGCAGAACTGGCGGAGCGGCTGGAGCGGGCCCGCGTGCCCTTCGCGCCGCTGCGCCGGCCCGATCAGCTCGTGGACGATCCGCACCTCAACGCCGCCGGGCAATGGATCGACACGCCCCTGCCCGGTCGCGGCCCGGCCAAGCTGCCGAAGCTTCCCGTTCGGAGCACGGCCTTCGAGATGGGCATGCGGCGCCCCGCCCCGCGGCTGGGCGAGCACACACGCGAAGTGCTCGAGGAGCTTGGGCTGTCCACGAACGAAATCGACGCCTTGGCGTCACGGGGGATCATCGCATGAGCGACCTGCCGGAGACCGTCAGGATCAAGGAAGTGGGACCGCGCGAGGGCTTCCAGTTCGAGAAGGGCGGCATCAGCCTCGCCGACAAGATCTCGCTCGTCGACGCGCTCTCGGTCACGGGGGTCAGGACCATCGAGTTCACCTCCTTCGTGAGCCCCAAGTGGGTCCCGCAGATGAGCGACGCCGAGCAGATGGTCGACGGCATCAAGCGGGGGCCGGGGGTCGCCTACGAGGCGATCTGGCTCAACGTGGCCGGGCTCGAGCGCGCGGCGCAGTTTCGCGACCGGCTCCAGCTCCGCCCCATGTTCAGCGTGGCGGGCACCGACACCTTCATGCGCAAGAACACGAACCGCAGCGTCGACGAGCGGATCGAGGAGCTGCCGGGCTGGGCCGAACGCTACCAGGCCCTCGGCATGGATTGGCTCGACGTGGGCGTCATGGCCGCCTTCGGCTGCAACTACGAAGGCGACGTCGAGCCGCGCCACGTCGTGCACGTGCTGGAGAAGGTGGAGGCGAAGGCGAAGGCCTGCGGCTCGCGGCTGGGCGGCATCGGCCTCGCCGACACCATGGGTTGGGCCAATCCCCTCCAGATGAAGCGTCTCGTGGGAACGGTGCGGGCGCGCTGGCCGGAGACGCCGGTGAAGCTCCACCTCCACGACACGCGCGCGCTGGCCATGGCCAACGTGGTCGCCGCGCTCGAGATGGGCATCGACTGCTTCGACAGCGCCGTGGCGGGCATGGGCGGCTGTCCCTTCGCCGCCCACAAGGGCGCCGCCGGGAATATCACCACGGAAGACCTCGTCTTCCTCTGCCAGGAGATGGGCATCGACACCGGCATCGACCTGGACGCGATGATCGAGGCGGGCCAGCTTGCCGAGCGGGTGGTCGGCCACCCCCTTCCCGGCAAGCTCAAGGCCGGCGGCAATCTCGAGACGTACCGAGCCCGGGCGCGTGCCGCGGCCACGTCGGGAGCCGCCTGACCCGTCGCGGCCGTCGGGCGCCCGCTAGCGGTTCTTGAAGTCGGGAAGGCGCTTCTCGGCCCAGGCCTTGACGCCTTCCTTGAAGTCCTCGGTCTTGCGCGTCCAGTCCTGCTCGGTCAGCTCGCGCTCGGTGGCGCGCTCGGCCGCATCCGCGAAGCCGCGGCGCATCGTCTCCCGCGTGGACTGCACGGCCAGGGGACCGGACTGGGCGATCTCCGTGGCCAGCGCCACGGCCGCCGTGCGTACCTCGGCCAGCGGAACCAGCACGTCGGCCATTCCCATGGCCACCGCTTCGTCGCCGGGCACGCGTCGGCCCGTGTAGAAGAGGAGGTTGGCCTTCTGCTGTCCGACGAGACGGGGCAGGGTGTAGGTGAGGCTGAAGCCGGGGTGAAAGCCGAGCCGACTGAAGTTGGCGCTGAAGCGCGCCTCGACGCAGGTGACGCGGAAGTCCGCGGCGAGGGCCAGCCCCAATCCGCCTCCGATGGCCGCGCCCTGCACCGCGGCGACCCAGGGCTTGTGGGTACGGAAGATGCGCGTCGCCTCTTTGTAGAGATGCTTGCCGCTCTCGTTCCCTGCCCCGGTGGCCGGGCGGTTCGCGAAATCGGCCCCCGCGCAGAAAGACTTGCCCTGGGCGCACAGCACCACGGCGCGGCAGCCCGCATCGCGATCGAATTCCTCGAGGGCGTCCGCGATCTGGTTGATGAGGGCATTGTCGAAGTAGTTGTGCGGCGGGCGCTGGATCTCGATCTGGCCGACGTTGTTCGCGGCCATGGTGACGCCGATGTCCTTGTAGGCGCTCACGGGTTCCTCCTGCGGGATAGGTTGGTGACGCGGGGCAGAGTCTAGCGC
>WNGE01009476.1_pt1 | contig 10248 bp, 10 predicted proteins | sample 5400651 | NCBI WGS metagenome assembly WNGE01 (sample SAMN13153370, study PRJNA577476) | soil metagenome | isolation source: 60 cm soil or saprolite under grassland replicate 2 | place: USA:California | collected 2016-06-15
TTTCATCGGGCGTGTCCGTCCGGTTGGCGAACGGGACCGCGTGCTGTATGGCCCGGTTCCCCACGCCGCTCATCGGGAATCACAGTCGCATCCGGCCTGCGGACATACACCCCGAGCATGCGCCGGACCGACCTGGCAATCAGGCTTGGCGCTTCCCTTGTCAGCTCGTGTGCCGACGGTTCTTGCCTGGTGCCGACGACGACGACAGCGAGCACGACCAAGACGAGTCCCATGGCAGCGACGGCGAGGATCAGTATGGTGGGCATCGGCGTTCAACTCCCTTGCTGATAGTGCGGAGCATGAAACGGGGCCGCAAAATACGCGGTGCTGTTCGAGATGTTGCGGCGGGGCCAGCTGGCCGCGGAGTTGGAACGCGACCTGCTGGGTCCGGCGACGCTGGTGCATGCCCGCAGTGGCTGCGCGGGCGGCCGGCGGGACAGCGCGGCTGTGAGGCTGGCCGGGTGAGCGGGCGGGGACTGCCAGTGCTGGCGCCACGACCGACTCGAGATCGCCTGGGTGACCGTGGCGCTGCGGGGTCTGAGCGTCAGGGCCGATGCCTAGGCCCGGGTGGATCCCCCGCACCAGAGGCGCATCGCCGACTGTGAACCGACGTAGTCAGCGGGCGCAGCCCGGGCACGTGGCGGCGCCCGCCTCCCCGCTCGCCTTGGCGGCCTGGCAGTCAGGTCATGGCGCGATGCAAGCTCGGCCGACCAGCACCGGGAAGCGACAGCACGATTTCGCGGAATGGCCGGCAAGGCCCTCCACTACCCGACACGGATTTGGCGCAGGCTGCCGGTCCTAACATTCTGCCTGACATCGTGTTAGGAACCAGTAGCACAGACTCCATAGAGGGGCTGGTCAGGCCTACAGTCCCAGGCCCCGGCCGATGATTTCTTTCATGATCTCGGTGGTGCCGCCGAAGATGGACTGCACGCGGCCGTCGGTCCAGGCCCGGCCTACGGCGTACTCGCGCATGTAGCCGTAGCCGCCGTGCAGCTGGACGCAGCGGTCGGTGACCCGGTTGCACAGCTCGGTGTCCCACCACTTGACCATGGCGGCCTCGTCGTTGCTCAGCTGCCCGGCGCAGTGCTCGGTGATGGCGCGATCGGTGAACTCGCGCGCCACCGCGATCTCGGTCGCCATCTCGGCCAGGGTGAACCTGTTGTGCTGGAACTTGCCGACCGGCTGGCCGAACGCGCTGCGCTGCTTGCTGTAGGTCAGCGTGTCGGCCAGGGCCTGCTCGGCGATGGCCAGCGCGGTGACACCGATGGTGACCCGTTCCCGCGGCAGGTTCTGCATCAGCGCGACGAACCCGCCGCCCTCCTCCCCCAGCAGGTTCTCGGCCGGCACCTCGACGTCGGTGAAGAACAGCTCCGAGGTGTCCTGCGCGTGCATGCCGAGCTTGTCCAGGTTCCGGCCGCGGGTGAAGCCCGGCATGCCCCGCTCCACCATGAGCAGGCTGATCCCCCGGTGCCCGGCCTCCGGGTCGGTGCGCGCCACCACGATCACGATGTCGGCCAGCTGGCCGTTGGAGATGAAGGTCTTCTGGCCGTTCAGCAGGTAGCGGTCTCCGTGGCGGACCGCGGTCGTGCGGATTCCCTGCAGGTCGCTGCCTGCGCCGGGTTCGGTCATCGCGATCGCCGCGATCAGCTCGCCCGAGCAGTAGCCGGGGAACCAGCGGTCTCGCTGCTCCGGCGAGCACAGCCGGTCCAGGTACGGCCCGATCATGTCGTTGTGCAGCTGGAACATCGGGCCGCTGGCGCCGGCGCGGGCCAGTTCCTCGTTCAGGACCACGTAGAACCGGTAGTCGGGCTGGCCGCCTCCGCCGTATTTCTCGTCCAGGTGGATGCCGAGCAGGCCGGCCCGGCCCGCGGCGAGCCATGCGTCGCGGGACACGATCCCGTCCCGCTCCCACTGCTCGTGGTAGGGCGTGATCTCCTTCGCGATGAAGGCCCGCACCATGTCACGGAACGCGTCGTGCTCCTCGGTGAAAATCTGTCGCCGCATGCTGTGGACCTCCCCCGGCATGGTAACCCGCTCGGTGACCAGTGCAGGTCGCGGACGGCGGCAGCCGGGTGCTATCCCTCAGGCGGCAGAGGGCTCACGCAAATAAGCGGCCCACTGGGGGTCGCCGTCGTGATGTGCGCCCACCAGTCTCCAGTGGGCGCCGCGTGGTACCACTGGCGGAACCGCCAGCGTCCAGCCGAGTTCAGCGAGCAGGCGATCGGCCTTGCGGTGGTTGCAGATGGTGCAGGACGCGACGCAATTCTCCCAGGCGTGCTGGCCGCCGCGGCTGCGCGGGATCACGTGGTCGATGGTCTCGGCCTTGCGGCCGCAGTAGGCGCACCTGTAGTTGTCCCGGCGCATCAGCGCGGCGCGGGTCAGCGGCACCCGGTTGCGATACGGAACGCGGACGTAACGGCTCAGCCGGATCACCGACGGCGTCGCCAGGGACACGGTGGCCGCATGGAGTATCGCGCCCGCCGCGTCGTCGTGGACGATCTCGGCCTTGCCGCAGAGCACGAGACACACGGCTCTGCGCAGGCCCACGGTCGTCAGCGGTTCATACGTCACGTTGAGCAACAGCACTCGTCGCACCGCACCTCCCGCTGGCGCCGACCGTCTATCTGAACCTCATGCTCCCAGTGTGTCGCCTGGTACGCGCATCCGCCACCACATAAGAGTACAAGTTGCCGGAGACCATAGAGTGCGAGGGTGAGCGAGCGGGAGCACAGCATGAACGGGTTCCGTTACCCGGAAGCCAGCCGGCTCGACCTGACCGAGGACATCGGCGGGCATCAGGTCAGCGACCCCTACCGATGGCTGGAGGACGACACGAGCGCCGAACGGGCCGGGTGGCTCGCGGCGCAGGCGGACCTGTTCGGCTCCTACCGGGAAGAGCTGCCGGGCCGGGAGCGGCTGGCCGCACGGGTGCGCGAGTTGCTGGGCACGGGCTATGTCGGCACGCCGGCCTGGCGGGGCGAGCGGCGCTTCTACACCAGGCGCGACCCCGGCGCCGAGCACGGCGTGCTGGTTACGCGGCTGGGCGAGGACCCGGAGCAGGTGCTCGTCGACCCGATGGCCATCGACCCGTCCGGGCTGACCACGCTGGACGCCTGGCAGCCGGACAAGGAGGGGCGGCAGCTGACCTACCAGCTGTCTGAAGGCGGCGACGAGGAGTCGCTGCTGCGGGTGATCGACGTCACCACGGGTTCGCTGGCCGACGGGCCGATCGACCGCTGCCGGTATTCGAACGTGGCCTGGCTGCCGGGCGGCAAGGCCTTCTACTACACCCGCAGGCTGCCGCCGGAGGTGGTGCCGGACGGGGAGAGCCAGTATCACCGGCGGGTCTACCTGCACCAGGTCGGCGCAGCGACCGACGAGGATGTGCTCGTGTTCGGCGAGGGCCGGGACAAGACCGATTACTACGGCGTCTCGGTCAGCCGGGACGGGCGGTGGCTGGTCATCTCGGCGTCGCGGGGCACCGCGCCGCGCAACGACCTGTGGATCGCCGACCTGTCCGAATCCGACCCCGCAACGCCCGAGCTGCGGGTGATCCAGGAGGGAATCGACGCGCAGACCGGCATCCGGGTGGGCCGGGACGGGCGGCTCTACGTGTTCACCGACCTCGGCGCGCCGCGCGGCCGGATCGCGGTGACCGATCCCGCTGACTCAAGGGGCCCCACCCCGGCCACCTGGCGCGACCTGATCGGCGAGGATCCCGAGGCGGTGCTGAGCGGATACGCCATCCTGGACGGGGCCGAGCTGGACCGGCCGGTCCTGCTGGCCGAGTGGACCAGGCATGCGGTCAGCGAGATCTCAGTGCACGACCTGGCCACGGGTGAGCGGGTGGGCCAGGTGCCGCTACCCGGCCTCGGCACCGTGGGCGGGGCCAGCGAGCGGCCCGAGGGCGGCCACGAGGCGTGGTTCGTCTACACCGACTACACGACGTCCTCGGTGGTGCTGCGCTTCGACGCGCGGGATGCCTCGGTGACCACGTGGGCCGCCGCGCCGGGCAGCGTCGAGGTTCCCGACGTGACGGCGCGGCAGGTGACGTACCGGTCCAAGGACGGGACCGCGGTGCGGATGCTCGTCATCAGCTCCAGCGACGCGCCCGCGGGCCCGCGGCCGACGATCCTGTACGGGTACGGCGGCTTCGACATCAGCCTCACCCCGGCTTACTCGCCGAACATCCTGGCCTGGGTGTCGGCAGGCGGCGTCTACGCGGTCGCCGGCCTGCGCGGCGGCAACGAGGAGGGCGAGGAATGGCACCGGGCCGGGATGCTCGACCGCAAGCAGAACGTGTTCGACGACTTCCACGCCGCGGCCGAGGCGCTGATCCGGGACGGCTGGACCACCGCGGAGCAGCTGGCCATCTCCGGCGGGTCCAACGGCGGCCTGCTGGTCGGCGCGGCGCTGACCCAGCGGCCCGACCTTTACGCCGCCGTGATCTGCTCCGCGCCGCTGCTGGACATGGTGCGGTACGAGCGGTTCGGGCTGGGGCAGACCTGGAACGTCGAATACGGCACCGCGTCGGACGCCGAGCAGCTCGGCTGGCTGCTGGCCTACTCGCCGTACCACCACGTGACGGAGGGAAGGCGCTACCCGGCCGTGCTGTTCACCGTGTTCAGCAACGACACCAGGGTGGATCCGGTGCACGCCTACAAGATGTGCGCCGCGCTGCAGCACGCCACCGCCTCCGGGCCGCGCCGTCCGGTGCTGCTGCGCGCCGAAGCCCAGGTGGGACACGGGGCCAGGGCGGTGAGCCGGACGGCGGAGCTGTCCGCGGACACGCTGTCGTTCGCCGCGCGGCACACCGGGCTCACGGTGTAAAGGCTCAGTCTCTGAACAGGGCCCCGGGAGTCTGGCCGGTCTCACGGCGGAACGCGGCCACGAACGCGCTCGGGGTGTCGTAGCCGACCCGGCCGGCCACCCGGCTGACCGGCACGTCCGCGGCGAGCATGGACAGCGCGGCCTGCAGCCGCAGCAGGGTGCGCCAGCGGCCGAACGGCATGCCTGCCTCGGCGGCGAACGCCCGGGCCAGCGTCCGCTCGCTGGCGCCCACCTCGCGGCCCCACTCGCGCAGCGTGCGCCGGTCCGCGGGGTCGGCCCGCAGCGCCTCGGCGACGCGCCGGGCGGTCGCCGTTTCCGGCAGCCCGACCTGGATTGTGGTCACCGGCACCGGTGCGAGCAGGTCGGCGAGCAGAGTCTCGGCGTGCGCGCGGCGGGCGCCGTCGAGGCCGGGCTCGCCCAGGTACCCGATGAGCTCGGCGAGCAGCGGGCTGGCCGCGACGGGGGTGGGCCGGCCGGTCTCGTCCCAGCTGACCCGGAACAGCCCGGGCCTGATGTACAGCGAGCGCATCGTGGCGCGGCCGCCGTCGGAGGCGGTCTCGTGCGGCAGCCCGGCCGGGATCCACAGCGCCCTGGTCGGCGGCAGCACCCAGGTGGCGTCGGCGGTGAGCACGGTGAGCACCCCACTCGCCGCCCAGGCCAGCTGGTGGTCTTCGTGGGTATGCCAGTCGAACCGGGTACCCGGGGGCATGGGGAAGTCCGCCACGAAGACGGCGGTACCCGGGTCTTCGCGACCGTCCGGAGCTTGTCCGGCTCGCGACACAACATGGCAGCTTACGCGCTACCTCCCGGCGGCCCCGCGGCCTAGCGTCGGCCTCATGAACGAGAACCACGCCAAGCTGATGCCGAGCCCGGAGTGGGCCGCGCACATCCAGGACGAGGTACTGCCGCAGGCGACGGCGGGCGTCGAGCTCGGCACCGACCTGCTCGAGCTGGGCCCTGGGCCGGGTGCGGCCACCGAGTGGCTGCGGCACCGGGTCGCCCGGCTGGTCGCGGTCGAGCAAGAGGAGGAGGCGGCCGCCCGGCTGACCGGCCGGTTCGCCGGAACCAACGTCGAGGTGGTGCGCGGCGACGCGGCCGCGCTCGGCTACCCAGACGCGTCCTTCGACACCGTCGCCACCTGCACGATGCTGCACCACGTACCCACCCGCGCGCTGCAGGACAAGGTGCTGGCCGAGGCGTTCCGGGTGCTGCGTCCCGGCGGCACCTTCCTCGGCTCGGATAGCCTGCCCAGCGATGACCTGCACCAGTTCCACGAGGGCGACACCTATAACCCTGTCGAGCCGGCCGCGTTCCTCACCCGGCTGCAGACGGTCGGCTTCGCCGCGATCACCCTGCACGTCTCGTACAACCTGGTCTTCACCGCCCGCAAGAGTGAAGACGGCCCCTGACGACGAAGCCGCCGGTAGCCTCGCGTGGAGTGGCACTCGTCGAAAGGAGTTCCGTGTTCCACGCCACCGGCTTTCGCGTGGCCGACCTGCCGGGCACGCTGACCGGAAACTGCGGCAACAACCCGGGCGTAGCCTGCCGGCTCGCCTGGGACTTCACGCATAGCCCGACCGCGACCCAGGTGGTCAAGGTGTACCTGGCCGGTCCGGTCAGCCAGGCCGGCCGGATCGCGTTCGTGCTGGTGCTGGCGCTGCTGGTTCGGTTCATCTTCCACCGGCTGATCAACAAGGTGACCGAGCGGGCCGCCACGACCACCCTCGCGGTGACCCCGAACGGCCGGGCGCACAAGGCGGCCGCGACCATGCAGATGGCCGGCACGGAGCGCCGCGAGCAGCGCGCCCGCGCCCTCGGCTCGATCCTGCGCAGCGCGATCTCGGTCATCGTGTTCGGCATCGCGGCGCTCACCATCTTGTCCATCCTCGGCTTCAACGTGGCCCCGCTGCTAGCCAGCACGGCGGTGCTCGGCGTGGCCCTCGGGTTCGGCGCGCAGAACCTGGTCCGGGACTACCTGGCGGGCCTGCTCATGCTGGTCGAGGACCACTACGGGGTCGGCGACACGATCAACGCCGGGGTCGCCACCGGAACGGTCGAGGCGATGTCGCTGCTCACCACCACGCTGCGGGACGTCAACGGGGTGGTGTGGCACATCAGGAACGGCACCATCGACAGCGTGGGCAACGAGTCGCAGGGCTGGTCCCGTGCCGTCATCGACTACCCGGTCCCCTACGAGGAGGACCTGGCCAAGATCCGGGCGCTGATGGAGCAGGCCGCGAACAGCCTGTACCGCGAGCGCGGCTGGAAGAAGCTGATACTGGAGAAACCCGAGGTGTGGGGGGCTCAGGGATTGTCCGGCCGGGAAGTGACGATGCGGCTGGTGGCCAAGACCGCCCCGATGCGGCAGCTGGAGGTGGCCCGCGAGCTGCGCGCGCGGGTGAAGGCCACCCTGGACGCGGCCGGCGTCCAGCCGGCCGGCCCCGACACCATCGTGATCTCAGCGCCGCCCGGGATCGCAGCTCCCGCGCCCGCGGCGGTGGCGGTGGCGGATCCGCTGGCTGAGACCGAGGCAGGGGAACCACCGGTGGCCGAGGACGTGCTGGTGGCCCCCGAGGAAGCGCCGAACGAAACGCCATGAAACCCCGGATCCAGTGCCGGCGGGATGGCGGCTGGCACCCCGTAAGCTTGCACGCATGAGCCAGCCGGTCAGCTTCTACGAGGCGGTGGGCGGGGAGGAGTTCTTCACTCGCCTGGTCCACCGGTTCTACCAGGGCGTGGCGGATGACCCGGTGCTGCGTCCGGTCTACCCGGCCAAGGACCTCGGCCCGGCCGAGGAACACCTGCGGCTGTTCCTCATGCAGTACTGGGGCGGCCCGCGCACCTACGACGAGCTGCGCGGACATCCCAGGCTCCGGATGCGGCACGCCCGGTTCACCATCGGAGAGACCGAACGGGACGCCTGGCTGCACCACATGCGGGTGGCCCTGGACGAGTTCGAGCTGGACGAGGCGCTCGCCGCCCAGCTCTGGGACTACCTGGTCATGGCCGCGCACAGCCTGGTCAACGTGGATCCGGCGCACGGGCGCCCGGACCTCGGGCTGAGGCCCGCCTGACGATGGACCCGCTGCTGCGGAAGGTCGACTGCGTCCAGATCCCAGTGCCTGACCTGGCCGCGGGCTTGCGCTTCTACCAGGACGGACTCGGACTCGAGCTGAAGTGGCGGCACGCCACCCAGGCCGGGCTCCGGCTCGGCGATACCGAGCTCGTGCTGCAGACCGAACGGCCGGACCTCGAGACCGATTTCCTCGTCGACTCCGCCGAGGAGGCGGTCCGCCGGGTCGAGGCGGCGGGCGGTACGGTGCTGTCCGCCCCGGAAGACATCCCGGTCGGACGGGTGGCGGTGGTGGCCGACCCGTTCGGCAATCCGCTTGTGCTGCTCGACCTGTCCAAGGGCACCTTCCGCACCGACCACGACGGCACCGTCACCGGAGTGGGTTAGCGGCCACCTGGGTCAGGTCTGTACGGCGCGCTGGCCGGTGACGTCGTAGAGGTGGTGCACCGGGTCGTGCACGAAGTAGCGGGCGAAGGTCTCCACGGTGAAGCGGGCGCCGTCGCTGCGGGCGCCGGTGCGCTGCCACTGGTCGCCGGTCACGCCCTCGAACCGGCCCGCGATGGCGAAGGCCGCCTGGCGCAGCGCCGCCGCGACCTCGGCGGGGTCCTGCTCGCCGTAGCGGCCGGTGACGGCGGTCTCGTCCTGGTCCCAGTTCGGGAACAGCGGGTCGTCCTGGCTGAGCATCAGCTCGAGCCGCTGGTCGTACAGGCGGAACACGTCGCGGACGTGGCAGGCGTACTCAAGCGGGGACCACTTGGACGGCTCCGGGCGGGCCCGGGCGTCGCCCGCGCCGTCCAGCGCGGCCTGCCAGGCCGCGGTGTTCGCCATGATCATGCCGGGGACGGCTTCGACGGGAAAGCCCTGCGTGTCGAAGCCGCACTCGGGGCAGGGCCGCTGCAGGACCCAGGTCCAGTCCTTGGTGTCCGGGGTGATCGTCATGCCCGCATGCTACCCACGCATAGGGTCGGGACATGGGCCAGGAGATTCTGCCGTTCCTGATCGAGGTGCCCGAGGCCGCGCTTTCCGACCTGCGGCGGCGGCTACTCCGGGTACCCCAGGGGACGTTCGGTGACGGCGGTCGATTCCGTTGGTGGCGAGCCGGTCGCCGGGGCTGGGGAATGTCCACAGACCGGGTCCGGGCTGCCTTTGGCCTTCTTTCGGCGTAGCGTTAATGATGAGAGGCCCGGCGGGCCGGGCGCGGAAGGGCGTTGAGTCCAGTCCCTGCTGACGCTTTCCTTTCTCAGCCGAAGGAGCCGCCAGGTGAATGATCGCCCTGATCGTGCGGGCCGAGGGACGTATTTGTGCTCGCGATTGCGCCGCTGAGATGGCAGGTGACAGGCTTGGCCGGATACTGGCTACGCTGTCTGCCGGGGGAGATGCGTGGTCCTCTGCCCGGCTGTGCGCAGTGTGCCCCGGGATCGTGGGGGTGAACGGCGCCGGGGTCATGCTCATGTCGGGTGACATACCGCGCGGATCGTTGAGCACCACCGATGATGTTAGCCAGCTGATCGAGGAGCTGCAGTACACGCTGGGCGAAGGCCCGTGCGTGGACGCCTACAGCAAAGACACGGTGGTGGCCGAGCCCGACCTGGCCGAGCCGGTGGCCCGCCGGTGGCCCGCGTTCACCCCGCCAGCGCTGCAGGCGGGCGTGCGGGCGGTGTTCGGGTTCCCGCTGCGGGTCGGCACGGTGCGCCTGGGGGCGCTCAACCTCTACCGCGACCGGCCGGGCCCGCTGAACGACGAGCAGCATGCTGACGCGCTGGTCGTGGCCGATGTGGCCGCCCGCTGGGTCCTGGAGGCTCAGGCCGGGGCGTCCTCGGGCGCGGTGGCGAAAGAGCTGGAGGCCGGCGCCGACTTCCATTTCGCCGTGCACAACGCGGCGGGCATGGTCTCGGTCCAGGAGGGGATCAGCGTCGCCGAGGCGCTGATCCGCCTGCGGGCGTTCGCGTTCGGCAACGATCGCCTGCTCGCCAATGTGGCCGATGACGTTGTCGCCCGCAGGCTGAGGCTGGGATGAGCCCCGCTCACCCGGCGCAGTCGGGCGGGGACGGGCCGCCACAAGGATGGATGCCGCGGCCCGGGTTCTCGATCTGGTGCCCGGCCGGCCCTGACAGGCCGCCGGGCGTGCAAGAGGTGAGCTGAGATGTTCCAAGCAGCCGACGCGATGCGATCAGTGGCCGAGATGGCTGACACCCTCGTTGACGACTACGACGTCGTGGACTTGCTGACCGGGCTGGCGGACCGGTGCGTCAGTCTGCTCGGCGTCTCCGCCGCCGGGGTGATGCTGGCTTCTCCCGGGGGCAGCCTGGGGCTGGTGGCCTCCTCCAGCGAGGCAATGCGCC
>WNGE01048471.1_pt1 | contig 10248 bp, 6 predicted proteins | sample 5400651 | NCBI WGS metagenome assembly WNGE01 (sample SAMN13153370, study PRJNA577476) | soil metagenome | isolation source: 60 cm soil or saprolite under grassland replicate 2 | place: USA:California | collected 2016-06-15
CCGAAAGCGGTGCCACCGGCCCGTTCGACGGCTGGCCGCTCGGCCGCGGCTTTGACCGCTTCTACGGTTTTCTCGATGCCGAGACCGATCAATACGCCCCGGAGCTGATCGCCGACAACGCCCATATCGATCCGCCCGGCAGCTTTGCCAGCGGCTATCATCTGACCTCCGATCTCGTCGATCAGTCGATCCGCTTCATCGCCGACCACATCGCCGACCGGCCCGATCTGCCCTGGCTGACCTGGCTCGCACCCGCCGCCTGCCACGCGCCGCATCAGGCGCCCGCCGATATCATCCAGCCGTATGATGAGCTGTTCTCCCATGGCTGGGACGTCGAGCGCGAACGACGCCTGGCGCGGCAGAAGGCGATGGAGCTGGTGCCTGATGAGACCAGGATGCCGCCGCGCAACGATGGCGTGAAGGCATGGGACGAGCACAGCGCGGAGGAGAAGCGCGTCTTCACCCGGCTGCAATCGGCGTTGATGTCGGACAATGGCGCCAGCCAGGAGGGCGGGCCGCTCGGCTTCGTCAACGCGATGGGCCCGTATAATTTCCGGCCCGAGCCGATGCCGGAAAAGCTGCGGCGGCTCGACGACATCGGCGGGCCCGATACCCACAGCAATTTTCCGCATGGCTGGGCGATGGCGTCGAACACGCCGCTGCGCCGCTACAAGCAGAACACCCATGGCGGCGGCATCCGCGATCCCTTCGTGATGAATTGGCCGAAGCGGATCGCGGCGAAAGGCGAATTGCGCGACCAGTTCGTCCACGCCTGCGACCTGACGCCGACGTTGCTCGAATTGATCGGCGTCAGCGCACCCGACGGGATCGGCGGCGTTGCGCAGATGCCGATCGAAGGCGAGAGCTTTGCGCGTTCGATCGCCGACCCCGCAGCGCCCTCAAAAACCTCGGCGCAGTATTTCGAGATGTTCGGCCATCGCGGCATCTGGAAGGGCGGCTGGAAGGCGGTCGCCTTCCACCCCTCGGGCACGCCGTTCGAGAACGACAAATGGGAGCTGTTTCATCTCGACAAGGATTTTTCCGAAGTCGATGACCTCGCCGACCGGGAGCCCCAACGCCTCGATGAGATGATCAAACTATGGTGGAGCGAGGCCGAGAAGCACAACGTGCTCCCGCTCGACGACCGTTTTGGTCCGCGCTTTGCGGAAAACGCCGCGCGGTTTCACGGCGCGCGCAACAGATTTGCGTTCCACGCCGGCATGGGCCACGTGCCGACCGACGTCGCACCCGACGTGCGCAGCCGCAGCTACACCATCGAGGCCCACGTCGAGATCGGCGAGGGTAGCGCGGAGGGCGTGCTGATCGCGCATGGCGATGCGACGTCGGGCTACAGCCTCTACGTCAAGGACGGCATGCTGGTGCACGATCTCAACATCGGCGGCGGTCATGAGATCGTGACGTCGGGCCGCAAGATCGGACCGGGCGCACACCGGCTCGGCATGCACGTCGAGCGCCTGGTGCGCAAGGAGCCGCCGGCCAAGGGATCGCGCACCGGGGTCAGCGAATACACACTGTTGATCGATGGCGAGCCTGTGGCAGCGCTGCAGACCCAGCTCGGCTTCCACAATTTCATCTCGTGGTCCGGCCTCGATATCGGCCGCGACCGCGGCAGCCCGGTGTCACATTACGACGCGCCGTTCGAGTTCACCGGGAAACTGCTGCAGGTGACGGTCGCCATGCATGACGACCAGAAGCTCGACGGCGAGGGCGTCGGAAACGCGGAGATGGCGCGGCAGTAGCCTCCGTCATTGCGAGGAGCAATTGCGACGAAGCAATCCATCCGTGTTTGCGGGACGATGGATTGTTTCGCTTACGCCCGCAATGACGGTCTACTTGATCTTCTCATACGCCGCGGCGAAGTCGGCGAGCGGCATCGGGATGGTGATGGTTTCCTTGGCGAGGCTCTGGAACGAGACCTTCAGCTGCTTGCCCGATTTCATCGCCGCCAGCATGTCCGGGGTGATCGCCGCATTGCTGTAGCAGCCGCGCGCCTCGCAGGTCTGGATCTGCAGATCCGTGGTCTTGCCGTCATCGACCTGCAATTTGCCGCCGGCCGGCAGATTGAGCCCGAGCGGCAGCTGGATGACGGCGACCGGCGCGCGGGTGTCGCTGGGCACGCGGATATTGATCAGCACGATCAGCTGTCCGGTCTTGGTGAGGACCGCGGTTTGCTCCATTGCGCATTCCAGCGGCGCGTCGCGGCTGGCGCTGGTGCAGCGTACGATCCAGCCGGCGGCGGGATTGTTGGAGGGCGTCTCGGCCTGGGAAGGCGTCGGGACGGCCGCGCTCTGTGTCCCACGCGGCGCGGCTTTGGCCTTCGGCGCCTGGGCGTGGCTGTGGCTGTACGACGCAAACACCACCGTCAGTGCGGTGGCAAGGCAGGCAAAAATCTTCACTAATCCGGCTCCGGCACGAGGTGCTCTCGGATGTGCCGGTACTCGCGTAAAGTCAAGTCACTCGGCGGCCTGCTTGACCTGTTCGTCCTGTTTCCGGTCGTGATCGGCTTCCGGCGACCGTCCCCAGCGTGCAAATGCATTGGAGAGCCGGTCGAGATAGAGATAGACCACCGGCGTCGTGAACAGCGTCAGCGCCTGGCTGACGATCAGGCCGCCGACCATGGCGTAGCCGAGCGGCTGGCGGATTTCCGATCCGGTGCCGGTGCCGAGCATCAAGGGCACGCCGCCGAGCAGCGCCGCCATCGTCGTCATCATGATCGGACGGAAGCGAAGGATCGCGGCTTGACGGATCGCAGCCTCCGGCGACAGATGCTCGTCGCGCTCGGCCGAGATCGCGAAGTCGACCATCATGATGCCGTTCTTCTTGACGATGCCGATCAACAGAACGATGCCGATCAAGGCGATCAGGCTGAAGTCGAAGCCGAACAGCATCAGGATCGCGAGCGCGCCGACGCCCGCCGAGGGCAGCGTCGACAGAATCGTGATCGGGTGAATGTAGCTTTCGTAGAGGATGCCGAGGATCAGGTACACGACCACGAGCGCGGCCAGGATCAACAGCGGCACGGTGCCGAGCGACTGCTGGAAGGCTTGCGCCGTGCCCTGGAAGCTCGAGTTCAGCGTCGAGGGCGCGCCAAGCTCGACCATCGCCTTCTGCACCGCGTCGGTCGCCTGTCCGAGCGCCACGCCCTGTCCGAGGTTGAAGCTGATCGTGATCGCCGGGAATTGGCCCTGGTGGCTGATCGAGAGCGGTCGTACCGGCACGCTGGTCCAGGTCGCAAAGGTCGACAGCGGAACCTGGTCGCCCGTCAATGGCGACTTGATATAGATCTTGTTCAGCGTATCGAGATTGCCCTGCAGCTCGGGCAGTACTTCCAGGATCACGTGATAGCTGTTGAGCTGCGTGAAGTACTGCGTCACCTGGCGCTGTCCGAACGCGTCGTACAGGGTGTCGTCGATCAATTGCGGCTGGATGCCGTAGCGCGAAGCGGTGTCGCGGTTGATCTTCAGTTCAAGCGTGGTGCCGTTGGTCTGCTGGTCGGTCGCGACGTCGCGCAGCTCCGGCAGCGTCTGCATCTTTGCGAGAATCTTCGGTGCCCATTCGTTGAGCTCGGCCAGATTGGCGTCCTGCAGCGTGAACTCGAACTGCGTGCGGGTTGGCCGGCCGCCAAGCCGGACGTCCTGCGCCGCCTGCATGAACAGCCGCGCGCCCTCGACCTTTTCGAGCTTCGGCCGCAGGCGGGCGATGATCTGCTGCGCATTGGCCTTGCGCTCATTGCGCGACTTCAAGGTGATGAAGAGATTGCCGTTGTTGCCGGCCCGGCCACTGCCGCCGATCGCCATCGCGACAGAGGCGACATCGGGATCCGCCATCACGATCTGACCGAGCGCTTCCTGCTTGCGCTTCATGTCGGCAAAGGAGATGTCCTGATTGGCCTCCGCGGTGGCGGTGATCAGGCCGTTGTCCTGCTGCGGGAAGAAGCCCTTCGGGATGACGACGAACAGGTAGACCGACAAGCCGAGGGTGGCGAAGAAGATCATCAGCGTGGTGAATTTCCAGCGCAGCGCGACGTCGAGACCGCGCTCATAGGCGTGCAGCGTTGCGTCAAAGGCGCGCTCGCCCCACTGGTAGAAGCGGCCGTGCCTGACTTCGCTGTGCGCGCGCAGGAAGCGCGAGGCCATCATCGGCGTCAACGACAGCGACACGATCATCGACACGAAGATGGTCATCGCCAGGGTGACCGCGAATTCGCGGAACAGGCGGCCGATGATGCCGCCCATCAAGAGCAGCGGGATCAGCACGGCGACCAGCGAGATGCTGATCGACAGGATGGTAAAGCCGATTTCGCTGGCGCCCTTGAAGGCCGCGGCCATCGGCTTTTCGCCTTCCTCGATGTAGCGCGTGATGTTCTCCAGCATCACGATGGCGTCGTCGACCACGAAGCCGACCGCAATGGTCAGCGCCATCAGCGACAAATTATCGAGCGTGTAGCCGAACACCCACATCAGCGCGCAGGCGCCGAGCAGGGCCAGCGGAACCGTCACGGTCGGGATCACCGTGGCCCAGAAGCTGCGCAGGAAGATGAAGATCACCATCACCACCAGCGCGATGGTGAGCAGCAGCGTGAACTGCACGTCCTCGACCGCGGCGCGGATGGTCGTGGTGCGGTCGCTGATCAGCTCGATCTTGATCGCCGGCGGGATTGCGGCGACCAGCCGCGGCAGCGTCGCCTTGATCTTGTCGACGGTCTCGATGACGTTGGCGCCGGGCTGTTTGAACACCACCAGGAATACGCCGCGTTTGCCGTTCGCCCAGGCCGCCTGCTTGGCGTCCTCCGGGCCGGTGACGGCCTGACCGATATCGCGGATGCGCAGCGGACCGCCATTGCGATACGCGATGATGACGTCGTTCCAGTCCTTGGACGCCAGCAACTGGTCGTTGGCATAGATGGTGTAGGCGCGCGTGGCGCCGTCGATATTGCCCTTCGGGCTGTCGACCGTCGTGATGGCGATCTGGCTGCGTACGTCTTCCAGCGACAGGCCCTTGGCGACCAGCTTCGCCGGATCGATCTGGACGCGGATCGCCGGCTTCTGCTGGCCGCCGATCAGGACTTGGGCGACGCCGGAAATCTGGCTGATCTGTTGCGCGAGCTGGGCATCGACGGAATCGCTGACGGGTTCACCTTGCGATAGGTCGGCGGCGAGGGCAGATTTTTGGGCAATTGTCCGCCGGCCGCATTGATCGCCGCCTGCACGTCGTTGGCGGCGCCGTCAATCGACCGATTGAGGTCGAACTGAATCGTCACCGATGCCGTACCCAGATAGCTCGTCGACGTCATCTGGGCGACGCCGGGAATCTGCGCGAACTGACGCTCCAGCGGCTGCGCCACCGAAGTGGCCATGGTCTCCGGACTGCCGCCCGGCAGGTTGGCGGTGACCTGGATGGTCGGGAAGTCGACTTGCGGCAGCGGCGCGACCGGCAACAGCGGATAGGCGACCAGGCCGACGAAGAGGATGCCGGCCATCATCAGCGAGGTGCCGATGGGGTAGCGGATAAAGGGTGCGGAAATGCCGTCGCTCATTTCTGCCTGACCTCTATTCCTGCTTGACCTTGGGCTGCGCCGGATCGGAACTGGCGACCGCGGTGCTGACGAGCGTGCCCGGCGAAACCTTGAATTGACCTGAGGTGATCACCTGCTGGCCCGGCGACAGGCCTTCATCGACCACCGAGCGTCCGTCGATCGACTGGCTGACCTTGATCTTGCGAAGCTCGGCCTTGTTCTCCGGATTGACGACGTAGCCGTAAAGGCCGTCGGTTCCATGCTGGACCGCGTCATCCGGAATGACCGTCGCGTCCTTCAACGTCTTGACCAGCAGCCGCGTCGACACCGACTGTCCCGGCCACAGCGCGTGGTCCTTGTTGTCAAACACCGCCTTGAGCCGAATAGTCCCGCTCGAGGTGTCGACCTGGTTGTTGATCAGCGCCAGCGTGCCCGTCGACAGCACGCGCTTGCCGTCGGTCGAGAGCGCAATCGTCTTGGGTGGCGCGGCCGCAAGCGCCGCCTTGATATCGGGCAATTGATCTTCGGGCGCCGTGAAGATCACCGCGATCGGCTCGACCTGGGCGATGGTCACGATCCCGCTCTGGGTCGCGGCGTTGACGATGTTGCCGACATCGACCTGGCGCAGGCCGACGATACCGGAGATCGGGGCCTTCACCGTCGCATAATCGAGCTGCGTTTGCGCATTCGAGATCGACGCGTCGTCGGCGGCGATTTGCGCGGTCAATTGCGCGACCGTGGAGCGCTGGGTATCGGTCTGCTGGCGCGTCGCAAACTCGCCGAGCTTGGTGAAGCGCTGCAAGTCGAGATTGGCGTTGGCCAGATTGGCCTCGTCCTGCGCCTTCTTCGCCTTGGCCTGATCGAGCGCCGCCCCGAATGGCCTTGGGTCGATCTCGACCAGCGTATCGCCTTCCTTGACGAACTGGCCTTCCTTGAAGGCGATCCGATTGATCTGGCCATCGACGCGGGTGCGAACCAGCACGGTGTTGAAGCCCTGCACCGTGCCGAGGCCGGTCAGATAGACCGGGAAATCGGCCTTCTCGACGGGGGCGATCTTCACCGGTACCGCGGGACGGGCAGGGGCCGCGCGCCTCGAGGCGTCAACCTGCGCCGCGTGCTCGCCGCCGTATCGCTGCCAGCCAAAATAGCCCGCCGTACCGACCGCTGCGATCAGCAAAACCCAACCAATTTGGCGCGATCTGGACATGGAGGCTCATGTATTTCGAGAAACAAGTAATGGGGCTTTAGGGCCGTTCCCGGTCTCGAAACTTATAATGTTCCCGCAGCTTCGGTGTACACACACTACAGCTTGAAAATCCTAAACATTTGGAAAGGTTTAGGGCCCCAGCGGCCGTGCCGTTCAACGCTCTCCCGCTCCGGCTGCATGGGTGCTCGGAAAAAAGCCGCCCATTGCCCAACCCCTCCGCGGTCCGCGGCTGGCGCGCCTTCGATCGCTCATCGGGACGGGCGCGATATCACGGGCCATTCAGGAGCGCGCCGGTTTGCTGCAGGAGCAAGGGGAGTCGAACCGGTTGAATCCGGCATCGATGTCGTCCATATCGCGCGCCTCACATCAGCGACGTCGGAGGACATGATGGATGAATTGAACGGACGGATGATGGCCTGCCAGATCCTGATCACCGGACTGATTGCGCGCGTCGCCAACGACAAGCCCGATCCATTGCGCTTCCTCACCGATTTTCGCGACGAGATCAAAGCCGTGGTGAAGGGCGTCAATATCGCCGGAATGGAAAACACCGATCGCGTTCGGCAAGCCGCGCAGCGGACGGTCGACGAGTTGTTTTCGCTGATGAAGCCGCCGAGCATCGACTGATCTTAGGCGAAGCCGATGATGCAGTTTGACGATGCATTTTCACGCCAAACCGCGCGACATTTTAGAACCGTTACAAACGCGCCTTAGAACGATTCAAAGGCGAAGATTAGAATCGTTTTGATCTGGACCTATTCAAATATTACCGCGCTGTAATCGCGTTGACCCTCCAATTTGCGCTCTGTACCAACCTCGTTGGGACAGTTCGTCGCACGCGATGCGATCGGACTGAAATTCACTTGGGGGCGCGTAATGAATTTAGCAAAAGCACCGAGGTCGCTGCGTTTTGATGTGGCAATCAACTCGGTCGATCAGGGGTACGAAAACTATTCCGGCACCAAGGTCTCGGCGGTCGCAGGTCTGATCGCGGTGGCGTCGTTCTCCGGCGCCGAAGCGCAGCAACCCAATTTGCCGCCGGTGACGGTTGACGCGCCGGTCGCGCGGCCACGCCCCGCGGCGGCAAGGCCCTCGCCGGATCAGATCCGCGCCCGCAGCGCGCTGCGTCGCGCCGCGCAACGCTCGCAGCCGGCGCAGGTTGCTGCCGTGCCGTTTCCCAATGCCGGCGGTCTGCGCGCCGATCGCAATCCTTACGCGGATGCCGCGGCGCCCTACAAGGTCGATCGTCTGCAGGCCTCGGGCAAGTTCCCCGAACCGCTATTGAACACGCCGAAGACGGTGACGGTGCTTTCCAAGGAAGTCCTGGCGGACAAGAACGCCACCACGCTGAAGCAGGCGGTGCTCTCCACTGCCGGCGTGACGCTCGGCACCGGCGAGGGCGGCAACGCCTTCGGCGACCGCTTCTTCATCCGCGGTTTTGACGCGCGCAACGACGTCTTCCTCGACGGCATGCGCGACGCCGGCGTCAGCGTGCGCGAAAACTTCTTCACCGAGCAGGTCGAGATCCTGCGCGGGCCCGGCTCGTCGTTCGCCGGCCGCGGCACCACCGGCGGCGCGATCAACATCGTGTCCAAGCAGGCGACGACCGAAAAGAGCTTCTACAACATGGACACCACGTTCGGCACCGATCACACCAAGCGCGTCGTGCTCGACGTCAACCAGGTGATCAGCCCGACGCTGGCTGTACGTGCCGGCGGCCTGTTCCAGGATGCCGGGGTTGCCGGACGCGACTACATCAAGGACGACCGCGACGGCGCGTTCATCGCCGGAAAGTGGACCCCGCTCGATACCGTGAAGATCTACGCGAACTATATTCACACCAACCTGCACCGGCGTGCCGTACTATCGGCCGGGGGCCCCGGCGCCCAATAACCGCTTCACCAGCACCGCGGGCGGCCCGTATACCGACTTCGGCGTCAACCGAAATACCTTTTACGGACTTGTGAATCGCGACTATTACAGCATCAAGCAGGACATCGGCACGGTCGGCGGCGAGGTCGCGATCACCCCGGATCTGACGCTGAGCAACAAGACCCGCGTCCAGCGCTCGGTGCTCGATTATATCGGTACGCTCCCCGAGGGCCCGAACGCAGCGTTGGGCACGGTGAGTCTCAATCCGCAGAGCCGCTATCAAGTCACCGAGAACGTCGCCAACCAGACCGAAGCGACCTACAAGTTCGATGTCGGCGGCTGGAAGAATACGGCGCTCGGCGGCGTCGAGATTTCGCGCGAGATCGCCAGCATCGACAAATATGCCGGCCTCAGCTCGGAACAGCTTCCGGGCGGCACCACAAGCGGATCGATTCCGGGCGCCAATGTCTTCGCCCCGCAGTTCACGTTTGCCAATGTCGGCACCAATCCGACATGGGCCGGGCTGCCAACTAAAGTGGCGATCGATACCAAAAGCGCCTACCTGATCGACACCGCCAACTACAACGATTTCGTCATCCTCAACGGTGGCGTTCGGTTTGACGATTACAACATCAAGGTCTCTGGTTTCGGTACGCAGGGTACCACGCCAAACGTGTTTGGCGCGCAGGAACAGCACTACGGATTACCGAACTTCAATCTCGGCCTGACGCTGAAGCCGCTGCCGATCGGCAGCGTCTATGTCGCCTACGCGACGTCGTCCAATCCGGTCGGCGCCGAGTTCGACGGCACTAGCGTGCAATATGGCGGGCTTGCACCTGTGCTTAATGGTAATCCCAATCAGATTTTCGGACCCGAAAAGAACAAGGCGATCGAGGCCGGCACCAAATGGGAACTGTTTGACAGGCATTTGCTGGTGACGGCGGCACTGTTCCAGACGGAGAAGGAAAACGCGCGGGAATCGCGAACAGTGAACGGCGTATCTCTCATCTCGGCCGGCGCAGCGTATCGCATCCGCGGCATCGACCTCGGCATGAGCGGCAAGCTCACCGACAAATGGAGCGTGTTCGGCGGCCTCGTGCTGATGCAATCGGAGGTGACGCAGTCGCTCGTGCCGTCGATGTTGACCAAATACCAGCTCACGGATGTCTGGGAGATCGGCGGGCAGGCGGTGTACCGCTCGAAGATGTATGGCGGCACCTTCCTCGCCGCCAACCAGGGCACGGAATTGCCGAGCTACTGGCGCTTCGATACCTTCGTGGAAGCGAGGATCGATCCGAACTGGACGGCAAAACTCTACGTCGCCAATCTCACCAACAAGCTCTACTACGACGCGCTCTATCAAAGCGCGACGCCGTTCGTGTTCGTGGCGCCCGGCCGTAGCGTGAGCATGATTCTTTCCGCCAGGTTCTGATGCTGATCTGTGTCCCCGATGTGCTTGATAAGGCCGATGTGGCGGATTTTCGCCGCATCATGGACGCCAGCGCCTGGGAGGATGGCCGCTCCACCGCCGGCGCGCAATCGGCGCTGGTCAAGCGCAACGAGCAATTGCCGCCGGACAGCGAGGTCGCGCGCAAGCTCGGCAACCGCGTGTTGTCGGCGCTCACGGCCAATC
>WNGE01011255.1_pt2 | contig 10247 bp, 6 predicted proteins | sample 5400651 | NCBI WGS metagenome assembly WNGE01 (sample SAMN13153370, study PRJNA577476) | soil metagenome | isolation source: 60 cm soil or saprolite under grassland replicate 2 | place: USA:California | collected 2016-06-15
GATTGTGAACCACTCCTTGTCGCCTCCGCCGGCGAGCCGGTCGGGTTGCAGTTCTGTCCATGATTGACCGCCGTTGGTTGAGCGGAACATATTCTCACAAAAAAAGGACAGGTTAACGTCCGATTGCAGACTGAGGTAGAAAAACTGTCCGATCTCATCGGAGTTTGTCACCGGGTCGCTGCGAAAGACGTTATTCTCCAGAACACCGGGGAACGTCCAGTGCGTGCCGCCATCGGTTGTAAATCCCCAGCCGGCCTGCCGGAAACTGGATGTTACACTGTTGAACTGCCTCCAGGCAATTGTCATCTTGCTCAGGTTCGTTGGGTCAACGGAAATGGAGCACTCGTTCGCGGCGTCGCCGAGGATGTTGTTCCCATTCGCATCGACGTTTGCCTGGAAGCTCGTAAATGAACCGAATTGTGAGATCATTCGCGGCGAAGTCTCTATCTTTCGAGGAGGCGCAGGCGGATTACCGTACGTTTCAAGTGGCTCATTTCGGGGCACCCTGCGCGTCGGTGCCAGCTGGGCTGAGGCGCTGGCCAGCGTAATGAGCGAAAGCAGGCAAATGAATACGCCAGCCTTTAACATTCTAAAATGGATCATCATAACAAACTCCTTGTGTGAACCGTCCCGGGATTACAGGCAAAGCACATGGCCGTCAAGGCAAAAAAGAGGAGGCAGCACAGAAGGTAGTGTTGCTCCATTGTCAGTTCAGCTGAAAGCTGCGCAATTGGATGTCGGCCAGCTTGGCTGACTCGGCCGCCAGGCTCCCAGCCTGGCGAGACACGGCAGGCAAACTGCCCGCCAGCCGAGTCAGGCTGGCAGCCTGACATCCGATTCTCCCGCGCTCTCAACGGACAACCAACAAGCACTACTAACACAAAACCAGAGAACGGGTTTTGAAGATTCGGTCCCCTCACGGAGTCCTCCTTAGAATTAGAGTGCGCTCGGGTCTCGTGAAGACGCCTGTCGTACCGACCGCCCACAGCGTGCCACCCGGTGTGGCGGTGATCCCGTGCAGGCGATTATTGGAATTTTGGACGTTCGGACTCGGAACAAAATTCCACTGCGAGCCATCCCAGTTTTCTGTCAAAGTGAACTGGGCACTACCTTGGAGAGGGACAATATACTGACCCGCAGCCCAAATGTTGGTACTCGATAGTGCGACGATACCGATGAGGACCTGATTGGTAGCGTTGGGATCGAAAACCGGAGTCGGAACGACGCTCCAGCTTGCGCCATCCCAATGGATACATCGTTAGATGTAACGGCGGCTACGCCAAACAGAATATTATCCTCCGTACTGTCGTTAGGACTTGGCACAACGCTCCAGGCTGAGCCGTTCCAGTGCAACGTCAGCGTGCGCGCTTCCTGTTGCGATCTGCCCACGGCCCAGACATCGTTTGAGGCGACCGCATCCACTCCGAAAAGGATATCGTCGTTAACGCTCGGGCTGGGCACGATGCTCCAGGTGGCCCCATCCCAGTGGATCGTGAGCGGATGATTATTAAAGTTGCTATCGGATGAGTAACCAACGGCCCAGATGTCATTAGCCGACACCACCGAAATTGCTTCCAAGACGTTGCCACTGCCGGCGACATTGGGACTGGGAATAATGCTCCACGCCACTCCGTTCCAATGTTCCACCAGCGTGCTGTAGGTGCTGCCGTTCGCGGCCTGACCGACGGTCCAAACGTCATTTGCCGCGACGACGGCAACGCCATTGAGGAGATTGTAGCCGTTCGTCGCGTTTGGACTCCTCACAAGAGACCAGCGTGTGCCGTTCCAATGCTCAGTCAGAGTCCGGTAGGCGAAAAGCGACTGGTTGAAGGCCCATCCGACTGCCCAGACATCACTGTCAGTCGCGGCTGCGACCGACGACAAACTATTGGCCTGCGTACCGCCATTAGGACTGCGGACGACTTCCCAATCGGCAGCCCGGGCCGAGTGGCCTGCAAAGAGGGTGAGAATGACAAAAACGGATGCATGATGTATTTTCATTGTGAATTATTGCGTTTCGGCAAAACCCCTTTTGCCCGGGGCCCATCTGCTGGCAACTAAGGATTCGTAACAGTTTTGTTACTTTTCGTCATCAATCTACGCCGGCTGCTGAGCTCGTGCTGCTAGGCTGATTCCTATGGCGAACACCAAAGGGTCCGCCTTCGAGTAATTTCCTGGTAACTTTGCGAGGGTGATATTGGGACTCCTTTGATTCCTGTAGACTATTCGTTCGCTTCAATCTCTCCGAAGAGGCCGTGCTCTTCATCGGCGATGCCCGCAGTGAAGTACAAGTCGGTACCGACAAATAGAAGCGACCACAGGCCATCGAACACCAGCGGCGTTCCATCGGCTTGCGACAGGACGCCACGGTCGTCGCCCGTGTTTAGGTCAAACGCGTTGATTCGGCCGTTTCCGAAATTGCCAACCAGCAATGAACCGCTGGCTCGTCCAAAGCCTTGGGGTGCCCAGGCAAGACCCCACGGCGAATTCAAGCGGCCGCGCGAAATCAATCGTTGAATGAAATTGCCGCTAGTGTCGAACACACTCACGAAGCCGTGACCCGGACCAGGAACGTCGTCCTTTCTTTCCCGATCTTGTTTTGCATAGGTCACGTAGATGAGACCGTTGATATTCTGAATTCCGAAAGGAGCGTAGCCATGCGGGATGGTTGGATCAATGAAGCTGGCTTCCACCTCCTCCCAATTTTGATCGTAGACGTCCACGGTGCCCTCGTAGAAATTGGTTACGTAAAGGAAGTCTCCAGCGGCCGTCGACGCCAGCGTGGCGCCCTTGTAAACGGCTCCCTCGTCCCCATCGTCAACAGCGAGAATGGCGTGGTCGGGTGAAACGTCCGAATTCCAGCCCGAGATACCTCCGTCCTCGCTCACAAAAATGAATAGGCTCGGGCCCGAGACTCCATTTTGCGTGATGACGAACCCAGGTCCGTTGTTGATGACCTGGCCGGTCGGTGCGCCGCGCTCTTCGGTGCTGCTCGCCGAGGGTGGGATCTGGACCACCAGCGGTACAGGCACGCCTTCCTCAGTGTAGACCGTTGCCAGGCCTACTTCAGCATCGGATACCCAAAAGTTTCCGGTGCTCGTCGAGAATGTGAGCCCCCATGGGTTTACCAAATTGGGGTCGGTGTGCAGTGCCACTCCGGGGATGTCGGACACAAGATTTGTCCAATGGTAACCGGCAGCCCAAGAAGAGGTTGCCGTAAGAAGCAACGTCCCGGCCGCGCAGATGTACGCGAAACGCTTCCATGCTCCGCGGAACAGGGATTCTGTTGCTGTAGGTTTGCTGTTTGATTGCATGTGATTCATTTTCATAATTTCTCTAGTTGAGGGGTTAATTGTTGGACCGTGCGAGGTTGTCGAACAAGGCTTTGGCCTGGGCGGCATCTTCGCACGGACGATTCGTAACGGCTCTGTTGCTTTGTGGCTTGAAACCGCACCATGAATTGTGCGGCAAAAGTATGGGCAACATTGCGAACTGCTCCTTTCGTACAACAAACATTCGCGCGGGGTCAGCTTACTGGCCGCCAGGGAATAGTAACAGTTTTGTTACTTTTCGTCTGAGCGCAGTCGAACGATCAACATCAACGACAAAGTGATTGCGCGGCGAAACCGCCGCGTTCGAAGAATGCGCAATGATTCTCTGGGGACCACAGGCCGCTGGCCTGTAGTTGCCGGCAACATTTTTGCGCATGTTAGTTGGAGTTCACGCCTGGAGTGCCCGGGTCTCGACAAGCTGCCGAGACCTACAGGTTCGTCACGGCGAATCCGTCCTGTGACGGACTGGCAGCCTCTGCTCCCCCAGAAAATGAGGATTCGCCGCTTTCTTGAAACAGGCGAAAGATTGGTGTTGACCGACTGAAAACGAGCGGCTAAAGTCGGTCGATTACGTCAACCGACGTTTCGACGTATCTTCGGCACAGCTGAATACGCCAGTGGGGCTGGACCTACGCTGGAACACCGCTTTACGCGATCTCAAGATCCAAGTGGAACCAAAGGAGTCAGGCCGAGTAAGGAGACCCTATGAACGCCCCTCTCGTAAAGGTCCCCCTGTCTTTGGTCTGTGCGATTTTCGCCCTGCTGGGAACCATCAGGAGCGCGGCAGATATACCTCCAACGATCACGCGCCAGCCTTACGACAAATCAGCGACCGTTGGCGAGCAGTGCATTTTTCAAGTCACAGCGACCGGAACCGAGCCGCTGAGTTACCAGTGGCGACTGAACGGCACCGATATTGATAGCGAACATGCCCGGACTTCCGATTACACCACGCCCGCGGCTGTGCCAGAAGATAACGGCAACGTCTACTCCGTCGTGGTTAGTAACAGCGCCGGAAGCGTGACCAGCGTCGATGCCGTTCTGACTGTTCCTCCGAATGAAGTTTTTGGCACGGCAGCGGATGGCTCTGTCTTGCACTGGGACGTCTATACCCCCGAGGGCACCGGGCCCTGGCCGGCATTCCTGCTAATTCACGGCGGCGGCTTCGTGGCCGGATCGCCCACGTCGAATCAGGAGGGAGTTACCATTTGTAGGGACTTGCAGGCGGCCGGTTACATCGCTTTTGCCGTCACCTATCGCCTCGCTCCTCCAGGTCACCTTCGCGATCAAACCTCGAGCGGCCACGCCCCAGAGCAGTATGATGATGTGAAACTGGCGTGCCGAGCGGCCCGGGCCGATACGCGGTGCAATGGGCTGCTGGGGGCAGTTGGCGGCAGCGCCGGCGGCGCGCATGCCGCCTGGCTGGCCGGGGACAACTCAACGACCACCGACCCCCCATGGTCGGGGCAGGACCGCCCGGATGTTGTCATTGCCATGTCAGGGCCGTATGACTTCCTCGATTATCGCGACGACATCGATAACCTGGACGCCTTTGTCGATGAAGTGACCAATTACTGCGGCGTGCCTGCGACTCGATACCCAACACCCGAGGACGCAGCTATCCTGACAGCTAACTCGCCGGTCACCCCGCCTGACGCGACCGTGAAGCCTTTGCTTTTGTTCGACTCCACTGGCGACACTCAACCCTACTATGAGCAGGATGACATGGTCGCCGCGCTCGATGCAGCCCTGGGCGACAATCCGCCGAACTATGAGGCCTACACGATTTCCAGCAATGACCATGGATTCAAACTCTGGCTCGACACTATTACCGAAACTGGCGAGACGGTGAAGGACCGGACACTGGCTTTCATTGCTTCTGCCTTTGCCGCGGCGCTGCCGGCGATTACGACTCAACCTGCCGATCAAACAGTTATCGTAGGCAGAAAGGCGACATTCAGCGTCATCGCCAGCGGAAGGGCGCCCTTGAGTTATCAATGGAGGAAAAACGGCACAGACATCTCAGGAGCGATCGATAGCACCTACACGACAGCCCCGACCAGAGACTCCGACAATGGCACAGTCTTTACAGTGGTCGTCACCAATTCCCTTGGAAGCGTGACGAGCAACAATGCCACACTCACTGTAACCTCGGCTTTACCTCCGACCATTACGACTCAGCCTTCTAATAAGAGGGTCCACGTGGGACAAACCGCGAAATTCAACGTGATGGCCACGGGCACGCCGCCGTTGAGTTATCAGTGGAGAAAGAATGGCGTGAACATCGACGGCGCGACGAGGTCGTCCTACACCACTCCACCGACCACTGAGGAAGACAATGGAAGTCTCTTCTCAGTCGTTGTAAGTAATAGCGCCGGCAGCGTGACCAGTAACGATGCGACGCTGACGGTGCGATAATCAAACACGTAGGATCCAATCCAAGAAAAATCGGTGCCGTTGCTTTTCCGCGTCCTTTATTCCCCAATCACCCACTGCGCGAAACAGACTGCCGCACTTGTTCTTTTCGTCAATGTGGCACCTGGGTGCGGATCAAGCGGTGAGCGCTTGTGGACTCTTGCTTTTGATTTGGCTTGACCTTGCAAGGCTTGATTCGGTATCGTTCTTCGCTGGTTCCATTTCACCTATGAAAATATCATCCTCACGCCGCTTGCTCGTGTTCCACTTTCCTCTCAGCCGCGCCGCCCGAACCGGAGCGCTCTTCCTCTTACTTCTCGTGGGTCTCTCGGCGGCCCAGCCTTGCTCAGCAGATGACGGCGGCACGCTGGTGGTTGCGCGAATTTCTCACACTGCAACCTTATTGGCGAACGGGCACGTTCTCCTGGCTGGCGGCAGGCGGCAAAGCCTTGGTTCCGTACTCAAGGCTTCAGAGTTATATGACCCCGAAACTAATGTTTGGACGGCGACTGGAGACCTGCATCAGGAGCGCTTAATTCACACTGCCTGTCTCCTGCCCGATGGACGGGTGCTTGTTGCCGGCGGGATAAATCATTACAACACTTGGCTGGACAGCGCTGAGATCTATAATCCCGCCAGCGGTCACTGGACCTATACCGGCCGCATGAACGTGCCCCATGCGTTCTGCGAAATGGTCCTCCTTCCCAACGGCCTCGTCCTTATGACCGGCTCCGTCGAGGGCACGTCAGAGCTTTACAACCCCGCAACCCGCACCTGGACGGTCACTGGCAGCATGAATCACCCCCGGTATGATGGCCGGACTACTTTGCTGCCTAATGGAAAGGTTCTCGTTGCTGGCGGAGACTTTATTCCCGAGGCTGAGCTTTACGATCCAGCAACCGGCTTATGGACTGATACTGGTAGTCTGGTCACCCCGCGTCGTTTGCAAGCCCAAACTCTGATGGCTGATGGGCGTGTCCTCGTGGCTGGCGGCACAAACTATTCTGGTTCATACCTAACCAGTGCGGAGATTTACGATCCCGCAACGGGAATATGGACCCAGACCGGCGATATGATGGAGGGCCGTACTGCGGCTACAGCCAACCTGCTACCGGATGGGGGAGTATTCGTTGCAGGCGGGCTTAACGTTTCGTTCATTGGGCTCACCAGCATCGAAGAGTACGACCCCCTGCAACAGGCCTGGCACGTTAGTAACTTAACGCTCCAGTATGGGCGCTTCAGCCATACCACCACTACGCTTCTCGATGGCAGCCTGATTGTAGCTGGGGGATCCCACACGGGGTTTCAGCTTGTCCCAAACGCCGAGCTTTTTGTTAGGCCACGCTAAAAAACAACGCACAACATAGTACCAAATTAAGAACAATCGACGCTGAATTATCTCGCTGTAGCAGAACGAACGAGGAATGCCTGCCTCTCAACCCTCGACCATCAACCATCGACTTATCTTGGCGGCCGCATGAACTCGATCGTTGTGCCGTCGGGGTCGCGCACGTAAACGACGCGCTTCCCGGCATTCGGGCCCGAAGTGAGGGTTTGCGGTTTGCCCGCTGCCTTCCAACCGGATGCTGCGATCGTCTTCAGCACCGCGTCAAGATCATCGACCAGCAGGGCGACATGCACCGACCCAACGTCGCAAGGTCGATGACGGACATGTTTTCGGTCGGGCGGGGCAAGGTACTCGAGTAACTCGATCTTGTGACCGCCGGGCGCTTTTAGCACCGCGAGCTTGATCTCAGCATCGGCGACACCGGTAATCTCTTTGGCCATTTCGCCCGTTTGATGCGCAGTATGCGAAAACTCGAATCCGAGCACATCACGCCAGAATTCCAGGGATTTTTGAAGATTCGAAACGGTGATGCCGGTGTGATCGGCGGCAATGATGCGAAATCCCGTCTTACTCACAGAATCAGTCTAACCGCAGATTTCGCAGATTACGCAGATTCCAAAGACGAGAATACCAGATAAAATCAATTGGCGGCTGCTAATCTGTGTAAATCTGTGAAATCTGTGGACGATTGTTATCCACCGCCGCTATGACCTTGAGCTCGATGGCGATCGGCGTGGGCAGCGCGCCGACCTCGACTGTCGTGCGGGTCGGATTTGGTTTGCCTGCCCCGGCGAAATATTCCGCGTAGACTTTGCGAGCTTAAGGCGAACGGACCGGTACGCTTCGACCAACCCGATTACTGTACGTGGCGCTGCGCGACGATCAAAGACTTCGCAGTGCTCGGAATTCCGTTGGTAAAGACGGTCACCAACGCCGGGCCCAAAGGAAAGCCTGTTACCGGGACAGAGGTAAAGCTGGTGTCCGACCAACCGGCCACCGGATCGACCGGCAGAAAAGCGACCTGGCTGTTCTCGATGCTACGCAACTGCACGATCGGGTAATTGCTAGATGAATCTTGGGTGTTCCCGCTGGAAGCTTGCGAGATGCCCTGGAAAAGTGAACCCGTCAGTCTCAGCGGATTTCCAGAGATAAGTCTTCGAGGAGCTCTCTCGATTACAGGCTGCCAGTCGCTGCTGAAACCAAGGCCGACATCGTAGAGTTCGGCGCTCGGGGTATAGGCGCCCCCGATCCCGTAACCGGTGGCAACGAGCACCTTTCCGTTAGGCAACAATGTCGCCGTGTGGTAAGCGCGCGCGGTCGCGAGACTGCTAGTGGTCTGCCAGGTCCCGCTCGCCGGATCGTAGAGTTCCGCGGTCTCGGTAGGTACGCCCGGAAAGCCTCCAGTGTAACCGCCTTCGACCAACACTCTGCCGTCAGGCAGCAAGGTGGCCGCATCTCGGCCGCGTGTGGTGGCGAGGCTGCCAGTGCGCTGCCAGGTCCCGTTCGCCGGATCGTAGAGTTCCGCACGCGCTATCCAGAGAATATCGAAGTTGTAACCGCCGGCCACCAGCACCTTGCCGTTGGGCAGCAACGTGGCCGTATGATTAACCCGTTTGGTCGCGAGGCTGGCCACTTCCGTCCAAGTCCCGCTCGCCGGATCGTAAACTTCGGCACTGGTGAGCTGATCGTTCTCATTCAGGTTGAGACCTCCAGTGACCAGCACGTTACCGTTCGGCAGCAAGGTGGCCGTGTGCGAAACGCGTGCATTGTGAAGGCTACCAGTCATGGTCCAAGTTCCGCTGGCTGGATCGTAGAGTTCGCAACTGGCAACCGCCCCCTGCAAAATGACGTCGCCACCTGCGACCAGGACCTTGCCATTGGGAAGCAACGTGGCCGTGTGATCACCCCGACGTTGAATCAGGCTTCCGGTTGTCATCCAGGTGCCGCTCGCGGGATCGTATAGTTCCGCGCTGTCGAGAGTTTGCAAGGGAGTGAGATAATTAACGCCTGCTGCGACCAGCACCTTGCCGTTAGGCAGCAATGTCGCCGTGTGATGGGAACGTCCGGTGACGAGGTCGCCGCCAGCAGTCCAAGTCCCGTTGGCTGGGTCGTAAAGCTCCGTCCTCACGACAGTGTTGAAGTGAATATCGGTTCCGCCGGCAACGAGCACCCTGCCACCGGGCAGCAACGTGGCGCTATGTGCGACAACTGGGGTGGCGAGACTGCCGGTCGTCGTCCAAGCCCCGTTCGCCGAGTCGAAGAGTTCTGCGCTCGTCAAACGCTCATAGCCAGTGCCGCCACCGGTGGCCACCAGCACCTTTCCGCTAGCCAACAATGTCGCCGTGTGGTTAGTGCGTACGGTGCTCATACTGCCGGTCGTTGTCCATGTCCCGCTCTGCGGATCATAGAGTTCGGCGCTCGACAGTGGCATGGCGGGAAATTGTTCACCACCTTCGACGAGCACTTTGCCATTGGGCAGCAACGTGGCCTGATGAACAAAACGTTTGGTCGCAACGCTGCCCGTGCCCTGCCAGGTCCCGGTTGCCGGATCATAAATTTCGCAACTTGCTATCTCGTTAATGGGATTAGTAACGAAACCGGCGGCAACGAGCACCTTGCCGTTGGGCAGCAAGGTCGCGGTATGGTAGGCGCGTGCTTGCGCGAGACTCCCTACTTCCGTCCATGTTTCGCTCGCTGGATCGTACACTTCCGCGCTCGAGTAAACCTGGCCGTTGATGGCGTCGTTACCGCCCGCTACCAGCACGGTGCCGTTCGGGAGCAAGGTTGCCGTGTGATGCCCGCGGCCCTGATGAAGGCTGCCAGTCGCGGTCCAGGTTCCGCTCGCTGGATCGTAGATTTCACAACTGGCGAGCGGCGTGAGATACTGGTAGCCACCTGCGACCAGGACCCTGCCGTCGGGAAGTAACGTGGCCGTGTGATGCCAACGGGCCGCAGCCAGGCTTTCCGTAAACGACCAAGTGCCATTTGCCGAGTCGTATAGTTCCGCGCTCGCCAGCTGCTGCTGCCCAAATGGACGACGAACGTCATTACCTGCCGCGACCAGCACTTTTCCGTTAGGCAGACAAGCTCGCGGTGTGCCCGTTGCGACCCTCGTTGAGGTCACCGCTCACCGACCAGGTGCCGGTAGCTGG
>WNGE01032959.1_pt1 | contig 10246 bp, 7 predicted proteins | sample 5400651 | NCBI WGS metagenome assembly WNGE01 (sample SAMN13153370, study PRJNA577476) | soil metagenome | isolation source: 60 cm soil or saprolite under grassland replicate 2 | place: USA:California | collected 2016-06-15
TCAGGCGCTCGAAGGGATGGCGCTGATGGTCGTATCGGGAGAGGTATCGTCGTCATCGTTCACCTCAAATAACGGGTGCGTGATAAACCATGCCTGGCTATCAAACGGCGGCTCACCATTAACCGGCTGCACGCGCAGATATTTGCCATTGGGTTCCAGTACGTGAGCATTAACGGTATCGGCCAGCACCGGCTCCAGCATATGCTTTAAAATCGTCTCGCGCAGCGTGAGCGAATCGATGGGGAAGAGCGTCTCCACGCGCGTATTCAGATTGCGCTGCATCAGATCGGCGCTCCCTAGATAGATCTCAGCATCGCCGTGATTACCGAAGTAGTAGACGCGGCTATGTTCCAGGAAGCGTCCCACGAGGCTACGCACACGAATATTCTCGCTGATGCCGGGGAGACCAGGGCGCAGGCTGCACATGCCGCGAATAATGAGATCGATGTTCACACCAGCCTGCGATGCCCGGTAGAGCAGGCGGATCATATCGGGGTCCGTCAACGCATTCATCTTGAAGATAAGACGACCATTACCGTGTTCCTCGTGCAAGTGGATCTCGCGTTCGATGCGCTCCACAATGCCGCGTCGCAACCCCACGGGAGCGACCAGCAATTTTTGATAAGTATTCTGCCGCGAATAGCCGGTCAGCGCATTGAAGAGCGCGGTCGCATCGGCACCGAGCTGAGGCTGGCAGGTAAGCAGGCCGAGGTCCTCGTAGATCTTCGCCGTCGAAGCGTTATAGTTACCAGTTCCAAGGTGGAGATAGCGGCGCAGACCATCCTGCTCCTTGCGTACCACCAGGGCAACCTTGGAGTGCGTTTTTAAGCCGATCAGACCATAGACCACATGCACGCCGGCCTTCTCCAGTTCCCTCGCCCAGCCAATATTGTTTTCCTCGTCGAAGCGCGCCTTGAGCTCAACGAGCACAGCCACCTGCTTGCCATTTTCCACCGCCTGCAGCAGGTTACTGACGATCGGGGAATTTGATCCCACGCGGTACAGCGTCTGCTTGATCGTAAGCACTTGAGGATCATCGGCGGCGGCGCGAATAAACTCGATCACGCTATTGAAGCTATCGTAGGGGTGATGAAGCAGAACATCGTGTTTGCGAATGGCTGCGAACATATCGGCCCCGCGCTGCAAAAAAGCGGGAACACGCGGATTGAAGGGCGGGTCCTTCAGATCCGAGCGATCCAGGCTATGCAGTTCCATCACATCGCCCATGCCCAGCGGCCCATCGATAACAGTCAGGTCCTGAGAGGTAATTTCCAGACCATTAAGCAGCAAACTGCGGATGCGCGGGGGCATAGAAGGATTAACGGCGAGATCGACGACCGCGCCAAAGCGTCGATCTCTCACCTCCTGCTCGATATACTCCAGCAAATCAGATGCCTCATCCTCCTGTAACTCGATGTCAGCATCGCGCAACACCCGGAACGGGTACGACTCCCAGATATCGAAGCCAGAAAAGAGCATACTCAAGTTAGCAGCGATAACCTGCTCGACCCATACAAAGGCAGCTTCCTTTGAATTCTCTGCATCTCGGTCTATAGGAACAGGCACCAGGCGTGGGAGAGTCGGGGGCACCTTCAAGCGTGCAAAGTTCTCACCATGTGCAGCGTCGGTGATCACAACAGCCAGATTCAGGCTTCGGTTAGAGATATGCGGAAAACGATGACTGGAATCAACAGCAAGCGGCGTTAGAACGGGAAAAATCTCATTCTCAAAATACTCGCGCATAGTGTTGCGTTGCTGCTCGTCCAATTGCTCATAATCAAGGATATGGATACGTTGAGAGGAGAGAAGGGGTAAGAGATTATCGCGCCAGTAGCGTCGAACCTCCTGAACGAGCGGGGCCAGGCTCTGTCGGACGGCGGCCAGTTGCTCTTCAGCGGTGCGGCCATCGAGGCCACGCAGCGACTTGCGAGAGGCGACCTGATCTTTCAGGCCAGCCAGGCGGATCATAATGAACTCATCGAGGTTAGTCTCAAAAATGGAGACGAACTTCACGCGCTCCAATAGAGGATGGCGGTCATCCTTTGCCTCCTCGAAGACACGGCGATTGAACTCAATCCAGCTCAGTTCTCGATTGATGTAAAGATCAGGTCGCTCCAGGTCCACTGGTACCGAGGGAGCCTGTGGTGTGTTATAGTCCATAGCTTGAGTGGTCCTATTGGCTATACATAGTTACTCTATTCTACCATCCACGTATAGAACTGTGCAAAAGAACTCTGGCTTCTCGCCAGTGTATCTTAGTGTAACATATAGCGCAGTATTCCGTGAGGAAGGATATGAGGGAATAAAGCGAACATGACGGGAGTTTAGACAAGTGATACCCGTCCGCCAGGTGGCATTGGATATGCCATAAAGTTAGTGATCATCTAAAAGTCTCAGGAGGCAAAAACTATCTTGACATCAGGGAAGTTGCTGATGTATTATCCACAGGTGGGAACATCTAACTTTTTTGAGCGGGCGGTTGCTGAAACTGGTAGACAGGACAGACTTAGGATCTGTTGGTGATGAACCGTGAGAGTTCGAGTCTCTCACCGCCCACTACGTGATGCACTATGCTGCGGGAGTGGCTCAGTGGTAGAGCATCTCCTTGCCAAGGAGAAAGTCGCGGGTTCGATCCCCGTCTCCCGCTCCAATCTGGCGAGGCCAACCGCACTGGTTGACCTCGGTGGGCAAGTACATATGCAGCAAAACATAGATCACAACGCTTTGATGAATGCTGAGAACGTAAAGACTGCTAGCTCCTTTGTGGGGTGGTCTATGGGTGGTGATTGCCTCTCTGTACTTCCTGCTGTATAGTTTCACTAACACAGTTTCAGAACGATGCAGTACAATATGATTAAGAAGATTTTTTAGGAAGAACCCTTTGGAGGAAATGTGAAGGTCTCTGTTGAAAAATTGCCGACAAGCGAGGCAGTCCTTGACATAGAAATAAGTTGGGACGAGATGGAGAAAGCCTCGGACAAGGCATATCGCAAACTGGTACAGAAGGTAGACGTACAGGGTTTTCGTCGCGGCAAGGCTCCGCGCTCTATACTGGAACGCAGGCTGGGGAAAGAATATATCTATCAGGAAGGTCTCGACGACCTTATCTCGAACGCTTATCGCGAGACGCTCAAAGAGCACGAGCTGACGCCAATCACGCAGCCGAAACTGGACGCGCCAGAAATCGAACTTGGGCAGCCATATCACTTTAGCCTGACCGTTCCGATCATCACGCCCGTAACCCTGGGCGATTACCGTTCGCTCCATTTTGAGCGTGAAGAGGTCAGCGTAACCTCCGAGGAAGTCGACAAAGAGCTAGACGCGCTTCGTAGTCGCCTGGTCGAATGGAACGTTGTAGAGCGGCCCGCGGACTACGGCGACCGCGTCACCGTCGATCTGAAGCTCACGGCTGAGGACCAGGGCATCTCCGACCTGAAAGACAATCCCTTTGAGCTCACAAAAGAGCGTCATGGTCTCTTTGTCGGTATGGACGAGCAGGTCGTTGGCATGCAGGCGGGCGAAACAAAAGCGTTCACAACCACCATTCCCGAGGATTATAGCAATACCAAACTGGCCGGGAAACAGGCTGATTACACCGTCACGCTACACAAAGTAGAGGAGAAGCAGCTTCCCGAGTTGGACGATGCCTTTGCCGCTAAGGTCAGCGAAAACGAGTATCAGACGTTGGAGGATCTGAGCAAGGGCGTCAGCGACAATATCCTGGAGAGCAAGAAGCGCCGCGTGCGTGACGAACTACGTGACAAAGCCATAAATGCCGTCATCGACCAATCGCAATTCTCCATTCATCCCTTGCTTATAGATGAAGAAGTGGAAGAGATGGAGCACAGGCTCTCGCACTCACTGGAGCACCAGCATCTCTCGATGGATCAGTACCTGATGATGATCCGTAAAAATCGGCAGGAGTTCCGTGACGACCTGCGTCCCGACGCCGAGAACCGCGTAAAGCGTACACTTGTATTGGACGAGATAGCGAAAAAAGAGAACGTCAATATCGAAGCTTCGGAACTGGAGCAGATCTTCCGCGCATATGCTCAGGCAGGCGAAGAACTGCCACAGACGGAGGCGCAGATCCGGGCACTGGCGGTCAGCTATCGCCAGGAGAAGACGCTCTCTCTCTTAGTAGATTTGACAACCGATCCTGATCCTGACGCAGAAAGCTTTGCAGAAGAGGCAGAAGAGGCGGCTATAGAGAATGCCGAGGCTGCCGCTCTTGTTGGCGAAACGATTTCACCTGACGACCTCGAAGTAGAAGAGAAGATCGAGGAGGCGGTGGAAGCGTCCCCTCTACCAGGCGAACCAACGGCGAAGAAAGTAGAGTAGAAATGCGACCATCAGATGCGTTGTTGCACTTGCAGGAAAGGTGACACACGTGGCAAACTCGAAAAACATGCGTACGACCTACCGCTGCTCATTCTGCGGTAAGAGTCAGGACCAGGTTCAGCGCTTGATCGCCGGGCCAGGCGGTGTCTATATCTGTGACGAATGCATTGATCTCTGTCGAGAAAATCTATGATCAGTTGAGCCACTATGTCATCGGACAAGAGCGTGCGAAGAAGACTCTGGCGGTAGCGGTATACAACCACTACAAGCGCATCGGTGTAGGTATGCAGATCGACGATGTAGAGCTCGGCAAGAGCAACATCTTGATGATCGGGCCTACCGGCAGCGGCAAGACGCTGTTAGCGCAGACGCTCGCAAAAGTACTCGATGTGCCATTCTGCATCGCGGACGCCACGGCGCTGACCGAAGCGGGATATGTCGGTGAGGATGTCGAAAACATCCTGCTGCGCCTCATTCAGACGGCGGACTTCGACGTAGCGCGCGCCGAGCGGGGCATTGTCTACATCGACGAGATCGACAAGATCGCGCGCAAGTCAGATAATCCTTCTATCACGCGCGATGTCTCTGGCGAGGGCGTACAGCAGGCGCTGCTCAAGATCATCGAGGGAACGGTCGCCAACGTGCCGCCGCAGGGTGGGCGCAAGCACCCACACCAGGATTTCATTCAAATCAACACCGCTAATATTCTGTTTATCTGCGGTGGAGCATTTGAGGGGCTTGACAAGATCGTCGAGCAGCGCCTGGGCAGTAATAAGAGCATCGGCTTCCGCGCGAACACAACGCCCGAAGAGAGCACAAAAATGGAAGAGGCCATCCTGGCACAGCTCATCCCGGATGACCTGCTCAAATACGGCCTGATCCCTGAGTTCGTGGGTCGCCTCCCGGTCGCGGTCTCTCTCAATAGCCTTGACAAGGCAGCGCTGATCCGCATTCTGACGGAGCCCAAAAACGCCATTATCAAGCAATATCAGAAGATCTTCCAGCTCGACCGTGTAGAGCTCGTCTTTACCAATGACGCCCTCGAAGCGGCGGCGGAAGGCGCACTAAAGCAGCGTACGGGTGCAAGAGGACTGCGCACCATCATCGAGGAAGTACTGCTCGATGTCGAAGATGAGTCTGCTTGACGTAGGCTCATCTATTTTTGCCAGGAGTTTTATCATCCTTGTAGTTATGCAGTCAAAATAGACAGGCGGAGACCAATGAGTGAGCAGGAACGCCCGGAAAAGACGCAGGATACAGACGAAGTATACCCGCTTGTGGCGTTAAAGAACATTGTTGTGTTTCCGCACAACCGGCACGCGTTAAACATTGCGCGTGAGAAGACGGTACGCGCCGTCGAAGAGGCCATGATGCGTCCCGACAGAACGCTCATTGCCGCAACGCAGCGCGAGGCCGACATCGACGATCCAGAGTCCAAGGACATCTATCCTACAGCCGCGATCGCCGAGGTCACAACGATGCATCGCCAGCAGGACGGGAGTCTGCAAGTACTGGTGCGTGGCATCAATCGCGTCAGGATCGAAGAATATGTTGATGCCGAGCCATTTATTCGCGTCAGGGTCAGTATGTCAGCCGAACCGCAGGTGAAAGGTCCTCAGGCCGATGCGCTCGTCCGCCATGCCACCAACCTGTTCGAACGTTATGCCCAGCTCAACCGCCGCTTCTCAGTTGAAGATATCAACTCGATCGTCGCCCTCAAAACCGCCGCGCGCCTCTCCGATACCCTTGCGGCCCACCTCGTTACACAGATGGACCAGCAACAGGACCTGCGCGAGACGTTCGATCCACTGGAGCGCCTGGAGAAGATCTGCGTGATCATGGGCAATGAGATCGAGATCCTTGAACTTGAAACGACGATCCGTAGCCGCGTCCGTTCGCAGGTAGATCGCACGCAAAAAGAGTTTTATCTGCGAGAACAGTTGCGCGCCATCCAGGAAGAGCTCGGCATGGAGACTTCCACGGAGGCTGAGGAGCTGCGCTCGAAGCTAAGAGAAAAAACCTTTCCGGCGGAAGTAGCGGCCAAAGCACGCAAAGAGATCGATCGCCTGGAACGCACGCCCGCCCAATCGGCGGAGCTTGCCGTGATACGCTCTTACATTGACTGGGTGCTGGCGCTGCCCTGGATCGAGAGCAGCAAAGACGTCTTCGAAATCGAGACAACGCGCCGCATCCTCGACGAAGATCACTACGGGCTCGAAGGCATCAAAGAGCGCATCATCGAGTTCCTGGCCGTGCGCCAGTTGCGCCAGCAGTTCGCCAGCCGTGGTGGCCTGGTCAAGAGCGAAAGCCAGGGGCAGATCCTCTGCTTCATCGGGCCTCCGGGCGTCGGCAAAACCTCGCTGGGTTACTCTATAGCACGTGCGCTCGGACGCAAGTTCGCCCGTATCTCGCTGGGTGGAGTGCACGACGAGGCCGAGATTCGCGGACATCGCCGCACGTACGTCGGCGCACTACCGGGGCGCATCATTCAGAGCATGAAAACGGTAGGTGTGCGCAACCCGGTCTTCCTGCTCGACGAGATCGACAAACTCTCCTCGGAGTATCGCGGCGACCCAGGCGCGGCACTGCTCGAAGTCCTCGATCCCGAGCAGAACAGCAGCTTTACCGATCACTACCTTGAAATGCCCTTCGACCTCTCCGAGGTATTCTTCATCTGCACAGGCAACGTTAAGTACCAGATCCCGCGCGCGCTGGCAGACCGCATGGACATCATCGATCTGCCAGGCTATATGTTTGAAGAGAAGGTCAACATCGGACTGCGCCACCTCCTGCCAGAAGTGCTGCGCGAACACGGTCTAACGCCAGAGCAGCTCACAATCCGGCAACCAGCCATGCAGCATATCGTCACCGACTATACGCGTGAGGCCGGGGTGCGTAACCTCGAAAGGCAACTGGCGAACATCTGCCGCAAAGCCGCGCGCCGCGTGCTTGAGAAGCCAGGTACGCATATCCGTCTCACTGTAAGCAACCTGGAACAGTATCTGGGCTCTCCGCGCTACAATAACGCACCACCATTGCTACGCACCCAGGTGGGCAGCGCAATGGGACTGGCAGTTACAGAAAACGGTGGCATCTTGCTGCCGGTAGAGGTAGTTACGATGGTTGGCAAGGGCGACCTGATGATCACCGGCCAGCTCGGAGATGTCATGCGCGAATCGGCGATAGCCGCGCTCTCTTATATTCGCACGCGCGCCGATATGCTGCATATAGATCCAAACTTTCAGGATGGCACAGACCTGCATATCCACCTGCCCGAGAACGCCATCCCCAAAGATGGTCCATCGGCGGGCATCACGATCGCCACAGCGCTCGTCTCGGCGCTCACGCGTCGCCCGGTACGCGGCGACATCGCTATGACGGGCGAAGTGACGCTATTGGGCAGCGTCCTCGCCATCGGCGGACTGAAGGAAAAAGTGCTGGCAGCGCAACAGGCGGGCATTACCAGGTTAATCATACCTGCCGAAAACAAGAAAGATCTGAACGACATCCCTGCGAAGGTTCGACAACGCATCCATTTCACCCTGGTCGAAAACATAGACCAGGTGATCGAGGCGGCACTGCTCGAAGCTTCTTCCTCAAACGATGAAGAGCCGGGACCAGACGAGCAAAGGAAAGTGGAACCGCTCCCACTGCGATTAGACGAGCGCATGCCTCTCTTGCATGAGCAAAATCTACGCAGCGTATCCACCGATGAGCGGGACGAAGCGGACGGGCAGGATTCTACAGCGCTCATTATCCCGCCCCCCGATTCTATACCGCCGAATTTTTATCCACAGGCTCGTGCAGAGCAAGGTAATACTGACACGAGATAATTGCCTGCCTGGTTCGTTCTACTAGTAGATAAGTAATATCAGTGAAGGAAAAGAGGCCGACTCCTGGACCTCTTATGCCGCCAGACAAGCGTTGAGAACGTACCTATAGCAAAGCATCGAGGCAGTTCACAACTATTGCCTTTCGCGGTATACTATTGGTACACTTACGGAGGCATCTTTTGGTGTTGTGAAGCATGGATAAGAAAACGATTTTCTTCTATCCGCCTTTATTGAAAAGGGATATGTATATGTCTCTTATCAAAACGATCTTATATTCGTAAAGAAGAGAGGGATTTTATCATGAGTTATCAGGGACAGGATCCAAACCAGCAGGGCCAGTATCCCAATCAGGGATACGGCGGCTACAACCCACCGCAACAGCCCCAGCAGCCCCAGCAGCCCCAGCCCACAGACCCGTACAGTGGACAGCAGTATGGGCAGCCAGGCGCCGGTTATGGACAACAAGGCGGCTACCAGCAGCCGGGCACCGGTTACGGACAACAGGGCAGCTACCAGCAGCCCAATTATGGACAGCAGCAGTATGGGCAGCCGGGCAACTATCAGCAGCAGTACGGACAGCCAGGCCCGGAAGGCCCCACGACGATCGGCCTGACACAGAACGTCGCGGCGGGACTGAGCTACGTCTTTGGTTGGATTTCGGGACTCATCATCTTTCTCACCGAGAAACAGAATCGCTTTGTGCGCTTCAATGCCATGCAGTCTATCCTCTTCTTTGGTGGATTAAGTGTGATAAACATCCTGATTCCTCGGCTTACTATCATGGGTAGTGTTGCTTGTAGGGTTTGTAGGCTGGATTGTCCTGATGATCAATGGCTTCCAGGGAAAATACTTCAAGTTACCTATCGTTGGGGACTACGCCGAGAAGTATGTCGATCAGATCAAGGTCTGAGTACTTCTATTCATAACGCAAACAAAGAGGGTTGAAGCTGCATTCAACCCTCTTCATGGGGCAAAATGCGCGACGCTGACATAGTGCGCAATGTAGCCACAAGACCATTCTAGCACCGTCTCTTGCTCTTTGCGATGCCGATGGCTTCCCGCTTGCATTTCTTCAGGTTGGTGGCTCATTGAGGAGAAGCAAGCCCTGACACGCAACCCGACCCGTGGGGTGGAGATCAAAGCGCAACAGACATTGGCTCCCCGCGTGCTCTCCCCGGATCAGCGGTTCGTCCTGCACAACCTGCTTGAGAAGGAGGGCGACCTGCGCGGCAAAGCGATCTTCGCTCTGGGGTACTGGGCGGGGTGCCGCGTGAGTGATGTCGCGCATCTGCTCGTAGAACACACCCATGTCGGTCCACCGAAGATGGCATTCACCAATGGTTCCAGGGCCTCAAGCGACATACCAACCACGAGGAGTGGGAGCTGATTGCTGCTCTCTCGTTTCATGATTTACGCCACGATTTTGCGCATCGCGCCCGCGAGGCCAGCTGGACGCTGGAAGAGCTGGCCTATTATCTGGGCCATGTGACCATGAGGGGGACGCCAGCGATAGGGACCACGGTGCGCTACACGCAGGTGAGTCGAGCATAGGTCAAAGAAAAGCTGAAACTGTTGAAAGGATAGCAGACGATGGAGGCACGGTTTCCTTCCCCAATCACCTGTCCAGTCGTGATCGGTCGCGTGCAGGAGCTCACAACCCTTCGCTTGCTCGTCGATCGAGCTCACAGCGGAGAGGCGCAGGTGGCCCTGGTTTCTGGGGAAGCGGGCATCGGCAAATCACGCCTGGTGGCTGAGGCCAAAGCCTCTGCCGAGGCTTTCGGCTTTCTCCTCCTTGAGGGACAGTGTTTCCAGACGGACAGCACGTCCCCGTATGCGCCGCTGCTGGATCTCTTCCGTGCGTATTTTGCTCGTCGGGCTCCGACCTCTCTGCCAGACCCCATGCACTCCTTCGCCTCGACGCTCTCTCGCCTGCTGCCCGACCTGGTGCTGCTGTTCCCTGACCTGGCGACCTTACCCACGCCACCCTCTGTCGATCCGGAAGAGGAGAAGCGGCGGCTCTTCGCGGCCATGACCCATTTTGTGACGGAGCAAGCCGCACGGCACCCCGTGCT
>WNGE01012098.1_pt1 | contig 10245 bp, 9 predicted proteins | sample 5400651 | NCBI WGS metagenome assembly WNGE01 (sample SAMN13153370, study PRJNA577476) | soil metagenome | isolation source: 60 cm soil or saprolite under grassland replicate 2 | place: USA:California | collected 2016-06-15
CGTGCGATCGCGGATCACGGCGGCCGGCCGCTCTCAGGACCGGCGGTCTTTGCCCATGGCGATTTTGCCCCGGCCAACGTCATCGTTTCGCAGGATCGCCTCGCCGCCCTCATCGATTTCGAATACGCGCGCCTGGCGGATCCGCTGTTCGATGCGGCAACCTTCCACTGGCTGACCCTCCATTTCCACCCGGCCCGCGCCGAGGCCGCCTGGGGGGCGTTCGCTGAAGCGGCCGGCCTCCCGGCGACATTGGCGGGCGAGTCGCTCGGCACGGCCCTGGAGCGGCTCCGCGTGCTGCGGATCCTCGAGCTCGTCGAGGTCGCGGGCCGGCGTGGTCCGGCGATGCGCGATCGCTGGTTGAGCTTGCTCGCGGCGGCCGCCGCATCCGCGAAGCCGGCGTGAACGCAGCAGCATGGCCCGAGCTGCCGTCACCCACATCGCCGTTGCCCACGCTCCCGTTGTCGGTGGCGCGGTTGCTCCGACGTTGCTTCGCGGTACCGTTGCCCGCGGCGCTACCATCCGCGAATGAGCGATGTCGGGCTTGTCCTCGTCGTCATCCTCGTCCTGGTGATCATCTGGCGCGGCCCCCGGACGCTGCCCAGAATCGGTCAGGCCCTGGGCCGCGGAGTCAAGGCTGCGCGGGAGGAGGCCAAGTCGATCGGCGACGGATCCCCGCCACCGGCCGATGACCAGGACCAGACTCCTCGCCCATGACCCCCCGCCATGACGCCCCCGCCATGACACCCAACCCATGACATCCAACCCATGACACCGGTGGGGGGCAGCGATGGCAGGCCGGACGTCATCGACCTGCGGGCCCTCTTGCACCGGCCCGGTCCGGGTAGTCATCGCACGACGATGGAGCTCGACGGCCGAATCGTCGAGACGCTGGCCGACCTGCCGCCTGCCCGTGGTGGCCTGCTCTTCGTCGGCCTCAACCCCTCGGTCGTCAGCGTGCAGGCCGGCCACTACCACCAGGGCCGGCTTGGCCGGCTGTTCTGGCGACGCCTCATCAGCGCCGGCATCCTGCCGGCGGGAACGGCCCTGGACGGTGCCGATGACGCCCTCGTGGCGGCCGGCCCCGGCATCACCGATCTCATCAAGCGACCAACGCCCCGCGACGTCGCCACGAACGCCGAGCTGACCGCCGGCGTCGGCCCGCTCTGGCAGAAGGTCGCTCTGTGGCGACCCGGCGCGGTCGTCTTCGTCTACAAGCGAGGAGCGACCATCGCGGCCGGTCGGACGCTGCCGCAGCGGTGGGGTCAGCTGCAGGGGGTCGCGATCGGTGGCCGGCCGTGCTTCCTCATGCCGGGTCCCTATGCCCCGGCCACCGATGTCGCCCCTGGCCTCAACCTGCTCCGGAACCTGAACGCGGCGCTGCCTGGCTGAGACCGGCGTCCTCGAGGTCCAGCTCGAATCCGAGCAGGAGCAAGCCCGGCTCCGGCTCCCAGTCGCGATCCGGCGCCCGCCGAAAACCCAGCCGCTCGTACAGCCGATGAGCGCCGGTCATGGCCGGCAGGGACAGCAGCGCGATCCCCCGGCGGCCGTCTGCTCGGGCGCGCTCCACGAGCGCCCTCGCAAGAGCCGTCCCCACGCCGCTGCCCTGGGCGGCGGGCGCGACGGCGAGCATCCTGATTCCGGCCTCCCCCTCACGCTCCGATTCGGCGAGGGGATTGTCCGGACCCGGCACGTATGTCGCCCCACCCACGACGCGGCCGGCGTCGTCGAGGGCGACGTAGACCGGGCAGACCGCCGCCCGGCCGGCCACGTCGCGGAGCTCGGCGACATAGCCCTGATCGGCCACCTCCGGAAAGATCGAGTAGGCGGCGACCGTCAACTCGCCGATTGCCTCGTACTCTTGCGGCTTGGCCTCGCGGACTGTCACGACCACGACGGCGTCATCGATCGTTGGCGAGGAGGATCGCGGCCAGCTCCGCCGGATCGGCGACCGGCCGGCGACAGGCGAAATTGCGGCAGACGTAGGCCGCGGGGCGGCCGTCGAGCAGCGTTCTCCCGTCGAGCAGCGGAACGGCGCTCGCGTCGGGCCGGCCGCTCACCGCCAGGACCTGGTTGGGGCGATGGCCCCGGCGGGCGACCGCGACGAGGGCCTGCGTCCGGGGATCGTCGGGCGCACCGACCACCGCCACCTCGGCGACGTCCGCCCGTGCCAGATCCAGGGCAACGAGCCACTGGCCAAAGAACGTCGGGTGACGAGGCGCGACCTCGACCACCTGGCCGAGCGCCGTCTCGGCCGCCTCGCGGTAGCGGCGCTCGCCGGTCAGGGCCGCCAATCGCAGGAAGACCGTGGCGGCCATCGCACCACCCGACGGGATCGCGTTGTCCTGGACCTCCTTCGGGCGCGTGACGAGACGCTCGGCGTCGTCGGCTGCATCGAAGAAGCCGCCGGCCGGATCGGCGAAATGGCCGAGGACCGCATCCATGAGCTCGCGCGCCGCCGTGAACCAGCGCTCGTCGAACGTCGCCTGGTACAGGGCAAGGAGTCCCTCGGCGAGGTGGGTGTAGTCCTCCAGCACGCCGTCGGCCGATGCACGACCGTCCTTCCACGACCGACGCAACCGACCGTCCGGCGGCCGCAGGCCGGCGAGGATCGCCGCTGCCGCCTCCTCGGCGGCCGCTCGATAGCCATCGTTCCACCCGGCGGCATGCGCGTCGGCGAAGGCGGCGATCGCCAGGCCGTTCCAGGCCGCCAGGGCCTTGTCGTCGCGGGCCGGCTGAGGCCGTTCGGACCGCCGGGCGCGCAACGTTGCCCGGGCCTGCTCGAGCCGAGTGGCGACCTCGGCCGGCGCGACCCCGAACCGCTCGGCGACCTCGGCGTCTGAGCGTACCCGGGACAGGATGGTCCGTCCCTCCCAGTTGCCGGCATCGGTCACGCCGTAGGCCGTCGCAAAAGGCTCCGCCTCGATCGGCCCGACGACCTCGCCGATCTCGGCGGCCGTCCAGGTGAACGTGGCGCCCTCGACGCCATCCGTGTCCGCGTCCAGGCTGGCCGCGAACGCACCGTCCGAGGTACGGAGACGCTCGGCCATGAAATCCAGGACGCCCCCTGCCACCGCTCGGTATCGCTCGTCGCCCGTCAGCTGCCAGGCGTGGATGTAGACGCGCGCCAGCTGGGCGTTGTCGTAGAGCATCTGCTCGAAGTGGGGCACGAGCCAGGCCGCGTCGGTGGCGTAGCGATGGAAGCCACCGCCCAGCTGGTCGTGGATGCCGCCGTCGGCCATGGCGTCGAGCGTCCGACGGGCCATCGCCAGGGCGCGGTCGTCGGCACCCGGGCCGGACGCAACCCGTCCGTCGGGGCCGGTCGAGCGGCGGAGGAGGAACTCGATGGTCATCGCGGCGGGAAACTTTGGCGCTCCGCCCCAGCCGCCACGGCGCGCATCGAAGGTCGTCTCGAGCGCGGCCACCGCCGCATCCGGGAGTCCGTCGTCCGCGATCGCCCGGCCGGCCGCCGTGGTGTCGAGCGCCGAGGCATGATCGACCAGCGCGGCGACCAGCCGTGATCCTGAGGCCTCGATCGCGTCGCGGTCTTCGCGCCAGGCCCGGGCGACCCCGGCCAGGACCTGCCGGAACGATGGCAGGCCGTGGTGCGGCTCGATGGGGAAGTAGGTCCCCCCGTAGAACGGCCGGCCGTCCGGGGTCAGGAACACGCTCATCGGCCAGCCACCGCCGCCGGTCAGCGCCTGGACGGCGGCCATGTAGACCTGGTCGAGATCTGGCCGCTCCTCGCGGTCCACCTTGATCGCGATGAAGTCGCGACGGAGCTCGTCGGCCGTGGCCTCGTCCTCGAATGATTCGCGCTCCATCACGTGGCACCAGTGACACGCGGCATAGCCGATGGACAGGAAGATCGGCTTGTCGCCGGCCCTGGCGGCGGCCAGCGCCTCCGGTCCCCACGGATACCAGTCGACGGGGTTGTGGGCATGCTGGAGCAGGTATGGGCTCGTCTCGCCGGCCAGGCGGTTCGTGTACCGCGCCTTCGTGTGCCGCGCCGTGGCCTCGGATCGGGTCACGCGGGGAGTCTCGGGTGGGTCATGCCTCGATGGTAGCGCCGCGGCTCTCCGGGACCTGCCGGGACCTGCCTGGACCCGTATCCTCTGCCCGTGACGCAGCGACCGTCCATCACCATCCTGGGCACGATCGTCGGGACTCTCGGCCGGACGGCGACGATGCTCGGGGTCCTGGCCATCGGAGCGACCGCGGCCACGTTCGCCCTCCGGGCAGCCGGTGCCAATCACGTCCTGGTGTTCGTGGTCTCGGCCATCGCCCTGGCCGGCCTCGCTGCGCTCGTCGGCGAGGGGACGGACCAGCTGGGGCGCCGGTTCGGGCCGGGCGCGACGGGCGTCCTGCAGTCCGCACTGGGCAACCTGCCGGAGCTCTTCATCTCGATCTTCAGCCTCCAGGCCGGCCTCGTCACCGTCGTCCAGACGGCGCTGATCGGCTCGATCCTGGCCAACACGCTCCTCGTCCTCGGCCTGGCCTTCCTGCTCGGTGGTTGGCGGAACGGCGCCCAGACGTTCCACGCGCCGGCCGTCCGGACCATCGCGGTCCTCTTGCTGCTGGCGGTGTCGGTCCTGGCCATCCCCAGCCTGGCCACTGCGCCGGGCGCACCTGACGTCGGCCACGCCCAGGACCTCAGCGTGTTCGTGTCGATCGTCATGATCGTCGTCTTCGTGGCGTCGATCCCGTTCTCGATCTCGGGCGGGAAGGGCGCCAGCGCGATCGACTCTCCCGTGCACGATGGATGGCCTCTCCGCCTGGCGATCGGCGTCCTGGCGGTCGCCGGCCTCGGCGCGGCCCTGGTGTCGGACTGGGTCGTGGAGGCGCTCAAGCCGTCGATGGCCTCGCTCGGCCTCTCGGAGGCATTCGTCGGCCTCGTCATCGTCGCGATCGCCGGCAACGCGGTGGAGAACGTGGTGGGCATCCAGATGGCGATGCGGAACAAGGCCGACCTCGCCATCAGCCTGATCCTCAACAGCTCGCTCCAGGTCGCCCTGGCGTTGACGCCCGCGCTGGTCCTGTTGAGCCTGATCATCGGCAGCAGCGTGTTGACGCTGGTCCTGTCGCCCCTCCTGGCCGCCACGCTGGTCCTGTGCGCGATCCTGGCCGCCGTGATCGTCTTCGACGGCGAGTCGACCTGGCTGGAGGGGCTGGCGCTGCTCGGCCTCTACGCGGTCATCGCGGCCTCGGTCTGGTACGGGCCGCCGATCCAGCCCTGACCTCATCGGCGACGGCCGCACGGCCGGATTTGCTGCCCTGTTTTCACCGGGCGAACGTTGGGCACGATCCAGGCGGATGCGCCCGCCCGATCGCTCTCTCGGGACGAATGTCATCCCACGGGACGCACGTGGCGGGATGCAACTGGGCCTACCGGGCGCGAAGCCGCCGATGACGACCTCGCCATGGCTGCCCAACGTTCGCAGGGCGGGAATGAGGCAGACCATCGAGCCCCTGGGGAGCGCAACGGCCTTAAGCGAGCGGCCGGCGGGCGCTCAGCGAGGCGGGTCGGCGATGGCCCGTTCCACGATGGCGGTGGTCGCCGGGTCGATCGACCGGCGCGGGGTCTCCCAGCGGTGGATCCGCGATCCGGCCCGGAGCACCCACGCCACGGCGATGACCGCCACCGCCAGGGTCGCAGCACCGCCGACGACCAGGCTCGCGGCCGTGCCGTACCGCGAGGCGACGGCGCCGAACACCAGGCCGCCGACCGGCGTCGAGCCCACGAACAGCGTCGTGTACACGGCCATCACCCGTCCGCGCAGGCGGTCGGGCACATTGAGCTGGACGGTCGTGTTGCCGGTCATCGCCATCGCGACGCCGCCCATGCCCACGCCGAACATGAACGCCAGGGCGAGCGGGTAGCTTCGCGTCAGGCCCAGCCCGACGTTGAGCAGTCCCACGATCAATGCTCCGCCAAGGAGGATCGAGATCCTCGGACGCCGCAGGTAGCCGATCGCGACGGCGGACACGAGCGAGCCAACCCCGGACGCGGCCATGAGGAACCCGTAGCCGGTCGCGCCGACGGCCAGGTCGTCGCGGGCGTACGGCGGGATGAGCACCGTGAAGTTCAGCCCGAGCGTCGCCGCGATCGCAACAACGGCCGTGGCCAGAAGCACGGGTGGCGTGCGGCGGACGTGGGCCAGCCCCTCGGCGAGCTCGTCACGAACGGCACGGATGGAGCGCGGCATGTTCGTCGGCGGGAGGGGACGCAGCTCCGATTCACGGATGGCGACGAGGCCCACGATCACCGCTACGAAGCTCAGCGAGTTCAGTGCGAATGCCACGCTGATGTCGAAGACGCCGATCGCCAGGCCGGCGACCGCGGGACCCAGGATCCGGGCCGCGTTGAAGACGGCCGAGTTGAGGGCGATGGCGTTCATCACGTCGTCGCGACCGACCATCTCGATCACGAAGGCCTGGCGGGTCGGCATGTCGATCGCGTTCGAGCAGCCGAGCAGCACGGCGAGCACCAGGATGTGCCAGACCTGGACGGTATGCGTCGCGGTCAGGATCGCCAGGATCGCCGCCAGGACCATGGCCGTCACCTGGGTCGCGAGCAGGGTGCGACGCTTGGGAAGGTGGTCGGCGACGATGCCGCCGAACAGCCCGAGGACGAGCACCGGCAGGAACTGCGCGGTCGCGGTCAGTCCCAGCATGAACGGATCGCCGGTCAGGGACAGGACCAGCCAGGCCTGGGCGACCTGCTGCATCCAGGTCCCGATAAGGCTGATGAGCTGACCGGTCCAGAAGAGGCGGAAGTTGCGATGGCGGAGGGCCCGCCAGCCCTGGGCAATCGATGCGGACGTCATCGGGCGGCCCTGCTCGGCGAACTCCCCGTGGCGCCTGGGGCAACCGAACCGCTGGCCAGGTCCGGGATGTCGCCCGTGCCGCCGGCCGCGATGTCGGCGAGCCGCTCACGCAGTCGCTCCCGTCGAACCGCGGCGGCGGCGACCATCTCCTGGAGCCGCTCCATCTTCGCCCGCAGGATGGCGACCTGGCGGTCCGCCCGCGCGAGCGAATCGGAAAGGAGCGCGTGCCGTTCCCGCCGGTCGGCGGAATGGTGGAACGCCTCGCGCGTGCGAGCCCGCGCGGCCTCGTCCTCGAGCAGTTGGCCGATCTCGGCGAGCGAGAAGCCGGCGTCGTCGCGGAGGGCCTTGATGAACCGGAGGCGTTCGACGTCGGACGCGTCATAGAGGCGATAAGCGCCCTGGCTGCGAGCGGCGGGGTTGAGGAGGCCAAGCTCCTCGTAGTAGCGAATGGAGCGGGTCGTCAGGCCCAGCTCTGACGCGACCTCCTGGATCCGCAGGAGGCGGGCGGGCGTGGCCGGCGTAGCAGGGACGTCGGGCCCCCCGGGCGCCGGCGGCAGTGTGGACTTCACGCACACCAGTATAGGCAACCTTACCGTTCACGTAAAGGTTAGGCTGCCGCACCCGGCCTGGCCCAGGGCGTCGAGGTGGTTGGACTACCCTAGGCTGCGATGCCTGGTAGCCCGGAGTTCCCGCGCGCGCTCTCCGAGCGCGAGGCGGAGATCCTGACGCTCATGCTCGACATGGACGATCCTCGCTTCCAGGCTCTACGAAATCAGGCAAGCACGGCATCCGTCATCGGCCGCTGCCCGTGCGGGTGTGCCACGATTGACCTACAGGTGGACCGTTCCTCCGGCGCGGCGGTGTCGTTGCCCTCGCCGGCGAGCGAGACATGGGCCCGATCGAACCCGACCGACCCAGACTCGTTCTTTGAACTGATCCTTTTCCTCGACGCCGGCTGGCTCAGCAGCCTGGAGATCGTCTATTACGGGAAGACGGTGCCCACAGAGTTTCCTCCCGCGAGCGACTTCCAGAAGCCGACTCTCCGACCGTCGAGCTGAGGCACGATCCGCGTCAGGCGGTCTTGACCGGCACCGCGAGCTCGACCGCGAGGCCGCCCGCAACGCTTCCGCTCACGGTGCCGAGCTGGTGCGCGCCGCCGTCATCCCCGAAGACGCCGTCCGAGGCCAGGCTGACCCCGGCCAAGTTGGCAGCGCTCTGGCTGTAGCCGTCGGTCGCATAGATCGCGTCGCAGATTTCCTTCGGGAGGGCGATCTGCGACGTCGCGATCTTGTTCGACGGGCTGGTCGCCTTGGAAAGGCTCGGGTAGACCTCGAAGTGGATGTGCGGCCAGCGACCCGAATAGCAGGCCGGGAAGACGCTCACGAATGTCGCCACGCCGTTCGCATCGGTCTCCTGCACGCCGCGCAGGTAATTCCGGTCCGTCGCGCCCGGCGAGTACAGCGAGTACAGACCCGCCTGATCGCAGTGCCAGACATAGACGGCGGCGCTCGCCAGCGGCGCGCAGTTGTTCGAGTCGTCCTGGATGGCGAGGCTGATCGTCAGCGGCACGCCCGTGGCGGTCCCGGACGAGCTCCCGAAGCTCGAGCGGATGTCCTTGCGGACGATGCCGCTCTGGTTGAGGACGTCGGGTCCGTTCGAGCCGTCGCCCGGGAATGGTCCGGCGGTCTCCTCGGGGATGACGTCGCAATCGGCGGTGGAGGCGGAGCCGGATGCCGCGCTCGCTGCGGCACCCGACGGCGTGGCGGACGCCGCGCCGGGGGCACAACCGGCGATCGTCAGGAGCCCGACCGCCAGCCCGGAATAGCCGAGGAGCTTCATCACCTGGCGTCGATCCATGAGCGTCTCGACGTCGAACGCGAGGCCCTGGTCGAAGATCGGCTCGTTCTTGTCGTAGAGCTCGCGACCTGGACGCAGCGGGGGTCATAGCCGCCGTCGATCCGCAGCCAGAGGAACTTCTCATGATGTCCATTGCCCAGCTCTAGATGGAGCGAATGATCGATCACACCCCGCTTGAGCGTGGCGTGCGAGATCTCCGTCCAGGTGATCCAACGGTTTCGTCGGCCCGCCACAAGGATGTGTCCGATCTCGTCCAGCCGAAAGGGTCGGGTCGGGCGGTTTGCCGGATCGAGCGTCGGCCGAGTCCCGTGCTTGAGTGTCTTCATGAGCCCGAGGGACCGACGAAGGAGCCCTTGCGGGCACAGCCAAAGCTCGCCATGAATCCAGTCGAACCAACTCGTCGTGCAACTGGCCGTGATCAGCGTGCAGGCATTCGCTACTTCGTCCTTGCGAACCGCGGCCGTCACCTCCAACGTCGCCCGAATCCCTCCACGGCCCGTGTTTGGGCAGTGTACGGCTCGAGATCGCGCTCGGACGGAGATGCGATCATGCGGCCATGGTCGCGAACGCAGTCCCAGGATTCCTGCCGAGCACGCACGGGCTCCGGTTTGCCAACCGGTTCCCCGCGCAGGCAACGATCTTCCTGCGCGTGATGGGTCGGACGGTCCTGGGCATCGGGAACGCGGCCAACGGACTTTGCGGCGGTCTGTGCACGGTCACCCGGCAGCGCTTCGAAGCCGAGCTGCCGCCGTGGGACGAGACCGACCCGCCGACCGGCGGCACGCCGCACTTCCGCGAGCTCGTGCGAAGCCAGGTACGCAGCTTCGAGCTAGGCCGGGTGCCTCTTCGCTTCTACAACCTGTCGGCGGGCCGGCCCGACACCCCCACCGCCCTGAGCCGGCTGTTCAAGCGCCGCCCTCGCGTCGAGGAGACGGTACGCCGCGAATGGCCTCGCATCCGGGCCGACATCGACGCTGGGCGGCTGTCCACGGTGGGTCTCGTGCGCGCCGCCTCCTGGGACCCTCGCCTTCTAGGCCTGAACCATCAAGTCATCGCCTACGGGTACGAGGTCTCCCCTGACGCGCTGGACCTGTCGATCTACGATCCCAACCACCCGCTCGACGACTCGGTTCGCGTGCGGCTTCAGGTGACGATGGATCGGCGCTCGGCCACGATGAGCTACTCCACGGGCGAGCTGCTCCTGGCGTTCTTCCGCGCGCCGTAGGTTCGGCTGGCTCCGGGCCAGGTCGCATGTGCGCGCCCGACTCGAGTTCGAGAGATAACCTCCGGTTTCCGGACAAGCGATGCGCGGCTCTTCGGAGGCGGTGGCCGGCGAGGTCCGGGCGTTCTTGGACGTCGGCGTTTCCCGCCTGGTCGTGCCGATCGGCCCCACCGATGGCGGAGGGCTATGTCGCGGTGGCCGAGCGATTCGCCCGCGAGGTAGTCCCGCTCGCCGAGCGAGAGAAGACGGGACGCAAGCCCCAGCCATGGCCAAGCTTGCAGGTGGAGACCGCCAGCACTGGAGAGGGCCGGAATCGCGGCCAACCTTTGCATGCACAGACTC
>WNGE01012521.1_pt1 | contig 10245 bp, 12 predicted proteins | sample 5400651 | NCBI WGS metagenome assembly WNGE01 (sample SAMN13153370, study PRJNA577476) | soil metagenome | isolation source: 60 cm soil or saprolite under grassland replicate 2 | place: USA:California | collected 2016-06-15
TCGGCGTCGGCCCAATCCGCACCGATGTGGAAGTCGCTGAGCTGCGCGAGGAGAAACGGCTCGCTCACGGCGGCATCATCGTGCCGCAACCTACGCTAGGCGCGGCCCGTGCGGGTACGCGACGGCTGCATGCCTTGCGGTCTGCGTCCGCACGTCGAGGTAGTAGCGCCTGGGATGGTGAAGGAACGCACGCTCGTCGGCACGCGGGATGAAGGCGCAGCCGCTGTAGTAGCCGCTGCCGGACCACGGCTGCGGCGGGACGTGGTTGTCTCCGATCCAGACCTTCACGACGACGCGTCCCGTTCCGGCCCGCCGCAGATAGAAGAAGAGGGGCTGCGAACGCGTGGCCAGCGACAGCTCCCAACAGAAGCTCGGCTTGTGGACCGTGTAGATCGCAGGCGAGAGGTAGCCGTGCGCTGTCCGGTCCCGCTTTGGCCGAATCGGGACGTCGGGGAAATTGACGACGCCCGGCCCGCTGACGCCCACAGCGGACGCAGGCACCGCGAGCCCGGCGGCCAAGGCGGCGGCGACTGCGTGGCGCATGCGTGGCCCGTTCCCGGGAATCAACGGTCCCAACCCGGCCCGCCTCAGTCGGCGTGGTACGCGTGAACCACCGCGTGGCCCTTGCCGCGTGCGATCAACCACCGATTGAGCGGTAGGGCGAGCACGAAAGCGATGATGAGGCTGACGCCGAGGCTCCACCAGAAGAGCGAGTTTCCGAGGCCGGCGTCGATTGCGCCGGGCACGAGCAGGATGAATGCGTTGTCCGCGACTTCCATCACCGAGATCGAAGCCGTGTCCGACGCGAAGGCGATAGGTAGCGCGCGGCGGAACGGGACGCCGCCTCGAAGGACAGGGCCGAGCGTGAGCGAGTAGCCGAACGGGAAGGCCAAGACGACCGCAAGCACGATCGAGGCGACGCTGCCCCAACCCCACCAGGTGGCGAGGATCATTCCGAGGACTTCACCGATCGCGCACCCGGTGAGGCAGTGGACGGTTGCACTTACGGCGGAGCGGTTGAGGGACGGCTGCTGGTGAGACGACGTAGCTGGGCCGCTACGCGATGACTTCGAAGTGCGCCATCATTCCCATCGCGTGGTGCTCGAGGATGTGACAGTGGTACATCCACGCACCCGGACGATTGTCCGGCAGCCACGCGATCCGCACTCGGCTCTTCTTCTGCACATTTACCGTGTCTTTCCAAGTGACCACGGGTGGCGGCTCACCATTCGCCTCGATGACCTGGAAGAAAAAGCCGTGCAGGTGAAACGGGTGATCGCTGCCCGTCTCGTTGACGAGATCCCAGACCTGGAGCTCGCCGACGCGCACGGGGTCGTCGCGCTGGTCGTGGCCGCCGTGCATGAGCGCCTTCATGTCAATCGTTCGGTTCGGCTCGGTTCCCTCGGCGGCGAGCGGTTCGATCGGGGCCGGCACACCAGTCGCCGACACTCGCGACGGAGCGGTCGCACCGACGCGAAGCGTTCCGAAGCAAGCGCGCTCCGATTCGCCCTTGCCGCGGTCGTAAGGAAGTCCCTCGATCTCGATCACGTCCCCCTCGTCGAAGGGGCCCACCGCCAGCTCGACGCGCTCGCCGGGCGTGACGAGCACTTCGGTTGCCTCGCGGGACTCGGACAGCAGCACGCCGTCGGTGCCGATGATCGAGAACGGCCGACCCCCGAGCGAGAGACGGACGTACTTGGTGTTCGCGGCGTTCACGATCCGCCATCGCTCGACCTGTCCGCCGGCGATCTGCAGTTCTGGCTCCTGACGTCCGTTCAGGAGCCGAATGTCTCCCTCGCGCCCCGCGTGATGCTCATGGGGGTCGCCGAAGGGGGACAGCTCGCCGTCCTCGCCGAGCTTCAAGTCGTCGAGGATCACGACTTGCTCGCGATCAAAAGTCGGCTCGTCCGCGCCGCGGACGATCAAGGGGCCGTAGAGACCGCGCTCGATCTGCTCGGTCTCGTTCGCGTGCGAGTGGTACCAGAACGTCCCGGCGTCGGGAACGTCGAAACGGTAGTCGAACGTCTCACCCGGTTCGACTTGCCGTTGCACCGCACTTGTCCCGTCCATCTCCGCGGGAACCCGGATGCCATGCCAGTGAACCAGCGTCGGCTGCGGGAGCCTGTTCGTCAGCCGTACGGCGATCGTGTCACCCGGGTTCGCCTCTATTCTCGGGCCGGGTATTTGGCCGTTGAAACCGAAGCCGGTGATGCTCCGGCCCGGCGCAAACTCCCACTCGACCTCGCGCGCCTCCAGCTCGACCTCGACAAGGTGGGCCATGCGCCCACCCTAACGGGGGCGCGGCGAAAGGTCGAGGTGCGGCGAGGGGAAGCGCAACCGAGCGCGCCTCGGGAAGTCATAGGTCTCCGGCGTCGCCCGATCCTTGCATGCATGGCGGGCGCGCCGTACGCTGACCGCCTTGTCCGCGAGTCGGACGACGACAGGCGAAACCAAGCTCGACCAGGACTGGCGCGAGCTCGGCCGGCGTGTGCGGCTGCTTCGGGCCGCACCTCTCCTGTGGGGTCTCCCGCGCGACCAGCTGCGCATCCTCGCGGAGCTGATGCGGCCGCTGTTTGTCGAGGCGGGGACCGTCCTCTACCGCCAGGGCGACCCGGCGACACGTTTCTTCCTCATCGAGTCCGGGAGGGTCAAGAGGGTGGCGGACGACGTCGAGACCCTCGGCCCAGGTGACACCTTCGGCGACGCGGTTCTCTGGGCCGGACCGAGCGTTCGGACAACCGCCACCGCAGAGTCTCGCTGCGCCTTGTGGACGCTCGACGCGGACGAACTACGTGGCGCCCGCCAGCAGCACCGCTCGCTCGACCAGGCGCTAACGGAGCTACGGCCGGGCGTCGACGCCCCCGCCGAAATAGCACCTGCGGACCGAGGCTTCCGCATCGAGCTGCGTGGGCTCTCGAAGCGCGTGCGCGGAGGTCGGCAGGTGCTCCACGACGTCGGCTTCACGATCGAACCGGGCGAGTTGGTCGCCCTGGCCGGCGGAAGTGGCGCCGGCAAGTCGACGCTCCTCGACGCGATCGCGGGGGTGCGGGCGGCAGATGAGGGAAGCGTCCTCTACGACGGGGTCGACTATTACCGCAACCTCGCCGCGTACCGGTCATCGCTCGGCTACGTGCCGCAGGAGGACATCATCCACCGGGAGCTCTCGCTCGCCGCGACGCTGCGCTACTCGGCCGAGCTGCGCCTGGCGCCCGGCACGCCGCGCGCCGAGATCATCCGAACGGTGGCCGACGCGCTCGATGCGCTCGACCTGACCGAGCGCGCCGGCGTCCGCGTCGGCTCCCTCTCCGGCGGGCAGCGCAAGCGCGCGAGCATCGCCGTCGAGCTGCTGACACGACCGCACGTCTTCTTCCTCGACGAGCCGACCTCGGGGCTCGACCCGGCGATCGGCGCCGAGCTGATGCGGCAGCTCCGCCGCCTCGCCGACAGCGGCCGCACGGTCGTGCTGACGACGCACACGCCGGACGACATCGCCATCTGCGACAAGGTCGTCTTCCTCGCCCGCGACGGCCACCTCGCCTTCGTCGGCACGCCAGAACAGGCAAAGCGCTACTTCGACGTCGACGCCTACGAAGAGGTTTACGAGCGGCTCGGCTTGGAGGCGACGCCCGAGCAATGGGGCCGCCGCTTTGCCGCGGCGAGCGAGCCACCGTTAGCAGACGGGCGGGTCCCGGACACGCGTACCGCGCCGCCTGCCGCGCGCCCCAGCCCCGGTCCAGTCCACCAGTGGTGGACGCTGACCCGGCGTAACGCCGAGATCCTCGTCCGCAACCGGCTCACCCTCGCGATCGTGCTCGGCTCGCCGCTGCTCGTCGTCGCGATGCTTGCGGTGCTCTTCCAGCCGCGCGCCTTCGACTTCGCCAACCCGAGCCCGAGCGCGACGGTGATGATCCTCTTCTGGGTCGCCTTCGGCGGCTTCTTCTTCGGGATCACCTATGGATTGCTTCAGGTCTGCACCGAGCTGCCGATCGTCAGGCGCGAGCGGCTCGTCAATCTCGGCATCGTCCCCTACGTGCTCTCGAAGGTTGCCGTGCTGATGCCGCTGCTCCTGCTCGTCATCGTGGTGATGCTCGGGATCTTGCGCGCGGCCGAGCGTCTGCCTGCCGCCGGCTTCGGCACCTATAGCTCGCTTGCCCTCACCCTCTTCCTCGCCGCCGCCGCCGCGCTTGCGCTCGGACTCCTTGCCTCCGCCGCGGTCACCGACCCCACCCAGGCGACGCTCGCGCTGCCGATGCTCTGCTTTCCGGCCGTCCTCTTCTCCGGGGCGATCCTGCCGGTTCCGCTGATGCCGACGGTCGGCAAGGTCATCAGCTACCCGATGCCGACGCGCTGGGCGTTCGAGGGGCTCGCACATGACCTCGGGCTCAGCCGCCTCTTCGGCGAAGGCGGCTCGAATCTGGGACCGCCGCTGCTCGCACAGTATGGAGACAGCTTCTCGAACGCCGTCTGGATCGACTGGGCGATCATGGGCGGGATGACCGCGCTGCTGCTCGCCGGTGCCTGTGCAGTCCTCGCGCGCAAGTGCCGGACCGCCGGCGACTGACCGGTTGAGCCCGAGAAACATCGGCCGGTTCGCGGAGACAAACGTGACCGACCCGCCCCATCCGTCGACTTTCCTTGGGGAGGGAGCCGCAGAGGTCGGGGCGGGTCGCCTCTAAGAGTACGTGAGAAAGCAAGGTTCGGTTCGGATACCCCCCGCAAAATCGTAGAATCCGCGCCCCTTGGCGACGATGGCGGACCTCGACCGGCTCTCGCTCGCGTTGCCGGAGACTTCCAAGGAAGTCTCCGACGACCGGCGGCCGACCTACCTGGCTCACGGGAAGATGTTCTGCTTCCACCGGCGGCCGCGGCCCGACGCGGTCGACTCGGAGACCGGGGAGCGGCTGAACGACGTGCTCGTTTTCCGCGTCGACGGGCTCGATGCCAAGGACCTGCTCCTCGCCGACCCGCGCGGGATCTTCTTCACGACTCCGCACTGGAACGGGTACGCGGCCGTACTCATGCGAATACCCGATCTGAAGCAGCTCGATCGTGCCGAGCTGCGCGACCTCGTCGTCGATGCCTGGCTGACCCGGGCGCACAAGCGCGTCGCGAAGGCGTGGCTCGCGGAGCACGAGCCGGACTGAGCCCGCCGCCGCTCGTGCTCCTGCACGGCCTCGGCGCGGGGCCGGACGCGTGGCGGCCTCAGGTCGAGACATTCGGGCGCTCGCGGCCGGTCATGGCTCCTTCACTGCGGCTCGACGCCGGGTTCACCGTGAAAGGCGAGGCGGCGCGGCTGTGGCGCGAGCTCCGGCCGGGAGAAGTCGACCTGTGCGGGCTCTCGCTCGGCGCGCTCGTCGCGTTGCGGGCGGCGCTGGACGAGTCGGGCTGCGTACGCCGGCTGGCGCTCTGTGCGGGCTTCGCGGTCCTCCCCAGGCCGCTCTCGCTGCTGCAGAGCGGCCTCGGCGCTCTCGCCGCGCTCCTCCCCGGCCGGTTTCGGGGCGAGCTCGGCGGCCTCGACCGCGCAACGATCCGGGCGATCTTCCGGGAGGGCCGCCGCTTCGACATCCGCAGCGAGCTCGGACGCCTGACGATGCCGGTGCTCGTGCTCGTGGGTGAGAAGGACCGCGCCAACCGGGGGCTGTCGCGGGTGCTCGCCGACGCGCTCGGCGCCGAGCTCTACCTCGTCCCCGGCGCCGGACACGTCGCGAACCTCGACGCGCCGGAGGCGTTCAACCAGGCTCTGCGCGCGTTCCTGGACGAAGACGCGCCGGCGCCTTCGTCTCCCAGGCGTCCGTGAGCAGCTCGCGGAGCATGTCCGGATCGACGCGCCGGAGATCGACGCGCGCCGCGGCGAGCCGCTTGCCCCACCAGACCTCCTCGCAGGTCTCCGGCTTTGCCTGAACTGCGGTGAGGATGCCGCCCTCGTCGACCATCACGTTCATGTGCTCCTCGTCCCACTGGGTCGCAAAGATCTTGCCGTCGACCCGGTACGACGGCCGACCATGGTGATCCTGCTCGACCGCCTCGGGCAAGGCGAGCGCGAGCCGCCGCGCTTCTTCGCGGGAGACCGTCACTTGCCGGTCTGGGGTTGGTACGTGCCGAAGCTCCACACGTGCCCTTCGAGGTCGCTGGCCGTGTACTCGCGCGAGCCGTAGTCGGTGTCTTCGATCTCGCGCGTGATCTCGGCGCCGGCAGCCTTCGCGCGCTCGTAGTGCGCGTCCGCGTCCTCCACCGCGACGTAGACCCCCCTGGGACGCCGGATCGCCGGGGCCGAACATGACGATGCCCGGGCCGAGCGAGACCTCGGCGTGGACGACGGCGCCGTCGTCGCCCCGGAAGACGGCGTGCTCCTCGAAGCCGAACGCCTGGGACAGCCACGCGAGCGCAGCGTCCGGGTCGGCGAACCGCATGAACGGGTAGATGTTGGGCGTCCCCGCGCTCATCTCGTCCTCCTTCGTCGGAGAGGACGAGATTACGGCCCCGCGGCGCCGGCGGCTTGGACGAACGTAACCGGCTCGCGCATGGCAGCTGCAAAGTCGGTCGGGGTCGTGGCGAGGAAGTCGCGGAACTCGCGGTCGAGGTGGGCCTGGTCGTAGTAGCCGCACGTCGCCGCGACCTCGGCGATGGTCGTCTCCGGAGACGAGAGCCGCTCGACGGCGTTCTGGAAGCGCATCAGCCGCCCGATCAGCTTCGGCGGCAGGCCGACGTGCTCCCGGAACCTCGCCGCGAGGTGCTTGCGGCTGCAGCCGAGCTCCCGCGCCAGATCGGAGACCCGAAGACGTCCGGCGGCGGCCGACAGGCGGCGCCAGGCCCACGCGACGTCCGGCGGCGGAGTCTCGGCCGCGGCGAGCCGCGCTCCGAGCATCCTCTCGGTCAGGTCCAGCCGCTCACTCCACGTCTCCGCTTCGAAGAGCCGCTCCTCGAACTGCCCGGTCGCCTTTCCGAGCAGATCCTCGAGCGGCACCATCCGGCGTGCCAGCTCGTGCATCGGGACGTGGAAGAGCATGTGGGCGGCAAGCGGCGTGAGGTCGACTTGAACGCCCCGCGTCTCGCCGTCGTACTCGAGCACCGTGCGGGCATCGTCGGGCCCCGCGACGAACGACCCGAGCGGCACTGGCGCGCGGCCCGGATCGGCTGGATCGACGAGCCCGAGCGGGGAGCCGAGCCCGAAGATCAGGACGACTCCTGGTCCCGGCGGCTCGAGCTGCCTGGTCGGCGCAGCGAGCCGGGTGTCGTAACCGAGGAGCCGGCGGACGTACGGTCGCAGCTCCGGCGCAGGGCGGCGCACGAAATGGTCGCGCTCCACCCCGAAAGCCTAGACGCGGAACTCGCGGTCGGCGATTCGCTCGGCGGGTCGGCGCTCGCGCGGCTCGAGGTCCAGCTGAACGTGCACGTAGCCGACCGTGTCCAGGCCGACCGAGTGGAAGAAGGCGATCGCCTCCCTGTTCCGGCCGGTCGGGGACGCATAGACCCGCTGCACGCCTGCGGTGCGCGCCTCCTCGACGGCACGCTCGACGAGTGCCCGCCCGACGCCTCGGCCGCGGTTGTCCTGTCCCACGATGACCGGCTCGAGCTCCACGCTCTTCGGGTGCAGGCGCAGACCGACGTAGCCCAGGACGCGCCCGGCCTCCTCCGCGACGAGCATCCGCTCCTCGCGGCGAAAGTCGGCGGCGATCTTGCCGTCCGGGTACAGAGCGCGGTGGACCTCGACCAGCTCCTCGAAGAGAGCCCGACAGGCGGGCTCGTCACCCGGCTCGAACTCGCGCACGATCACGGCGAGACTCTAGATTCTCGGCCGAATGGCGGTGCAGCTGGTCTACGAGACGCACTCGATCTCGGTCGACAACGAGCGCGGGATCGCGACCCGGCAGCTCCAGGGCGAGCTCTCCGCGGAAGGGCGGCGGCTCGCCGGGGAGCTCGGCGAGCGGCGGCGGGAGGACGGGATCGCCTGCGTCTTCACGTCCGACCTGCGCAGGGCGGTCGAGACGGCCGAGATCGCGTTTCCAGGGTGTGAGATCGAGATCCGGCAGGACCCGCGCCTGCGCGAGTGCGATTACGGGAAGCTGAACGGCGCGCCGGTCGCCGAGCTCGAGCCGCGCCGACGCTTCGTCGAGGCGCCCTTCCCGAGCGGCGAGAGCTACCGCGACTGCGTCGAGCGGATGCGCAGCTTCCTCGCAGACGTCGCGGCCGAGTTCGACGGGCGGCGCGTACTCGTGATCGCCCACTCGGCCCAGCGCTGGGCCTTGCGCCAATTGCTCGAAGGCGTCCCGCTCGAAGACCTCGTCGACGCGCCTTTCGAGTGGCAGGAAGGCTGGGAGTACCGGGTGCCCGCTAGCGTTTGAGGCCTTGGTTGCCGCTCTGTTCGCCGCACTCGCGCTCCTGGCCGGTGGATCTCCTCCACCGCCCGGTGCGCCGATCCCGCGCGATGCCGAGGCTCTCTCGGCCCGGCTCGAGGCGACGTCGCACGATCTCGCCGCCGCAATCGACCGCTGGCACGCGACCGGAGGCCCGTCAGTCCCGGACGACGTCACGCTCGACGCGCTTTACCAGCAGCGCATCCTGATCCTGCCCTGCAACTCTCCAGTCCGCGACCGCTGCGGGCATTCAGGACCGGCCGCGCCGAGGCCCCCGAGCGGCTCCGCGGCTACTACCTGGAAGCGCAGCGACGGTTCGGCGTCGCCTGGCAGGTCCTCGTCGCCGTGAACTACGTCGAGTCCGCCTTCAACAAGCTGCGCAACGCGAGCACAGCCGGGGCGCAGGGTCCGATGCAGTTCATTCCCTCAACCTGGCGCGCGTACGGGCTCGGCGGCGACATTCGCGACCCTCACGACGCGATCCTCGGCGCCGCGAACTACCTGCACGCGAACGGCGCGCCCCGCGACTACCGCCGCGCGCTCTTCCGCTACAACCCCTCGTGGCTCTACGTCAACGCCGTGCTGCGCTACGCAAGCCGCATCCGCACGGATCCGCGCGCCTACTACGTGTTCTACAGCCGGCAGGTCTTCGTCCGAACGCCTCACGGCCTCGTGCGGCTGACCGGACCGCGCTGAGCGCTACCGGACCCTCAGCGTGCCGTACGCGGTCTGGTAGCCGGCCTTGGTCGCCCTGAAGGTGAGCTTCCCGCGCTTCCGTGGCTTGACCTTGAACGTCGCGGTGCCGCTGCGAGTCGTTCGCGCCACGCGGGCCTTGATTCCTGCGCCGCTGAGGCGCACCAGGACTCTGGAGAGCCGCTGTCCACGGCCGTCGACGACGTACGCCCTGACGGTGCTTGCGTGCCTGCGCCGGGGCGATCCGACAACGGTCAGGCGGAGCTTCGGCAGGAGCCGGATGACCTGCATCTGGCTCCAGTCGCCCTGGTTCCGGTCCTCGTCCACCCCGGCCACACGCCAGTAGAGAGTGCCCCCGGCCGTGTAGCCGTATTGGGTCATCGTCGGCGCGTAGCTCGTGTTGTCCGTCGACGTCGTCTCGACCGTCTGGGAGAAGTCGGGCGTCGAGCTGATCTGCACCTTGTACTCCTTGACGCCGATGCGCGGGTCCCAACTCAGCAGAACGTGGTCGGGAGCAGCATCGGTCCGAGCGTTCGCGGGCTCGCCGATCGTGCGCGTGAACGCCTGCGTCGGGGAGTAGGGCCCGGGAACCTCGCCGTACCCCGCTTTGGGGAACTCGGCGCGAACCCGCCAATGCCAGATTCCGGTCCCGGTCATCTTGATGAAGGAAACCACCGGGGTGCGCAGGCCGTCGAACTCCCTGTGGGTCCCGTCCGGCTGGTCGATCGAGATGTCGTAAGAGGACGCGCCCTGCACCGGGCTCCAGGACCAGACCGGCAGCATTTCGCCGGACGTGGGGTTGTTCGAGCTCGGAACGGGCGCGACGAGGGTCTTCTGGAACGTTCCGACCGGAGACCAGGTCAGCCCGTTCAGGAGCTCGTCGTCCGCCCGGACGCGCCAGTAGAGGACGGTGTCGGCGGGGTAGGTCGTGTTGCTCGAGTACGAGGTCGCGTCCGTGGTGAGGTCGTCCAGAAGATTGCTGAAGGTCGCGTCGGAGGCGACTTCCAGGCGGTAGCGGCGCGCGCCCTGGGCGGCACTCCAGCGAAAGGTCGGCTGGTCGGAGAAGGACTGCCCCGCGGCCGGATAGAGGAGGTTCGGCGGCAGCGACTGCTTCTGGAAGTCGGCCGCCGCGGCGAGCAGTGGGTTCCCGGCCGCGAGGTTGCCGTTGAAGTTCGGCGAGGGCAGCACGGCCCAGTAG
>WNGE01022608.1_pt1 | contig 10245 bp, 8 predicted proteins | sample 5400651 | NCBI WGS metagenome assembly WNGE01 (sample SAMN13153370, study PRJNA577476) | soil metagenome | isolation source: 60 cm soil or saprolite under grassland replicate 2 | place: USA:California | collected 2016-06-15
CATTGCTGCCGCCAGTTATTAGGACTCGGCCGTCTTTGAGCAGTGTGGCCGTGTGATCAACACGTGCCGTTCCCATGGGAGCAACCGCTGAGGATTCACCGGTATTCGGGTCAAAGATTTCGGCATCCGCAATCACAATGCTGGCGGTGTTGCGGCCACCGGTGATCAGCGCGCGACCATCGGAAAGCGCCGTCGCTTTATGCGCGCTTCGGTGAATGGCCATTTGGCCGAGCTGCTCGACCTGAGGGGAACTTGAAGCATCGACAAGCATTGCTATCGCCAGCGTGGCGCCAGCGGCGAGAAGGGTAAGGAATGTTTTGTTATTCTTTTCCAACCACTGGCCAATTAGCGTTGTTCTCATTTGATCATCTTTAACTTTCATAAGCTCCCGAAGTTGGATTGCCCTAGTGGCGACGACCGTCGCACCGCGGGATTCGAATGGATTGGCTCTGCAGTTTTTGTATCTGTGTACTCAAAATCCGATATTATGACAAGTGCGACTGATTATGGTAAATCTGCCCTGTATTGTAAATCAAAAAAGTGAATCACCCTCAGGCCACATCAAATCCCACTGCGACCCAAAGAGTTCTGAGCAGCCGGGATCGGCAAACGAGGCGACGTTTATTATGCCCGTTTCATCAAAGCCGTTCAGTTGGACGATTGGCTGAAGACGCCGAATCCCATCGCGCCGAGACCAATTTATTGTCCCTCGCCATCCGAGACGGCGACGCTTGGGATTACGTGATCATTACGCACATCGGAAGGCGATCGTGGAAGCTGCCGGCACCCGGGTGCCTCCGGACAAACGTGACCTGAGCGCTTCCACGGACGTGAGTGATTTCTCTTCCTCTCCCTCTGAATCTTAATCCTATTCTTATCTCTTTCCCCGAGAGCGAACGCGAAGAATACGAATGCGAATACGAATAGGATTAAGAATAAGAATGCGACGTGAAATCACGCCGAAGTTGGTGGCTAAAGCGATCGCGGATCGCACGCTTGGCCGCGGGTCAATCGCGGGTGATGAGTACTGGTACGACATGCAGATGGCACGCATCGATGCTAAAGGCGAGGCGCATTGGGTGGAAACTTGTTTTTGTGATCCGCCACTGGAAGAAGAGCGCCCCTATTGGGAGAAATTTTTTGATCTCTTGTCGCTAAAAGACGCGCATTCGCGTCATAATTGTCGTCACGAAAACGGGACCGAGCCATGGGCGTGCTGCGATTGCGATTGCACGAAACGCCTGGAAAAGAGACTGGCCCAAACCGGCAAATCGTTTTTGCAGGAGCTCAATTCACTCACGAGCGATTGCGAGCCGTAACCGCGGTCGTCGGCCGCGCTCGTATCCAGGATCGAGCATACAGCATCCAGGATCTATCGCAGTCCGGAGCGGATTGGATTCGAGCACGATTACGAAGCATGAGCAGGAGTATGAGTTCGGGGGCGGACAACGCATCTACGTATCATGATACGTCAATTTGTTTGTTGAAGAGAGCACGAAAGCTGGTTTCTTTCTTCCTGTGCCGAATGCTTCCCATCCTTTTGCCGCGCTTTTGCAGAAACGCATCGTCGTCCTCGACGGTGCCGTGGGCACAACTTTGCAGCGCCTCGGCCTGACCGAAGCGGATTATCGCGGCGAACGTTTTCGCGATTGGAAAGGCAAGGACCTCAAAGGCGCGATCGAACTTTTGCTGCTAACGAAACCGGAGGCGGTCGAGCGTGTACACGAAGAATATCTCCGCGCCGGCGCCGATGTGATTGAGACCAATACTTTCAGTGCGACCACAATCGGCCTGCACGAATTTCTTTTCCCCGGCAAAACAAATAATGGTCGCAAAGATCCGGAATTTTTTGAGCGCGTCGTCAATGATGTTGGCCTGCGCGATACAACCCGCGAGATAAATAGCGTTGCCGCTGGCATGGCACGAGAAGCGGCCGATCGCGTCAGTAACGAAACGGGCGAACAACGTTTCGTTGCCGGTGCGCTCGGTCCACTCCCCGTAACCGCATCGCTTTCTCCCGATGTCAACGATCCCGGATTTCGCGCCGTTACATTCGATCAAATTAAACAAAGTTATCGCGATCAAATCGATGCCTTGCTGGCAGGCGGGGTGGATTTGTTACTGGTTGAAACGGTCTTCGACACTCTTAATGCCAAGGCGGCGTTATTCGCGATTGCAGAAGCATTCGAGAAAAATGCCCGCACTATTCCGCTGATCGTTTCGGGGACGATAACGGACCGTTCCGGCCGCACTCTCAGCGGCCAAACGCTCGAAGCATTTCTTACTTCCATCGCGCACGCGAATCCGCTGATGGTGGGATTGAACTGCGCGCTCGGGCCTGATGAAATGAACTCCTTCATCGAAGAGCTGGCACGGGTCGCGTCTACTTTCGTCAGCGCGTATCCGAATGCCGGACTTCCCGATCCGCTTTCCGAAACCGGATTTCCGGAAACGCCGGAGACCTTCGGCCCGAAAGTCTTGCAGTGGGCGCGTAACGGTTGGTTAAACATGGTCGGCGGCTGTTGCGGAACAACGCCCGTCCACATCGCGGCGTTTGCGAAACAGGCGCGCCAACTCCGCCCGCGTGTAGTTCCCGTCGCCCCAAGCTCCGCTCTGGATGACGTCTCTTCTCCGGGGAGCGCGCGCGTCTCGCGTGCTGGCGAAAGCGTCTCGCTTTCGCGAACTTTAAATTCCGTTCCGACGGGGGCGCATTACTCAAAGCGTCACCTTCCGCACTTCGATAAACCATGGGCGATTTACGCCATCACATTGGCTACGCGCCAGCGACGAACGCTTTCGAGCAAGACAAGAACGATTGTCCTCGATGCCTTTCGACATTTCCACCGTCAACGTTACGAACTTTTTGCAGTGTCTGTGATGCCAGATCACGTTCATGCTCTGCTGCAACCGTGCGCAAAGGGGAACGATGCGACGGGCACTCCGATCTTTTGGAGACTTTCGGAGCTCATGCATTCGATCAAATCGTTCACGGCGCATGAGATCAACAAGGCAGAAAATTCGAAAGGGGCGGTCTGGGAAAAGGAATCATTCGACCGTTACATTCGATCCAATCGCGATCTGGAAGAAAAATTTCATTACATTCTCCGAAATCCATGGGATGCGCAGATTGTGGAACAGAATGAGGATTATCCGTGGGTTTGGACGCAGGAGGATGAAGCGAAAAGTCCGTCGGGGCGAGACACCGCGACCAGCACGCGAGACGCGCGCGCTCCCCAGACACCTGAGGCGCGTACACTCCTCGGAGACGGCGAGCGCGCCCTGGATCACTCTGAAATCCGTGATCCGCAATCCGCCATTTCGCTTCAGCTCTCCGGCCTCGAGCCGCTCAACATCACACGCGACTTTGGATTCGCTGTCATCGGTGAGCGCACCAATATCACTGGTTCGCCAAAGTTTTCGAACCTGATTCTGGCCGGCGATTTCGAGGGCGCAGTCGCAATTGCGCGCCAGCAGGTCGCCAATGGAGCAAATATTATCGACGTCAATGTCGACGAAGGAATGATCGATTCGGAGGCGACGATGACGCGTTTCCTAAATCTCATTAGCAGCGAACCGGAAATCGCGCGTGTCCCGGTTATGATCGACAGCTCGAAATGGAGCGTCATCGAAGCGGGCTTGAAATGCGCCCAGGGGAAAAGCGTGGTCAATTCGATCTCGCTCAAGAACGGTGAGGAAGAATTCCTCCGCCAGGCCCGATTGGTCCGCCGGTATGGCGCGGCGTTAATCGTGATGGCTTTCGATGAGCGCGGGCAGGCCGATAATCTTGAGCGCAGAATCGAAATCTGCCGGCGCGCTTATGATTTACTGAGGCAACACTTCGACTTCCCCGCCAGCGACATCATTTTCGATCCTAACGTCCTTACCGTTGCCACCGGGCTGGAGGAGCACCGCAATTACGCCGTCGATTTCATCGCAGCAACGCGCTGGATCAAAGAGAATTTGCCCGGCGCAAGAGTGAGCGGCGGCATCAGTAACATTTCGTTCTCCTTTCGGGGCAACAACGCCGTCCGCGAAGCGATGCACGCGGCGTTTTTATATCACGCGATTCGGGCTGGTTTGGACATGGGAATTGTGAATGCAGGTCAGCTTGCGGTTTACGAACAGATCGAACCGGAACTGCGCGAGCGCGTGGAAGACGTGCTCCTGAACCGACGCGCCGATGCGACGGAGCGGCTGGTTGATTTTGCCGAGCGCGTGCAAGCGAAAGTGAAAGAGCCAGTGCAGGAAAAAGCCTGGCGCTCTGCTCCGGTGGAGGAACGGCTCAAGCACGCACTGGTGCAGGGTGTGGTCGATTTCATCGAAACCGATACTGAAGAAGCGCGCCGTAAATTTTCCAAACCGCTCCAGGTAATCGAAGGGCCGCTCATGGCTGGAATGAGCGTGGTGGGCGATTTGTTTGGCGCCGGCAAAATGTTTTTGCCGCAGGTGGTGAAGTCGGCGCGGGTGATGAAAAAAGCGGTGGCGTATTTGATGCCGTTCATGGAAGCGGAAAAAACGGCGGGCGCGAGAGCACAGGCGCGCATCGTCATGGCCACGGTCAAAGGCGACGTCCACGACATCGGCAAAAAGTGATCGACCTCGGGGTGATGGTGCCGGCGGCTAAAATTTTGGAAACCGCGCGCGCGGTGAGCGCAGACGCGATTGGCTTGAGCGGCCTTATTACCCCTTCGCTCGATGAAATGGTGCATGTCGCGCAGGAAATGGAACGGGAAAATTTTCGCGTCCCGCTCTTGATCGGTGGAGCAACCACCAGCCGCGCGCATACCGCGGTAAAAATCGCGCCGCATTATCAATCCAGCACCGTCCATGTGCTCGATGCCTCGCGCGCGGTCGGGGTAGTTAATAAGCTGATCAATCCGGACTCGGCGAAATCTTTTGAGCAAGAAACCCGGGCCGATTACGAACGATTACGGACGGAACATTCGGCAAAGATCGGCCAGCGCGACTTGCTGACGATCGCGGAAGCGCGCGCGAATGCACCGAAGATTGATTGGGAAAGCTACGCTCCGCCGAAGCCGGAGTTTTTTGGGGTGCGCGTTTATTCTTCGGATCCGGGTAGCGCACGCGTCTCGCGTGCTGGCGAAGACGTCTCGTCTTCGCAGCCTTTGTTTGACGTCGAGAGGGAAAGTTCGTTTCCGCGGGACGCGGAAGCCAGCACGCGAGACGCGCGCGCTACCCAAGACATTTCGCTCGAAACTCTTATCAATTTCATCGATTGGTCGCCCTTTTTTCACACCTGGGAATTGCGCGGCCGTTACCCGGCAATTTTGGATGACGCGACCTTCGGTAAACAAGCACGCGAACTTTTTGATGATGCGCAAAGATTGCTCACAAAAATTGCAGAGGAGAAACTTGTCCAGGCGCGTGGAGTGATTGGATTCTGGCCGGCGAATGCGGTCGGCGACGACGTTGAGCTTTTTACCGACGATTCGCGATCAATCCGGCTCACGACTTTGCATTTCTTGCGACAGCAAATGCGGAAACCGAGCGGACAATTCAATCTTTGCCTGGCCGACTACATTGCGCCCAAAACTCAACTGGACGCCGGTCATAGACCACCGCTGCAGGATTATATTGGAGGCTTTGCTGTTACCGCTGGCATCGGCGCGGACGAAGTTGCGGCAGAATTTAAGGCCGCGCACGATGATTACAGCGCGATCATGTTGAAGGCGCTGGCGGACCGATTAGCAGAAGCGTTCGCCGAATATGCCCACAAACTTGCGCGCGAGGCCTGGGGATTTGGGCGCAGCGAAAACCTGGCGCCGGAGGATTTGATTCGCGAAAAATATCGCGGAATTCGACCTGCCGCCGGTTATCCGGCGTGTCCCGATCATACCGAGAAACGTACGCTTTTCGATTTGCTCGAGGCAGAGAAAAATTGCAGCATCAAGCTCACGGAATCGTTCGCAATGCATCCCGGTGCGAGTGTGAGCGGACTTTATTTCTCGCATCCGGAAGCGAAATATTTTGGTGTTGGCAAAATCTCGCGCGACCAGGTGGAAGATTATGCTGCGCGTACGGGCTGCTCCGTCGTCGAGATTGAAAAACGTTTGGCACCGAATCTAGGTTATGAGCCAAGGAAATGACGAAATCCGAATGACGAAGCTCGAAGGAATAACGAATGTCCGAATGGCTTCGTCGGGCTACGCATCATTAGGGCTCCGTGGCTGATTCGTCATTCGCGCTTCGCGCGTCGTCATCCCGAGCGCAAGGGAGGGACCTCACCTACGCTGCGAGCGTCACGCGAACCAGGTTTGTGTGATCGTCCGAGTTGATGTGAGATCCCTCGGTCCGAGCCGGAACGGCGTTAGCACCCAAACACGCGTGCTACTCGAAATGTTGTAGCGGCGCCTGTAGCAAGCGCCGATCGGTAGTAGCGAGAAAATCGGGGCGACAGGATTTGAACCTGCGACCTCGTGGTCCCAAACCACGCGCTCTACCAAGCTAAGCTACGCCCCGATAGCGAACGGACCATGACATGTGGGTGAAGTGGCCGCATGCAAAAAAATGCATAGCTTGAAAAAATCGCGCATCGCAATGACAGATCGAACGTTAATTGGCCTTACCCGACTTTGAATCACATGATCGCCAAATTTTTCCTGATCGCCGCTTCGATGCCAATGATAGCGGCGTCTGTTTTTGCGCAGGCGGCGGTTTCTAGTTCAACCAATACGCAAGAAAGTCCGGCCCCGCAGATTTCGCCAACACCGCCGCAGAACGAAGGACCAGCACCGCGTATTCCTGCCATCGAAGAGTTAGATCAAGCGTTTAAGCAAAGTTCACTTGGAAAAGCGGCGGACGAAGCGCGCCTGCATGCGCAATGGCGGGAGCTTTCCAATCGCATTATTAATGATCGCGACTTGGTGGAAGCGCGGGCGAATGCAGGCAGGGCAAAGACGGACTTGGAAAAACGTCAGCGACTGCGTGCCTATTACACCATGTTTTACGATCGGATGCGCGCGCAAGCAGGCTCCCAGGAGCTTAAGAGCTACATCGACACGCACAAAACGCAGCATTTGGCGTTGCTGGCACAAAACCGCGTCCGCCCCTCCCCTGCTCCTGCTGCCACTGCTTCACCGAAGCCCAAACCGGACCTGCGCCCACCAGAACCGCCTTTGCCGCAATCGCAATAAGTCGGCAAGGGGGCGCCGCGTAATTTCTAACGTTGCGATTCAGGTCCGGGGGAGCGCACGCGCCTCGGAAATACACATCATTGCGCGCATTTCTTTTGCGCCGAACGCTTCGCGCGAAACCGGACGAAACGGCCTCGCTTGCGGCTCCGCAGAGCGTCGCTCTACCACTTCAATTTTTGGCGAGGACGCGTTGGTAGGGCGAGACTCCGTCGAGCCGCTCAGCCGTTCTTTTCCCGCACGCGAGTTAACATTCGGATGTCGCACCTGTAACATCTGAATGTTAAGTTCGGATTTTTCGAGATAGCCTTCAGCGTGGTGGCTATTGACTAACGATTGATGGATGAAGGACCCGGCTCGCTCCGTGGAGCTTCAGCCTGTTGGCAATAATCTCGCCCGAAACCGTCGCATCGCCCTTCAGCTCAATCGTACGGTTACTTGCCATCAGAATACCGTCGAAAATGGAATTACCTCCGAGCGAAACCTTGCCGCGAGTTCCGACAACATTGAACAAAACCTGGTTCCATTGCAGTCCGGCCAGCTCAATATGCGAATTGCCTTTTAACGAGAATTTTTTGCGAACGTTGATGATGAACGTGGTGGTCGCTGTCCTCTCAAGGGTAAAGGAACTGTTCCCCTTAAGAATAAAATTTTTCAGACTTAACACGACCGTCTCACCGGGTGCGCCGGTGATCGTTATGCTGTGATGTCCGCGGATCTTTACCGACGCGTTCGAGCGATTCGGCGGCAGGCTGAAGGCGTAGTCGGACGCGGCCAGCGCTTCGTTGACGTAATTGTCAAGGAGGGCGTCTTGATCGTAGAAAATCGCTCCGGCAATGACGGCGTGATCGATCGCTAAAATTATGCCGTTGCTTCGGCCGTAAACGTCGCCACCAGCGGTGGCATGATCCCCCATCAAAAAGTTTCCGGTTCCGGCGAGGCCAAGGTCACCGTCGATAAATAAATGTCGAATGCCAGACTCGGGCGATAGCCGCCACCGAGGAAAAAGGCCGTCCAGCGTTCGAGATCGCCTAGCTGGGGAATGGCATCCGCCACCTCGGCCTGGGCGTGGGCAGCTGTATAAAGCACGGTTCAGGCCCTGATGAAGCGCGACGTAGCGCCAACGTGTCCGCGAACAGGCTTCTTTCCGAGGCGTCGGCTACGAGCCAGAGGCAAGCCCGGTTCGTGTTTAGCGCCAAAGGCGCGGTATTCATTCTAGCCTGGGGCAACGCCCCAGGCGGTCGTGCGATACCAAACCCCAGCGCTGAAAGCGCGATTCATCCCGCTAGCTGAATCGCGCCTTCAGCGCTTTTTGAGAACTCGGTCCGAAATCCTGGGGCGATGCCCCAGGCTTCCAATGAGGGAGCGCCGTTGGCGCTAAACACATTCGCGGCCCGTCTTCCGCACAATTCAACTTTTGAAGCCTGTGTGGTGCATTGAAGACCTGTGTTCTTGCAAATTAGGACAATGCCGACAGAAATCGGGCGCTTGCCGACGGTGCGCGCCCAGCTATTCTAAACGCTCCCAACTCTGGCGCGTTCGTCTAGTGGTTAGGACACAGCCCTCTCAAGGCTGGTGCACGGGTTCGACTCCCGTACGCGCTGCGCTACCTCGATCTACTGTGTGCTCCCCCGTCCGCGGAGCGTCGAATTACTTGCTACCGCGTCGTCAGTCGTCCCGTGGCTCGTCGCCTCGAGTTCTCCGGTTCTCCCGTTATCCTGCCGTCCCGTTATTCCCGTGATCCTGTTGTCCGTTGTCTTGTAATCATCTGCGAGGTCTCAACCTCGCAACTTCGTTTCCAAAAGGCGAAGTGAAAGCATCATCTCCGCAACTGTCCGCTGGAACGCATAGTACCAGCCATTCCACCCATCAAAGATCAGCCCGCGCACTAACAATAAGTAAATCGGCATCGCGAGCGGCACGACAATCATCCACTTCCGCATCTTATCCAGGCGACTTACCTCTGCCCTTCCCGCTCCCTGCTCCTTGCCCCCTGTTACCTGCTCCAAATAGGTCGCCTCAATCTCCGAGTAGCGATCCTGCGATTGAAACCAGCGACTCAACGGTTTGCGATCATCGTGCCAGATCTTTCCCTTGAGCTTGGCCAGCTTATCTTTCACTCGCAGTTGTTGGATATGTCCTTCATCCACGTAACGCGCGCGTTTCGTTCGGAACAGAACTACCCGCGGCGGATAAATCGACGCGCGCAGCGGCCGCCCGAAGATGCAGTAATCGAACTCCCCCCAATACAACGCTAGATCGGATGCCGGCTCCAAATTCTTGATCTCCTCCTGCAACTCCGCCGTCAGCACATAATCTGCGTCCAACGTCAACGCCCATTCCGTATCGATCCGATCCAGACCGGTGTTCCACTGATTAGCATGAGTATCGAATACGCGCTGGACGACTTGAACATTCGGAAACGACCGGGCGATTTCGAGCGTTCGATCGTTACTAAAGCTATCGAGGACGATGACCTTGGGCACCCAAACCAGGGCTTCCAGATTGCGCCGAATATTCTCCTGTTCGTTATAGGTCAGGATGAGTGCGGTAAGCGAAATCATAAACAGCGGTGCTACTAAAAACGCCGCAGGATGTAAGCATAATCCGGTTCGCTGACATAGATCGAGAAAAACATCGCGCGGCGATTTTGTCTCCTGTGCAACGCCCCGACTCTCACCATGTAAGAATGTCGAGCAGCATCCATCTGGAGCTTGCTTTCATAGCTCGGGTTGCATTTGCCAGCGATTACGAGTTGCGATCGACGGCGATCATGATTGACCTCATTTATCGTTAGCCCCGGCCCCGGCAGACAGAGTCGATCGCCCTGAGTTGGTAATCCAGCCCAACGTTTGATTCGCTGAAATCGCTCCGCCTCCGCTGGGGCAACCAATTTGCCACCGACGAGCAGACACTCCGCGGAATCGCCATTGTAGGCGTTAAGACTGAGGACGTTGGTGCAGGTTCAGGACATCGTATACACAATAGGTTCAGGACATAGGTAACACTTTTTGGGTGGTGTGGTGAGGTAAAACCTCGGCATGCCATGGAAGAAAAGTGAACCTATGGAAGAGAGAATCGAGTTTGGATTGAG
>WNGE01025477.1_pt1 | contig 10244 bp, 10 predicted proteins | sample 5400651 | NCBI WGS metagenome assembly WNGE01 (sample SAMN13153370, study PRJNA577476) | soil metagenome | isolation source: 60 cm soil or saprolite under grassland replicate 2 | place: USA:California | collected 2016-06-15
GACGATTGCCGGCAAACGAGCGCTTGCCATCACGCCCACCGCCATACGGACGGGGCCGCTCTTCGCGCGGACGCGCTTCGTTAACAGTTAATGTGCGACCGTTGAGTTCGCGGCCATTAAGCGCGCTTATCGCGGCGTTGGCTTGTCCGCCATCGTTCATGGTGACGAACGCAAAGCCGCGCGATTTGCCAGTGAACCGGTCCATCATCAGATGGACTTCATTCACGGTGCCGTGTTGTTCGAACAGATCCTGCAGATCGTTCTCGGTGGTCTCAAATGAGAGATTACCTACGTACATTTTCATTGTGTTTTGATTTTGGAAAAACTACCGACCTACAGAGCCGTTCCCGGGAATCGGGTTTCAAACCACCAATGAGCGACGCTCACCTGACGATCTACCGTGCAGTGAAGTTAAACAGAGTGATCCAATAAGCGCGCAGTATCGCCCGGATCGGGCGAAACACAAACGATTGTTTCACGGTGCACCCAACAGCGGCTTAGGTTTGGACCTGGACTTGTCGCGGATGCTTCGTTATCTGCTTTCCAGCTTCTACTTCGGAACTTGCTGCTGATTTCTTTAACTCCATCTCGGTTTTACCCGCTGGTAAACATCGCTCAGCGCCCGCTTTCCCGGAAAACCGGTAGACGCCTGAAACGTTCGTCGCGCGTCAGCCGCCGGTGAGTATCCACCGCTTGCTTACGGGCCGCAGCGCGAAATCTTTGGAAAAGCGTGGCGCGCCGTTTTGAAGTCGTATGTTGCGCATAGTAAAGGGCGCAGTTTTGAGTCAATGTTGGTTCCATATGTTAATCCTGCGTCTATTTGCGCTGCCGGCGGATTGACGCGGGCGCTGATGTCTGGGCAATTTGTGTCGAGGCGCGTGATATACGCGTCCACCAACGCCACGAAAGTTATCCCTGAGACCACTCTGTCGCTCGACAAATGCTCGAGCAATTTTTCAAGCTCATCTTTATGAGCAGCCATAGCAGTCATGATGCGGTTTAGCGTGCAGAGAAAAGGGGCCGCACACCTGCGCGATCGATTGTCGCTGCGCTATTAGCTCGACTATACACTCGCAACTGCGATTACCTAACATAATTAATGCCGTTTCTTTAAGGCTTTACATTTCAGTCAGGGAAGTGAGAGCGATTTCGGATTTCGGATTTCGGATCGCGGATCGACGGCGTGTCCGGACGCCGCAGCACGGCGTCGCTACCCTGCTACCTGGTCATCGGTTGGAACTCGCGGCCTTTGATGCTTGCTCTTTGATCCACGCTTCTACGCGCTGTTGGAGCAGGTCTAACGGCATAGCGCCGCCATTCAATATTTCGTCGTGGAACGCTTTGAGATCGAATTTATCTCCGAGTTGCGCTTTCGCTTCGTCGCGGAGCTTGAGAATGATTAGTTGCCCCATCTTATAGGCCAATGCTTGCCCGGGCCAGGCGATGTACCGGTCCGCTTCGGTCTGCGCCACCGCGTCGTTGACGTCGTTGGCGTGCATGTAATCGATCACCTTCTCGCGACTCCAGTTTTTGTCGTGTATCCCGGTATCGACGACAAGCCTGACTGCGCGAAGCATCTCGGAATTCAACCGGCCGTAGTCAGATACGGGGTCTTTATAGAAACCGATCTCTTTGCCTAGCGCCTCGGAATATAGAGCCCAACCTTCGGCATACGCGGGATAAAAACTGTGCAGCCGGAACTTCGGCAGACCTTGTAACGCTTGGGCAATGCTGATTTGCAGGTGATGACCCGGAACGCCTTCGTGATAGGCGACGGCTTCGTCGTCGATCAAGCGGCGTTTGGTCGGATTGGAAACCGCAACAACCACGCGGCCCGGGCGTTTCCCATCCGGCGTGCCCTGGACGTAATGGGTTGCAGCGGCTTTGGCGAAATCGGGGATTGGTTCCACCGTTACCGGCGATTTCGGCAACAATCCAAACAGTTCCGGCAGCTTCGGCTCCATCTGATGGATGTATTTCTTGTAGTCATCGAGGATCTGCTGCTCGTTTGTCGGCCGCCATTTCGGATCGTTGTTCACCGCTTCGCGAAAGCTCGCCAAATCCTTGTAACCCTCGCTGTGGGCCAGTTTGGTCATCTCGGCCGTGATACGCTCGACTTCCTTCAGCCCGATCTCATGGATGTCAGTGGGCGGAGTGTTGACCGTGGTCATCGTTTTCACCGCTTCGACGTAGCGTCGTTTCCCGTCAGCGAGGCTTTCGATTGACAGCTCGGGCCGTCCCTTTCGACCGTATTCGGTGCGCAGGAACTCGGCGAATTTCTTATACGCCGGGAACACATCGCCGTTAATCGCCTTGGCGATCTCGTCGGTCAGACGTTTCTTGTCTGCGTCGGAAAACTCCGCTGGAAATTTTTTGGTGGGTTCAAGGAACGGGTTCGCAGCGATGATGCCGTCGCATTGGCCGGGCAACTTATCGAGCACGAGCCTGGGGGGCATCAGTCCGTCCTTCATTCCCTGGCGCATTACCTCGGCGGTCTGTTCCAACACGCGCGGAATTTGGTGTAACCGGGAGATGTAATCCTGGTAATGCGGCACGGAATCGAACGGCACCGCGTTCGGCAAATCGGCCAGCTGAGTGTGCACACCATTCTGCTGGTTCACCGGCATCTCGTAATTCTTTAGTGCGTAGTTCACGTCAGTGCGCTCGAGCTGATGTTCGAGTATCCTATGGCTGAGCAGATCCTTGTCGCTCGTTCCATCGGTCGGGATCGCCTTTAATCGAGCGAGAAAATCGTCGGCCTCGGCGTGTTGCCGGGCGATTTCCTCGAGCGAAACCTGTGCAAGCTGCGAGTTGTAACGGTAATCGCCGAAGGCCGTGGCCCGCTCGGGATTATTTTTTAGTCCTGTTTGATAAAACTCCTCAAAAAGCGCGTTCTGCTTCGCCACCCGATCAGCAACCGGCGCCATTTGCGCAAAAGCCGACCATGCCCACCCGAGAACCAACCCAAAAACCAGTTGTCGCATATTGGTGGACGGTAGCAGAAGAAGTGACGAGTGGTCTGTCTTCATTTTGTGCTGAGATTGCGCGCAGAAAAGAATCTAATCGGGAAAACAGGAACGCAGGAAAACAGGGATTGTACCCACGCCCCTGCGGGGCGTTCAGCATATTTGGAGCGGCGCGTTGGGCGTGGACGGCACACAGCGCTGTGGCTACAGGAAGAACGCAGGCGACACAGCTACACCTGCCACTACAGTTTTGCGGCTGACACAGCCGCCACTACGCGCGTGAGCTGGTAGGGACATCGCGCTGCGATGTTTGGACACCGCAGCCCGACGTCCCTACCTAAAGTCTCTGCTCCTATCGCGCGCGGCTTGCCGGTGGCACGATGCCGTTCATACGCAGATACTCCACCATCTGACCATAGTGATCGAACGCATGAGCTGCGGCAAATGTTGCCTGGAATAGCCGCGTCGTCTGCCTGCCACTCCTCGAAGTAACCGGTTCGACGAGGTTCGAGCTGTTCAGCGTCGCGACCGATTTGTGGCCGAATGCGAAGGAATCTTTCACAAACTTAATGATTTCGGCCTTGGCTTTCATGTTGTCCGGGCCTTTCCCGTCGTTGACCGTGTCCGGCGGTTTCTCGCCGGTAATCGGCGACCAAATGAGATAGTTGGACGCGGCGATATGCTTCAGTTGCTCGCCAAACGTGCGCACACCTTTGTAGTCGCCGCCGGGCAGGTTCAGTTTCTCTGGAGAAAAATCGAACTTGTCCTCCGGCATCGCCTCGGCTGCGTCCACGACTTCCTTCTCAACAAGACTAATCTCGCGATCGATCGCTGACGCGATGGTGGGCGAAATTGATGGTGACGCCGACGCCCCGGTCGCAGGAGAGCTTTTGGCTGCTTGCGCATAAGCTGAAGCCGCTGCGAGGGACAATGCTGCTGTTAGCAGTAGAGAAATTTGGAGCTTTTTCATGGGATTATGTTCTTTCGTCGTTTGAATTTTCTTACGGTTTGTTCAACGTAACCCTGCGTTATGACCAGACGATTCAAACTGATGCGTTTCTTGGTGTTGATGGGGGTGGCCGCGATCATCGTATGTGGCGTCGCGGTGTTCTACACTCATCGCTCGGCTCACGGCACAACGGCAGAAGAACGCGCCGTTTATGAAATCGGCGAGAAGGCCGGAGAGAAAGCGCCGGGCGACGCAACGTTGCCGACGGAAGCGGAGTTGAACATGACGGCTCAAAAGTATTTTGAGCAGCAGGGCCCGGCCGAACAGCTCCAAAATCCTTCGCGGGCTGCCGACCTGCAGGCTTTTAAACAGGCTTTCAAAAAGGGTTACGCAACCGGGTTCAAGAAGACGCATCGGCAGCAGTGAACCGCTCATACATCGTAGCCTTCTTCGTCCCGTACTCGCGGGACTACTCCGAAGGGCTACAGTGATCCGCGGTAAGCACGAGACGTTTAACCGGTTCGCCGGTGAGGAGCCCATCCACAATCTCCGGGACGTCTGCAACCCTCACGCGCCCGTAAAAAAAGTGGTCGGGTTCGACTAACACCGTCACGCCGGTGGCGCATTGATCGAGGCAGCTCGATGTGCACACGCGTGCATCGAGCTTGGCGAGTCCACGCGCGGCAAGCTCCTCTTTCAACGCTCTATACACTTCTTGTGAGTCCTTGGCTGCGCAGCATCCTTTCGGGTTGTCCTCGGCCCGACGATTGATGCAGACAAAGAGATAGCGCTTGCGTTGCAGAGAAGGTGAGAGTCGAACACGCCGAGCCGGAGGTCAAAGGCCAAAGATCAGCGGCAGATTAGGAAGGCGCCAGAGCGCAGCGACCTCGACGAGCCACTTGGACCGACGCTTTTTAGAGAACGATTTCCATTCCTTCGCGCGCCAACTGCGAGTTGGGAAATCGCCCCTGGCATAGCTTTTCCATGCGCAGGAGAAACTCGTCATCGTGTTCCGGGTCGTGGTGAGTCATGACGAGATCTTTAACCCCGGCCATTTCCGCCACCTGCATGGCCTGGTCAAAACTGCTGTGACCCCATCCCCGATGCGTCCGTAGTTCCTCGGCCGTGTATTGCGCGTCGTGCACCAGTAAATCGGCGCCGCGGCTCAACTCCACCACCCTCAGGTCGATTTCTTCGCCATGCTCAACATCCGTGCAAATGACCAGTACCTTGCCCTTGGACTCAATCCGAAAACCGTACGCGCCGCCCGGATGATTGTGCCGCCGGCCGGTGAAGGTCGTTTCCACATTGTTGACGCGGGTGAAGTGTTTGCTGGCATCTTCGACCTTCAGAAATTCAAATTGGGCCCCCATCCGGTCCAACTGCACAGGAAAATACTGCGATTGCAGGGGCACCTCAAAGATCTCCCGCAGATTGCCGATGGTCTGGCCCTGGCCGAGGGTGAGAATCGTGATTTGAAAGCAGGTAGTGTTGCCGCCGAATTGCTGGAAGCCAGCATCACAAACTGGGATGGAGCCGCGGACACCGTAAAATTTTAACTTCATAACTGAACTCTACGGACAGGTCGGTAGCCGCGGCAAGCATGGCGTGAGAAAAGGGACACTCGCCAAATCTTGAAAGACTACCGTTCGCTCGATTCTTCCTTCTCCCTTCTGAATTCCTAATTCATACTTCAGTCCACACGTGCGCACGCGACGCGATTTTATTTCTCTTGCTGGCAAAAGCCTTGGGCTGGCTGCGCTTTCTTCGACAACGGTTACGTCGTTACTAAGAAATGTTGAAGCAGCAACAAGAAACGTCGCGCATCTCACGCCGGAAGAAGCGGCTACCGACGAAGATTACTGGGCCACGATCCAAAACTCGTTCAGCGTTACGCGCGGCATCATCAACCTGAACAATGGCGGTGTTTCGCCCAGCCCGCGGATCGTGACCGAGGCGCTCGTCCGTTACATCTGGGAACAAGAAGACGCGACCGCTTATACGATGTGGCAAATCCTCGAGCCGCAATCGGAAACCATTCGCACCGGCCTGGCTGAGCTGTTCGGCTGCGATCGCGAAGAAATCGCGATTACGCGGAACGCTTCGGAATCGCTCGAGACTCTGCTCATGGGCATGGACTTCAAACCCGGCGACGAAATTCTTACCACGACTCAGGACTACCCGCGCATGCTTACCACGCTGCGTCAGCGGGAGAAACGCGAAAATCTGAAGTTGAAGCTCATTCAGATTCCGATTCCGGCGAAGAACCTCAACCAGATCACGGCCGCGTTTGAAAAAGGAATCACAGATCGCACCCGGCTCATTCTTATCTCGCACATGATCAACATCACCGGCCAAATCACTCCGGTGAAAGCAGTCTGCGACCTGGCGCGCGCCCGCCGCATTGAGACGATCGTCGACGGTGCGCATTCCTTTGCGCAGTTTTATTTCAAACAGAGCGATCTCGGGTGCGATTACTTCGGCACGAGTCTGCACAAATGGCTGTACGCGCCGAAAGGCACCGGCATGCTTTACGCCAAGCGCAACAAGATCGAAAAACTCTGGCCGCTGATGGCCGCGGAATCGAAGCAGGCATCTGACATCCGCAAATTCGAAGAGATCGGCACCCACTCGGCAGCACCGAAGCTCGCCATCGGCGAAGCGCTTCTGTTTCACAACGGGATAGGCGGTAAGCGCAAGGAAGCGCGGTTACGCTATCTCTCCCGTTACTGGATGAACCAGCTCAAAGACGTGCCTAAGATTCGGTTCAACACTTCGTTCGATGCCAATCAATCGTGCGCAATAGCAAATGTTCACATCGAGGGCACGAATCCCGAGGCGGTGACGAAATATTTGTTCGACAAACACCGCATCTTCACGGTGCCGATCATTCACGAAGAATTCCAGGGAATTCGCATCACGCCCAATGTGTACAGTACGCTGGGCGAGCTCGATCGATTCTGTGATCAGATGGAGCTGATCGCGCGGAAGGGATTACCTGCCTAGAGGATCGAGCGAGCGAAGCGCACGCGCTGTGATGGGACACAGCTAGCTATTTACAGGCCCAAAGGGTTGAACTTGCGCATACCGGAGGCGTGTTTGAGTTTTGTCGCAATTAGACCGCTATCTTTATGCGCCTTGTATCGCTGAAGGTCATTGCAGCTATGGTGCTCAGCCTTTGCGCTGTGCTGCTCGCCCGCGGGTCCGATGTTCAGGACGCGGATAAGTTTGCGTTGGGTGGTATCGGCGTGGCCGGGACTATCTCGAAAGGTGAGAGCGCACTGCGCACGATTCTCGACGCGCCTGATGCGGTCACGCAGTTAGAGAAGATGCTGCCGCACGCGACGGACGCTGGTCGCCTGTATATCCTTGTCGGTTTGCGCATGCGCGATCGGTCGGCCTACAAACGAGCCTTCGAATCGTATGCCAAGCACGACAGCACTGTTGAGACCGTGCGCGGCTGTATGATCAGCCGGGAATCATTCCAAGCGCTCATGCGCGAGATTGATCGAGGCAATTTTGATATCCTTCTTAAGCAACCTCCACGGTGATTCAAACGTGATCTCGCGCTCCGCAAAGCGCGCGAAGCTGATTGCGCTACCCGTGTTACTGTTTTTTGTCCCGGTCACAATTTGCCGAGGTGAAAGAGCCACAGAAGACCAGGAGGAGTATGATCGAATACTCCAACTTATCTCAAACGAAGACTGGAAGGCCGCGTCCGATGCGGCTGCTTCCTATTTGGCAAAGACGGGCACCTCGGGAGATCTTCAAGCGCGGCTGCGTTACATTGTCATCTATACAACAGCGGGTGCCGTTTCAATGGGCGCATTTGATTTCGATGTTCTTAACAAGCGACTCAAAGGCTTTATCGGTAAAAGTGTGACCCTTCCGGACAGACCGGTCATCAATGATGCGCAGCCAGGCAGGATGAACGCCATCTGCATCAGCGACCCGCACGCAACATCATTCATGGTAGTTGCGGCGAACAAGACCAATACAACGATTCACGCCTTCGAATACGTGAAACTGCAACAGGCGGTGGATTTGGCCGCGCATGTTGGGGAATTGGGCTCGATAACGGGAACACTCCGCAAGATCGAGCCTAACCCGAACAAGTCGCGTGCGCTGGTGCTCCGCATATACATCGATGATGCGACCATCGCATTCAGCAAGCACTCCTAGGCCTGCCGTCGGTCACAGTCCTATGGATACAAACAACTCGTCTGTCCCAAAACAGAAAGCCGCCGAGCGATTCGTGCGCCCGGCGGCTTTTGGTTGATAGTTTAAGTTTTATGCGAGTCCAAGTGAATCCAGCGTCGGCTGGTCGATTGACGCCGTCGTAGCGAGCCCCTGATCGGCTTGGTAGGCAGTGAGCGCCTCCCGAGTCAACGGCCCAAGCAATCCATCCACTTCACCTGTGTAGTAGCCCATTTGCTGTAGCAAGGCTTGCGTGTCCGCGATCACCTTGTCCGGCGGTTCAGCACGCTGACCAACATAAATCGGTCCATCGTAGGCATAATATTGAGCTGAAGGGTTGTAACCCCATGCCGGAAACCAGTAGCCGTTGTTAAAGAAATAATAACCGCCACCGATCAGCTCCACACGGGAGTAATGCGATCTATACCAGCCCTCATCGTGCCATTGCGGCTGATACGAACGGAATACCTGGTATTGCGCACCCTGCCAGCGATCGCTTCCTTCAATCCGATGGTTCTGGTTGAAAGTAACCGCCGGAACCTGTTGCGGTTTTGGCTGCGCACGAAAGTTTGCGTTCTGCGATTTGACCTGTTGCACCTGCTGCGGAGCAGGTTTTTTCATCTTGGCGCCTGCATTCGCCTGCGCGTTTTGTTGGCCGCCTGCTGGAGCTGGCGGAACTGCATTTGTTCCAGCCGCCGCCGGATTAGCAGATGTTTTCGCCGCTGTAGCCGGAGCCTTCACACCTTTCCGCTGCTGCTCAGCCTGCTGCTTCGCGCCGGGTCTCAGAGTATTTGTAGCTTCACCGCGCGCCTGAGCCTTTCGGTTTTTTCCAGCACCCGGCTCATTCGTCGCTCCGGCAGTCGCTTGACCTGAAACATTGGTTTTTTCAGCGTTCGCAGATTCGCGGCCAACGTGAGTTTTTCGGCCCTTTTCCGCGCCAGTCGATTTACCAGGGACATTAGTTTCTGCGGCGTTCGCAGATTCCGGGCCCACGTGAGTTTTTTGGCCCTTTTTCGCGCCAGGCTGATTCATGGCGCCACGCTCATTCATCGCGCCGCCGCGTTCCTTCATTGCTCCGGTTTGTTTCGCTGGCCCCCCCTGAGGCTGCACAGCGTTCGCGCCGGGTTGTGCTTGAGTCGTTTGCGCTTTTTCCGGGGCGCGCTTGCCCTTTGATGGTGGCTGCTCTTCGACTGGTTGTTGCGCCAAAGCGGCTCCAGCCAGTGCCAGTGAACAGCTTATTAATAAACTAATAAGTTTTTTCATAATCGTCGTATTTAGTCGTTGAATGTGGGTGGTCTATTTGAGGTATTCGTCGAATTCCCCCGCCGCGAGAGGCGAACGCCTCCACGTGGCATAGACCCCGTTTTAACTCTATATCGTGCGATCGCCGGCGTTCGGACGGCTCGGCAGCTCGAAATTTGCAGTGAGCCTGAGACTAAAAAGAAAGGATGAATGGCGCGACTGGGATGAGCGAGATGGTCGGTCTTGCCGCGAGGGCATGTGGTCGAGCGCAGCGGACGCTGCCGAGATATTTCTTACTGCTGCCATCGGAAGCCGATGGCCCGGAGTTCCGTTGCGAGCAATTTTGCCTGCTCTGTCGTGAGCTCGATTAGCGGCGGTCGCACTCTGGTCCATTCCTGGTCGTTCGTGTAGATTGCAATTGCCTGCTTCAACGCCGCGATCATGGATGGAAATTTTTTATTACTGAACACTTCGCGAACGACGTTTAAGCGCGCCTGCAGAGCTTCCAGATCTAAGTCCGCTGAGACAGCGCCGAAAGCTTTCGGGGCTACAGCCAATTCCGAATACAACTCATGAATCGCTTCCGGGTTCACGTTGGCCGTTGCGGAAATCGTTCCTGCACCGCCATTGCGCATATTGGCGAGCAGGAACGATTCGCTGCCGACAAACACGTCGAACGCATCTTTGGCAAACGCGTCGAGGAAAGTCTTAGTGTTGTTCCAATCACCCGAGCTGTCTTTCATGCCGGCGATCGCGCTTGGGTAAGCTTTCAGGAGCCGCTCGACCAATTTGGGCGTAATGCCGACGATCGTCACCGGTGGAATATGGTACAGGTAAATTTTCAGACGCGTGTCGCCGACACGCTGCACGACTTCGCTGAAGTAACGGTA
>WNGE01039200.1_pt1 | contig 10240 bp, 6 predicted proteins | sample 5400651 | NCBI WGS metagenome assembly WNGE01 (sample SAMN13153370, study PRJNA577476) | soil metagenome | isolation source: 60 cm soil or saprolite under grassland replicate 2 | place: USA:California | collected 2016-06-15
CCAAGCTGTGCAGTGATGGCCCCCGCTATCCCGGCTCCGAGATCGACGAGAAGGTGAAGGCGTTCCTGAGCCGCCCGATCGAAGGCGACTGGCGCTATCTGCGGATCGACGCCCCCTACGTGAAGGTGCGCGAGAGCGGGCGCATCGTGTCGGTTGCGGTGATCGTCGCGGTCGGCGTCAACAGCGACGGCCGCCCCGAAGTGCTCGGCATGGATACCGGACCATCGGAGGCCGAGACCTTCTGGACGGAGTTCTTGCACAAGCTCGCCCGGCGGGCCCGCGCGGCGTCAAGCTGGTCATCTCCGATGCCCATGAAGGCATTAAGGCCGCTATCGCTACGGTGCTGCATGCCTCCTGGCGGCGCTGCCGTCCACTTCATGGGCAATGTGCTGGCGCATGCCGGCCGCCAGGGCCGTCGCGTCGTCGCGGCCTTCATCGGCACCCTTCGTCCAGGACGACGCCGAGGCTGCGAGGACGCAATGGCGCCAGGTCCCCGATCAGCTGCGTCCCAAAGTGCCGAAGCTCGCCGCGCTCATGGACGAGGCAGAGCGCCTTCATGACCTTCCCAAAAGATCATCGCCCGAAAATCCACTCCATCAATCCGCTCGAGCGTCTCAACGGCGAGATCAAGCGGCGCACCGATGTCGTCGGCATTTTCTCCAATGGAGACGCCATCACGCGCCTCATCGGCGCGCTGCTGCTCGAATGACGAATGGGCGGTTCAGCGCGGCAGATACATGAGCCTGGAAACGATCGCGCCTTTGAGCGATGATCCCATCATCAAGCTGCCCGCCGTGGCAGCAGCTTAATCGACCCGGCCCCGCCGGAGATCACGACGGCCTCGCCGTTCTTACACCACTCACCGGACACGATCATGGGTTTGAGGTTTGGAACATTTTTAGCCTCTCTGAATTGTCCTGCGCGAGGGCTGATTTCATGCGTGCACTTTGGCTCTTCGGCGTTGTTGCGAGCACTGCGGTCGCTCTGATCTTAGTGAACCCCATAAGTGACGCCACGGGTGAGGAGCAGGCTAAAGAATTCGGGGAGCCCGCGTCGGATGCTCTTGTGAAGACCGCCCCGGATGCCCTCCCTGCGCCAAATCCTGAAACTAAGCCGATTATTGCGTCCAATCTGGCGCCAGCCGATCTGCTGGTGGCGCAGAAACTCCAGGAAATGCTCGCCCGCGGATCTGAACGCATTGTTGAGCGCAAAAAAGAGCGGGCGGCCATCGAGGCCTTTTATGCTCGCCGAGGCTATGCCCCGCTATGGGTCGCCAATGGCGCCAAGACAATTCGTGCGCAGGCGGTGCTCGCTCGCCTCAAGAAGGCTGAGCTCGACGGCCTGGATCCGACCGATTACCCGATACCGGACTTCAGGGTGGCCGCTGGTCGACCGGATGCACTTGCCGAGGCGGAGCTCAGGCTGAACACGTCGGTGCTGGCCTACGCGCGCCACGCGCAGACCGGACGGGTGCATCACTCGCGGATCAGCGCGGATATCGACTACCATCTGGCGACTACCGAACCAGGCGAGGTACTGGCCAGAATGGCCTCCGCAACCGACCCGGGTTACGCACTGGGGTCCTATAATCCGCCGCACGAGGGTTTTAGGGCGTTGCGCGCCAAGCTCGTTGAACTTCGTGCCCGCCGGTTTGAACTGATGAACCTGGGTGGCCCGACGCTCAGGTTGGGCATGCGAGATGCACGAGTTCCGGGATTGCGGGAGCGGTTGGGACTAGCCCGCGCCACCGACAACACCGCCTACGATAAGATGCTCGCCGAGGCGGTGAAGAACTTCCAGCGCGAACATGGCTTATCCCCCACCGGTCAGGTTAATTCCGCAACTGTAGAGGCGCTCAAGGTACGGCGATCCGATCGGGAGGCCGAGATCATCCGCGGCAACATGGAGCGTTGGCGGTGGTTGCCACGCGATTTGGGCAAGGCACACGTGATCGTCAACATTCCCGATTATTCACTGCAAGTAGTGCGCGACGGCGTTGCGATCTGGCAAACGAAAATCGTAGTCGGAAAGCCCTCTATGCCCACGCCGCTCATCAGCGAGCAGATGAAGTTCATCACCGTCAACCCGACCTGGAACGTTCCGCCGTCCATTGTGCAAAACGAGTATTTGCCTGCCTTGCGACAAAACCCCATGGCGCTGGCGCGGATCGGCTTGCGGGTTGAGCACAACCGCGACGGAACGATCCATGTTTTCCAGCCCCCAGGCGAGCGAAATGCGCTCGGACGCATTCGCTTCAATTTCCCGAACAAATTCCTCGTTTACCAGCATGACACGCCGCATAAACATCTATTCGCCCATGGCAAGCGAGCCGACAGTCACGGTTGTATTCGCGTGCAGGACCCGCTCAAATATGCAGAAGTCTTGCTATCGATCGCCAGACCTCAGGACGGCTATACGGCCGAACGATTGCACAGAATGTTCGGTAAAAACGAGCAGGCCATCACTCTCCCTACTCCCATCCCAGTACATCTCACATATCAAACCGTCTTCGTCGATCCCTCGGGCAAGCTACAGGTTCGCGAAGACGTTTATGGTCGCGATGCCCCCACGGTCGCCGCCCTCAAGGGTGATGACCGCAAATATGCGGACCTGCCGATAGAACGTCATGAGGATCGAGCACGACCCCGCCAGGCTGTACATCTTGCACCCAGGTCACACCCCAACAGAACTCTGTCTTCACGTCGGGTGGAATATCAGTACAACAAGTGGGGGTATCCCGGCAGGCGTGGATTTGCCAAGCTCCGTCCTGGCTGAGTTGCCCCGTGGACGAACAGGCATGAAGGCTGCGGTCGCGTCACGCCCGCCGCCAAGTCGATGAACGAGGCGCAGCAAAGGAGTGCGTAGGAAACACCATTTCCGCTCTGCGACCGCAATCACAGCAACAAAAATGATCGCAGAAAGGTTCGTGTATACACCTCGCGGAGCGTCTAGGCCCCGTGAGGGATGATAATTCACAAGTTGGCCAACGCGGAACTTGTGGCCTGGCATCGTGGCTCGGCCTTGATAGAGATCGGGCGATACGGGGCGTTACTCCCGCCTCTTTTCGCCTCGTCGGCGCCATTTGCATCGCCGCCTCGTGGAGAACGAGGCGGTACTGATTTTCTAGACTGGAAGGTCAGTAGTGCCAGCGCCATCAGACCTATCTCGCGGCCACAACGACTAGGTCGCTTCGGCTCAATTCGACGAGAAGCACGTACGCGGCCATGGCAGTGCTCCCTTGGGGCACCCCGTCCCCACGAGGGATTATGCCATGATGGGCAGGCGAAATGGGAAAGGCCGCCCGAGTTTCCACGAGCGGCCTTTAGGTCCAACGCTTGGCTATCCCGCTAAGGTCCGGCGAGTGGGCGCCGGAGGTCGGAAATTTAAGCCTGCCGAGCCTCCCAAGCGTGAGGGTTCCGATGGGGTTTTGAGCGCTTCTCTTCAAGCTGACGACGATCACGCGACACTTTGGACATCGTTTCACAGTCGGCTGCGTATTTACGAAACTGCCTTGGGGTGTCCATGCCAATCTCCCAGTTAAAATCCTTTAATTGGGAGATGGCGATTTCGGTTCCACTCGCCGCGATGACGGCGAGTTTACCCGTAAATCCCTGTCGCTGAGGATGCGCCAGAACGGTCCGGATCAGCAGGGGGTACCTGGGACCAGGACCGTCCTGGGAGGGTCGGGGCTGACACGATCGGCCCTGCCCAGCCGCTTGCTACCAAGACCGTTTGATTCGGGTCAAGGGCACGGGCGCGATGAGCGGCGCCTCTGGGCGATCGGTCTTAAAATCCTTAGTACACGTTGGCGGCCTCATTGAGCTGACGGAAACCTGGTCTGGTTCACTGTCTGGCTAGGTACCTTCCGGGGAGGCGCCCACTCGCTAGTCCGGAATTGGCACGGGACTTAGGTGCCAAATGTCGCGGCAATACTCGCGGATCGAGCGATCGGACGAGAATCGGCCCATACGCGCCACGTTGAGGATCGCCGAGCGCGTCCAGCGCTCGGCATCCTGCCACACGCGCCCGACTTCCTCCTGGCAATCGAGGTACGAACGGTAGTCCGCGAGCAGCATGTATGGGTCAGACCCGAGCAGATTCTCGACAATCGGCTTGAACAGCTCGCGGTCGCCATTCGAGAACGTCCCATCGGAGATCGCGTCGACAACCGCCCGAAGCTCTTCGTCCGACCGGTAGTTTTCGTCCGGTCGGTAACCCTGGGCGAGGCGTCGCTGAACATCCCCCACCGTCAGCCCGAAAAGGAAGAAATTCTCTGCACCGACGGCCTCACGTATCTCAATGTTGGCACCGTCCAGCGTGCCGATCGTGAGCGCGCCATTCATCGCGAACTTCATGTTGCCCGTGCCGGACGCCTCCGTGCCCGCCGTCGAAATCTGCTCCGAGACGTCCGCACCGGGAAAGATCCGCTGACCCTGCTTCACATTGTAATCAGGCACAAATACGATGCGGAGTCGGCCGGCAATCTCACGGTCATTGTTCACGACATCTGCGACCGAGTGAACCAGCTTGATGATCAGTTTCGCCATCATATAACCGGGCGACGCCTTTCCCGCGAATAAGATCGTGCGCGGCGGCGCGTCGCATTTGGAGTCGTGCTTCAGGCGCTGATAAAGCGTGATGACATGCATCAGGTTCAGGAGCTGCCGCTTGTACTCGTGGAAGCGTTTGACTTGAACGTCGAACAGGCTCGCGGGATCGGGTGTGACTCCGGTTTTCCTTTGTATCTCGGCCGCGAGAATTTCCTTATTCCGCCGTTTGACGCGTTCCCACTCTTTGCGGAAGGCTGGGTCGTTCGCCATCGACTCGAGCGCGCGCAATTGCTGCAGGTCGCGCGTCCAGCCGTCCCCAATCGCGCTAGTCACCAGCTGGGTCAGCGCCGGATTCGTCAACATGATGAAGCGCCGAGGCGTCACCCCGTTGGTCACGTTCAGGAATTTCTCCGGCCACAACTCGTTGAAGTCTCGTAGCACGTCGCGCCTGAGGAGCTCGGTGTGAAGCGCGGCGACGCCGTTGATCGCATGGCTTCCGACGCACGCGAGATGGGCCATCCGCACTGACCGGTCGCTCGACTCGTCGATCAGCGATAGCCTCCGAACGCGATCCTCGTCGCCCGGATACCGTAACCTAACGTCCTCGAGAAATCTGCGGTTGATCTCGTACACGATTTCAAGATGCCGCGGCAGGACGGTACCAAACAGCCCGACCGGCCATTTCTCGAGCCCCTCTGGAAGTAAGGTATGGTTCGTATAGCCCATGGTCTGCTGCGTAATGTCCCATGCCGATTCCCAACCCATTCCTTGCTCATCAAGTAGAATGCGGATCAGCTCGGCGATCGCAAGCGCGGGGTGTGTGTCGTTGAGCTGGACCGCGTACCTCTCGTGGAAGCGCGAAACATCGGGCGCCGTCTGCAGGTGGATGCGGACCATGTCCTGCAGCGCGCAACACACGAAGAAGTACTGCTGCTCAAGCCGCAATTGTTTGCCCTGAAGTGCGGTCTCGTTCGGGTAGAGCACTTTGCTGATGGTCTCGGAGGCGACTTTCTCCTCGACCGCGCCATAGTAATCACCGACGTTGAATGCCTCGAAATCGAAGGAATTGACCGCCTCCGCATTCCACAGGCGCAGCAGATTCGCCGTGTTGACGTGATATCCGAGGATCGGTGTATCGTGGGCGATGCCTCTGATAACGCGCGCAGGAATCCAGCGGACGCGATAGCGGCCTTGCTCATCGGTATACTGCTCCGTGCGCCCCCCGAAACCAACGTTGACTGCGATTTCGGGGCGCGGGATCTCCCACGGATTGCCTAGGCGAAGCCACTTGTCGGCAACCTCCACCTGCCAGCCATCGCGGATCTGCTGGTCGAAGATGCCGAACTCGTACCGAATACCGTAACCGATCGAGGGAATTTGAAGCGTTGCGAGAGAATCGAGGTAGCAGGCCGCAAGCCGCCCGAGGCCGCCGGTGCCGAGGCCCGGCTCTTCTTCCTGGTCGAGGAGTTTCTCGAAATCGAGACCGAGCTCCTCCATGGCCTGCTTCGCCGCATCGAACGCACCGAGGTTGAGGAGATTGTTGCCGAGGTGTGGGCCTAGCAGAAACTCGGCAGACAGATAACAGACCGTTCGGGCCTTTTTTCGGAAGTAGGTCTCGGAGCTCTTGACCCAGCGGTCGAGAAGGCGGTCACGCACACTGTATGCAAGCGCGAGGTATTTGTCGTTTGCGGTGGCCGTCGCTGGAAAGCGACCGAGCACATAAAAGAGATTTCGTCGGAACGGCGGTGGCCGTCGCTGGAAAGCGACCGAGCACATAAAAGAGATTTCGTCGGAACGCTCGCTTCCAGGCTTCCACGTCGGTATCGCCATGACTGCTGTCCGTCATCGTGGGACTCGAGAAAGGCTCGATCGCCATTGGACTCCTCCGTCCGCCATGAACACCACGGACGCTCTCGGCGGCTACTGCGTAATAATGATATCGATGTGGCAATGGTATTCGCCCTCGCCGGCAACACGGTAAACCGGTCCATGACCTTATTGGCGAGTTGCTGTACCCCAACGACCGGGATGGCCGTCACCGTCGCCTCCATGCCCGCCAGCTTCGGCATCACCGAGATTAGCCGCTATTCCGCAGTCCCGCGGCAATGCCATTGATGGTGAGGTGGATGCCTTGCACCACCCGCTCGTCGCTATCGCCAGCGCGGTGGCGCTTAAGCAGCTCGATCTGCAGATGGTTGAGGGGATCGATGTACGGAAAGCGGTTGCGGATCGACCGAGCAAGCAGGGGATTCTTCTCCAGCAGGGTTTCCTGCTCCATGATCGCGAGCACGGCCGCAATGGAATCCTGCCACTCCGTGCGCAGTCGCGGAAAGATCCGGTCTCGCAGACTGTTGTCCTCGACCAGCTCTGCGTAGCGCGAGGCGATCGCGATATCGCTCTTGGCCAGCACCATGTCCAAGTTTGACAACAGGGACTCGAAGAATGGCCACTCGGCATACATTGCTCGCAGCAGCCGCATGCCGCCCTCAGGGTGCGCCCCGAGCCACGCTTTGACCGCAGAGCCGAAACCGTACCAGCCGGGCAGCATCAGCCGACACTGCGCCCAACTGAAGACCCAGGGAATCGCTCGCAAATCCGCGATGTGCATCGACTTCGTGCGCGAGGCCGGCCGGCTACCGATATTGAGGTTGGCGATCTCGCCGATGACCGTCGCTTCCCAAAAGTAACGCTCGAAGCCGGCGGTCTCGTACACAAGGCTCCGATATGCGCGGTAAGCGTGAGTTGAGAGTTCCTCCATGGCCGCGAGGAACTCGTCACGGGGTGCGGCTCGCTCGGGCTGCAGCAGCGTTGCTTCCAGCGTGGCTGCCGCGAGAATCTCCAGGTTTCGTCTTCCCACCTCAGGGTTGGAATACTTGCTCGCGATCACCTCACCCTGTTCCGTAATTCGGATTGAGCCCTGAACGGCTCCGGCGGGTTGAGCGAGAATCGCCTGGTAACTCGGGCCGCCGCCGCGGCCGACCGACCCCCCTCGGCCATGGAATAGCCGCAGCTTGACGTCGAGACGCCGGAAGACCTCGATCAGTGCGATCTCGGCTTTATAGAGTTCCCATCCAGAGGTCAGGTAGCCGCCGTCCTTATTACTGTCGGAATAGCCCAGCATCACCTCCTGGGTCCGGTCACGGTGCTCCAGGAAGCGCTGGTATTCTGGCAATCCGAGCAGCTCGTCCATCACCCGGTTGCAATTGCGCAGGCCGGCAATGGTTTCGAACAAAGGAATGATGTTGATGTCTAGCTCGCCCTCACGTGGCCGCAACAGGCCCGCTTCCTTGAGAAGCAGCGCTACTTCCAGAATATCCGAGACGCCGTGGCTCTTGGAGATGATGTAGTTGGGCACTGCTTCCTTGCCGTATTGCTGCTGCACTTCTGCGGCCGCGCACAGGATCTCCAGCTCGGACGCCGACTCGGTGGAATACGATAGAAACGGACTGGCCAGCGGCCGCGCCGTTTTCAGCTCCTCGAGCAGCAGGTCGACGCGTGCATTCTCAGGTAGGGCTTTGTAACCGATATCTGGGCGCGCCATCTCGAACAGTTCGCTCACAGTGCGCTCATGCACGTCAGAGTTCTGGCGCAGATCGACGGCCGCGAGGTGAAAACCGAAGACATTTACCGCGTGCCGCAGCGCGCGCAGTCGGCCGCGCGCCAGTATCTCGGATCCATTTCCAGCAAGCGAGCGATGCAGGACATCGAGGTCAGCCTGCAATCCTTCGACGGATTCATAAGCCGGCGCCTCTCCGACCGCCCCTCGTGGCGCCTGGAATCGATCGAGTACCCAGGCCGTGGCTGTCAGCCGTGCATAGATGCCGGATATCGCGCGACGATAAGGCTCGTCCCGACGATGCGGCGAGCGGTCCGGCGAGCGTGCAGCCAGCTTCCTCAGCTCCTCCGATGTTCGTACCAAGTCGGCATCGAGCGAAAGCTCGCTGCCCAGCAGATGCAGTTCGTCGAGATAGAAGCTCAGCGCGCGGTTGCTTTGTATGCGCAGGGTCTGACGCAGCACCTCGGCCGTGACGAACGGATTCCCGTCGCGGTCGCCGCCGATCCAGGTTCCGATCCGCAGGAAAGGAGGCAGCTCGGTGGCACTTCCGGCCAAGTCCACGGAGCGAAGCTGGCCTTCCAGCGCGGCGTAGAGCCGGGGCAGCTCCCTCAAGAACGTGTAATCGTAATAGGCAAGGCCGTTGGCCACCTCGTCGAGGACGGCAAGCCTGGTGCGGCGTAGAAGGTTCGTCTGCCATAGCGTCAGCACGGCACGGCGCAGCGCCTCGTCGTTTGTCGCCTTTTCTTCTGGGGTAAGCTCGCCGCGATCCCCCTCCGCCAATAATTGCGCCACCTCCATCTCGCGATCGATCGCGCTTTTCCGCCGTACTTCCGTCGGATGCGCTGTAAGCACCGGGCTAACCAAGGCATTTCCAAAGAAGCTTCGCAGCCGGGCGCCAGAGATGCCGGCTTCGCAAGCCCGCCCAAGTGCATGTGCCATAGTGCCCACGCGCGGTGCCGATGATGCCAGGGCGTGCGCTCGTGTCCGCCGGATGTGGTGCTGGTCTTCGGCGATGTTCGCAAGATGCGAGAAAAAGCTGAACGCACGAATGATCTGGGTGGGGCGATCCTCTGACAGCTCGTTCAACGTCTCCTCTAGGTCCCGCCGCGCTGTCGCGTCCTCGTCGCGATGGAACCGGATGGAGGTGCGACGGATCCGCTCGACGATATCGAAAACTGCTTCCCCCTCTTGCTCGCGCACGGTATCGCCGAGAATGCGGCCGAGCAGGCGGATGTCATCGCGTAGCGGCAGATCTTTCTCGGGCTCTTCGATAGGGTTGCTGCTCGCCATGCTCCTGGCCCCCTTGACTACGCTAACCCGCACCCAAGGGTCGGCGCAAAGGCGTATCCTATCGTCAGGTCGGTCTGCTGCGAACCCGTCTCGACTCCTGTTCATCGGCTATTTGTGATGGCCTATACCGGCAGCTTTGTTCAATCCGTTCGTTTGGCGTAGCAACAGCCGAGCCCTGAGACCGCGGATTCTTTCGCCAATCTCAGAAGCCAAACGCTTGCCTCTGAATGACCTCCGCCTCTTCCGTGCTCATCTCGCTTAACCGATCGCCTTGATTCAGTTGTCGCCCAGCCGCACGCCCCGTACCTGAGTTCAGGGTTCTAACGCCGTTGTCATTCCGCCTTAGCGAGATGTTGGATTCATACAGCTGCTTCAGCCGCCGTGGTGGGAATCGCGCGATGCGCGGCCGCCGACGGCGACGAATCGCAGACATTCTGGCAGGTCCGAGCCGTGCCAAGAGGAAGCTTTCACGGGAACATTTCTAACAGAGGATCACAGAGGCAGGAGAAAGCGGTAAGGCGACTTTTTTCAATCCGCTCTCGGGCGATGATAGGCGGCCAGGAACGTGCGGACCGCAATGCCGACGACGTGGTCGATGCGCTCATCGCTTGGCGCATTCGAGGCGTTGAACAGCAGCCGCTTGAAAATCGTGGATTGGCACGACTCGAGGAACTGCGCTGCCGCGACCTCGCAGTCGTCCATCAGCAGATTTCCGGCTGCGACCTCGCCCTCAAGATAATGAGCGAGGGTCGCGATGCCTTGCATGGGTCCCGACTCGTAGAACTGCCTGCCGATTTCGGGCATGCGCTCGGAAATGCTGATTACCGTGCGCAGCGCCGACATG
>WNGE01020798.1_pt1 | contig 10239 bp, 9 predicted proteins | sample 5400651 | NCBI WGS metagenome assembly WNGE01 (sample SAMN13153370, study PRJNA577476) | soil metagenome | isolation source: 60 cm soil or saprolite under grassland replicate 2 | place: USA:California | collected 2016-06-15
CACATAGTCCCTCGGTGACTGGCCTCGGACCATGCAGTGCATTGCCAGGAGCCCAGCGGCTTGGTCCAGGGGAAACCTCCCGTCCGGCCCGGCTTCAACGTGAAAGTGCGCCACTCCAGTGTTTTTTTCGTAGAAAAAGAAGACATCGCGAGGAAAACCTGGGCGGGAATTCATCTCTTGTTGCGGATGCTCACTTCTGCGGATCACCTTCACGTGCACCCCCTCAGAATGCAGCCTCGTGACGGAACCGAAGCCAACGAAGTTTTTGTCTTGCACCCCTCGACGAGGGGCATTCCCCACATTGGGTAGGCAGTTAGGCAAGAAGCCAAGAAAGAGGGCTGAGAACTCGGCGACTGCTACCCCGTGAACGGCGACGAGCAGGCGTCTGCGGGAACTCCCTGAAAGTCCGCCTACGGCGTTCTACCGACCTATTTTTCGCGTGCAAGTATTCTTCCGCCCCGCAAAAATATGTAACTCACTCAGAAATTAGGACTTACGAACGAAATTCAACTCGACAGAAATCATTTGCCGGTAGGAATTGCACGATGCACGAAATTTTTCCCTCAATCGTTTACAGAAAATTGAAGGCCAGGAAGAGTTCGCAATGCTAAGGAATTACTCTATGCCTATGCCCTGTGGAAAGTGCCCATACCCGGCCAACGGGCGATTGCGATTTTCAGAATCGAAGGATCCGCGTCTGTTCCGGGCTGATCAGTTCATAAATCATTCCGCGCCAAACGATCTTACGTGTCAGGAGGGAGCTCACAAAATTTGCAACGTAGAGGAACGGGATGAATGCCGTCAGCAACACGTAAATCCAGGCTTGCCCAACGAGCAGGGGTCGCCCCGCGGGAATGGCCTCCATCACCCCAATCAGTCGAAGGGACGCTCGGATCGTGGAAAGTAGAAGAGGAAGAAGCGTGAGCGTCGCGAGGTGAAAAGCTGGTCTTTGCGCCAGGAGGTCGCCCAAAATCAGGATCACACCCGTTACGAGTGTCACGCAGTACAGAAGATGAGTGACGGCCGCGGGCCTCCAGATTCTCTGCGCGTAAATGCGAGTGATCAAAATTTGACGGTTCGTGGATTCCAGCAGCCCTTTGAAATCTGTCTCGACGTAAGAAAGCGTCAAGCACTCCGGCACAAAAACAATCGGCCGGTTGTTCCGTTCCAGGACGCGCGTCAGGGAATAATCATCGCTGACGGAGTTCTTCCATTCCTCCAGCACGCCGGATTGTTCGAAGATGACCCGGCGGATGGCCGTCCCTCCGCCCCAGCAGAAATTCCTTCCCTTCTCGCTGAGCATGGTTGCGACCGGCGCATTCCACGCTGCGAGAAGCGCCGTTGCCAGATCGCTGCGGTTCGGAATCATCCAGCGCATGGTGGTCGTGGCGCCGATCCTTATATCGCTCAGCGGCGCCACCAGGTGATGCAGCCAGGTTCTGCCCGGACGGCAATCGGAATCGGTGAACACGAGCACATCAAATTCCTCCGGCAGTTGTTCGACCGCCACCCGCAGATTATTTACTTTTTCACCGCAGCCGTTAGGCGGCCCGGCAATGACCACGTGGGTTTTCACTTTCGAATTTGCGGAGACCCGGTCGATGATGCTGCGCGCCGGATCCGATGCTGTAGCAAGAATGAAAAAAATCTCGTAATTCTGGCGTTCGAATTCCGTCAGCGAAACAAGATTGCGCTCCAGGCCCGGCTCAATGCCCTTACAGGGACAAAGCACCGCCACCCGCGGCGAGTAGAATCCGGGATCGCGATGCAAGCGGCGCCGCACATACCCGAGCCACTCCACACCTTGCCAGACGAGGTACGCCCCCACAATGATCTGCAAGAACACCAGTAAATAAAAGAGTGTTTCCACCTGCCTGAGAATAGCAGAGGAAGATGGCTCGCAGTCCGCCGTTTGAGCGGTTAGAATCGCACCGGTAAACGTCTGTTCCAAGGAGAATGAAAATGCCACGAGTGGATGCGGGGATGGTGACGTCCGCGGTTGAACTGCCCGGGTATCGGATTGTAAGAAATTTCGGCATCGTGCGCGGAATTGTGGTGCGCTCGCGGAGCTTCATCGGCAATATCGGCGCTGCGCTTCAGACCATTGTCGGCGGAAACATCACCATCCTCACGAACCTTTGCGAGAAAACGCGCGAGGATGCTTTCGAACTTCTTCTGCAACATGCCGCCGAACATGGCGCCAACGCCGTAGTCGGCATGCGCTATGACGCCACCGAAGTCATGCAGGGCGTCACCGAAGTGCTCGCCTACGGCACGGCGGTGCAGGTGGAGCGCATCTCCTGATTCAATCCACGGGCGTTCGCAACGGGCCTTTGACCAGTGGTAGAATCCCGCCTCCCATGTTTTGCCGCCCGCAAGCGTGTTCAGTGGGATCAGCTCTGAAGGACCTGCCTCGCAAAAGTTGCCGCCAATTCTTCAATGCTCGTCAGCGCGCGGGTGGCCGCCAGCCGTGCTTTTTCCATGAACGGTGAATCTAGTAGAAAGGCGCAACGGTCGACGAATGGATGGTTGGCCGCTTCAAACGGTTTGCGGTTCCGCCGCGTCGATGCCGTGCGTGCCAGCAGCTCCTCATAGATTTGCAAGTCTCGCTGGAAATCAAGTGCGTCGCCCGCGGTCCAGCCCTGCTGCCGCGTCAAAGACGCCAGAAACTTCCTGCGAAATAACGTAGCCTCCCGGCGCGGCATGGGGCGTGGTTTGCCCCGGCCCGCAGGCTGCGGTTCGGTACAAATAATCTCCAGAGCCCGCACGCTCATGGCCAGGAGCGCTTCGCGTTGCAGAAGCGTGAGAAGATCGCGGTAAAGCGAAGCGTGCACCTGCAGCGCCTGGCGACCGTTTTCAACCACATAGGAATCGACAAAGCGTGGAACGATGCGCTCGCGAAGCAGCCCCTCCGTAATCTGCTGCGCAAGCCGTGCCGGTGTGTCCGCGGAAATTTGTCTATCGTGCGGCATGCTTCGTGAACCATGGTAGCAGGAGTTTGTTTCCGCGCCGTTGTGTGTAGCGGAAAAGAAAAGCCCCCGACCTGGTCGGGGGCCTGCGTCAAACTCTCGTTGTAGGGGCCCGATATACCGTGCCCTTACAGCCGGTCTCGCATTTTGTCTTAGTGAATCGCCCTCGGGCTGTCCGGGCCGGCGCGCTTCTGCTTTGGTTCAGGTTGCGGCACAATCGGCGGGGCCACCGCTTCTTTCTGCAGCGCGTGTTCGAGCACTTCGTCGAGCGTCCGCACGTACATGATCTTTATGTCGCCGAGAATTTCCGGCGAAAGATCGGCCACGGCATTTGGCTCGTTGTCCGCGGGCAGCAGCACTTCCTTGATGCCTGCCCGCTTCGCGCCGAGCACTTTTTCTTTCACACCCCCGATGGGCAGGATCACGCCGGAGAGCGTCATCTCGCCGGTCATCGCCAGCCGGTCTTTCACCGGCCGGCCGGTGAGCAAGCTGACAAGGGCAGTTACCATTGCCGCGCCTGCCGACGGGCCGTCCTTCGGCACCGCCCCTGAAGGCACGTGGATGTGAATGTCGTGCCTCCGGAAAAAGTCCGGATCGATGCCGTAGCGCTCGGCGTTCGCGCGCGTCCAGGTCAGTGCGGCAGTCATGGATTCCTGCATCACTTCGCCGAGGTGCCCGGTCATGGTGAACTGTTTGCCGCCGCGCATCCGGGTGGCTTCGATGAAGATGATGTCGCCTCCCACCGGCGTCCAAACGAGTCCGACGGCCACGCCGGGCCTCTTAACGCGCTCCTCCACTTCCTTCTCCGTGCGGAACTTCGGCACGCCGAGCAATTCCCGAACGACTTCCGGTGTGACGGTCATCTTCTCCGTCTTGCCTTCCGCGATGCGCCGCGCCTGTTTGCGCGTGATGGTCGCAATTTCACGCTCGAGGTTGCGCACGCCCGCTTCCCGCGTATAGCTGTGGATGATTTCCTGCAGCCCTTCGTCCGCGAAGTCGATCTGTTCGCCCACCTTTAGGCCGTGCTCCGTGGCCTGCTTCGGGATCAGGTATTTGTGCGCAATGTGGAGTTTCTCTTCGCCCGTGTATCCGGGCAATTCGATGATCTCCATGCGGTCGCGCAACGGTTCCCACCTTCGACAAGTCGAACGGCACATCCAGATAGTGGTCGCGGAACGTGTTGTTTTGCTCCGGGTCGAGGACTTCCATCAGCGCCGATGACGGATCGCCGCGGAAATCCCGGCCGAGCTTGTCCACCTCGTCCAGCATGCACACCGGGTCGTTCGTCTCCGCGCGTTTCAGGCCCTGGATAATCTGGCCCGGCAGCGCTCCAATATAAGTGCGCCGGTGGCCGCGGATTTCCGCTTCATCGTGCATGCCGCCCAGCGCGATGCGCACGAATTTGCGCCCCAGCGATCGCGCGATCGACTTGCCCAGCGAAGTCTTGCCCACGCCGGGAGGCCCGACGAAGCAGAGAATCGGCCCCTTCATCCCCGGCTGGAGTTTCTTCACCGCCAGGTAGTCCAGGATGCGCTCCTTCACCTTCTCCAGATCGTAATGATCTTCGTCGAGAATCTGGTGCGCCTTGGGAATATCAATTTCCGCGCTCCCGGAAGATTTGCTCCATGGCAGGGAAGTCATCCATTCCAAGTACGTCCGTGAAACCATGTATTCCGCGGACGCCGGCGTCATCTTCGCCAGGCGCTTCAGCTCGCGCTCGCACTCTTTCTTGGCTTCGGCGGGCATGCCCGCTTCTTCCACTTTCTTGCGAAGCTCATCGATTTCCTGCATCGAATCGTCGGATTCGCCAAGCTCCTTCTGAATCGCTTTCATCTGCTCGCGCAGCAGGTATTCCCGCTGGTTCTGGCTGACCTGTTCCTGCACCTGCTCTTGAATCTTCGAGCGGAGTTCCAGCACTTCGAGTTCTTTGGAGAGCTCGCGGATCAGCATATCCAGGCGCTTGCGCACGCTCGGCGTTTCGATCAGCTCCTGGCGCAACAGCGTCGGGAGGGACGGTAGCGTCCCGGCGATGAAATCCGCCAGGCGGCCCGGGTCCTCGATGTTCATGGCCACGGATTGCAGATCGTCGGAAAGTTGCGGCGAATGGCTCACCACGTCGCGGAACAATTCCTGCGCATTTCGATGGAGCGCTTCCAGTTCGTTATCCGCTTCGCCCGCGATGTCCGGTTGGGCTTCCACGCGCGCCCGGAGAAATGGCCGCAGCCCGATCAGTTCGACAACCTGTATGCGCTGCAGCCCTTCCAGGAAGATCACTACATTGCCGTTCGGCATCTTCACTGTCTTGTGGACTTTCGCCAGCGTCCCAACTTGGTGCAGGTCCGCGGCGGCGGGATCCTCCACCCGCGGATCGAGTTGGGCGACCACGCCCACGAATTTTTCCTCTCCCTGTAGAGAATTCACCAGTGCCAGGGAACTTTCCCTTCCTACCGTTAGAGGCAGGACAGCGCCCGGAAACAGCACCGTGTCCCGAACCGGCAGGATCGGAAGAGTCTCGGGCACCACAAACTTTTTCTCAGCCATAATGTCCCCTCGTTACCGGCGAGACCGCAAGGGCCGCGCCGTATAAACCTTAGATGCACTCGGGTCTGGAAGGGTGCATAAGACTATAAATGCCGATAGCACAAAACATTAGCATCTCACGCTCATATCCTAGCACTTCCCCCTCGCGGCCGCAAGCTAAGCCGTAAGACGTTTATCATCAACTTCTTACGGTTAGTTAGAAGTGGCACTATTCACCGCTAGCTCGCTGTTCCGTGGCCTTTTGCCGCCTCACGTCCTTCAACTTGCGTGTTTTCGGGCCGCAAACTTCTTCAAGACGTATTGTTCTGCCTCCTCCCGCGTCCCAAGCTGGCCCTCCAGTTGGGCCTCCTCAAGCCCCTGCAAGATCTCAGCAAATAAGGGGCCGGGTCGGAACCCCATAGCTTGCAGGTCGTCTCCTGTCAGCAGTCGCCCAGGGCGGACCTGCTCCGGCGGTGTCTCTGCAAGGAAGCGCTGGACCAGCTCATAGGTTTCCAGGTTTCCGTGGCTCGAAAGGCAATCGAGACGATGTAAGGCCAAGTGTTCATCGAACTTCGGCAACCGGACGAATCGCTTCAATGTCGAAGTGCGCATGGACTCGACGTCCTTGAACCGCATATGGTTATTCACAAGCGCGAGGATTTGTTCGGCGTCCTCATTCGAGAAGCGCAGCCGGCGGCAAATCTCCTCCGCCATGCGGACACCCACATCCACATGGCCATCAAAGCGAATCCGGTCGCCCGTTTCTGAGGCTGGCTTGAAAGTGGGAGGCTTGCCTACGTCGTGGAGAAGCACGCCCCAGGCAAGCGTCGGCGAAGCGCCCGCAGGAAGTCCTTCCAGCATCATCCGCGTGTGAATCCACACGTCGCCTTCGGGATGGAATTGCGGCGGTTGCTCGATCCCTTTCATGGCCGAAATCTCAGGCAAGACCTGCTGGAGTAGGCCTGTTTTGTCCAGAAGCTCGAAGCCCCGCCGCGCACTGCCCTCCGTCAGCAGCTTGGTCAATTCGTCGCGAAGCCGTTCCGCGGAAACCTTCTTGATCTCCGCCGCATGTGCTCGAATCGCTTCGAAAGTGGCCTTCTCAATGCCGAATCCGAAGCGGGCCGCGAAACGCACGCCGCGCATCATGCGGAGTTTGTCCTCCGCGAAGCGGCGCCCGGGCTCACCGATGGCGCGAATGATCCCGGCTTTCAGGTCGGCCTGCCCGCCGATAAAGTCGAGAACCTCGCCGCTGTCTTGACGCATCAACAGGCCGTTGACGGTGAAGTCGCGGCGTTGCACGTCTTCTTGCGCCGTCCTCGAATAAACCACGCGGTCTGGATGACGGCCATCGCTGTAACCCACATCCGAGCGGAAGGTGGCCACTTCTACTTTCAAGCCATCCCGCGGAATCAGGATGACACCGAATTGCGCGCCCACGGCCACGCTCTCTGGAAATAGCTTCATGACCTGATCCGGCGTGGCGTCGGTTGCTACATCGTAATCCGCTGGCTCGCGCCCGAGCAGCAAGTCGCGCACACATCCGCCCACCAGCAACGCTTGGTAACCGTGGACGCGCAGTGTGTCGCAGATCGAGTTGGCCAGTTCGCGTGGTGTCACGCTGTGATTATGCGACAGACGCGGTCGCGAGGGGAGAGCGGCGTGATGCGGGTTTCCGTGCCGAGCTATCTGCTGCGAAAGACCATGCAGGTGATGTCATCGGACTGGCGTGTGCCGCCGACAAATTCATCCACGCGCTTCATCAGGAATTGAAGAGTTTGCTGCGCATCCCAATCCGGCAGGTTTCGAATCGCGCTGAGCCAGCGCTCGTTTCCGAATTCTTCCCCCGCCTCATTGAAAGCCTCGACGACGCCATCGGTGAAGAAAATGAGCGCGTCACCCGGCTTGAGCTCGAGCGAGGCGGTCTCATAGTTCACGTCCGATCGTATGCCCAGTGGCAAGCCACCCACTTCCAGAGACTCGACGGCCCCGCTCGCGCGGCGGAGAATCGGCGCGTTGTGGCCCGCGTTGACGTAGGCAAGACGCCGCAAGATGGGATTGAATTCACCGAGGACCGCCGTCGTGAAGCGCCGGCCTTCAAGGCTGTGCCCGCAAGCGTACCGGTTCAGTCGCGCCACGAGTTCCGCGAGCGGCGCATCTTCTCCGGCGATGGTTCGCAGGCTGGCTTGCAACGTAGCCATCAGGAGAGCGGCGGGAACGCTCTTTCCCGCGACATCCGCGATCACCATCATCAACCTCTCGCGTTCTTCCGGCTTCGGGTAAAACACGTCGTAATAATCGCCTGCGACGGAGTTTTGCGGACGCGTGGCGAAGGCGATCTCCGCGCCCTCCACGGGCGGCGCCTGCGACGGCACCAGCCAGGATTGAATTTCTCGCGCAATTTCCAGGTCGCGCTTCATTGTCACTTTGTCCGCTAATTCCAGCGAAAGTAGAAGCAGGAAGAGGATGGCGGCGGCGAACTCGAACTTGACATTTTCGAAGCCGGACATGACCAGGAGGACAAACGCCAGAAGCAGCAGGACGCGCCGCGCCGGCGTCATTTTCAGAAGCAGCGCCCAGAAGAATTCCCTGGCGACGTGCAGGGGTTGACGCCACCGCGGAAGTTTGTGAATTTCTTCCCAGTCGACCTCGCGCCCGTAGAAGCCGTAGCTGGCTCGTGCGTCGGCGGCGAATTGCGACCACAGATCATCGATCTGCCTGCCTTCGCTGACGCGCTGCCAGAAGTTGCGCGCACGATCCGCGGCGCTGATGGCCGGGCGCGCGGGCGAAATACCGGGCTGTGGAGGTGCGCTCAAGGAAGATCGCTCACGGAGGATAAAGTATAGGGCATTCGGCCGGGTTTCGCTGGAAGTCATGAATCTTCGCGGTCGCGCTCGGATTGGTCGCCGCTTTGCCCCAGTGCATCCTGGGAAAGCGAGCCGCCAAATTGCAATTTGCCGAAACCAAAGCGGTCGCGAAGACGATCCGCCGCGCTCGTCAGTTTTTCGAGTTTGGCGCGGCGCTCGGCTTCCAGCAAATCAAGCTGTTCACCCCCGTGCGTCAGGCCGCTGAGCGCGACTCCGAGCAGCCGGACTTTTCTTTTCGCGTCGCGATGCACGCGAAAGAGTTCCTGCAAAGCCGCAAAAATATCGGAATCGAGCCGCGCGGGTTCTGCCAGCGTTTTCGAACGCGTGTGCGTTTCGAAGCCGGCGTAACGGATCGTCAGAGTAAGCGTGCGCGCGGCGAGGCCCGCTTCGCGAAGGCGCTTGCAAGCCTTTTGCGAGAGATGGCTGAGCATCGTGGACAACGCGTTCGCATCGTCCGTGTCTTCGCCGAAGGTGTGATTGTGCGAAATCGATTTCGGCTCGGCGTCGATCACGAATTCGTAGGAATCGCCGCCCCGCGCTTTGCGGTACAGCGCAGTGCCCCACTGGCCGAAAATCTTTTCGAGCTTTTCCTGCGCAACGGCGGCGATCTGCTCCACCGTCTCGATGCCGAGCGCGCGGAGCGCGCGCTCCGTAATTTCGCCGATGCCGGGAATCTTTCGAACAGGAAGGGGAGCGAGGAAGCGCTGCTCGCAGCCCGCCGGAACCCACACGAGGCCGCGCGGCTTGGCCTGATCCGATGCGACTTTGGCGACGAGACGCGTCGTGGCGAGGCCGCCGGAGCAAGGAAGACTCGTAATTCGAGTGATCGTTCGAAGGAGTTTATCCCCCGCGGCCAGCGGCGGCCCGTGCAGCCGTTCGGTTCCGGCGAGATCGAGATAGGCCTCGTCGATCGAAACCATTTCCACGATCGGAGAAAATTGCGCGAGGATTGTGGCGACGCGATCGCTCCACTCGCCGTACTTTTCGTGATGGCCGTCGAGAAAAACCGCGTGCGGGCACAGCCGTCCGGCCGTTCGAAGCGGCATCGCGGAGTGAATGCCGTATTTCCGCGCCTCGTAGCTCGCCGCGGAAACGACACCGCGCTGGTCGGGGCGTCCGCCTACCACGACGGGCTTGCCTCGGAGTTCCGGCCGTTCGAGCAATTCCACGGACACGAAGAACGCGTCCATGTCCACATGCAGGATGGATGCAGACGCTTCAGCCGTGCGCTCCTCAAGCGGGCCGTGCTTGGCTCGAAATCGTGCGAGGTCCCGCATGCCCCATAGCCTACGCTGGACATTTGTAAGCCTCAACCTTTCCGGTTGGGTGCTTGCTACAACCGCTCAGCCGCGAGGACGCGAGGGATGCCCGCGAGGTCGTTGGTGACGCCCACGTCGGTCCAGGCAGGCGCTTCGAGGAGCGGCCGAACGGCGTGCAAACTATCGTGGCCGAGTTCGAGGACAAGGACGCCGCCGGGCTTCAGATGCGCGGCAGCTTGCGCGATGAGGTCGGCGTAGAGCTCGAAGCCTTCTTCACCGCCGTAGAGAGCGATTTCCGGTTCGTGCTCGCGGACTTCGCGCGTTAGTGTGGAGGCTTCGCGGCGGCCAACGTAGGGCGGGTTGCTGACGATCAGATCGAAAGAGCGTGACTCGTGCATGTCACTGGTTCGCGCGGTGCTGTGAAGGGGCGCCGCATATGGTTCCCCTGCGGGGAGACTGTCCAGCAAGTTGGACTCGAGAAAACAGATGCGGCCAGGGACGCCGTGGGTGACGGCGTTGCGGCGGGCGACGGCGAGAGCAGCGCCCGAAATGTCCGTGGCGTAAATCACCGCTCGGGGAAGCTCTTTGGCGAGGGCTATGGCGATGCAGCCGGAGCCCGTGCCGACG
>WNGE01017584.1_pt1 | contig 10238 bp, 12 predicted proteins | sample 5400651 | NCBI WGS metagenome assembly WNGE01 (sample SAMN13153370, study PRJNA577476) | soil metagenome | isolation source: 60 cm soil or saprolite under grassland replicate 2 | place: USA:California | collected 2016-06-15
CAAGCCGGAGTAAATTTGGTCTTGCGGCGCAAACTAGTTTTGCATATTGCAATATCAAAGAGAGAGCTTCCATGAAACTCGGCGACAAACTTCGCTCCCTCCGTGCGGTGGAAGGTTCGCTGCGCGGCCTGGGCCGCCCGATGACCCAACAGGAGTTGGCAGCCGCCATGAAGCAAGAAGTTGGGCGCGGCTTGAGCCAGGCTTACGTCTCGCAGATCGAGAGTGGAGCGAGGCCGCACCTGACGCACACCACGCGCGAGCTGCTTGCGCGGTTCTTCCGGGTCTACCCGGGGTTCCTGGTGGACGATCCGGAAGGCTACACACCGGGCTTGCAGTCGGAATTGCGAGCGATCGACGCGAAAGTGGATTCGTGGCTCTTTGCCGGGGCCGAGCAGTTTACGGCGGATCCGCAGCTTCAGCGGGCGCTTCTGACCATCGCGGAGCATGAGGATTCGCGGCACGCGATTTTGCTTCTGGCGGAAATTCTCCGCACTCCGAGCCTGGTTGACCGGTTGTCAGAAGTTTTGCGCCCCGGGAATGACCACAACGGCGGGGAGCACGGCAACGGCCATCCGCCGCGGACACACTTTCGCAGTAACTGAGGAGGTTCGGCCCCGGGGTGGCCGGGGCCGTGGTGAACGAGGTCTGCGTCTCGAATTCCAGCTCGCGCGTCGCAACGGGAAGTTGCGCAAGGAAAACGTCGCGCTCGAGGTGAGTTATGACCTGGTCTGATTTCTATCTCTTCTGCTTCATCGTGGGCTTTTCGCTGAGCGTGTTGTCATTTCTAGCCGGCGCCGTCCGCATTCATCTTCCTTTCAAGATGCATTTGCCATTTCACCTCGAACATCACGTCGGAGGCGCACATGGCGGGATGCGAGGCAGCTTCCGGGCAGGTGTACATTTCTCCTGGCTTAACGCTTCGACGGCGATGGCGTTCCTAGCCTGGTTCGGGGGCACGGGCTACCTGCTGACCAGGCACTCTCATCTCGTGGCCTTGATATCTCTCGGCATTTCCATCTGCGCAGGTTTATTCGCGGGCTGGCTGGTCTTCAAATTCATGGTGAAACTCATGCAAACGACGGATGCACCGCTGAACAATGACGACTATCGAATTGAAGGCTCGGTGGGGACCATCAGCATGCCGATTCGCGCGAGCGGCACTGGAGAAATCATTTTTGCGCTAGGAGGAGTCCGCCGTTGCGCAGGCGCACGCACCGATGACGGAAAGCCCATGGAGAAAGGCGCCGAGGTGGTCATTGAGCGCTATGAAAAGGGGATCGCTTACGTGAAGAGGTGGGAGGAATTCACGCAATAAAGTTTCCTGGACTGACGTTCGACACAAACAGTCCGGACGGGTGGAAGAAAGGAAGGTCCTTATGTTTGGGTTGCCAATGGAAGTGGTAGTCGGAGCGGGGCTGCTCGTTCTGGTGATCTTGATGGCCATGATCGTGGTGGCGCGAATGTATCGCAAGGCGGGGCCCAACGAGGCCCTCATCGTGTACGGCATGGGCGGTACGCACGTGTACAGCGGCCGGGGCGCCATCATTTTTCCGATGGTGCAGACGTGCCGTGATCTGTCACTCGAGTTGATGTCGTTCGACGTGGCACCGCAGCAAAACCTCTACACAAAGCAGGGCGTCGCCGTCACCGTAGAGGCTGTAGCGCAAATCAAGGTGAAGTCCGACAAAGAGTCGATCTTGACGGCTGCCGAGCAGTTTCTTTCCAAGCGGCCGGAACAGCGCGAGGCCTTGATTCGCCTGGTGATGGAAGGCCATCTGCGGGGAATCATTGGGCAGCTCACCGTGGAGCAGATCGTCAAGGAGCCGGAGATGGTTGGCGATCGCATGCGCTCCACCTGCGCCGACGACATGAGCAAGATGGGGCTCGAAGTCGTCAGCTTCACGATCAAGGAAGTGCGCGACAAGAACGATTACATCACTAACATGGGGCGGCCGGACGTGGCGCGCATCAAGCGCGATGCGGAAGTGGCCGCCGCAGAAGCCGACCGTGATATCGCCATCAAGCGCGCCGAAGCGACGCGCGCCGCCGCCGTCGCCAAGGCTCAGGCCGACCAGGAACGCGTGGCCGCCGAAACGGCTTCTCTTGCCAAGCAGGCCGAAGCGCAACGCGACCTGGACATCAAAAAGGCCAGTTACCAAGAGATGACAAAGAAGGCGCAAGCCACCGCTGACAAGGCGTACGAAATCGAGACCAACGTCATGCAACAGCAGGTGGTTGCTGAATCCGTAAGGGTTCAGCAGGTGGAGCGCGAAGCCCAGGTAAAAGTGCAGGATGCGGAAATCGCGCGCCGCGAACGCGAGCTCATCGCCACCGTGCTGAAACAGGCGGAAATCGAGCGCCAGCGCATCGAGACGCTCGCCAACGCCGAACGCCAGCGCCTGATTACGGAAGCGGAGGGCCGCGCCTCGTCGATCCGCGCGCAGGGTGAAGCTGAAGCCGAGATCATCTTCAAGAAGGGCGAAGCCGAAGCCAAGGCCATGAACGTCAAGGCGGAGGCCTATCAGGAATACAACCAGGCCGCGGTGATCGACAAGCTCATCAGCGGACTGCCGGAAGTGGTGCGCGCGCTCAGCGAGCCGCTCAGCAAGGTGGACAAAGTGACCATCGTCTCTACCGGCAACGGCGATGCCGCCGGCGCGTACAAGCTAACCGGCGACATCACGAAGATCGCCGCGCAGGTGCCCGCGCTTTTCGAAGCGCTCTCCGGCATGCAGATCTCGGACCTGCTCAGCAAGGTGCGCCTGATCGGCGACAAAGCGCCGAAGCCGGAGCAGCAGCCACCAGCTAAGAAGTAACGACGATCGCTTCCGTCCTGGTGGGTGCACACGCTCACCGGGACGCCAATGGCCTTGGGGGATGGTCATGACCATGAAAGAAGAACTTCTCTTCTTATGGATTTTCGTGATGGTGGCGGTGCGTTTTTTCTTCGGCCACCTTTGGGATTACACGGTTTATGCGCTCGAGAAGGCCGTCGCCTTTGGCTTCGTGTCTTTGCCGGTCATCGCAAAGTTCGCAGCGGTGATTTTCAGGGGACACGTCCTCTCCTGACGGAGCTGAAGGCGGTCGAAAGCGCGCTCGATTCGATCTTGAAGTTTAGAGTGGTTCGAACGATCTGGTTTTGAAAGGAGATGCATCATGGGACTCTTGGAACGTGTAAGCACTTTGATTCGCGCGAACATCAACGACATGGTTGATCGCGCGGAAGATCCGGAAAAAATGATCAAGCAGGTGATCCTCGACATGGAGAACCAGTATCTGCAAGTCAAGACGCAGGTGGCGGTTTCCATCGCCGACCAGCACATGCTGGAAAAGAAGCTGCGGGAAAACGAGGAGGCCGGGAAGGACTGGATGCGTAAGGCGGAGACTGCCGTGGACAAGGGCCAGGACGATTTGGCGCGCGCGGCGCTTGACCGCTTCCAGACTTCACGGAAGCTGGCGCAGAGCTACCGCGAACAGGTCGACGACCAGAAGTCGCAAGTCGAAACGCTGAAGGGGGCGCTTGTGAAACTCGAACAGAAGCTCTCCTTGGCGACAACTCGAAGGGCGCCACTTTTGACCGGCTCAAGGACCGCGTGCACCAAACCGAGGCAGTGGCCACCGCCGAAGTCGAGCTGCTCACGGACGATGTCGGGGAAAAACTGACACGCCTCGACCGCGATGCGGAGGTCGACCGCCTGCTCGCCGACCTCAAGGCGCGCCGCAGCCTGCCAGCTTGAAATGGTCTACTTTCACCTGCGGCCGGGCCGATCTGACCCATCCGGTTGGCCCGGCTGAACTTCAGGACTCAAGTGGTCGGTGGCCTTCCAGGTCATTTGAGATATGGATGAGGACGACCCCGCAAGAAGAACTATCTTCGACAGAAGTTTCGCGATCGGGCCGCTTCTCGCTCCCACAGGTAGGGCCGGCATTTGCTCCGCATGAGCGTTGGCTTACACTCCCGCCGATTCCATGCCCCGCCGCTTCAGCGGCTTCCAGCTCGTATCGCCGCGCAGATACTGCCACAGCCCCTGCAACCGCCAGAACATGTGCATCTGCCGGTAAGGAAAATGCTCCAGAAAGCAGCAGCCGATCAGCCGAGCGACATCCTTCCAGTCATTGTACCGTTTATAGGTCAGCTCTTCCTGAAGCACTGACCCGATGGAAATGACCGTGGCAAAAGCGTAGCCGAAGAGTAGAAACTGCAGGAAAAATTCCCTGCTGAGCATCCCCAACGCGGCCGCGAGCGCAATGGTGAAGATCCCTCCGATTTCCACCACTGGGGCGAACAGTTCGAACAACCACAAGTAGGGAAGCGCAAAACCCCCGATTCGCCCGTAGCGGCGGCGGAACATCATGTCGCGGTTTCTCCACAGAACATCGAACAAGCCCTTCTGCCACCGCGCCCGTTGTCTTGCTAGTGAGCGCAAGTCCGACGGCACTTCGGTCCAGCACACCGGGTCCGGCACGAACTGGATCCGATACTTCTGCTTGCGTTCCAGCAGATAGCGATGCAAACGAGTCACCAGATCGATGTCCTCTCCGACGGTATCCGCGCGATATCCGCCAACGGCCCGCACCAAGTCGGTGCGAAAAACTCCGAACGCACCGGATATGATCATGAGCATGTTCATTTGCGCCCATGCCTCGCGTCCGATCAGAAAGGCACGCAGGTATTCCACGACCTGCACGATCTCAATGCCTTTCTTTGGGAGCAGCACCTGCTGTAGCCGTCCGCCTTTGACTCCCGAGGCATTCAACACGCGCACGATGCCCCCGGCGCCAATCACCTGCTTTGGGTCGCTCAGCACCGGAACCATGATGCGCAACAGGGCGTCCGGCTCCAATACCGAGTCCGCGTCAACCACGCACATGTACGGCGAAGTTGCGGCATTCAGCCCCGCGTTTATGGCGTCCGCCTTGCTCCCGATCGAATCCTTGTCAATCACCAGCAACCGAGGATCTCTCACGCTCCGGTAGAGCGCTTTCACGGGCGCGCTCTTTAGCTCTTGGATATACAGCGCATTCATCTGCCGCAGCTCAAATTCTTCCTTTAGCTCGTTTAGAGTGCCGTCGTTTGATCCGTCGTTGATGACGATCACTTCCACTTGCGGATAATCCAGCGAGAGCAGGGAACGCACGGATGCACGGATTGACTTTTGCTCGTTGTGCGCGGGTACAAGTACGGTGATGGGAGGCGAGAGAGGCGACGATTTGATCCAATCCAGCCGATAGCTCTGCAGGCGGCGCTGGTGCCGGGCGCTGGTATAGAAGGCTACCAGCAGAAGGAACAAGTAGACGAGATTACATGTCACGTAATAGAGGAACAGCCCGTTGTTGGCCCATTCCAAGAAATGCGGCATCATGACGCAACCGCGTCGGGCTTTGCCGACACTCCGGGATGTATTCCAGGACCCGGTGCGACCTTGCGGCTGGCGATATCCAGCAAATGCTCCCGCCGTTCCTCCTCCATAGTCCCCCCAGTCCGTAGTTTCTCGAGCAATTCGCCGTAGATTCCGGCATTTTCGGCCGCGGTGATATAGGCATCTATTGCATAGGCATCTTCGGTGTCCGCCACGGCCGCGAAAATCACGGAGCTGTCTTCGTCTTGGTCCGCGAGGGCCTGCGCCGCGCGCAGCCGCACCAGCCGGTGCGAATCCGTCAAGGCCAGTAGCAGAGCTGGGATCGCGCGCACCGTGCGCAACTGGCCCAGCGCAACGGTCGCGCGCAACCGCACAAACCACACTGGGTCCTTTACCATCTCTGCCAGCACGGGCGGAGCAATCTTGGGCCGGGCGTTCCCCAAGGCGCGCGCGGCGGATGCTCGCACCTCAGGTGCTTGGTCCCCAGCCATCTCCGTCAGGTCTGCATCCATGGTCTGCGTGGCGACCTCCCCGAGCACTCTTCCCAGTAGCTCCCGCAACTCTCCGTGCGCGGCAGCCATGTATCGCGGCACGAGTTGTGGCCGTTCGCGGCAGCAATTCATCAGCGCGTTCTCCAATGGAAGCGCGGGCACGACCAGCCCCCTTTCTCCCACCCAGCGGAGAATTTCCTCGGCAGCGGCAGGCAAGCCTGTGCGCCCCAATCCGCGCAGCGCGGCCAGCCTGGTTTCCGCATTGTTGTCACGCAATCCTTCCCCCAGCGCGGCAATGCCTTCCGCCGCGCGCGTCTGCCCAAGCGCAACGAGGGCCTTTCGCCGCTGCCACCCGTGGTATTTCCGCGCTTCATAGATGCGTGTTTGCATCAACCCGCTGACACGCAGAAAATTCAGCACTCGCGCCGCCCCTTCCGCGGGCGCCGCTTCGAGCGCATCCAGAGCCAGTGATTCGACGACCCTTCGGTCAAAGATCTTCCCGCGCCAGGCTAGGTACGGTATTTTTCCGGAAATCAGTTGCTCCCAGACGGCGCGGAAATGAAACACCCGCGCGTCTCGCTTCGCGAAATAGCGCTTGCGGTACGAGCGCCGGAGCAGAATGAATGCCAGCAGGAGCCCGTCCGCAACCAGCGCAGCAAAGATGGCCTTTAAGACGATGCCTGCGGGACCCAGTTTGTGGATCAATCTAAAAATGGATTCCATAGCTGAATCCAAAAGAAGTTTGTGTTCGGTCCTGGGTTCTTTTCTGATAGGCGGCGTAGGCGGTCAAGTCCTGCCGCCGCGTAAATTGAAATTTGAACCCACCGCCGTACGATTGCGCCGAAAATCGTCCGACCTGATCCACAAGTGCAAAATTTTCGGTACCCGCCGCAAAGAACACGTTTCCGCTCAGCCGGCGCTCACCCCGCGCTGTCAACGGAAATCCCAGCCGTGTTGTTCCGGAGGGCCGCCACTCCGCGGCGGTGCTCGAAAAACGGCTCCGCGCCCCCAACAAGCTCAGCGACCAGGTCCACTCCCCTGGCAAATAAAATGTCGCTGTGCCGTTCAGCGTCAGGATGCGCGCCGCTGTAAACCAGTACCAATGCTCTTCCAACGCCGCTTCGGCTCCCCTCAAAAACCCGGATTCGCCAATTCGCCAGCTTCGGTCGTAGCTATAGAAGGCTTCGGTCTCCGGAATAATTCCCACGTCGTGCGCTGATGCGCCGCCAAGGGTGAGTCCGCCCCAGCGCTTCGAGCGCCCGGTCGCGCTGGCAATAAACTTTCCCGCAATCGTCGCGTTGCGCTGATAGAAATTTCCGGCGAGGGTGGTGCCCCAATGCTCCGTCCAATGTGACGTCAGGCTGACCCATTCGCCCTCGTAAGTGCCCGCAAAGTTGAAAAGATTCGTGTCCGTTCCGAGGCGCAGTTCGTGCTTCGGCTCCGCACGGACCGAGAGCAGCCCGGCTCTTGACTCTTCGCTGGCCGCTTCCTGCCGCAGGGCTGTTACAAATTCTTGTCGCGCGTCATCCGTTCTTCTGAGGGCGCGCAAGGCTCGCCCGCGTGCGGCATGCAAATCGGCCCGCTTTGGGTCCACTTCAACAGCAGCGTCCAGTTCCCGCAGGGCCTCTTTCCATCGTTCTTCGCGGCCAAGCGCACTTGCCAATCCCAGTCGCAAGTCCGGATCTTGTGGTGCAGCCCCGACCAGGAGGCGGAATTCGCGCTCGGACTCCACCACGTGCCCGGACCACAGCAGAATGCGTGCTCGCCACGTCTTTGCTTCCACGTCCTGTGGTGCCTTTCTGAGAACGCCATCCACAACTTTCATCGCGGCGTCCCAGTTCTGCGCCTCCGCAAATCGGCGCGTGTCGCTCTGCCAGTCGCCTGCGGCTTCCTGGCCGTGAATGCGCGCGGAAAACATCATGACCAAGCATAGTGCCGCTAGAGCACACCAACCCGGTTCCGGTTTCCGTAGAATGCGAGGAATTGCGATGGTTCGTCCTTTAGGCGAGTTTTGCCTTCTTTTAAATCGAGCAATGCGGCTTCCAGACTCACCTTCATGCAACCACCTTGTTGTCTCTGAGTTACTTCCGGTAAGAAGCTTTTTCGGCGTGCCCAAGCGATTTTTATGCCGGATTCGCAACCCTCGGAACGCCGTGCCGTCCTTAGGCTGGCAGTCCTCTGTAGTTTCTTGCGAGACCCTGTGCGAGAATGCCCCAAAATGAACTCTGTGTTCGTGTTCGGAACAGCAGCCGCGGCTGCAGCGGGGGGAGCAATCGCATATGGTACAGCCTGGCCGCGCGCGCAGTTTTTTGGGTCAACCATCTGCAGGACCAATTCGGCGAGGAAGCTGGCCATCACGTTTGACGACGGGCCGAATCCGGCGATCACTCCGAAGCTGCTTGATCTGCTGGATCGCTACAACGCGCGCGCCACATTTTTTCTGATTGGGCGCTTTGTCAGGGAAAGTGCCGAGTTGGTCAAAGAAACCGTCGCCCGCGGGCACGTGGTGGGGAATCATACGGAGACTCACCCAAATCTCTTCCGGCTTGCCCCCATGCAAATTCGAGTTGAGCTTCGGCTTTGCCACAGCGCCATCTCCAATGCGATTGGCGCGCCGCCAAAGTGGTTCCGCCCACCTTATGGCTTCCGGAATCCTTGGGTGATTCCGGCGGCTCGGGAACTCGGTTATGGCACGGTGATGTGGACGCTGATTCCGGGAGACTGGCGGGAGAGGCCGGCGGAGTGGTTGCTTCCTCGTCTTCAGCCCATCGCCGACCATGCTCAGCGAAGCCTGAGAAATGGCTCCAAACGCGCAGCCAGTGTTACCGGTGATATTCTGTGCCTTCACGACGGTTCATACCGCCAAATGAACGGCGACCGCTCGCGAACGCTCGCCGCCCTCGAATACTGGCTGCCTCGCTGGCGTGACCTCGGCCTCGAATTTGTTACAATCGAGGAAGCGGTGCGCCCACCCGCGTTTTAATCATGGACGAACGCGCCTTCTATACGGAAAAAGAAGAAACCCGGAAAGTGAAGCTCATCTGCCCGAGCTGTCACAAGGATTTTGAATTCCCGGTTCGCTGGAAAGTCTGCCGGAAGAGGAAAGAATTGCCGCGCGGCGTCAGCGAAGAAGACAAGAGAAAGTTTGACAAGGCTGCGTCGTACATGGTTCGGCTGGACGATCTCGTGGCGTGCTACAAATGCCGGAAACGTTTCGAATTAACCGGCCAATCCACGGTGCTCATCAGCGATAGTCTTGGGGATCCCAGCGCCGATCCAGAAAATTTCGGCAATCGCTAATCCGCTCTTCTGGTCCGAATGTCTGACTTCGAACTTTTAAATCTCCGGATACATATCGAAGAAGGCTTCGATGGATTGCCGGAAGGTCGATTCGATCTCTTCCTTAGTGCCCTCGATAAGATGCATGGTCACGCGCGCCGTGCGGCCATTCTTCAGCACCACCGACGCGTCCTTCACTTCGCGGAGTTCTTCCTCTGGTAACAACCGCATCCCGTAAATCAGCGCCAGCTTGGCCATGCGATTCTCCTCACTCTTGCTAGAGAGCGTAGCCCCCGCCTGGATGCAGGTCAAACCGCCGTCTGATGCCCTCGTGGCCCTTCCCGAAGGCCGGTCGCGGTATACTCAGGCATCCGAGATCGTTGCTTGATGCATCGCATCAAGTGTTGCGGGGGTTGCCATGAGAGACCTGCTGCGTCGAGGGTTTCGCCAAATCCTGTTTTTGATGGCAAGCATTCTGGCAATTGGCGCGTCCTGCGCCGCGCAGCAGCCTGAAGGGCCGCAGTCCGACGCACCGCCTCCGGTAGCCCCCCGCCCTGCACAGGAACAGCCGCCCGGCTCCGGCGAAAAAATCACTGTTCCTGCGGGAACGCGAGTCGGCGTCGTGCTCCAGAACGGCATCTCCACGCGCAGCGCCAAACCCGGCGACTCCGTGTATCTTCAAACCTCCTTTCCGATTACCGAAAACAACCGCATCGTGGTCCCGGTTGGGTCCTATCTTCGCGGCGAATTGCTGGAAGCCAAGCGCCCCGGTCGCGTTAGGGGAAGAGGCGAATTTCGGCTGCGCCTCGATACCTTGATTCTGCCAAACGGCTACACGGTCGATCTGCGGGCAGCGCCGCGCAGCGCGGATTCCGGCGGAAATGAAACGATGGATTCTGAAGGCAAAGTGACCGGCCCCGGCGGCAAGGGTAAGGATGTGGGCACAGTGGCGACGACGACGGCGACCGGGGCAGGGATAGGAGCAATTGCGGGCCGTGCCAAGGGCGCAGGGATTGGCGCCGGAATCGGCGCGGCGGCGGGTCTTGCCGCTGTGATGCTGACGCGGGGGCCCGAAGCTGAACTCCCCCGCGGCTCTACGATGGACATC
>WNGE01009489.1_pt1 | contig 10237 bp, 9 predicted proteins | sample 5400651 | NCBI WGS metagenome assembly WNGE01 (sample SAMN13153370, study PRJNA577476) | soil metagenome | isolation source: 60 cm soil or saprolite under grassland replicate 2 | place: USA:California | collected 2016-06-15
TCTTGCCCGGATGCAGCCACATGTAGCCCAGGAGCAGACGCAGGTTGGCGAACCGTTGCCAGTCGTCGCCCGGCATCTTGGACAGCAGCGACCGCTTGCCATAGACGACTTCATCGTGCGAGAGCGGCAGCACGAAGTTTTCGCTGAATGCATACCAGATGCTGAATGTGATCTCGTTCTGGTGCTGGCGTCGGTACAACGGATCTCGCGCCATGTACGCCAGCGTGTCGTGCATCCAGCCCATGTTCCATTTGAGGCCGAAGCCCAAGCCACCGACGTATGCGGGCCGCGATACCATCGGCCACGCCGTCGACTCCTCGGCGATCGTCTGTACGTCGGGATAATCGCGGTAGATCGATTCGTTCAAGTGACGCAGGAATTCGATCGCTTCGAGGTTTTCGCGGCCCCCGTATCGATTCGGCACCCAGTCGCCGCCCTGCCGTCCGTAGTCCAGGTAGAGCATCGACGCGACGGCGTCGACGCGCAGGCTGTCGACGTGATATTTGTCGAGCCAGAACCGGGCGCTGCTTGCGAGCACCGCCCGGACTTCGCTGCGGCCGTAATTGAAGATGTAGCTGCTCCAATCCGGGTGATAGCCCTGCCGCGGATCGGCGTGCTCGTAAAGATGGGTCCCGTCGAAATACGCCAGCCCGTGCTCGTCGCCCGGGAAATGCGAAGGAACCCAGTCGAGAATGACGCCGATGCCGTTGCGATGCAGCTGGTCGACGAGAAACATGAAGTCCTGCGGCGTGCCGTAGCGCGCCGTCGGCGCGAAGTAGCCCGTCGTCTGATAGCCCCACGAACCGTAGAAGGGGTGTTCCGTTGGCGGCAGGAATTCGACGTGCGTAAATCCCAGATCGGCGACATACGCGGGAAGCTCCTGCGCAAGCTCGCGATAGGTCAGAAATACGCTGCCTTCGCGTCGTCGCCACGAGCCCAGATGCATTTCATAGATCGACAGCGGTGCGGTCAACGCATTGCAGGCGGCGCGCCCCGCCATCCATTTCCCATCACCCCACGCGTAATCCAAGTCCCATACGCGCGAGGCTGTTTGCGGCGGCGATTCCCACGCGAATGCAAATGGATCGCCTTTGTCGGCGCGGTAATCGCGATAACGCGAGGCGACGTGGTATTTGTAGCGCGCGCCGGGCGCGACTCCGGCAATGAAGCCTTCCCAGACGCCCGAGCCGTCGGGCCGAGGCACCAGCGCATGCCGCGAGCGCTCCCAGCCGTTGAAGTCGCCGATGACCGACACCGCTTCGGCATTCGGGGCCCATACCGCGAAGGCGGTGCCGTCGGCGGCGCAGTGCGCCCCGAGCTTTTCATAGAGGCGCGTGTGCGTGCCCTCTCGGAACAGGTAGATGTCGTGATCGGTGAGCGCGGCGCCCGTAGCGAGCTCGCGCACCGGCCTCGGAACTGCGGTGTCAGCCACGAGTCACCTCGGCTCCGGACGCAGCCCGGTACGATCGCGAGGTCCAGGGACACGCACGCCGTCGCGGGTTGCGGAGGCCATCGCGGGCGACATGGCAAGTCTCCCGCGTGCGTGGCAGACTTTGTTGTAAGAAATACAAAGCCACGCCTGTGCGCAACGGCTCGACTCTTTGCAAATCTTGGCGATGAAATCGACGCATTACCGCATCATCCCTCTCGATCCCCATGCCCACCTCTTCGAGGTTGCATGTACCGTGCCCGACCTGCATCCCGCAGGCCAGGCGTTCCGGTTACCGGCCTGGACTCCCGGAAGTTATCTGATCCGCGAATTCGCACGCCATTTTATCGACGTACGGGCCGAATGCGCCGGCGCCCCGGTCGCTGTTCGCAAGACGTCCAAGCATGTTTGGCAAGTGGCCCCTTGCATCGGTTCGGTCTCCTTGATCGCCGAGGTCCACGCTTTTGATCTGTCGGTGCGCGCCGCGTATCCGGACCAGACCCGCGGCTATTTTAACGGACCATCGGTATTCGTCTGGCTCGTCGAACACGAGGAACGGCCCTGCGACGTCGAGATCATCGCTCCAATGAGCGACGCGTGCCACAACTGGCGCGTGGCGACCAGCTTGCCGCGAAGCGGCGCGGAGCCGTACGGCTTTGGCCGTTATGCCGCCGCGAACTACGACGAGCTGATCGATCATCCGGTCGAGATGGGCAGCTTCATGCTTGCGCATTTCGAGGCCGGCGGCGCACGCCATGACATCGCCGTCAGCGGGCGGCATCGCGGCGATCTCGAACGCCTCGCGCGTGACTTCGCGCGCTTCGCGCAGAGCCAGATCGATCTGTTCGGCGGCGCACCCGTCAGCCGAGTGCCGTTACCTGTTCCAAGTGCTCGCGGCCGAGGCCGAGCATCGCGCGAGCGCGACCTCGTATGCAAGCGTGACGAGCTGCCGCAGCCCGGCGCGCGCGGCGTCAGCGAGGAATATCGCGACCTGCTCGGACTCGCCAGCCACGAATATTTCCATATCTGGAACGTCAAGCGCATCAAGCCCGCGGCGTTCGTGCCCTACGACCTGACGCGGGAGAACTACACCGCCCAGCTTTGGCTCGCGCGTGCTGCAAACGCTGCCGCTGGCGGAGCTGCTACGCTCCTTCGCCGTCGACCTGCGGCCGCGGGAGAAGGACAAAGATAGCTTCGGCCTGACGCTTGAAGCTGCCCCCAAGATACGAGTTCATGAGCGTGTTGGCTGGCCCTCGCCGACCGCGCGGATGCCGCGGCGATTGCCCGTCGCGACGCCTGGCTGCAGGCTGGCTCGGCTGCAGGCCGACGCGACGGGTCAACCGCGGTGACGCCACTACGCGTCGCTCACTTCTTCATCGAGCTCTTGTTCTTCTGGAAGTCGGCCCATTCCTTCTTGTCGATCTTGCCGTCCTTGTTCTTATCCGCGGCGTCGAAGTTCGTTAGCAGGCGCGGCTCCAGAGTGGCTTCCTTCTTGTCGATGAATCCGTCTTTGTTCGCATCAAGCTTCGCGAATTCGGCGGCGTCGTCGTCAGTTTTTGTTGCAGGCGCCGCACTCGGCGAAGTCTGCGCCGCCGCCGGGAGCGACGCGATCAATCCGGCGCCGCTCAGGATTGCCAGCACCAAGCCGGACCCTGCCAATATTTTCCTGGCTTGCATCGTGGTACTCCTTTGAGGTTATTGACAGCGACCGCAGCTGCAGCCGCCTTAGCGGTGAGGATCAAGTAGCGTGCCATTACCAAAAGACCATGTAAAATCAATCGTTTGGCATTGAACGCTTGCAGATCACGTGCGTGCGCACCCGGAGCCAACGCGTAAGAACTACACGCCGAAGTACAAGGCGCGGCCGCGGTCGAGCTACAGCCTGACCGCGGGATTGAGCGTGTAGACGCCTGTCAGCGTCGCCTGCGCGAGGATGTGTCCGGTTAGAGCCTTGCGCGCGTCCGACCCCGAGAACGCAGATCCCAGCGTCAGGTGCGGCACGTCCAACGCGTAGAGCGTGAAGACGTAATGGTGTACGCGCTCGTCGTTCCAGGGCGGGCACGGCCCGTCGTAGCCGAAGTAGTTGCCGGCCATGTCCTTGTCGCCGGCGAACCATGCCGTGTAGTCGTTGATGCCGTGCATGGCGCCGCGCGGCGCGCCGGGACCGGGCTTGCCCCGCGGCGTGACGCCGCGCGAGAATTCGCCGCGCGCGATCGGCGCGCTGTCCAGCGGCAGATCGACCAGCACCCAGTGGAAGAAGTCCACGCGCGGCAGCGTTGCGGGAACCGTCCGGCCTTCCTTGTTTACGTCGTCGCCCCGCGATGGCACGTCGGGGTCGTGGCAGATCAGCGCCAGCGACTTCGTCCCCGCCGGCACGTCGCTCCAGCGCAGATCCGGATTCATGTTCTCCGACAGCTTGACGTGCGTGGCGGGATCGATCGCGCAGAACGCGAGATCGGCCGGAATGCGGCCCCCGTCGGCGAACGCGGTACTGGTGAGTCGCATCTTGGCTCCTACGATTCCTTCCAATGCGGCGGAATCGTCTTGTCGAAGTACGGCAGCGCTTCCATGCGCGCCTTCCAGCGCTTGAGCTCCGGAGTGAGCAGACCGTCGGCGTCGAAGTCGGGCAGCTTGATGCGGGAGCGGAACATGAACGCAACCGGCGGATACAGCGAGAAGTCCGCCGCCGATAGCGGCCCGACGAGAAACTCGCCTTTCATGTACCGCGTCATCTGCGCGAATTCCTCGCCGACCGCCTTGCGCGCGTCGGCGAGCTTTGTCGGATCTCGCTCCTCGGGTTTGGTCCAGAACGCGTACTCGGCCACAACGTCGGTCGCCTTGGCGACATAGTCGTCGACCTCTAGCATCAGCCGCCACACGGTCGCGCGCGTTTTCGCGTCCCCCGGAAACAGCGGCGCACCGCGCCCCGGGTAAGCGTCGTCCAGGTATGCGGTGATCGCATTCGATTCGTAGAGCACGAAGTCGCCATCGACCAGCGTCGGCACCGTGTGCCGCGGATTGAGGGCGACGAACTCCGGCTTGCGCGTGTCGCCCGCGGAAAACGAAAGCACCTTGCGCTCGTACGCCAGCGCCTTGTGCTCGAGCGCGAGCTGAACGCGCCAGGCAAACGGGGACCCCGATCCGTAGTACAGCGTGAGACTCATTCACTCTCCTTCGCACGTGACTTCTTCGGCGCAGGCGTCGGCTCCGACGCGGCGGCGGCACCGGCGCGTAGCGCTTCCAGCGACGCTTTCTGCAGCTCGAGCGTCTTGATGCTCATCTGCATGAAGTTGAGGCTCATCGTCAACCAGTTCTCGATGACACGCAACTCGCCTATCTTCTTGTCGATTTCCGCCGGATCGAGCGTGGCAAACATCGCCAGCGGGTTCGGAAACGGCGGGGCGGCAGGCGCCATCCCCGGCGCGGGCGGCGGCATGACACCCGGCATCGACAGGCCGAAAGGATTCCACATCTTCTGCATGAACTCGAGCGCCTGTTGCGGCGTGAACGGCGATGGCTTGTCGGACATATTCCTCCTCTGCGCTCCGGTGGCGAGGTCTTTTCGGCTAATATAACGCACCATGGCGGAATCTGCCGCTCCCCTGCTGGCCACCCTGAAGGCCATCGTCGGTGAGGCCAACGTTCTGACTTCCGATGCCGATGTCGCTCCCTACGTCACCGACTGGCGCGGCCGCTATCGCGGGAGTGCGCGTGCCGTCGTGCGCCCGTCGACCACTGCCGATGTGGCGGCGGTCGTGCGCTGCTGCGCGGAGCATGGCGCGCCGGTGGTTCCCCAGGGCGGCAACACCGGACTGTGCGGCGGAGCGACGCCGCGCGAAGATAGCGGTGACGTCGTCGTTTCGCTGTCGCGTCTGACTCGCGTACGCGCGCTCGACGCCGGCAACGCGACGCTCACGGTCGAAGCGGGCATGGCGCTCGCCCGCGTCCAACAGGCGGCGGACGATGCCGGATTGCTGTTCCCGCTCTCGCTCGCGGCCGAGGGCAGCTGCACGATCGGCGGGAACCTGGCGACCAACGCCGGCGGCACCGCGGTGCTTCGTTACGGCAATGCACGCGAGCTCGTTCTCGGTCTGGAGGTCGTGCTCGCCGACGGCCGCGTCTGGGACGGCCTCAAGGGCCTGCGCAAAGACAACACCGGCTACGACATCAAGCAGCTCTTCCTCGGCAGCGAAGGCACGCTCGGCATCATCACCGCGGCGGTGCTGAAGCTCTTTCCGAAGCCGCGCACTTCCGCGACCGCGCTGGCGGCCCTCGCCGACGTCGACGCAGCGATCGCGTTGCTTGGCCGGTTGCGCGAGGCGCTCGGCGATCGGCTCACCGGTTTCGAGCTGATCTCGGGCGAGTGCATCGCGCTCACACGCAAGCAATTCCCGGCGCTGCCCGATCCGTTGCCGGGCTACCCTTGGTACGCGTTGGCGCAGGCGGACGACCCGGCGGCAGACTCTCCGCTCGCGGTACAGATGGAGGCTGCGCTCGCCGCCGCGGTCGAGCAACATGTCGCGGCCGACGCCGCGATCGCGCAATCGGCCGCGCAGGCAGCCGAGCTCTGGGCGCTGCGCGAGCACATTCCGGAGGCGCAGCGCCTCGAAGGCGCGAACATCAAGCACGACATCAGCCTGCCCGTGTCGCGTATTCCCGCGTTCCTCGCCGACGCGCAAATCGCGCTCGGCAGCGCATTGCGCGGCGTGCGTTACGTCGTATTTGGACACCTGGGCGACGGCAATCTGCACTACAACCTATCGGCGCCCCCCGGAACGCCCGCGGCGGCGTTCCTCGGCGAGGCGGCCCGTGCCAACCGGATCGTCTATGACCTCGTCGCGCGGCTCGGCGGCAGCTTCAGCGCGGAGCACGGTATTGGGCAAATGAAACGCAGCGAGCTCCTGCGTTACAAGTCTGCAGTCGAGGTCGAGCTGATGCAGCGTATCAAGCGTGCGCTTGACCCGGACGCTCTGCTCAATCCCGGCAAGGTCGTATAAGCAAGCTAATGACCAAGATCATTGCCTGGCTGATCCTGATCTTTCTGGTGCTCTTTGCGCTGCGCATGATCAACGTACGCAACGCGCGGGCCCGGCGTAATGCGGCGCGCGATCCGGCTGCCAAGCCGGCGGCCGAGCCGATGGTGCGCTGCATGCGCTGCGGAATCTATCTCCCGCGCACGGAGGCGAGAGAAATCAGCGGCGGCTATGCCTGCTCGAGTGGAGCTTGCGGCAGTCATGGCTGAGCCGCTACAGCCGCGTCCCGCGGCTCCGCCGTTCGAGCCGCCGGCGGTGCCATCGCTGATCACGGAGTCAAGCCGGCGGATCCTCTGGATCGTCGGCCTGTATCGCGCTGTGTGCGGTGCACTCCTGCTGGGCGCGGCGCTATTCTTCGACCTGCGCGCTCTTTCCATCGCCGTCCCCAATGCCTTCGTCACCGCGGCGGGGCTGTATTTTCTCTATGGGCTGCTCACGCTGTGGTGGGTGCAGCGCGACGCGCCGCTGTTGCCGCTGCCGGCGTTGCTGCTTTCGCTCCTCGTTGGCGACCTGTTCTTCCTCGCAATGCTCATCTCTTCCGGCGGCGCGGCCGGCGGACCGCTATCGATCCTCCTGTTTCCGCAACTCGCCGCCAGCGGCTGGCTGATGCGCACGCAAGTCGCATTCTTCCACGCCGCGCTCGCGAGCTCGGTATTGCTCGCGCTCGACGGGTGGCGGCTGCTCCAGGGCGTCATAGCCGGCGCCCAGCTGTTCCAGACCGGCCTGGTCGGATTCGGCTACTTCGCAACCGTCGGCATTGCGCTCGCACTCGGCCGCTACGCCAAGGCGAGCGAGGATCTCGCCGCGCAGCGCGGCATTGACGTCGCCAATCTCGAGCAGGTCAACCGTCTCATCATTCAGGATATGCAGGACGGCGTGCTGGTCGTCGACCTGAATGGCGTCGTCCGCGGTCACAACGCGCAGGTGACGCGGCTCCTGGGCGGCTTCGGCCGCATGCGCGGCGGGATGCGGCTCGCCGAATTCAGCTCGACGCTGCACGATTACTGGCGCCGGTGGCAGGAGGATTTCGCCGAGGCCTTGCCGCCGTTCAAGGTCGATACGACGCAACGCCTGCTGCGCGTGCGCCTGGTGCGCATCGGCGCCGGGTTGAACGGGGGGACACTCATCTACCTCGAGGATCTGGGGCGAGCGCAAAGCGAGGCGCAACAGATGAAGCTCGCGGCCATGGGCCGGCTCACGGCGAGCATCGCGCACGAGATACGCAACCCGCTGTCCGCCATCAACCAGGCGTCACAGCTCCTCGAGGAAGACGGCGCGGTCGCGCCGGAAGGCGAGCGACTGCTCTCGATGATCCGCAACAACGCTAAGCGCATCGACCGCATCGTCGGCGAAGTGCTGCAGCTGAATCGCCGCGACCGCCAGCAACCCGAGGTCGTGCCCATGATCGACTTCATGACCTCACTCGTCGAGGAGATCGTCCAGGCCGAGGCCATTCCGCCGCGCGGCGTCGTCATGCAGGTTCCCGACGACCTGCTGGTGATCTTCGATCGCGGCCACCTGAATCAGATCGTGTGGAACCTGGTGCGCAACGCGTGGCAGCATTGCCAGAAGAAGGAGAGCAGCATTCGGATCCTGGCGCGCCCCGGTTATATGGGCGATGCCGTAATATTGGAGCTGAACGACGACGGACAGGGGATTCCCGCGGAGCTGCGCGGGCAGATCTTCGAACCGTTTTTTACCACGCGACCGGGCGGCACCGGCCTGGGGCTCTACATCGCGCGCGAACTGGCCGATGCGAACGGCGCCGCGCTGGAGCTCCTGCCGAAGGGACCTGGGGCGCACTTCCGCATCACGATGAAGCGCGCGCTCAGCCCGGAGGAGAAGTGAGAGTGAGAGCGAGAGCCTCTAACACGGCGGGATATCGAGGGGAGCGATCATGAGCCGGAGACCACGCGAGCGCGGACAACCCAAAGTGCTCGTCATCGACGACGAGCCCGATCTGCTGGAATTGCTCGAGCTCACGCTGTCGCGCATGGGGCTCGACACGACGCGCGCGCAATCGGTGGCGGAAGCCATACGCCTTCTGGACGCCCAGGCATTCGACCTGTGCCTGACCGATATGCGCCTGCCCGACGGCGAGGGCTTGCGCGTGGTCGAGCACATCACCGAAAAGGGCCTCGACGTTCCGGTCGCGGTGATCACCGCCTTCGGCAGCGCGGAGAACGCGGTAGCGGCGCTCAAGGCGGGTGCATTCGATTACCTGGCGAAGCCGGTGGCGCTCGAACAGTTGCGGGCCCTGGTCAAGCAGGCGCTGAAGGTGCCTGAAAAGCCTGCGGCGCCGTCGTCGTACCAGCTTCTCGGCGAGTCGCAGGCGATCATGCAGGTGCGGCAGATGATCGACCGGCTGTCCAAGAGCCAGGCACCGGTGTTCATCACCGGCGAGTCCGGGAGCGGCAAGGAGCTCGCGGCGCGCATGATCCATCTGGGCGGGCCGCGCGCCGAGCAGCCCTTCGTGCCCGTGAACTGCGGCGCGATCCCGGAGAACCTGATGGAAAGCGAGTTCTTCGGCTACAAGAAGGGCGCATTCACCGGAGCCGAAGGCGATCGCGACGGCTTCTTTCAGGCCGCGAATGGCGGCACGCTGTTTCTCGACGAAGTCGCCGACCTGCCGCTGCCGATGCAGGTGAAGCTCTTGCGCTCGATTCAGGAAAAGCGCGTGCGCAAGGTCGGCTCGACAACGGAAGAGCCGGTCGACGTGCGCATCATCAGCGCCACGCACAAAAAGCTGACGGCGCTGGTCGAAGCGGGCGAGTTCCGGCAGGACCTTTTTTACCGGTTGCACGTGATCGAGCTGGCGATGCCGTCGCTGCGCGAGATGCGCGAGGATATTCCCTCGATCGCCGACGCACTCCTGCACAAGATGTCGCGCGCCGCGCCCGCCAAGCTCGATGCGGAAGCGGCCGCCGCATTGGAGTCTTATCCGTTTCCCGGCAACGTGCGCGAGCTGGAGAACATTCTCGAGCGCGGGCTGTCGCTGGCCGCAGACCCGCAGAAGATCACTGCCGACGACCTGCATCTGACGCCACCGCCGGAAGAGATCGACGCCGCGCTTCCGACCGGCGACAAATGGCCGCTGCAGGATTATCTCGATCGCGTCGAGCGTGCGGCAATCAACGAAGCGCTGGAGAAGACGCGCTACAACCGTACCGCGGCGGCGAAGCTCCTCGGCATCACCTTTCGGGCGATGAGGTATCGCATGGAACGGCTGGGGATTAAATAACCGCAGCGTATTGGCAGCGTTTCGGACCCGCCTCTTTGTCGACCGCGCCGGCATCGTGCGCGCGGCGGCGCAGGTACCTTCGCCCAACTCCGACGAGCGGCCCGAGGGAGTCGCGATCACGCTGCTCGTCGTCCATAACATCTCGCTCCCGCCGGGACGATTTGGCGGTCCGGCGATCACCGCGTTGTTCACCAACCGCCTCGATCCTTCGGCGCACCCCTATTTCGCGACGGTCGCACCATTGCGCGTTTCCGCCCATTTCCTGATCGGCCGCGACGGTGCGCTCACGCAGTTCGTGTCCTGCGCGCGGCGTGCCTGGCATGCCGGACCTTCGTCATGGCGCGACCGCGACCAGTGCAACGACTTCTCCATCGGCGTCGAGCTGGAAGGCACCGATGATGTGCCCTACGACGCCGCGCAGTACACCGTCCTCGCGCGCCTCACGCGAGCGTTACGCCGGCGGTACCCGATCGTCGATATCGTCGGTCACAGCAAGATCGCGCCAGGCCGGAAGACTGACCCGGGCCCGGCGTT
>WNGE01019572.1_pt1 | contig 10237 bp, 10 predicted proteins | sample 5400651 | NCBI WGS metagenome assembly WNGE01 (sample SAMN13153370, study PRJNA577476) | soil metagenome | isolation source: 60 cm soil or saprolite under grassland replicate 2 | place: USA:California | collected 2016-06-15
AGCATTACGAACGGGATTCCAATCGAAGTCGAAAGCAAGGCGAGAAGCCAGACGATGCCCTGCGCGCCTACCGGCGGAGATCCACGCACACGCAGTTGGAGTGGCAGGAGGGCAACGGAGCACGCGAGAATTGCGACATGAATGATCGCTTGACGCCGCCTACCAAGAATGCGCGTCGAGACATGAGCGTATAAGTACCCTGCGAGAAGCGCCGCCTGGAAAAAGACCAGACATGTGTTCCAGACGCTTGGAACCCCGCCCAGGAAGGGAAGAACGAGCTTCGCGAACATTGGCTGGACGCTGAACAAGAGGGCAGCGTTCACGAACACCGCCAACGTGAGCAAGGCGGGCAGGACCTTGAGAATCCGACTGGAGTGCGGCGGGGCGACGTCGAGAGCTGCTACATCGGCGGAATCGGCCACGCGCGACAGTATTGAGGGCTCCGGAGAGGCGCAAGGCGCCCGTGACGAATGACCCCAAGCGCACGTCTTCCTCCGTCGGACTGTCTCCGCCAGACCCTACCCGGGGGACAACATGCAGGCGCGCTCGCCGTTTCATTCCTTCACGCGATTTCCTCTATCGCGGTCAGTAACGCTTGTTGCGCTACTGGTCCCGCTTGCGTGCGGTCAGATGTCGGACGTCGTTGCGCCGCGGCTGCCGCAGATATCAGAAGGACAATCGATTCGGAAGCCGCTCGCGATCACGATCGCGGCGACCACCACCGTCGTGACCTTCGAGGACCTGGACGACCCCTATTCACTGCACGTGATGTGGCCTGATGTGGCCGCACAACCCATGGTATGGAATCACGTTCGACCCGGCGGGAAGCATCTCCCACTGGGATAACATCTACTACGGTCACCCGCACTCGGGTTCGATCTTTCTCTTTAACGGGCTTGGATCTGACAACGAGTCGATGACGTTCGCAAAGCCGGTGACGTTCAACGGCGCGTGGGTCGGATCGCCGCACGACGTAGACGGAGACGGCAACAAGGAATTCTGGTTCGAGGGCTTTCTCGGCGGCGTGAAGGTAGGAGAGTCGAGCCACACCGCTCTCGTTGCAGAGGAACCCATGAAATATCTCGCGGCGGATTTTCCGGGCGCGGTTGATAAAGTCGTGATGCGACGCAACTACGGCTGGTGGGTCATGGACGACATCAGCTATACCGAAATCGTCGTCAATTTGCCGCCGGTTGCCGTCATCGGTGGCAATGCCGGTGGGCCGCCGCCTGATCACTACGAAGGCTTCGAGGGCTCATCGGTTACGCTCGATGCGAGCGCCTCATCGGATCCGGAAGGTGGATCACTCACATACGCCTGGGATCTCGACAATGATGGCCAGTACGATGACGCTACCGGCGCAACGGTCCTGCATGCCTTCGCCGACAACGGGACATACACGATCGGCGTACAGGTGACAGATTCGGCGGGTTTGGCGAGTACGAGCGCCACTACCGTAACTGTCACCAACGTCGCGCCATCGGCGTCGTTCGGAAATGACGGTCCGGTCAATGAAGGCACGGATTTCGAGCTCTCGCTCACTGGCGCCAGCGATGCTTCCCTCGCCGACGAAGCCGCAGGGTTCGAGTTCGCGTTTGACTGTGGCGGTGGCTACGGCGCGTATTCGTCAGTTAGCACGGCGTCGTGTCCGACCAACGACAATGGCTCGCCGACAGTGAAAGGCAAACTGCGCGACAAGGATGGAGGTGAGACCGAATACTCCGCCACCGTCACTGTGAACAACGTGGCGCCATCGTTAGGTCCGATCACGGTTTCGGGAGATCCAGTCGCTACAGGCACTCTGGTAACTGCCTCAGCTTCGTTTTCCGATCCGGGATCGGCCGACACTCACTTCGGCGAAGTGCAGTGGGACGCTGCAGACGTCTTTGTCTCGGCGACGCCCGGCGTCGATCAGCCAACGAAGTGACTCGTCGCAACAAGTGCCGCGCTGCCGGCGGGTGTTTATACCGTCACACTCAAAGTGACCGATGATGATGGCGGATACGACACGAGAACGGCTCCAACTTACGTCGTGGTGTACGATCCTTCTGGTCGGTTCGTGACGGGAGGAGGATGGTTCATCTCACCAGCGAGTGCGTGCGCACCGGTGCTGTGCACGACTTTCACAGGCGCCGGCAAGGCAAGCTTCGGTTTCGTGTCGAGTCAACTCAAGAGTCGTGATGTCCCGAGCGGCGAAATCGAGTTCGACTTTCAGGCGGGTGGCCTGAAATTCAAGAGCACGAGCTACGAATCGCTCCAGATTGCCGGCTCGCGCGCGCAATTCAAGGGCGCCGGCAGAGTGAATGGAGTTGGAGGATACAGCTTCCAGATCACGGCTACCGATGGGCAGGCCACCGGCGGTGGCGGCGTGGACAAGCTTCGCGTCAAGATCTGGAATTCGGACGGCGTCGTCTACGACAACCAGCGCAACGCTTCGGGTGCGCCAATGCCCGATGACCTCGAGCGCGGCACGCCAATCGGTGGTGGGAGCATTGTGATTCACAACTAAGGACTCGGTCTGGCTGTCTCGACCGCGAATCGGGAGCGAGCTAGTTTTTCCCGATGCTGCGGCTCGCGCTTGCCTGGCTTCACCTCCTTGCTCTTGGGCTGGGGCTGGGCGCTGTAATCTTCAGAGGGAGTGCGCTGAGAGAAGAGGCGACGGCTGCTGGACTGCGGCGCGCCTTTCGTGCAGACACGCTTTGGGGCATCGCTGCCGGTCTCTGGATTACCACTGGTCTGTGGCGAGCGATCGGGCATACCGAGAAGAGTCTGTCGTATTACCTCGCGAATGACGTCTTCTGGGCGAAGATGGGAATGCTCGTTCTGATTCTTCTGCTCGAGATCTGGCCGATGATGACGCTGATTCGATGGCGTAAATCGCTCGCACGCGGAGCGGAGCCGACTCAGTTCGCCCATGCTGGCCCGCGAAGGCGCATCGCACTCATCAGTCACATCGAGGCGACGCTTGTCGTGCTGATGGTGCTTGCCGCGGTCTCGATGGCGAGAGGATACGGCGCGCGGTAAAGCTCAAGGTCCCGGCGGTTGGACTGTGTCGCTTGACAGCCAGGGCGAAGGACGGTAGGCGTGCCTGAGAAGAAAATATTCCGACAACGGGCGATCATCCGTGACAAGTGGACCAGGCCCCACGAAATCTGAGACCTGACGTCCCGAGAGTCGGACAAGCCGAGGAACGAGCTCGGCCCAGCCATCTGGAGACTGTGACGGCGAATCGAATGCGGAAGAGATGTCTTCGAGCACCCCCTGACGCGAAAGCACCATGCGAATGGAGTTCTCATCGAATTTGATCGGAGCCTCCGAGCCGAGCATATAGAATCCGTTTCTGCCCGGCCCTATGGCAACGATGACATTCGGGTAAACGTCGGCGAAAGTGCGAACATGAGCCTTGAACTCGTCGAGCGTCTGTCCGAATGGAACCCATTGCATCATTACTCCTCCACGATTCAGCCGCGCCTTGCACGCCGCGTAGAACTCGCGAGAGGAGATCACTGATACTCCTGAGCTTTCGACTGGTGGGGGCGGGTCGACGACGATGATGTCATAGCGCCGATCGACTAGCTCGACGTGACTCCGACCGTCGGCGATCAGGACTCGACCCCGCTCGTTTCTGAGGATGGACTCAGCATCGCCATAGAAGGTGTCGAACATCAGCGGCACCGAGGGGACAAGCTCTACGACATCGGTCCGCAGGCCGGCGATGATTCCCGAGCGATACGTCGAGCCCATGCCGAACGCGATTGCAAGGAGAGTGGTCGAGGATGGGCGCAACATGAGCGGCAACACCGACATGAGCTTCGCATCGACGGTGAGCAAACTCATTGACGTTCCGATCACCCAGAGCTTCTTGTAGCCTCTCGTTGATCCGGCCTGCACTGACGCGATCTTGTCCTCCGCGGTGCGATAGAGCGTGTCGCCGAAGGTGCGAAGGCGGGCGACGTTTGGATCGATGAACAGCGACTGCCGTGCGACGCTGCCTGCGATAGCGAGAATTAGCGCGAAGCCCACCGTAACAAGAATCCGTCGGGATGCGCTCCAGACAACTCCGCCGCTGAAGAGCAGAACGATTCCAGTCAACGCATTCACGACGGCGACGCAAGCCAGTGCGCGCGGCGAGCCGACCAGCGGGATTACCAGGAAGGGCAGCACGCAGGTGGCGAGGATAGCGCCGAGAGTGTTCGCGGCGAGAAGCCGACCGGACAGCGTCCCGGCTTGAGCGAGTCGCTCACCGAGGAGAGTCGCTGCTGCTGGAAGAGTCAGTCCCATCAGAAAGGTGGCCGGCAGGACCGTGGCGATCGTCTTCCAAACGAACGACCCGTACGTCGGGTCAAACGAAATAATCGCATACATCCCCGCCGTTGCCGCTACGCTGATACCGATCTGGCCCGCCGCGAGGAATTCAACGACCCGCGTAATCCGCAGCCGACTCCGCTTGTATTCGACAGCACCCGCCGCGAGACCGGTCAGGAACAGCGTCAGAATCAGCGTGAACACGTACGTCGAGTTGCCAGTCCCCGAGGCAATGAGGCGCGTCCACAGAACCTGGTATGCCAGTGAGGTGAGGCCAGAGACGAAAGCGACGAGGAGAGCAAGCCGTATCCTCGGAGGTTGGCCGACTGCCGTCTTTGCAGCCGACGACATTTTTTCCGCCGCCGAGCGGTCCACCGACGGCTCACCAGCGCGCGAGTCAAGCGCAAGTGCTATCGCACCCGCGATTCCAGAGCATGTCGCACCCACCAGAAGCGTGCGGGAGAGGCCAAGCAGCTCGATCAGTATCATGCCTGCCGCTGCCGCACCGAAGACCGCTCCCATAATGTTCGCCAGGTATAGTCGAGAGAATGCGGCGCTCAGCCCGTCCGCCGCCCTCGCAAGGTGGCGTGTAAGGGTAGGGAGAGTGGCACCCATCAGAATCGTCGCGGGCGCAAGCGCAAGGAGCGCGAGGGCAAAGCGGACGACGGATAGCGCCGCCGTGTGCTCCTCGAGGGTCGAAAAAACTGACCGGTAGATCTCTGCGATAAGCCGAAAGCTCACGGGCGTCAGCAGAACCACCGCCACCAGTAACAGCTCGAGGAATCCGTACAGTCTAAGGGGGCGGCGAACCGCGTCTGCAAGCTTCCCGCCCTGCCAGCTTCCGACCGCCATTCCGCCAAAGAATCCGGTAAGGATCGCAGAGACGGCCTCGCTGGTGTTTCCGAACACGAGCACGAGCTGGCGAGCCCACACTACTTCGAAAATGAGACCTGCAGCCCCGGAGAGGGCGAATATTCCGGGGATGAGATATCGCTGCACGCGCCGAATCTACGTGGTCACACCATCCGATCAATGAGGGCGGCGAGAGTAGAGTAGGGCACTGCACCTGACTGCCTCCCCACTTCCTGACCATCGCGGAACACGATGACAGTCGGAATTCCGCGAATTCCGAACGACATGGCAGTGCGCTGCGACGCATCGGTGTCGAGCTTCGCTACGAGCGCGCGCCCGACGTAGTTGGCGGCGAGCTGATCGCCGGCGGGTGCCATCATCCGGCACGGGCCACACCAGTCCGCGTAAAAATCGACCATGATCGGGACCTCGCTCTCCGCGATCGTGCGTTGAAAAGTCTCGTCGTCGAGCTTGACGGGACGGTCAAGCAGCATCGGCTTTCCACACTTCCCGCATTTTGGCCGATCCGTTGCGCGAGCTGCGTCCACCCGATTCCAGCTCTGGCAGAACTGGCAGCGAAGCATCGTCTTTTTCGCGGTTATCACGTCATCGGCCATCGAATCGTCCTGCATTGAGCGTGTTTGAGTCCTGAACGGATGCAAAAATCGCGGCCGCGGCCGGCCGCTTCCAGGTAAACAACTGTAGCACTACGGTTCCGGCAGCCGTGAGACTGCCGTGACCGAATGGGACCGGCGCTCGTCATTTCGGTGCACCGCGGCCCTGCCTGCGCCCACCCGGCAATGTCAGCGCGCGGCGCAAACTAAAGAGGTCTCGCCGTAATGATGAACGATAGGATGCCCTACAACGGCTCGCGCCCAGGCGCGGCCGCCAGGCAGCATCGCGATGCCTTCACCATGCTCGAGATGCTGGTCGTGATGATCATCATCGCGCTGCTGATCGCCATCAGCGTTCCCAAGATGGCGCGGATCATCCGTCATGAGCGCGTCAACCGCGCGGCCCAGGTCCTGGTCGCGGATCTCCAGAACGGCTTCGCCATGGCGGGCAGACAGCGGGCGCCGGTCCGTCTCGTATTCAATGGCGCAACGCTCACTTACACGTTCAGCGACCGGGCGACCGGCATCCTCTACCAGACTCGAGTGATGAACAAAGCATCCGAGTTCGCGTTGACCTCGCTCATCGCAAATCCGTCAACGATCGATGTGCTGCCCAATGGGATCGCGTCGACTGCATTCCTGGTGACTGTGACGCAAGGCGATTACTCACGACAGGTATCCGCGTCGAGCGCGGGCTTTGTCAGGATGACTCCACAATGACGCTCTTTGGACGAAACCACCGCCCAACCCATCGCCGCGCTCGTCACGGATTCATCCTGATGGAAGTGATCGTCGGCATGACGCTGCTCGCGCTCGTGTTGACGCCACTCGCGGTGATGGTTTTCAAGATTACGCAGCGGTCGCATCGCGTGATTGGTGGCGCGTACCGGAACGGCGTGCTGATGCAGCAGGTAAACCTTTTCGAATCGCTTCCGTACGACAGTCTGCACGTAGGGTCAACCTGGATGATGTCGAGTGCGATGCCCTATCCGTTCACGCGGACCGTCACGATCTCGGAAACGTACCGGCAGTACCAGCTGGCACAGAAGTCAGTCAAGCTCGTCGTCACTCCGACGAATCCGCTTTACCGACCCGACACCGTGATATTCGTTCGGACAACGGCGGCGACTCTGCGGACGTTCCTCGAGGATGACCCTCCGCCCCCATGATCACACGCTCGCCGAAGCCGACAATGGCGCGCCTTCGCTGCCGCCCGGGGGTCTCGATGGTCGAGCTGATCGTCGGGATGGTAATCCTGGCGATCATTGGCATGGCCCTCACGCGCGTCCTCGTGTCACAGGCGCGGTACTTCGATCACCAGAAGACGGCAAATCTCGCTCGGAGCGTGTCGCGAGGTCCGCTCAACCGCCTCGTGTCCGACCTTCGAATGGTGGAGGCGTTGGGCGGGATAGTCGATGGTCTGCGCGGGCTCGCAGATACAAACGTTGACAGCGGCGAACGCAAAAGTAATCAAGCTCGCACCGCAACTTTCCGACACAGCGAGCGTCGGGACACCGGTGTTTCTCTACAGAACGATTCAATATCGCTTCAAGAGCTCGGATGCGGTGCCGGGGACCCAAGGGCTGTTTCGCACGGTGATGGCAACGGGCGCGTCCGAAGAGCTTTCGGCTCCGTACGACGGCTCGGCGAGGTTCAGGTTCTTCGTCGGGAGCAGCACCGTCGCTCAGCCGAATCCGCCGAACGATCTGTCCACACTCCGCGGCCTCGAGCTCGTCCTCAACGGGATGAGCGAGCGCACCCCGTCCGGCTCGATGGAAAAGTACAAGGCTCCATTCACAACCGCTGTTTTCTTCAAGAACCGACTCGATTAACCGGGCGGACAAATGCTCAGATTTCGTAACAGGGACGGCTTCGCGATCCCAACTGCAATTCTCGTTATCGGAGTTCTCTCGATATCCATCGCTGCCGGCTTCTCACTCGTTATTGCCGAGAGGCGCGGAGTGGAAGATCAGAAGGCTCAGATATCAGCATTCGTGCTCGCGGAGCAGGGGCTCGAAATGTTCTTCGTGCGACGCGATTCGCTCGGATTCCATTCGATTCCGCCGGCGAACAAGGAAGGACCGATCAGGGTCTACATGAAGGGCGGCTACGCGGACATCACTCTCGATCGCGTACGTGCGCCGATCGGCTCGCTGGCGGGGCTATACGTCGTTCGCTCAAAGGGTACACAGACTCAGGGAGCGATCGGCAGTACACCCGCTGGCGTTCGGACTGTGGCACAGTACGCCGCCTGGGAGCCGGCGTCGTTCCCTGTATTGGCTGGATGGACTGCCATTGCGGGAATCAAGAAAAACGGCAACTCGGGGTCATTCCTGGGTGTTGATGCGTGCGGCGATTCCGCCGCGGTCGCGGGCGTCGCGGTACCGCAGGTGCCAGGGTTCAATCAGCCGAACACGGCCGACAGTGTGGATACGCTAGGCATGACCCCGCAGGAGGCTGCGGCGGACGTGAATATCATGTGGAAGGGGATCACCAACCTCACGGCAATCACGCCTACCTACCACATTCCCCCCGACCCAATTCCGTCGTTTGCGGACACGACTTTTTATCCGACGATTTACCTCTCGGGCGACGCGGGCTCGTCGGGGTTCAATAACGGGCGTGGTGTGTTGATAGTCACCGGAAACCTCGACACGGGTAGCGGCGCCACGTTCAACTGGAAGGGTGTCGTGCTGGTGGGCGGCGACCTGACCGGAAACGGGAACAACAACATCGAAGGCGCCATCATCAGCGCGCTCAATGTGAAGCTCGGTCAAACTGTTCCGATCAACGTCGTGAACGGAACGAAAACCTATCAGTACAACTCATGCGAAGTTGCCAAAGCGATGCAGCGTCTCGGCGCATTGATCCCTTTGCCAAATACCTGGGTCGACAACTGGGTCGAGTACTGATCGCGTCGTAGCGGGCTGAATACGCGGGCGCACTCGCCCGCCTGCGGGGATCGGATAGATTCCCGCGAATGAAGATCCTGGTCATCGAAGATGACCCGACGGTGGGCCAGTTCGTAAAACGCGGACTGGAGCAGCATCGATGGGGTGTGGACCTCGTCACCACCGGCGACGAAGGCGAGCGCCTCGCCGCCACCGGCAACTACGATCTCGTCATCCTCGACATGCGCCTGCCGGAGAAGCCTGGCCTTCAGGTTCTCAACGACCTCCGCGCGCGCGGCTTCGAGCGTCCCGTCCTCGTGCTTACCGCGCAGGATGCGATCGACGCGAAAGTAGAAACATTGCGCGCCGGCGCGGACGACTACGTCACGAAGCCGTTCGCGTTCGAGGAGCTTCTCGCTCGCGTCGAAGCGCTCTCCCGCCGGCCTCGAGTACTCGCTTCCCCGGCGCTCAAGGTCGCCGACCTCGAGCTTCACATGGACACGCGTGAGGTCAAGCGTGGTGACGCAGCCGTCGAGCTGACGCCGAAAGAGTACACGGTTCTCGAGTACCTGATGCGTCACGCAGGACGGGTGATGAGCCGGACGCTCATCACCGAGTATGCGTGGGGATACCATTTCGATCCCGGTACCAACATCGTCGATGTGGTGATCAACCATCTGCGCAAAAAGATCGACGCGAATCATTCTACGAAGCTTATTTATACGATTCGCGGCGTCGGCTACGTGATTCGCGCCGACGGGCACCCGCCGAAGGGCTGATCGGCCTTGGCCTCGACCCGCACGAACATGACCGTCGCGTTCGTCGCGGCGCTCGCGGCGATCACCGCGGCGATCGGGCTCACGGTGTGGACGGTTCACAACGCAACCGTCTATCGGGACATTGCGCGCTACGCCGCGACTCAGGCGGACGTCGCCGCCAGCCTCATCAGCGAAGCCGGCGAGGCAGCGCAGTCGGTAGTTGTCCGGCCGGACACGGCTTCAGAGACGATCGAGGTGACGCCGCGGCTCCGGGGGATGCTCGAGCTCTTTCCGGATTACGTCATCGTTTACGATCGGCATGCGACGCCGATCTTCCGGTCACCTTCCGCGCACCGTCTCAGTGATGCCGACTCGCTCATCCTCGACGATCAGCTTCCCATTCTTCCCGCCGACTCGGCGGCCGTGATCTCGCTTCCCCATGCACGCGAAAAGCTGTTGGTGGTTGCGCGCAACATCTCCGATTCCGCATCGGTCCTGGGACGTGTCGTTGTCGGGGTGCCGACCACAGCTGCCACAGCCTTGCCGAGAGCATACGTCATTGTCTTCTACTTCATCGCTCCGCTTCTAATCGCGCTCGCCGGATGGCGCGCCTACGCCGCATACGGCATCACCTCCCAGCGTGTTGCCCGAATAACACACGACGTCGCGGCGATCACCGACGGTCGCAGCCTCCACCGCCGTCTCAGCATTCAGAACGCCGGCGAAGAATTCGCGGAGCTTGTCGACACGCTGAACGCAATGATCGCGAGGCTCGAGACTTCGTTCTCGGGTCTCCGCCGCTTTACCGCGGATGCCA
>WNGE01009490.1_pt1 | contig 10236 bp, 11 predicted proteins | sample 5400651 | NCBI WGS metagenome assembly WNGE01 (sample SAMN13153370, study PRJNA577476) | soil metagenome | isolation source: 60 cm soil or saprolite under grassland replicate 2 | place: USA:California | collected 2016-06-15
CATGTGTCGATCACCCATCCCAGCGCGGACTCGCCGTACCCGTACTTCCGCGGCAAGGCCTCGGTCGAGCACACCCTCGCGCAGACCAACGTCTCGCACGCTGTGCTCCGCCCGGCGATCCTGTTCGGCAGCGACAGCATGCTGGTGAACAACATCGCCTGGCTGCTGCGCCACGTGCCGGTCTTCGCGGTCGGCGGCGGCGGCAACTACCGGATCCGGGGTATCCACGTCGACGACCTCGCGCAGCTGTGCGTCGAGGCCGGATCGGCAACCGGCAACACCACGATCGACGCGGTCGGGCCGGAACGCCCGACGTTTCGCGAGATGGTGCATGCGATCAGGCGCGCCGTCGGCAGCCGTTCGCTCGTCGTCGGCGTGCCCGGAGCGCTCGTGCCGCCGATGTCGGCCGTGCTCGGGCTCGTCCTGCGCGACACGCTGCTGACCCGCGACGAGTACCGCGCGATGGCCGACGGCCTGGCCGATACCGATGGGCCGGCGACCGGGCAGATCGCGTTCAGCGACTGGCTGGCCGCCAGTGCCGACACGCTCGGCCGGCACTACGCCAACGAACTACGCCGGCACTTCCGATGACTGACGACGAGTTCGCGGCGCTGCGGGTCGCGTATGGCGACCTCGCGGGCCTGGCCGAGTCGCTCACCGAACGCGACTCGTGGTGTGCCACCGGTTGCCCCGGTTGGGCGGTGCGCGACGTCGTGTTCCACCTGCTCGGCGACGCGCAGCGCGCGCTGGTCTCGTTGCTGACCCCGTCGGACGGGCCGGCCGACCGGACCGCGGTCACGTACTGGATCGACTCGCCGGGCCAGCACGACCCGGATTCCCGCGGGCTGCGCGCGACACGGACGATGGCCAGCGCATGGAGCCTGCCGTACCTGGTCGAGACCTACGTCCGGACGAGCACGGCGGCACTGGCGCTGGCCGGGCGCACGCCCCCCGACACGCTGGTCGCGACCCAGGGCCATGTGCTGACTGCGCGCGATCTCGTCGCGACGTTCGCCGTCGAGGCCGCCGTCCACCATCTTGACCTCGTCGTCGAGCTGGACCGTCCGGGTCCCCGAGCCGAGCCGCTCGCGCTCGTCCGGCAGACGCTCGACGGGTTGCTCGGCCGGCCGGTTCCGGTGGCCTGGGACGACCGGACGTGGGCGCTGGCCGGTACCGGGCGGCGGCCGCTCGACGCCGCCGAGCGGCACGCCTTCGGAGCGGACGCCGACCGCCTGCCGCTGCTCTCCTAATCAGGTTGCTGTCGCGCCTAGGCTCGGTTCACATGAGCGTCCGCATCGCCCTGGTCGGCGACGAGAACGAGACGTACCCAAGCCATCGCGAGATCAACGCCGTTCGTCCCATGCTCGGCGTGGACGTCGAATGGGTGCCCACCGACAGCGTGCAGGTACGCGATCTGCGCAGCTTCGACGGGATCTGGCTGGTGCCCGGATCTCCTTATTGCGACGACGAATCCGCATACGCCGCAGTGACCTGGGCACGAGTGAACAACGTGCCGTTCCTCGGCACGTGCGGCGGCATGCAGTACGCCGTGATCGAGTTCGTCCGCAACGTGCTCGGCGAGCCGGACGCGTCGCATGCCGAGTCCGACGGGGTGGATACGACGAATGTCGTCACCGCGCTGGCGTGCAGCCTGCACGGTGAGGAGCGCGAGGTGCGCCCGGTTCCTGGTACCCGGTTCGCCAGGCTCGTCGCCGACCGCCCGTTCGTCGGCATGCATTACTGCAACTACGGGCCGGATCCCGCGCAGCTGGATCGGCTCGTCGCCGGCGGCATGGTCATCGAGGCGACGGCCGACGACGCGCCGGTGGAGGTGCTGGAGCTGCCCGCGAACGACTTCTTCGTGCTGTCGCTGTTCCAGCCGCAGGTCGGCGCCCTGGCGGGCAAGCCGGTGCATCCGCTGCTGCGCGAATTCGTCCGCTGCGCCGCCGCGGCAGCGCGATCTGCCCGGCATGGCACGATCTCGGCATGACTCAACAGCTGCGCCCGACGGCGTGGTAACCCCACAGCGAGTGCTGGTCACCGGTGGCGCGGGCTTCATCGGTTCGCATCTGTGCCGCCGCCTGCTGACCATGGGGCACGACGTCCTGGTCGCCGACAACTTCTACTCGGCCATGCGGCGGAACATCATCGACCTGCTGGACGAGCCGGGCTTCGAGCTGATGCGCCACGACGTGACGTTCCCGCTCTACGTCGAGGTCGACCAGATCTATCACCTCGCGTGCCCGGCCTCGCCGATCTTCTACCAGCGCGATCCGGTGCAGACGACCAAGACGTCCGTGCACGGGTCGATCAACATGCTCGGCCTGGCCAAGCGGACCAAGGCGCGCATCCTGCTGGCGTCGACGTCAGAGGTGTACGGCGATCCCGAGGTGCACCCGCAGGACGAGTCGTACTGGGGTCGGGTGAATCCGGTCGGCCCACGGTCGTGCTACGACGAGGGCAAGCGCTGTGCCGAGACGCTCTTCTTCGACTACCGTCGCCAGCACGATCTGCCGATCAAGGTGGCCCGGATCTTCAACACCTACGGTCCGGGGATGCGGCCCGACGACGGCCGGGTCGTGTCGAGTTTCATCGTCTCGGCGCTGCAGGGTGAGCCGTTGACGGTGTTCGGCGACGGCTCGCAGACGCGCTCGTTCTGCTACGTCGACGACCTGGTCGACGCGCTGATCCGGCTGATGAACACTCCGCACGAGGTCACCGGGCCGACCAACCTCGGCAATCCCGCCGAGTTCACCATGCTTGAGCTGGCCAACGCCGTGCTGGAACTCGTCGGCCAGGGCGGCAGCGTCGAGTATCGCCCGCTGCCCGAGGACGACCCCGCACAACGACGTCCGAACATCGACCTGGCCTTCGAGCAGCTGGACTGGAAGCCGACGATCGAACTCCGCGAAGGATTGACCAGGACGATCGACTACTTCCGGTCGGCGCTACCCGATCTCGCCGGCGAACGCGTCAGCTGACCGTGATTTCGAGCAGATCCTGCGGCCCTGGCGCCACTGCCTCGATATGCATCTTGTGGAATGCGATATTCCAAACTCGTGCCTCGCTGTCCGATACGTGGGCCTTGACGACCCAGATGTGCGCTGCGTTCGTCCGCTTCGCCGTCGCCAACGCCCGCCGCAGCGCGGCCTGAACGTCTTTGAGCTTGCGGCCGGAAGCGACGACGATCTGCCGCTGGGTCGGGAACACGGTCAGGAAGCCCGCGTCCACGTTCTCGCTGGGTCGCCTGGCTAGCGGTCCGTGATGCCAGTAGTAGGCGAAGCCCCAGCTGCTCGTCAGGTTCACAAGGATCACGTCGTCGGGGGCTTGGTGCGCGGCGACGAACTGGGTCTGCGCCCGAATGTTTTCGCGGTCCCCGGGGATTGTGTGAGCGCGCACGTCGTGAAAGGCCCCTGCGACGAACAGTGCGGTGGCCGCGACGGCGACGGCCACCGCAGCCGCGGCTGACCACCGCAGCAACTGCACGCACAGGCCCACCAGGCCGATCGCGGCGACGACCACGACGATCACGATCAGGAATGTCGACGTGCGGGCGTCCAGGAGCGGGTACCTCTTCATGGCCGAGAGGGTGATCAGCAACGGAGCCAGCAAGACGATCGCGCATGCCGTCATCGGACGGCCGACCTGGAACAGCGTGACCAGGCCGGCGAGCACCAACGGAAGCGCCAGCCAAGCCGGGCCGAGGCCGAAATCTGAGCGCACGTGCCCAAGCCGCAAATAGAGGAAATGCCAGCTCGCGCCGGCGCCCTCGTCGGCCGGCATGTAGAAGAGACGCCAGTCCTTAATCAGCGCCGGCGAGATGGCTCCGGCGTCGAACTTCAGGTAGACGGTTGCCATCACCGCGAGCGCCCCCGCGCCGGCCACGGCCACCTCGAGCGCGCGGCGCCATTCCCGCCGGACGAGCTGGACGACCGCGATGGCGACGAACGCAGCGCTTCCGACGAACGCGACGGTATGGCTGAACAGCATGCCGCCACCGACGGTCGCGGCCAGGACGGCCAGACCTCGTCGACTCCAGACGCGCTCCAGGTGCGAGGTCAGTGTCAGCACTGTCAACGCCAGGCAGGCGTCGGCGGTGTACTGCTTGAGATCGTTGCGCGCGAGCATCGCCGGAACCATCAGCACGCCGATCGCCGCGAGCAGGCCGGCCCCGAGACGTACCCGGTCGTCACGCCAGCCGAGGTCCCGCGCGAACGTGTAGGTGACCGCGACAGCCGCGGCCGCGAACGCGAGCGGAAGCAGCCGAGGGCCCTGCTGACCGGCGAAGACGAACAGCCGGGCGAGCGCCGACCAGCCGATCGGGGTGGTCGACGTGACGTCCGGCAGCTGGCGGAGCGGGTACCTGGTCGAGATCGCCACCCACGACTCGTCAACCCAGTAGTTGTGCGTGAGCACATAGCCGACGTCGTGGACGAGGAAGACGCACGCGGCCAGCAGAAGGGGCGGCAGCAGGTCCCGTCGGAACAGCCGGGCACGAAGCCGTGCGATCGTGGCCGCCGCCGTCGTGACGTCAGCGGCGGGACTCTCCGTCGTGATGGCGTCCACCGAGCTGGCGTCCTGGGTCGTGACGCTCACCGGGCGAGCCGCATGACAATGACGGAGGGCCTCACCGGCACAAGTCCAATCTGGCATTCGTCGGTACCAGCGACGACCCGGATTGCATGCACCAGCCCCGCCCCATGCTGATCAGTACACACACAAGACGCTCAGCGCGCACTTCGTGGTTGTCAGGCGGCTGAAGTTCGCTCGATCTACGGCCTCGACGATGTCGTCCCGGCGAGGCAGGCCGACGCGAGCCACAGCGACTCATCGACTGCGAGCGAACCGCTCTCGGATGAGGATCCAGAGGGCTTCCACGCCGTCGCGCCAGGTGAGCTTCTTGCCCTCCTCGCGGCTGCGTGCCTTGTAGCTGATCGGTACCTCGTACGGGCGCACGCCGCGGCGCAGCAGCTTGCCGGTCACCTCGGCTTCCATGCCGAAGCCCTTCTCGTGGATGTCCAGCGAGCGGTACAGCTGCGCGGGCATCAGCTTGTAGCAGGTCTCGAGGTCGCTGATGTAGCAGTTGAACAGGACGTTGGCCGCGGTCGTGACGCCTCGATTGCCGAGGACGTACAAGTAGGAATAGGCGTTGTGACTGCCGAACGTCCGGGTGCCGTAGACGACCTCGGCCTCACCGCGCAGCACCGGGTTTAGCAGGCCGGGGATCTCGGCGGGGGAGTATTCGAGGTCGGCGTCGCACGGGATGACGTAGTCGCCGGTTGCGACTCGGGCGGCTGTGCGGATGGCCGCGCCCTTGCCCTGGTTCACGGTGTGCAGGTGAACGCTCACACGCGGATCGGCTTCGAATTCCGGGTAGAGCACCAGCGTGTCCGCGTCGCTGCCGTCATCGACGATGACCAGCTCGATCTCGCACGGATAGTCGACCTCGAGCACTTCCTTTACAGCGGTTCTCAGCGTCGCGGCCTCGTTGTACACGGGCATCAGGATCGACAGCTTCACCCGGCGCAATCCAATCTCACGTTCGGCAGCACTGATCAGGTCCAGCGCACCGAAGACCGCGTCAGGCTACATGGCGTCCCAACGGACGTCCTGATGAAACAGCCAGGTCTCGTGCGACCATCTGCGCGTACTCCTGCCAATGATGCTGCTCGCCCGCGCCGGCTACCGAGTGCTTCTGGTCGATCGCGCCGAGTTCCCGAGCAACACGACATGCAGCTCGCGCTGAGCAACGCGACGGCCGCTTCCCCGCTGGAACAGCCAATTCTGCGACTCGACGTGGTCAGCCCAGCGGGGAAGCTGGCTTTCGGGGGCCGTCCGGCCTCAAATCGCCCGGCCGACTGGACGCCAGCCAGGCCGGCCGGTCACCAGCCGAGCTCGTGCAGGCGGGCGTCGCCGATGCCGAAGTGGTGGCCGACCTCGTGGACGACCGTCCGGCGCACCCGCTCCACGACGTCGGCCTCGCTGTGGCAGATCGCGCAGATCGCCAGGCGGTAGATCGTGATGCGATCGGGCAACACACCCGCGTAGTGCGTTGTACGGCTGGTCAACGGGACGCCGCGGTACAGGCCGAGCAGGCCGGGTGGTCCGGGTTCGTGCTGGACGGTGACGGCCACATTCCGCATCACGCGGCCCAGCTCGGCGGGCAGCCCGTCGAGCGCCTCGCCGACCATCTCCTCGAATCGCTCGCGCCCGACCTCGATCACCAGCCCATTGTGCTGGGCGGAGCGGCCTGCGTCCGCTCCACGAGCATCCCTGTTATCCCGGTAGACTTACCGGAAGGCCCAGCAGGCAAAGGGAGGCTCGTGGACTGGACGCTCGCGCTCGGCGCCCTGGTCGTTGGCGTCGTCGTCGGGCTGACCGGCATGGGCGGCGGAGCCCTGATGACGCCGATGCTCGTCCTGTTCTTCGGCGTCTCCCCACTGGCAGCGGTGTCCAGCGACCTGGTCGCGAGCACCGTGATGAAGCCCGTCGGCTCGGCGGTGCATCTGCGCAACGGCACCGTGCGCACGGATCTCGTGCGATGGCTGTGCGTGGGGTCGGTCCCCGCGGCGTTCGCGGGCGTCCTCGTCGCGAGGAGCCTCGGCCGGGGCGCGGCCGTCGACGACCTGATCCAGAAGGCTCTCGGCGTCGCGCTGATCGTCGCCGCCACCGGGCTGTTCGTGCGCGCATACCTGCGCCTGGCCGAGCGGGCCCGGCACCGCGACGGCCACCGCGACGCCGACCCGACAGGGCCGCCGGTCATCGACGTGCGCCCGCTGCCGACGGTCGTCGTTGGCGCGGTCGGCGGGCTGGTCGTGGGAATGACCTCGGTCGGATCCGGCTCACTGATCATCATCGCGTTGATGGGGTTGTACCCGAAGCTGCGGGCCAGCGAGCTGGTCGGCACGGATCTGGTGCAGGCCGTCCCGCTGGTGGCGTCAGCGGCCGTCGGCCATCTGACCTTCGGAGACTTCCGGCTCGGCGTCACGTCCGCGCTGCTCGTGGGTTCGATCCCGGGCGCGTACATCGGCGCCCAGCTGTCGACCCGGCTGCCGGGTGCGTTGATCCGCCGGGCGCTCGCCTTCGTCCTGCTCGCGTCGGCGCTGAAGCTTCTAGGTGTGAGCACCGTGCTCACAGCGGTGTTGCTGATCGGCGCTGCCGTCCTTGCCGGACCGGCCTGGATGCTGCTCCGCCGCCGGCACGGCTTCCCCGCCCTGCCCCGCGACGAAACGCCCGTCCTCGCCGCCGTCGCCGACTGACTCGGCACAGCGCAGCGACTTCGCAGGCGCGTCGAGCGGTGAGTTTGCGGCGTGCGATTCGTTCTAACGGGTAACCGACCCGAAAAGGTGAAATCGATGACGCGCATCATCTCCGGAATGTCCGTCTCCCTCGACGGCTACGTCGCCGGGCCCGGCGACAGCCGGGAGCATCCCCTCGGCATCGGCGGCGAGCGGCTGTTCGAGTGGTACTCCGACGGCGACACCCCGAGCCGGCTGTACCCGTCGTTCCGGCTCAGCAAGCCAAGTGCCGAGTTCTTCGACGAGTTCGCCGGACGCTGCGGGGCGGTCATCTCGGGCAGGCGCACCTACGACATCGTCGACGGCTGGAACGGCGACGGCCCGCTGCCCGGCGCGCCGCTGTTCGTCCTCACCCATAACGTCCCCGACGAGGTACCGCAGGGCAGCTCGACGTACACGTTCGTCACCACCGGTATCGCGGACGCCGTCGCGCAAGCCCGCGCCGCGGCCGGCGGCAAGGACGTCTCCATCATGGGCTCGGCCGGCGTGCAGCAGGCGCTCCGCGGCGGCTTGCTCGACGAGCTCGTGCTGGATCTGGTTCCGGTGCTTCTCGGCGGCGGCGTCCGGCTGCTCGACGGGGTCGACGCGAACCTCCGGTGCACGCGAGTGGTGGACGCGCCGGGCGTCACCCACCTGGCCTACGAGGTCGTCCGCTGAGCGCGATCATCCGTACGTGACCGCGCGGGCGTGTTCGGGCTCGATCAGGAAGACGACGCGGTCCGTCCGCAACGGGTACGGCTGGCCGAGGTACTTGTCCGACAGGCGGTCGATGATCACCCAAGCCGCGTTGCCCTCGACGCGCTCGGCGACATGCCCGCGTACCGACGCCATCACGAACGGCTGAGCGTGCACAATGGTGCGCTGTGCGGCGCGCCGTCGGGCATCAACGTGGCGAGGTGGGCGTAGTTCGGCCCGTCGAACAGGCGGCGGACATCTGCCGGTAGCTCGGTCATCGGCTCATTCTCGCTGTGTCGAGCATGGGCTGTCTTGACCAAATTGATCGCGTTCAGCGAGCCGTCCATCCGCCGTCGACCGGGATCGTCGTACCGGTTATCAGCGACGCAGCGGGAGAGGCGAGGAAGACGACAGCCCCGGTGACGTCGCTCGGTGTGCCGATGCGGTGCAGCGCGGCGATGCGCTCGATGACGTCGGCGCGAAAAGCAGGATCGCCCAACGCAGCCTCGGTGCCCGGTGTCTCGATGAACGTCGGTGCCACGCAGTTGACGGTTATGCCGTGACGGCCCCACTCGACTGCCAGGCATCTGGTGAGATGCGTGATCGCTGCCTTGGTCATGCAGTAGACGGACTCGCCGGGCAGCGCAACGAGGCCTGCCTGCGAGCCGATATTGATGATCCGTCCGAAGCCCCGCCGTCTCATTACGGCGGCCGCGGCTTGGCTGGCGAAGAACGTGCCCTTGAGATTGAGGGCGAGCGTCGCGTCGAAATCCTCGACGCTCACCGATTCGGCGTCGCTCACCCGGGCGATGCCTGCGTTGTTCACGAGGATGTCGAGGCCGCCGAAGGCGTTCGCGGCCTGCTCGACGGCGTCGCGGATCTCAGCAAGGCTGGTCATGTCCATCTGCAGGCGGACGGCTCGCCGGCCGAGCGCCTCGATCGCGTCGACAGTGTCGGCACCGGATCGGCTGTCGCGCAGGCCGAGCGCCACGTCGGCGCCTGCATGAGCCAGCGCGAGCGCGATGGCCTGCCCGAGTCCGCGTCCGCTCGCGGTGACCAGTGCGGATCTGCCCGCAAGTGAGAAGCTCGGCGCCTCGTTCATGAGAGTGGTCATTCGTCGAGGATGACGAGGTCGAGCTCGCCCAGGCGCACAGGGTCGGCGAATAGCTCGATGCCGACGATCGTCCCGTCCGTGACAGCGAATGCGAACGCGACGCGCGGCTGTCCGCCGGACGCCCACACCAGTCCGGCGGCGCCGTCGATGAGGGCCAGCCGCGCGGCCCGGGCGCGTCCGGAGAACGTGCCCGCCACGGCCAACGCACCCTGAGCCTCTTCCGCGCCGAGATCGACGGCTGCCCGGTCGGCCCGGAGCACGACGTCCGGGTCCAGCATTGCGACGAGCTCGTCGAACTCGCCGTTGCGCGAGGCGGCGAGGAACGCGGCGACCACTTCGCGCTGCCGGGCAAGATCGGCGTCGGGCTGAGCCTTGGCTCCCTGGACCCGACGACGGGCCCGGCTGGCCAGCTGCTTGGACGCCGCCGGCGAGCGGCCCACGACGGCGGCGATCTCGTCGAACGGTACGGCGAACATGTCGTGCAGCACGAAGGCGAGCCGCTCCGCGGGAGTCAGCGTGTCGAGCACCACGAGCAGCGCCAGCCCGACCGAATCTGCTTGCAGCGCTTCCTGTTCCGGATCGATGCTCGCGATCGGCTCCGGCACCTGCTCGTCCAGCGGAACCTCACGCCGGGACTTGCGCGAGCGCAGCATGTCCAGGCACACGCGGCCGACCACCGTCGTCAGCCAGCCCGCCAGGTTCTCCACGCCACTGGTGTCCGAGCGGGTCAGCCGCAGCCAGGACTCCTGGACGGCATCGTCCGCCTCGGCGCGCGAGCCGAGCATCCGGTACGCCACTGACTGCAGGTGCGTGCGGTGTGCCTCGAATCGGTCCGCCAGCCACTGGTTCTCGTCCACTGTTACCTTCCCGCCGTTCGATCCGTCATACCTCTGACGAACCAAATCCAGTCGACGTAACACACCGAGGAGCTCGCCATGACGTTACGCATCAACCCGGTCGTCTACCCGGTGAGGGATCTGGCCCAGGCGAAGACGCTGTACGCAAAGCTGCTGGGCGTCGAGCCCTATGCGGACATGCCTTACTACGTCGGATTCCGGGTCGGTGACCAGGAAATCGGCCTGGATCCGAACGGCCACGACAAAGGCATGAGCGGCGCGGTGGCCTTCTGCGAGGTCGACGATATCCAAG
>WNGE01035098.1_pt1 | contig 10236 bp, 6 predicted proteins | sample 5400651 | NCBI WGS metagenome assembly WNGE01 (sample SAMN13153370, study PRJNA577476) | soil metagenome | isolation source: 60 cm soil or saprolite under grassland replicate 2 | place: USA:California | collected 2016-06-15
CGGCCCGCGCGGGTGCGAACTGGCGCGACATCGTCAAGAAGTACGTTAATCCCCGCGTGGCCCCCTACCGTGACGTAACCGCAGAAACGGCCGACCTCGCCGTGATCGGGCCGAAGTCGCGCCGCATTGTTGCCCAGGCGACGGGTACCGCCGAGGAGGCGCTCGCCGGATTACCACCTTATGGTCATCTCCGTGCCGGCACACCGGACGATCGTGCAATGGTCGTGAGGAACGCCGAGCTCGACACCGAGGGCTACGAGATTTTCGCCCCGGTTCAGTCAGTGCCGAAGGTTCGTGACAGGTTACTCGCTGCGGGCGCGATCCCCGGCACTTCGGGCGCGTGGGATATCGCACGAATCGAAGTTGGGCGCCCCGAGTGGGGGATCGACATGAATGACACCACGATCCCGCAGGAAGCGAACATGGACGAGCTCGGCGCGATCTCTTACACGAAGGGGTGCTACACGGGACAGGAGACAGTCGCGCGCGTCCATTTTCGTGGCCACGTCAATCGCTTTCTGAGGAGATTGCATTTCGTCGCGGCGACGGTGCCGCCGACTAACGCCGAGCTTGTTGACGACACCGGAAATGTCGTCGGCGACGTTCGCAGTGTCGCACTATCACCTCGGCACGGAGGCGTTGCCTTGGCGATGGTGAGGCGGGAGGTACCGCCTGGCACCACGCTGCGCGCACGGTGGGAAGGAGGCGAGTGCACGATGCAGCTCGCCGGAAAAGAAAAGGGCGCGACCGGTTAGTCGCGCCCATCCCGCGTCACGGCGATCGAAGCTTATTTCTTCGTCGTGTCCTTCATCGTCGTGTCTTTCATCGTCGTGTCGGGCATCTTCATGCCGGTGTCCATTGCCGCAGGAGCCGGAGCCATGGCGGCGCCAGTGTCGACGGGCGTCTCTTCCTTCTTTGCGCATGCGGCAAGAGCAAGGAAGGCGGCGACGAGAGCAATGCGCTTCATTGAAAAATCTCCTTGGTATGGGGCCAACGTGATTAAACGCCGGTCTGTGCACGCGGTCGCGATGCTCGTATGTGGCGCGGGCGAAAAGTTAGCCCCTACGATTTTGGTGTCAAGAGGTCACAAATACCTTCACAAGCCCATCGAATGAGCTTGTGAAGTGTGATTTTTCGAGGTGTCTGTGATCTGCTGCAAGCACCATTTGCACACCGCTAGATTATCGATTCACGCCACACGTTCTAGAGGATAAAGCGTGCCATCGTCGTATCCGCAAACATTTGGAGCCCTGAAGCGATGGGCGGTCGAGCGACCGGAACTGGTCAAGCGATCGGTCAAGGACGAGCTACGCACCAATCTCATCGCACGTCTCGCCCGTGGGGTCCCCTTGTTCAAGGGAGTTCTCGGCTACGAGGAAACGGTCATGCCGCAACTCGTGAACGCGCTCCTCTCGCGGCATAACATCATCCTCCTGGGTCTTCGCGGACAGGCGAAGTCGAGGATCCTGCGGGCACTCACGACACTCCTCGACGACGTCATACCTATCGTCGCCGGCAGCGAGGTCAATGACAATCCGTTCGCGCCAATCTCCAAATACGCGAGAAACGTCCTCGAAGAGTGCGGCGACGCGACCCGTATCGAGTGGCTCGGCCGCGACAGCCGATTTGTCGAAAAGCTCGCCACTCCGGACGTAACGGTGGCGGACATCATCGGCGACGTCGATCCGATCAGAGCAGCGCGTGGCGGACACGTTCTCTCCGACGAACTCACGATTCATTACGGAATGCTGCCGCGCGCCAACCGCGGGATCTTTGCACTGAATGAGCTGCCTGATCTCGCGGGCAAGGTGCAGGTGAGTCTGTTCAACATCATGCAGGAGGGAGATGTCCAGATCAAAGGATATCCCGTTCGCCTTCCGCTCGATGTGCTGCTCTGCTTCACTGCGAATCCCGAAGACTATACGGCACGTGGCAAGATCATCACGCCGCTCAAGGATCGGATCGGCAGCGAGATCATGACGCATTATCCCGAATCGGTTGGAACGGGAATATCGATCACATCGCAGGAGGCGTGGATGCGGCGTGGCGGACCGCGTGTCCGCGTTCCGGACTTCATTTCAGAGGTGATCGAGCGCATTGCCTTCGAGGCGCGTGTGGACAAGCGCATCGACAAACGCTCGGGTGTGTCTCAGCGGATGCCCATCACTGTGCTCGAGAACGTCGTCTCCAACGGGGAGCGGAGATCCCTCGTCACGGGAGAGGACGAGATCGTGCCGCGCATTGCCGACATCTATGCTGCTCTGCCCGCGATCACCGGCAAGATCGAGCTCGAGTACGAAGGGGAGCTCGTTGGAGGCCACGTCATCGCCAGAGATCTCATCCGCCGCGCGGCCGACGCGACTTTTCAGGAGCGCGCCGGCGGAGTCAATACCGACGATGTAGTGATGTGGTTCGACGCCGGCGGCGCAATTCAGGTCGGCGACGATGCGGACGCGGCATCAGTTGTCGCCGGGTTCGAGACCGTTCCCGGACTGCTCGATGTGGTCGAGCTCACCGGTCTCGCAGAGGCCGACGACATCCCCGTCACCGCTTCCGCTTGCGAGCTCGTTCTGGAATCTCTGGTCGCCCGGCGAAAGATCTCCCGCTCCGATGCGGGACTCTACGGTCGCTCGGCCGAGGAGAAGCGGCGCCGGCCGTATCAGGACTGACATGTCGATCATAACCGTCTCGCGTCTCTATGGCTCGGGCGGATCTGAAGTCGCCGCGATGGTGGCGGCCGAGCTCGGGTGGGCTCTTCTCGACAACGCAGTGGTTGACGCCGTCGCCGTACGACTCGGTGTAACACCAGCTCTGGTCGCCGCCCGTGAAGAGCGTGTACCGTCGCTTGTCGAGCGACTCACCGACGCGATGGCGCTCGGCTCGCAGGACTGGATTACTCCATTCGTCGCGTCAAAGCAAAGGCCCACCGACGAGCAGCTCCTCGAGGTAACACGGCACATAGTCGAGGAAGCGATTGCCGCGGGACCACTGGTGGTTGTCGGCCGAGGCGCGCAAGCAATGCTCGCAGAGAGGTCCGACGCGCTGCATGTATTCTGCGGCGCGCCCCGACCCGCATTGATAGAGCGAGTGATCAACCGTGAAGGACTGACCAGAGATGAAGCGACTCGTCTCGTCGACGACACGAATGCACAGCGTGAGCAATGGGTCGCCCGCCATTGGAAGCGAAAATGGAGGGCGCCGGAGAATTATCACCTCTGCATCAACACCGACTGGCTGGGAATGAGAGGAGCAGCCGAGTCAGTTGTGAGCGCGGCGAGGCTGCACTTCGGGTTGCCAAGCGAGTCGACTGCGCGACACTAACCAGGTCTTTACCTGGCCTCTCGCGCGAGCTCCTTCGCTTTCGCCCCGAAGCTGCGAACCTCCTCTTCGGTCGTATCGAACGAGGTAACGAACCTCGCCTCGGAGATCGCTTCCTCCCACACCTGAAAGAAGGCGTGCTGCTGTAATGGCGCGATAAGCTCCCTCGGCAGCACCGCGAATATCTCGTTCGCTTCCACCTTCTGATTGATCCTCACTCCGGCGATCGGACGCAACTCCTCGGCGAGGAGTTTCGCCATCGAGTTCGCGTGCTCGGCATTTCGCAACCAGAGCTCGCCGGTAAAAAGAGCGTCGAATTGTGCGGCGATGAAGCGCATCTTCGAGGAGAGCTGCATGCCCTGCATCCGCTGAAACTCGAAGCTCTTTGCCAGGGAAGCGTCGAAGAAGACGACCGCCTCCGCCGCCATTCCTCCGTTTTTCGTTCCTCCGAGAGAGAGAACGTCCACGCCCGCTCCCGACGTGAGATCGCGCAGTGAAGCTCCGAGCGAGGCGGCAGCGTTGAAGAGTCGCGCTCCATCCATGTGGAGACGAAGGTCGTGGTCGTGCGCGAACGCCGCGATGACCTCGATCTCGTTTCGCGTGTACACGGTCCCGTACTCGGTCGCCTGAGAGATGGATACGGCACTCGGCTGCACGTGATGCTCGTTGCCTATGTCATGCAGATGGCTGCGGATTCCCTCCCGGTTGAGCTTGCCGTCTAGCGTTGACACCGGGAGGAGCTTGCATCCAATGTGGTTTTCCGCAGCGCCGCACTCGGAGGTGTGGACGTGCGCTGTGTACGCGCATATCACCGCATTGTGTGGGCGCGCTACCGTCTGGAGTGCGAGAACGTTCGCGCCAGTCCCGGTGAACACGAAGTACACGGCCTCCGCCTTGAGCTCGTTTCCAACTCGTTCAACGACGCCCTTCGTGTAGTCGTCGAAGCCGTACGACTCAGCATGCCCGGTGTTCACTCGAGCGAGCGCGGCGAGAACGTCCGGGTGAACGCCGGCCCAGTTGTCGGCGGCATCGGACGCCCTATCGAAGCAGGTAGGTTATTCCCAACGTGCCCCAGCGGTGCCACCCAGGGCCCCCGTCGTACTCGCGACTTCGGCTGGTCGCGCGGTATTCCGCCGTGAATGGGCCCAGGCCATAACCCAGCCCCGCCATCCATTGAGCGACTAAGGGTCGCCTTGACACGAGGTCCGAAGTCTCCGGCGTGTTGCCATCGAGCACGAGACTACGCGCAACCCATACTTCGTCTACGGCGAACGAGAGAAACGCGCGCGATTTCTTTCGGTTGGCGTCCGCGAGCGGGAGCCACGGATGAGCGAGACGATGCCCCACTTTGAGCTCGAAGCCTCCCGATGCACCTGACTCGAGCGTTCCTGCAGTGCCGCTCATTCGGGCGACGAAGCTCGTGAAGCGGCCCGCATTGTTTGCCGATTCGCCGAGCAGAAAGCGTGCGTCGTAAGTTGCATTGGCCACCAGCTCCGGTGCGATCTCATTCTCCCAATGAAACACGCGCCCCGATTTGTTGAAGTCGTGCATGAACTGCTGTACCGCCTTTCCCCCTGACGCCGGTCCGGTTGTGCCGAGCTTGAGTGACAGCGTCTGTGACCGCCGCGACGTCATCCCGCGCCTTCCAATATCGAGAAACAGAACGCCTGCGTACGGCCGGTCGGTCTCCGGAGGAACGTCATACCTCGGCGTGAAGATCTGCTGGACAACTGACGCGAGAATCGCGACGCATGACCCGGTGGCAGGAGAATTACTATCCGACGCCGAGCATGGCTCGCTGTGCCCTCGCAGCCACCGTGGAACGTCGACTATCACCGCGTCAAGCCGGGTCCCGTGCGTGTAGTTGTCGTCTGTCCGCAGCGTGCCGCGCTGCCAGAAGTCGAAATAGTCGTTGTCCATCTCGACGCGAAGCAGCGATACGCTCTGGCTGCGAGCCGCGGCTGGTAAACCCATCGCTACAACAGCCAGAATCACGACGATTTTCATTGAGCGCATTGGGATGCTCGGCCGCAGATGGTTCGGCTGCCAAGACTAACTCCGTTTTGGATGTTGTCCATTGGCTCTGAAAAGCGTAGCGGCCGGATGAGTGAAACGCTCATCCGGCCGCCGTAGTTCGAATCCCCGCGAATCCGCGGAGTGTTGGCTATTTGACGGTAGCTCGCTCGAGATAGGTGGTGGTCCCATCGCGGTGAGAGAGATAGACGAGCCCACTGCTGCCAAAAGCAATGATCGACCGGTCGACAGGAATCTGAACGCGATCGATCAGCTCTCCCTTCCGGTTGATGACGTCATACACGGGACCGCCGGCAATCGCCTTCGTGGGTATCGTCCGGATCCACAGATTCCCTTCGGTGTCCGCCTTTACCGCACCGGCGAAGAAAGGCGGCTTGTAGTCCGGAAGATCAGTCGGTGGTACGAAATTCACCTGAACACCTGGCGGCGCGGTCGCATTCCGCTGGGCGCCTCCGCCACCACCCGGCCCGCCTGGACCGCCACCCTCCATTCGGAAGACAATCTGCGGGCCGGCTCCTCCGCCGCCGCCTGCCGCCGCAGCCTGTGCGCCCGCGGCGCCCATCACGAGCGGCGCGTTGGCACCCATGCGCGCACGAGCCGCCTTCACCGAATCTATGAAAGCGATCTTGTCCTCATCAGTCAGCCGCTGCCACTCGAAGGGAATCTTTGCGGAGCTGGCGCGCGATCCGTCGGTCGCGACGAAGTCCACGTGATAGTCATGGCCGCGAACAAACGCCACCGTTCCGTCGGGAAGCAGCGCCCAGTCATCGACCACAGGCAATGGATTCACCTGCGACACCATTCCAGTCATGCGGCCGTCGGCATCCCGGGTTATGTCCATCTTGATCTTCTGAGTCTTGATGAAGCCAAGCGTGTCCAGATGACGTGTCGACGGATCAATCCGCACAATCGCTGCGGAATCGGGAATGTCGAATCCGGGAGACCCGAACGCACCGTTCACAAGCGTTACCGCGTCCTGCGATCTGGGGACGGACATCACTCGCGCGATCTTTCCGGCGCCGTCGATCACGAGCATCGACAACGACTGCGGGTCCACGAAAACGCTGGAGTCTCCGCGATAGGCCATCAGCCCGCCGACCCGCCCACTGTACGCATTCGCAGTCGCCTCGGTTGAATCGGCGACGACTGTGAATGATTTGAGCCCTTGATCGAAGAGCAGCACACGCCGGCGCGCCATGTCGTTGACGAGAACTCTTCCATCGGAGAGCGCTCTGATGCCGACGAGGCCTCCGAAGGACTCTTCGCTTTTCGCCGCGACCTGCCCGAGCTGCCGGATAGGAGGACGCTGCTGGGCGCCGGCGACTGCCGCGAACGACACCAGCAACAATGAGGCGCTGCGAAATCTGAATCTGCTCATGGCTCGATGGGTTTGAGTTTGTTGTCTTTCAAGCTAGCGCCTGATCACGGTGGTGATTGACCCGCCCGCTGGCATTATGAAGTCGCCGCCGGCGAATACCATTCCGCCGCCCCCGAATCCACTGCCACCAGTGAATGTCGCCGTGCCCGACCGGATTGACGCGAGGTACCGCGGTTCCAGATATGTCGCCACGAATGGCGGCAGCTTTCGCCACTGCTCCGGTGTCAGCAACGCCTTGATCGTCGGCGCCAGCTTCGCCAGCAGGTCAACGGTGGTTCTACGTGCGTGGATGTATCGGTCGTACGCCTCGTCGCGATCGTACGAATCCGGCAGACCGGCGAAGTACCTCGCTATCGGCGACCAGATCGCATCGATCTTGATGGAGTAGGCGCGGTTCATAGTGGCGATGCTGTCAGCCTGGAGGCCCGTGAGCTTGAGGCTATCCTGCTGCCGGAGAATTGTCGCCATCGGGTTCGGGATTCCTCCCGTTCCATACATCGCTCGCAACAGAAACTCGTTCGTCTTGCTGCCTTGCGTCCGGCGCCCGCGGTCGAGCTGCTGCGTCAGGAGCTGTCGCTCGCGCGTCGGCCCGACGTCGAATCGCATCATCGCAGTGAGAGTCACCGGCAGGCGGAAGCCGAGCGCCTGGTTCGTCGAGCCGAACCGCTGATTTACTTCGTACTTGTACTTTCGGGTCACCGGATCGAAACCGCGTACATACAGAAGCGAGGGATCCGGCGACGCCGGCTGACCCCAGCCCCGCACTCCATCCGATCCGTGAAGCAGGAGATCTGCGGCGCCAAGTGGGTTGGAAAGCTGGAAGGACAGTCTCGCCCGCTGCGGCATCCGCATTTTCACCGGGTTGAAGGAGATGGACATTGACGCCGTCGATGTCCACGGTCCCTGACAGCTGTTCCGCGCAGCGAGCGAGCCGAGCTGCTTTGCCAGACAATCCCGAGCCGCGCTGGATCCGTTCGTCAGAAGTGACTGCATCGCCGAGGCAACGCCGGGGTCCGAGGTCTTCGACGGATCGAACACGAACGCGCGATCGTTGTTGTAGCCATCGCCGTTCACGTCCCCTGCAATCATCGGCGAGAACGGCGATCCCGAGCGAAACTGTCCGAACCAGCTCAAGGTCACCCAGTCGAAGAAATTGTAGCCGACGTTGTACACGATCTGATGGCGCGAGTCGGAAGAGGACCGACCCCACTCCAAAGACAATGGATTGCCGATCGTGCTGTTGAATCCGCGCGACCTCTCGCGAACGTTCGAGTAGACGTACGACACGCCCCAGCTGAGGCTGGTGTTGAAGCTCGTCGGCGACAAACGAAGGCTCAGCTGCCGGCTCTCCGAGCGGAGGTCCGACCTCAGCTCCGTAACGCGCGAAAAGTTGGGTGATACTCGTGCGTCGAGCGGCGCGGTCGCACCCGTCGACGGCACAATACTCGTGGGTCGCACGTACACAGCCCGACCCTCTTCGTCAGCGAGAGTGAACCAGGGCAGCGGATGGAAATTGAGATCGACAACTCCCTGCTGATTCAGATTGAGCGACAATGTCCCGTCGATCTGAGCCGAGAATCGATTGCCAAGTATCGGCCCGCTCCACTGCAGGTTGGAGCGCACGCTCCTCGCTGCTGCGAAGTCCTTCGAGAACAGCGTGACGTTCGGTGCCGAGCTCGCGAAGACGGTTCCGGTCGATCCGTCGGCGCATGTTGAAGGAACCGAAGCAGTGCTCGCAGCGTAACCGCTCCAATCTGGAACCGGAGCAGCACCGCCCACACAAGTGAGCTGTTGGACCGCTCCGGCGAGCCCCGTGTTGTCGAGCGACGACGCAATGAGGTTCGTGGAGGGCATGTTCTGGAACACGCCGATTCCGCCGCGAACCACCGCGCGCGGACCACGCGCTGCCCCCTCGAATCCCGCTATCTGTGGTCCCGTTCCGTAGCTCCACGAGAATCCGAGCCTCGGGCTCACGTAGAGTTTGTTCGGCACCTCGTTGTTCTTCACACCAAAGAGCGATTGGATATCGGGATTCGATGCCGGCGTATTCGCGAAGCGGTTGCCATCGACCCGAAGACCATACTGGATCTGCAGGTTGCTGCTTCGCCTGTACGAATCGCCGAGCGACACCGCGCCCACCCACTGTCCGACATCCCGAATTCGGGGTGAGAGCTGCCTCGAGAACGATGCCGGGCGACCCGCCTCGAGGTCGGCCAGAGAGTTGAATACATAGGTGCCCAGAATGTTCGTTGCCTGCTCCTGACCCGAGCCATCTCGACGCAGCTCGCTCGTCATCTTGATCCGGTGCTTGTTGTTCACACTGAACCAGGAAAGCTGATTGAGAAAGCTCGCGCTCGACGTGGTCTGCGTGCTGTTGAGCGTCTGGCTTCCGCCGAAGGTGAGCGTCTGAACTCCGCTTGCGCCATCGTCGAAGGTGGAATTCACTCGTACGACTCCCGTCGGCATCTCGAGATACGGCGTGGAGTTTGTCCGCGATCCCGATAATCCGAGAGTCGTCTCGCTCAGCAGCGTGTTCTTGATGTAGCTGTTGTGTCGCGTCTGTACGCCGCCCCGCCAGCTGGTGCGATCGCCGCTGTGCGCGGGAAGCTCCGTGACGAGGCCGAGGAGCGGACTCTGCCGGTTCCAGTTGCCGTTGAAGGAGACGTTTATGGCCCGCCCAGTGGATGACGAGGGCGGCGCGAAATCTAGCGATCCGAAAACCGATCCCTGATCCCCGATCCTGCTGTCCCCAATCCCACCGACGGTGAAGGGAACACGCGCGTTCCCCAGAATGGACAGCAACCGGCTCACAGAGTCCGCTGAGACACCGGCTGCCTGCAATCCTCGCGCGTCGGTGTTTAGAAGCGTCTGAAGATCGTTCGACCGTCTGCCCAGCTGATACGAGACGTTGTAAAAGGATTTGTCGAGCTTGATTGGGCCGGACAGCGCTCCACCGAGCGAGACATTCGAGTACTCCTGACCGAGCGACTGCGACGCGCGATCGCTCCACTGGAGCGGGGGCGCGTCGGCGTTGAGACTCATCCCGCGCGTCATGAAATTCGAGCCGGATCGCGTCCGCAGACTGAACTGAGCGCCGCTGAATCCGCCGCGCGATACGTCGTAGGGAGAGGTGATGAGCGACGATCCCACTTGCGCGTCGCGCGGCAGGCTCGATCCCCCGAACTGCAATCCGTTCAAAGTCGTGTTGTTCTGGTCCGCCCCCAATCCGAGTACAGAGTACCCGTCAGGTGAGCCGTCCGCCCCGGGAACTGATTGCACGCCGGGCAGCGTCGCCGCCATCGCCGCCAGATCGCCCATCAGATTCGCGGGTACTGCGGCATTGGTTACCGCCTGTTCAGTCCCGCTGACTTCTGGCGTTGGTGAATTGCGCGGCACACGGTCGCGCTGCGCTGTCACGACAGTCGGATCGAGCACGGTTCCAACGCGTGCGAGCCGCGTGTCAGCGACGAGTATGTCCTCGTCCACCGAGCGTTTCACCTCGAATC
>WNGE01009491.1_pt1 | contig 10235 bp, 8 predicted proteins | sample 5400651 | NCBI WGS metagenome assembly WNGE01 (sample SAMN13153370, study PRJNA577476) | soil metagenome | isolation source: 60 cm soil or saprolite under grassland replicate 2 | place: USA:California | collected 2016-06-15
GTTTCTCTTTGAGGCTTTCTATGAACTCAAGCGGAAAAGAGACCGAAGATCACCAACTCTCTCAATCATAGTCTACCACATTGGTTTCACAAGTCTATCTCAATCTTGAGTGCCGCAGCTACAAAACGATCACAGTACATCCTTAAGAGGCCTGCCTGGATAGCAATACCTCAACTGGGTGAATATTCATGCGCAAGGTGACGTGATTGGTGCTGGGCTGAAACCAGGCGTCCAGGTCGATGCGGATTACGCAGTCACAAGCTTTTTGTCAAGGATGGATATGCTCTCGTATTGTATGAGTGTAGTCTACGGAAGACAGGGTCAGCGAAGCGCTCGCCGCTGGCTCTTGAGAGGAGAGACCGAATGATACCCGCGCTTGAAGATCTCTATGTGCGAAGAAGAAACCCATCTACTTCTGGATGCATTGATCATAGCGGCTCGCCAGCCGTCACAGCTTCAACGAGACCAGAGAGATTCTTTTGGGCAAACTGCTCAATGGCTGCAATCACCTCCCCAAATTCCTGCCCTTTTTCGGTGAGATGATACTCGACGCGCGGCGGTATCTCCAGGAAAGCTCGCCGCTGCACAAACCCCATCTCTTCCAGGACCCTGAGCCGTTGTGTGAGCGTCTTCGAACTGATATGTCCCATGAACGCTTGCAGTTCGTTAAAGCGTTTTGGACCACGCAACAGGTTAATGATGATCAGCAGAATCCACGCGTCTCCAATCAAACGAATGGCACGTCCCATAGGAGTGGTTGCACAAGCCTCGGGCATTTCAGTTGGTTGTTCCTGATCGGGTGTCTTCATAGGGCAAGTATAGCATATTGTTTTGTGAAAAACAACTTTCTTGACAACTTTAACTTTCTATGATACTCTTACTTCCATAAGGAAAGTACAAGATGAGAAGAGGAGGACCACCATCGTGGAAATCGGCATTCATACCTTTGGCGAACTTGTTCCTGACCCACACACGCACCAGAAGATCAGTCAAAATGCTTCTTTGACACCGAACACGACTGATCGTCCGCAGACCTGGAAAGAACCGGGCAAGCCGCTTGCACCCCTGTGGATGTTCAAAATAATGAACCCGGTCATGAAAGGGCTGCTGCGTTCGCCGCTGCACCGCCTGCTCGACGGCACGCTCGTACTGCTGACGTACACGGGACGCAAGACAGGCAGGCAGTACACCATTCCGATTGGCTACTTCGTCTGGGGGGAAGGTGAGCTGCTGTCCTTCAGTTCCGCTCGCTGGTGGACTAACCTGCGCGGTAGCGCGCCGTTGACGCTGTTGCTGAAGGGCCGCCGCGTGCATGCGGTTCCTACCGTCATCGAGGAACACGAAGCGGTAATCGACACACTCGAAGAGTTCATCAAGCGCCTGGGTCCGCGTGCAACCCGCAGGCTGCCCATCGGTCTCCCACGCGATCGCGAGCCGACGCGGGACGATTTGCGCAATGTGCCACGGGGCATAGCGCTGATCCATTTTAGGATCGTCGAGCGTTTTGAAGGACCTTGACAAACGATGGAGTAGAGAGTCCTTCCGAAAAAAAGTTGTTCTTGAGTAAAGAAAGAGGAGACCCAGATATGACCAAGTTGCGAGAAGACTTCGCGAGCCTCGCGTCCGAAGAGACCATCCAGCGAGTCGCCGAGAGGATGCGGGAGCGCAATATCGAGGTGGTGGTCGTCGACGACGGAGACCAGGCACGCAAGGTAGTGCTGGAGCGACTGCCGGAGGGAGCGGAGGTCCACTCCGGCAAGTCGAAGACCCTCCAGGACGCCGGGATCTTCGACGCCATTCATGATACGAGCCGCTATGACGCCCTGCGGCCTCGCATCTTCAAGATGGATCGCCAGACCCAGGCGCGCGAGATCCGCAAGCTCATCTCCGGCCCCGACTTCATGCTGGGGAGCGTCAACGCGATCACGGAGGATGGCGTTCTGGTGGTAGCGTCCGCCTCGTCGAGTCAGCTCGGCCCCTACGCTAGCACGGCCGGCAAGGTGATTCTGGTGGTGGGCAGTCAAAAGATCGTGCCCGACCTGGAGACGGCGCTCAGGCGCATCCGCGACTACGTCCTGCCGTGGGAGGATAGCCAGGTCCGCAAGGTCATGAACATCGGATCGTTTGTGGGCAAGATCCTGCTCATCGAGCGGGAGTGGATAAATGGTCGGATGACCGTGATCCTGGTCCGCAAGCCAATCGGCATCTAGGGGAGCATCTGTCAGCGAGCGTTAATCGGACGTGGTCGCACTTTTTAGCATCACCGTTCCCTTTAACACGGGCGGCGCTCAGGAGGAAATTGCGCAATTTCAGTAGCGGCTTGTGTTTTGAGAAGCATAACGACTTCCTCCTTCTCAAACGCATTGAATGGTTCGTTCTTGATGATCCACTAAGAGCATATCACAGAAGAGACTGTGTTGCAAAAACACGGTGAGGACGCATTGCCTCACGGGAAATCGTCCCTTCCAGCCTTTTCCTGGAAAAGCCGAACATAATGGTGTGAAGGAGAAAAGAACGTCCTGCAAATTTCCGCTTATGTTTTCCTGCTTGCCTGGTAGGCAGAAACAATGTTTCTTCGAGGTATCGGCTAGTTTTAGTGATATGTGCAGCTTTCCCCCTTTTTCATTCAGGATGCTGTAGCCTCTCCAAAGCAAGCTTGCTAAGAGTAACCTGAGTTGTATCAGGTGGGATACCAACGGTAATTCCTTCTTCTCGGAGCGCGGGCACGATCTTCTTTAGCTCATCAACAAACTTTCGAGGTGCCCGATACCACGTCGCTAACGCATCAGGGAAGTGGTGACAAAGTAGCTCCTTGAACTGTTTTGCTGTCCCGCTCCACTCCTGCCTCTCTTGCATCAACAGACAGATCGGCCGGAAGAGCGGAGAGGATTTCAACGATGATACCTGTTTCTCTTTGTACATCAGCTTGATCTCTTCCTCTATCGTCTCATCGCTGATCTCTTTGCCTGCCGCCTCAAGTCGTGCTTTCGCTTCTGCTACACTCTTGAGATCTACGCTTGCCAGTAAGCAACAAGCAGCAAAAAGGGGATTAGGCGCTATAAGCTGTGCCCTATCATACTCTGCATTGGCCTCCTCATATCTCAGCAGTTTTTTCAGCACATGGGCTCTGTCGAAAAGTAGAAAGAAATGCTTCGGGCTCAGCTGAAGCGCTTTGTTGTAGGCAGCCAGCGCTTCTTCATAGCGCCCCAGCTCTTCTAAGGCATGGGCCTTAGAACTGTACGCGCCGGTGAAATCCGGGCTGAGTCGAAGCGCTTGATTATACGCCTTGACGGCATCGGCAAACCGCTCCAGCTTGCTGAGGGTATCTCCTACTTGATCGTGGGCGAAGGCATTTTCGGGGTCAAGCTGAACCACCTTCTGATAGGCCGGGAGCGCATCTGCATACCGCTTCTGTTTGGTGAGGATGTCTCCCTTCTCTTTATAGACAGAGGGTTTCGTCGGGACAAGTTGAATAGCTTGTTCGCAGATTGCCAATGCTTCGTCAAATCGCCCCAGGTGGACAAGCGTCCTGGCTTGAGCAAGATAGATATCTTCATCCCTGGGATCTAATTGGATGGCTTCCTCAAATGAGACAAGGGCCTCCTCAGAGCGCTCCAGATGGTATAACATGCGGCCCTTCCACTCATGCGCCTTGGCCAAGTGTGGATTACGTGCCAGACAGCGTTCACAGGTCGCTAGACCGTCAGCGTAACGTCCGCGTTCAGAGAGGAAAAACAGTTTCCATTGATAGCCCTCGAAGCTGTGAGGAGTCCGCTCGATAAACTGATCGTAGGTGGCGAGCGCGTCTTCATCGCGCCCAATGCGACCCAGAAATTCCGCTTTCTCCCAATAGGCAATGTAGTGGTCAGGATCGAGGCGGATGAGTTGGTCATAGGCCGAGAGAGCCTCCTCGTATCGCCTCAAATTGGCAAGAACCTCTGCTTTGTGCGTGTAGGGAGACGTAAAATCAGGGGCCAATTCGATCGCCTGATCGAGCGCCTGTAAGGCCTCGCTATAACGACCCAGTTGGTGAAGAATCTCTCCTCTCTGTGAGTAAGCAATGTAGTAGCTAGCATCGAGCTGAATGGCCTGGTTACATGCATCCAGGGCCTCGTGATAGCGCTCGAGGTGAGTCAGCGCCGAGGCTCGCTCCTCATGCAGTCTGGCGCTCTCTGGGAAGAGCTGCAAGGCTCGGTTCCATATCGCCAGCGATCGCTCGTGCTCATCTCTCCCAAAGTGCACAAGACTGATCCGCTCGTATGCGTCAAGATACAACGGATCAAGGCGAATGCAGTGCTCAAATGTACGAATAGCCTCATCGTTTTGGTCCAGGGAAAGCAGCGCATTCCCTTGAGCATAGTAGTCTTCAGCAGTCGTGCATTCCTGAGCAGCCAGCCGCTGACGGGCTGTTCTTGTGGTTTCTGGATCAGCAAGCCCCTCGGCCTCTTTATCGCGGTGCAGGCGCTCTAAGACATAGCGCTTGCCGCTCACCGCTGTGCTGAGGGACGGGGCGAGATGGAGAGCGTGATCAAACGCATCCAACGCTTCCTCGTACCGTCTCAGATGAGCAAGGACCCGTCCTTTGCCAACCCAGGTGTTCGCGGACAGAGGATCGAGGCGTACGAGTTCATCATAGGCAAGGAGGGCCTCTTGCCGACGGCTCAGTTCTCTGAGCATTTCGCATCGGCCCTGATGGGCAGCAATACAGTCAGGAGCTCTCTGGAGGGCCTGCTCGTAGGAAGAGAGCGCTTCTTTGTATCGCCACGTCTTGCGCAGTGTGGCTGCTTCTTCGAGCAATTGCTCGACGGTCATTTTCCCCCGGTCAATCGTGCGCGGCTGTGGAATGCGAACAGGAGGTGAGGGTTGAAAAATGCTCTTACGAAGCTCATCAGTAAAGAGTGATACATTGCTTCATACTCGTTGAGTAATCGAAGGAGATCGGTAAGGAAAAAGACCTGTACTCCCTGATGAACGATAATATAAACAGCCGGCACCGCGTATTAAAAGTGGCGATAAAAGTGATCTGCCGGAACCAAGTCCTCAAGCGAGACGTTTACCAGCGGGGCAAAGGATCGCTCTTTCACGCCCATCATGTTGGTCACCTCTCTTCCTCACACCACTCACGGTTAGCTCTCTTCTCTCCCACCGTCTTCTGCAAGCAATGTGCTTGGACGAGACAGCGTCTCAGGGACAACGTGCCCTGTCCCCTTTTCATTCACAGAGGATTTTATCTGCCCATTCTACCAGAGCAATAAGGGTAGCCGGCGTGGCGAAGCTGGCATGTTTGTTGGCTAGATCGGCTTCAAGGACCCCACGGGCCCGCGAACAAGCCGTTCAAACATGGATATTGATGCCCAGTTCAATGGTTTTCGTCAGCGTTTCTGCCAGTGGGGGCCATCCGACAGGGACGACGGCATCTGCTAGACAGCTGCGCATCAGTCCGACGGCCTCACCAAGCAAGAAGATTTGCACCACATGACTTGCTTCGGCGAAGGCATTGGCATGCAGAAAGGGGAATGCCGCTTTGGTGGGGTCATCGGATCCCCAGGCACTCTTGATCAGGACTCGGCTCATCGTTTTCTCCTTTGCTTGTGTAATGAGCTTGTTGCTTGAGGGAAAAGAGTAGCATCAAGTTCAGCCGAAGGCATTATATTCCATAGGGGGGATCAGGAGGAAGGGAGGGCTCGAACAATAGAGCGATGTGATAGGAAAGTCTCTCGACGAGCGAATGCGCTCAGCGGTACCATGGGAGTGGGGCTTGCACCTCCGCACATGAGGTGGACTTTTTCAACAGGCTGAATATTACACGAGAAATCTTCCTCTTTCTCTCCAATGTACGCCATTTTCTCCAGAAGAGACGAACGAAGTTGAGGACTTGGAGGAGAGACAAGTAAAGAGTTGTAGAAACATATATTCTTGAAGAGAATAAAGGAAGATTTCCCGTGAGGCAATGCGGTTTTGGGAGGCAGGTTGTCACTGGACACGTTTTCGCCAAAAACAACAGCGTCTCCTTGCTAGCCGTATCGCCGCTTGTTTGTCTTCAAACGGCTTGTAGTCGGCCTGCAAAGAGACTTGTTGTGCCAATGGAGCGGGAGACGGGGCTCGAACCCGCGACAGCCTGCTTGGAAGGCAGGAACTTACAAAAACGCAGGTCGCCCGCTATAAACACCCTTGTGAAGTCAGTTCACACAACGAACAAAAAAGGTAAGCTCAAGTGAGGCAGGTACTCATAGGTTTGAACCTACAATCGAGCTAACAAGGAGACAGGTACTCAATACCCTTCAAGTAGAGTATAGCATAGTAAAGCTTCCAAAACAAGTGTTCAAGAGAATAATTTACCCCTATATTGCCGCTTGCAGTCTATAGAAGTACATACTTACTCTGAACATTACACTCAAACTTTGTAGCGTACTTTTTATATCAGTATACCCTAAAGCAAAGGCGAAACCTCTCTACATGCCGACTCAAAGAAATAGGAATATTATTACAAATTAGAAATATTATAGCCAACACAATCATCTTATGCTATCATGAGTGCCGAAATCTTTCCCAATTTAGGCAATCTTTTGTTGATATAAGGTGAATGACATATGAGTACCTTTCTTCGTGCTAAATGGATTCTCAGCAGTCTATTTTGTGTTTTATCATTAGTAATATTTCTGCTCATCACTAAAACCTCATCAGCTTATGCCACTACAACCCCATCAGCAGCATCATTAAAATCTACTGTAATATCAAAACCTGAAATACAAACATCTCCAACTACGACCACATACGTATTACAATCCTCATCCTACTCAGACCCATCTTCAGTAATTGCTTTCATAGCGCTAGGTATACAGGTTGTAACACTGGCTTTTATTATTAAATATGTGATTGACACTGCTGCGATGGCAAGAGCCACAAGAGACTCTGCGAGAGCTACACAAAAATCATCAGAAGCGGCAGAAAACACTCTCCGCGAAATGAAGAAAACTAGAGAAGAGGAAAATGCTCCTTACGTTGTAGTTTCAACGGAATCAACTCAAAACTCACCAATCATCAATTTGGTGTTCCAAAATATTGGTAAAAACGTTGCTAGAGACGTTAAAATGGAATTTACACCGCGTTTGGAAAGCGGCCTCTATAGAAATGAAGCACTTGACAGTAGCTCCTTTATCAAAAACGGTTTCCATTCAATTGTCCCAAACGAAAAGATATCAATTCCTCTCGATTTGGGTACCTCTTATTTAGAGCAGAATCGACCTTTAGAGTACACTGTTAAAGTTACATATTTTGGAGACATACCTGAATATAAAAGAGAACTGACATATGTTTTAGGTTTAGCTCATTATAAATACATATTCATTAATGACAAAAATAGTTTGAGTGCGATAAATAATAATCTGGAAATAATTTCTAGTAACTTTTTTCAATATATGAGTGATTTTAAAGCACTGATATATATATCAAACGAAATTTCTAATTCGCTTAATTCAATAGCATCACAATATAATGGTTCTCTCACCGATAATATCGATACAAATATTATAACAAGAAAACTAAAGGAATTTTCACTGATATGGTTGCTTGAATATGGGAAAGAGGAAGAAAAGTTCAAGAAGACATTTCTTTTTAGTTTGAGAAGCAAATGCCTGCATCTCAGCCAAGAACTAATAACATATGTTGTTTCTAATAAAGAAGAGGAATGGACACAAGCGGTAAAAGGCGTCATCCAAAAACTATCTAACTTGGGAAATATGCAGTTAGTATTAGACGGATATGTAATAGCGCAGTCTAGGCAAGGAAAAACGATAGAACATTTTAACCATCTAGGAGATGACATTATCGACGAAATCAAAAAAATCATCGGACTGATCGAGAAAGGAAACGAAAACCAGCTAGACAAAATAAGCGAAGAGGAAAAACTTGATGAGTTAGGTATCCCCGACTAATATTATTTTATAATAGCCCCAGGAATTCAGGTAAAAAAAGATCGGGATACCATACCAGTATTTACTCACACGAACTTGGTTTCACAGCTTGTCGATATACAACATTTGGTATACTATCCCTTAATCTATAAAGGGTGCTTTTCAAGTTAATTCAATGAATGATTAATTACTGAGATAATTGGTTCTATCATGAGGAGATACAGATGAACAAGGGGTTAGAATATTATGCTTACTTGTCTGAGCAGACCATACAACGCTTATTTGAGCAGATACCGAATAAAATGTTGCCTACCATTGCTGCGGAATTGGGAATTGATCTTCATTTCCTAACGATTAAGGTCACAAAGGATAGAGGCGATCAAAAAAAAGCACTGACAACACAATTACGAGCGGTGGAGGCCTATTTAGAGAAACACCAGTCAGAGCATATTGGAACTATAGATAATCCAAAGAGATACATCAAGGGAATATTTCCAATGTTCTCCTACTTTCTCCCGCAAGGGTTTGGAGTGAAAGAGAGTGATAAGCCTGAACTCATCTACTTTGGAGGGTCAACAAACACAACCATTCTGGGATTAGCAGGAGCTGCTAGTTACGTTTTTGGAGACACGAATGGAAGGATGGATCAAGTTTCTTCATCGCTTCCATATCTTGTAAGTATGATTGCAAGGGAATACCATATCATTCCTGCAAATCCTCGATTTCGACATAATCGTGATAACATTCCTCAAGCCCTGGATACCATGGAGTACATGGAAGAATACAATCGACGAGGTCAGCAACTTCAAAATTACTCATTTTTAGCCAAGCTGAAGTTAGACAGCCAGAAAGTCATAGGGTGGGAAGGAGACCGACGTATACTCTTGGCATCTCCGCTCTACGTTGCATATGCTGATTAATTCTTGTAATTTTTTTTCATGAGGAGATAGGGGAGCGACAATTATTCTATTTTTCTCTTCGCTTACCTGTACTTTATCGCCTTGCTTTACTCCTAATGATTGAAGCTGATCCCGTACCGAATCTTGGATACCATACCGAATGTTGTTGTGTAACGATATAAAATGAGAGAGAAAGCGATAAACTCAGTCCAGACCTAACTTCCGGGCTTTTCTGCTAGGTGCCATTACACAACATTCGGGCTCTTCCGCACTTCCCGTGCTCAGCCATTGTATCGATCTGTCAAGAAACCAATCCAGAACGGTATTGAGGGATGTTTCTCCCAAAAAATTATCCCTCACACATTGAGTGGGTGTGCTCCGTCTTAGCAGGCCTACTCTCGCTGCTTTCTCTTTATTGCTGAGCACTACAAATGCGGAAGATCCAACATTCGGTATGGCATCGTTCTAAAGGGAGTGCTGATTTACTTTTTGATTGCTGCTGTTCCGAATGAAATTTCTTTGATGTGATTCTTTAAGAACTGCATATCGTGCCTAAACCGTTTTTCAAACTTAGGGGAACTTATAAGCGGAGAAACAGCAAGCGATTCTGATTTTTGTTTCTCTGTAAATATTTCCATCTCGGCAAGGGCTGCGGATCGATCAAGGAAACTAGTAAATGATACAAGCCTTTCTTCAAATTCTGATAAAAGATAAATATCCAGTCCATTCGCAGATATATCTTTCATTAGCTTTTCATGCTCCTTGCAAACGTCAACAAAATAAATTAAAGCTTCGTGTTCGCTGTGATTAGCTTCCTGCATCATAAATGCCCATTCTGGATCACTGGGTTCCATTCTCTCCTTTTTGCCGGAGTCTGCATAATCCATCACGCCAAGAATACCTAATTGAGTTCTATAGATTTCATAAGTATCATCAAGTTTTGACAGACTCTTATAGATAGGTGTATATAAGGTGTCGATGTACTTTTGAGCATTTTGAATTAAGTTATCGTTGAGCTTCTGATGATAAGTCGTTTCCAGCTGTTTGATCTGTTGTTTCGCAGCAATAGGAGATAAGATAATACTAACGATGCCTCCAAACAAACCGCTTCCGATTAGGGCAATCACAATATTTGCCCATAGAGGAATATTGTTCATTAACAACTCCTATCTCAATGTAAATATGTAAGTTCTGCTATATCAACGTAGGAGAAAGCAAAAAGTAAAGTGTTTTCATATATTAGTCGATGCCATACCGAAAGTTGTCTAACGACGTACAATAAGAAGAAGCTAGACCTAGTCCAGACCCGGCTTCCGGGCTTTTTATCAATGATGAAGATAGCTCCTTAGAAGATAGCTACTTAGATGAACCTTGGCTCTTCGCATCAAATTAGAACCTTATACTTAGCTTGTCGAACGTGATA